>Ga0299907_10002466_pt1 | contig 11414 bp, 11 predicted proteins | sample RVTome_16_FD_198680 | JGI IMG/M metagenome (GOLD analysis project Ga0299907, IMG submission 198680) | Soil microbial communities from uranium-contaminated site in the Upper Colorado River Basin, Wyoming, United States - RVT152D67 (version 2) ...
ACGGTCGGCGATGCCCTCGGGCCCGAAGAAGGTGAAGGCGGGGCAGTCAATGTCGAGCCTGACTTGCCCGTCACGATCGAGATACCGCAGGGATCGACCGGCCAGGACATCGGTGCGATCCTGTCGGCGCAGGGTGTGGTCCGCTCCGCTCTCGAGTTCGAGGTGGCGGTGCGCAATGTCGACGCGGCCCAGCGACTCCAGGCCGGCACCTACGAGCTGACCACCCTCATGGATCCTGCCGATGTCGTCGCCGAGCTCGTCTCGGGGCCGGGAGCTCCGGTCGACCGGGTCACCGTCATCGAGGGACTGCGGGTCAACGAGATCCTGACCCGGCTCTCGGAGAGCACAGCGCATTCGTACGCCGACTACGAGGAGGCCCTGCTCAGTGGGGATGTGACCACTTCACTCCGGGAACTGCCCGATGAGCCACAACTGCAGGATTGGGAGGGGCTGCTCTTCCCCGACACTTACGAGTTCTCAGAGACTGCTTCGGCCGAGGCCATCCTGCAACGCCTGGCCTCGACGATGGAGCAAAGGGTCGACTCCATCGACTGGAGCGACTGGGAGGACCTCGGCTTCACGCCCTACGAAGGAATCATCCTGGCCTCACTCATCGAAACCGAGGTCCGACTCGACGAAGAGCGCCCGGTCGTATCCAGCGTGATCCACAACCGGCTGGCCGAAGGGATGCCACTCGACATCGATGCCACCGTCCTCTATGCGCTGGGAACCAGAGATGTCGCCGAATTCGACCGCGACGTCGACTCGCCATACAACACCTATCGAATTCAAGGGCTCCCGCCGACTCCGATCGCCGTGCCGGGTCGGGCATCATTGGAGGCTGCTGCTGCTCCGGACGAGACGCCCTACTTCTTCTATGTCCTCTCCAATGAGGAAGGGGGCCACGCCTTCGCAGAGACCCTCGACGAGCACAATGCCAACGTCCAGCAGGCGCGCGACGATGGCATCCTGCCCTGACCGAGCCGATGTCATATCGTTTTGCGGTGCTCGGCGATCCGGTGGAGCACTCCCGATCACCCCTGCTCCACGGGGCGATGCTGGAGATCGCCGGTCTCGAGGGGACCTACGAAAAGGTGCGCGCAGACGAAGGAGTCCTCGCCTCCTGTGTCGAAGGGCTCCGCAACGGGGAATGGGATGGGTTGAACATCACCATGCCCCTCAAGTCCGCGGCCGCCAGGGTCGCGGACACCCTGTCGACGACCGCAGCACGGTCGGGCTCCGTCAACACGCTGATGCGCTCCGGCGACGCGATATCGGGGGAGTCAACGGACTCGATTGCCTTCACTGAGATTCTCCTTCAGCCTCAATTCGCCGAACGGACCTCAGTACTCGTCCTGGGAACCGGAGGGAGCGCCGCCGCTGCCCTCGCCGCCCTCGGCGATGAGCCCAATGTCTACGTCTCCGGGCGCAACGAAGGTTCCGTCGACACACTGACTGGTCGCTTGGGTGGTGAGCCGGTGGCCTGGAGGAGCGCAGTCGCCGGCGCCCTCGTGATCAACTCGACATCCCTGGGCATGGGTGGCGAGACCCTGCCCGGAGATGTGCTCGAGCTGGCTTCTGGCCTCGTCGACCTTCCTTATCGCAACCGAGAGACACCGGCGGCGTCGAGAGCGCGGGCTCTCGGGCTTGCACTGACCGACGGCCACGAGTTCCTCCTCCGGCAGGCGTTGGCGTCGTTTGCCCTATGGACGGGCGTCTCACTGAGCCTGGAGACCCTGTCCGCGCGCCTCAGAAACACCTAAAGGGCTCCTGGCTCTCCGCCGATTCCTGGTGACGAGCCTTTGAAAAAGGAGCTGAGGTGTCTCTTTCTGGGAATTTGGGCTTTGTGCCAATCGATGAGGTCTTGCGGCTTCTGACCCGTTCAAAGCAGCAGGGGTCTGTCAACGTCACAGGCAATGGACTGCATGGCAGGATATTCGTGGGCAAGGGAGGCATCGACCTAGCCACCGTCTCGGACAACGACGAGCTGCATCGTCACCTGGTGAACTCAGGGTACGCCGACGAGAAAGCGCTCACCCGGGTCACAACTGGAGAGACCACCCTCGCTGCCATCGCCGAGAGCAACAACTCCATAGTCGACCTCATCAGGGAGATGACCGTGGAGAGCCTGTATCAGATCGGGTTCCGCGGAACGGACTTCCAGGTCCATGAGGGCGCCACGACTCCGTACGCCTCACCGAAGACCTTCGAGCTGGAGGCCCTTCTCCAAGACGCCGACGAGCGCAAGCGCGAATGGCACAAAGTCTCCGAGATGGTCCCCGACCTCACCGGTGCCATCGCCTTCCGTCGCGATCTCGGTGACCGCGAAGAGGTCACCGTCAAGGTCGACGACTGGAAGGTTCTCAGCGAGATCGGCTCCGGCGCTTCAGTCGAGGAGATCGCCGACAAACTCGGCACCACCGACTTCTGGACTGCCCGGATTGCCGCCCGGCTGGTCAACAACGAGCTCATCGTGCTCCGCGGGCCAGAGTTTGCGGCCGTCGAAGAAGAGGTCGCCGAGACATATGAAGCGGCCCCGCAGGCCGACTACTCACAGCCTCCCCAAGAGTCGTTCGACGAGGCACCGTCCGAGCCCGTGGCCGAGGTGGCCCCGTCGGACGAGTACGCGGCATATGAGGCGGAGAAGTCCGATGTGGAGGCAGACGGTTCGGGGGCCGGCTCTCTCCAGTCCGGCGTCGAGGCCGACGAAGAGGTCAATCCAGATCGGTCCTGGTGGCAGGAGCCGACTGACGAAGCCAAGCCTGCTACGGACGACGAAGCCCAAGCTCCCGCCGTGGTCGCCGAAGGTTTGTCTGAGATCCCGTCCGTGGGCGGGTCCGGTGAGGGCTCTGAGGTCGAGGAAGACACCGAGGCCTTCCTGGAGAAGGTCTTCTCCGAACTCGACTCCGAGCCTGAGGTCGAAGAGGGACATGGTCTGCTCCGGCGGCGCCGGATGGGCACGTTGCGAGACTTCTCCTCCGACTCGTAACGCCCGACCTAAAACCTCTCGCAGCTAACTTGCTCCGGCGGTGACCTATGTCTTCGTCGGAGCAGTTGGCTTTCTGATAGGTCTGGCCGCCCACGACCTGGCCATCCAGTCTCTCAGCGAAACCACGCCGCTACGACCGTTTCAGGGGATTTGCCGGGTATGCCTGCACGAACGCTCCTGGTTCCACGTGCGTTGCGGACGATGTGGCCGTGCGGTGGTTCGCGAGGCCATCCTGGCATTGGTGTCCGCCGCAGTCGCCATCGCCTTCCTGCACACCGTCGGCTGGAACTGGCTCCTGGTCCCGTATCTCGGGTTCTTGCTGCTCACGACGGCGCTCGTGGTCACCGATCTCGAGGCCTTCCGCATCGTCGACCGCCTCAACCTCCGCGGCTCCGCTGTCCTGGTCGGTCTTCTCACCCTCACCACTGCGGTGGACGGCGACTGGGGCGATATGGGCCGGGGGGTTGCCGGGGGAGCCGCGTACTTCGCCGGTGCCTCACTCCTGTTCGTCCTCGCGCGGGGCAGAGGTTTCGGGGCGGGTGACGTCAAGCTCTCCGTCCAGCTGGGAGTGTTCACTGCCTACCTGGGATGGAGCGTGCTCGGCTGGGCTGTTTTCGGCACCGCACTGATCGGAGGGGTGGTCGCGTTCGTGCTCATCCTCGGCGGCGCGGCCAGTCGCAAGACGGAGCTTCCCTACGGCCCACCCATGATCCTGGGGGCGTGGACCGCCATCGTCATGGTTGGAGTGGGAGCCATCCCGATTCCCTCGTAACCTGTGCCCATGCTGCGCTTCCTGACAGCCGGTGAGTCCCATGGCCCCGGTCTGGTGACCATCGTCGAGGGATTGCCCCGCGGCCTACCGGTGAATGTCGAAGGGCTCGCCGTCGAGTTGGCACGCCGGCGGCATGGCTACGGGCGGGGCAAGAGAATGGCGATCGAACAGGACGAGGTCGAGATCCTCGGTGGCGTGCGCCACGGCTTCACCCTGGGCTCCCCGGTGTCCATTCTGATCCGGAACACCGAATGGCCCCGCTGGCAAGACATCATGAGCCCGGGCCCCGGTGAGAGCGGTAAAGAGGTGACCAGGCCGCGACCGGGGCATGCCGATCTCGCCGGCATGCTCAAATACGACACCAACGACGCCCGCGACATCCTCGAGAGGGCGTCGGCGCGGGAGACAGCGGCGCGGACAGTCGCCGGCTACCTGGCAAAGACCTTGCTCGGAGTGTCCGGCGTCACCATTGTCAGCCATGTGGTCTCGATAGGGGACGTGACGGCCAAGTCCCCGGTCCCGGATCCCGACGACGCCGGCCGAATAGACGAGGACCCGGTGCGCTGTCTCGACCCTCAGGCCTCACAGGAGATGATCGCCGCCATCGACAGGGCCATGGAGGCCAAGGACACGCTGGGTGGCGTGTTCGAAGTAGTGGCCCATTCGGTGCCGGTCGGCATCGGGTCACATGTCCAGTACGACCGTCGGCTCGACTTTCTCCTGGGTGGTGCAGTCATGTCCATACCCGCGATCAAGGGGGTGGAGATCGGTGACGGCTTCACAGGCGCAGCCACTCCCGGATCGTCGGCCCACGACGAGATCGTGAGATCAGACGATGGGGTCAGCAGAGAGACGAACCGGGCGGGGGGTGTCGAGGGGGGAATGAGCAACGGGGAGCCGGTGAGAGTGCGTGCTGCCATGAAGCCGATCTCCACGCTCATGCAGCCGCTTCGAACCGTCGACATGAGCACAGGGGAGCCCGATCAGGCAGTGAGAGAGCGCTCCGATGTCTGTGCAGTCCCTGCCGCAGCCGTGGTCGGCGAGCAGATGGTCGCTTTCGTTCTCGCTGCGGAGTTCATGCGAAAGTTCGGCGGAGATTCCGTGTCCGACTTCGAGGCGGCAGTCGCTCATTACCGGGAGAGGGTCGCCGGGAAAACCGGCTGGTGAACATGTGGCTGCCCTCTCCATGCCGAGGTGTCGACTCACGTGATCGATGCGGGTGACCGTCCCCTGGAGGACCTGGTAGACGAGGTGGTGGCGCTGTGGCCAGACTGACGGTCGCCGGAGTCACCGAGGTCGTGATCGATTCCGCCCTCGCCCCGCCCATTCTCCCGCCGCGTCCCGGCCGGTCTCGTGTCGCCATCCTCACCCAGCCTGCGGCCACGGACATCGCCCTGGATGTGGCCAGGCATTTGCGAGATGAGGAGGTGACCTGTGAGGTGATCGGGCTCCCCGATCGGGAAGAGGCCAAGACTCTGCCGGTCGCCGGGTCCGTCTACGAGGCGTTGGCCCGATTCGGGCTGGCGCGTGACGACACCGTGGTCGGAGTTGGGGGAGGGTCCGTCACCGATCTGGCCGGGTATGTCGCAGGGACGTGGCTGCGTGGCGTCGAAGCGGTGTATGTGCCCACGACGCTCCTCGGTGCGATCGATGCCTCCATCGGGGGCAAGACCGGCGTGAACATCGGAGGTAAGAACCTGGTCGGGGTGTTCTGGCACCCGACCCGTGTCGTGATCGACGTCGCCCGTCTCGGCTTGCTCCCCAGCTACCTCATCCGCGAGGGCATGGCCGAGGCCTACAAGGCAGGTTTGATAGGGAACGCTGATCTGGCCGCATCGATCGAGAAGTCAGGTCTCGACAGCGATCTGGAAGACGTCGTCACCAAATCGATCGGTGTCAAGGCGGATATCGTGGACCGTGACGTCACCGAGCGAGGAGATCGGGCATTCCTCAATTTCGGGCACACCATCGGCCACGCCATCGAATACGCCTCATCTCTCTCCCACGGGGAAAGCGTCGGCCTGGGCATGGTGGCCGCCGTCCGCATCTCCGAGAAGCTGGCAGGATTCGCCCATGCCGACAGGGTGATCGCGGCCATCGCCGGGCTCGGCCTGCCCACCCAGGTCGAAGGTCTCGAGTTGGCCCGGGTCATCGATCTCCTGGGCCGGGACAAGAAGCGCGATGCCGGCGGTGTTCGAATGGTGCTTCTGAAGGAGCTCGAGGCACCGTTTCTCGTCCACGTCGACCGGGCCGACATCGAGCTCGGCCTTGCCGCGATAGGGTTCTAGAAGGAGGTAGCGTCCCCGCTTCTCCACCGAGGAACCGCATGATCAGCACCAACGATGTTCGGCCTGGCATGGCCCTCGACCTCGAGGATGGTCTCTTCTCGATCGTCGAATACCAGCACGTGAAGCCGGGTAAGGGCCGCGCCTTCGTGAGGATGAAGCTGAAGAAGCTCGAAACGGGCCAGGTGCTCGATCGCACGTTCCGCGCCGACGAGAACGTTCAGCAGGCGATCATCGACCGGGCGGAGCACCAGTACCTCTACTCCGACGATCTCGGGTATCACTTCATGAATCTCGACGACTACGGCCAGATCGTGCTCACCGAACAGGACGTGGGCAACGCTGCCGGGTACCTCGTCGACGGGATGACCGTTGTCCTGCCCATGTTCGATGGGACGGCCATCGGCGTCGACCTTCCCGCATCCGTGGAGCTCGAGGTGACCTACGCCGAGCCGGCGGTGAAAGGCGACACCCGCACCGGCGCCACCAAGGGTGTGACCGTCGAGACCGGCATCGAGGTTCAGGTCCCCCTGTTCATCGAGCAAGGCGAGCGGATCAAGGTGGACACCCGCACCGGCGACTACCTGACCCGGGCATGACCGGGTTCCATTTGTGCTGATAATCCCGGCTCGAGTGACTGCATCCGAGCTGGCCACGGCGATCGAGCGGGACGTTCGCGAGGTCCAGGCGGCTCTCGATGCCCGGGAGCAACCCGACTCGCCAGAGGACATCCTGGGGGCCGACCTGGCAATCGCCGTGGCCAAGACTCTCGGTGTCGACGTCTCGGTCGAGCCACGCGACCTCGCTCTCGAGCGCCTCTACGAATTCGACACCAGGGGCGAGTTGGGCTCGGATGTGGGCGGTCGGGCTGGTGAGATCGTCGAAGGGGTCATCTCCGACATCGAGGGCCTCGACGAGATGATCGAATCGGTCGCCGAGCGATGGAGCGTCGCTCGGATGCCTGTGATCGATCGCAACATCGTCCGGATCGCCCTCCATGAGTTGCGCGCCGACAGGGCGACACCGACGGCGGTAGTGGTCTCGGAGGCGGTGCGGCTCGCCCAGACCTACTCGACCGAGAAGTCGGCCGCTTTCGTCAACGGAGTCCTCGCCACCCTTGCCAAGACGATTCGGGAGAGTTAGGACACAGCGGGCCGACTCGGTTATGGTCGGAGCGACCTTTAAGGACGGTCCTGTGAGGCCGGGAAGGAAGCGACTTGCCCCAGGTAATGACTGGCGATGACATCGGGCGCGTCATCCGCCGCATCTCCCATGAGATACTCGAGACCCACCGCGGTGCGGAGCGAGTGGTCCTCGTCGGAATCCACACCAGGGGAGTGACGCTCGCTCGAATGCTGGCCGAGACGATCGGGGCGTTCGAGGGTGTCACGGTCCCAATTGGCGAGTTGGACATCGGTCTCTACCGAGATGATCGCGATCTCCGGGACGACATTCCCCTTCGCAGCACCGACATCCCGGTCGACATCTCGGATCGTCACGTGGTCATCGTGGATGACGTGCTGTTCACCGGGAGGACGGTTCGGGCGGCACTGGACGCCCTCTCCGACATTGGCAGGGCAGTGACTACCGAGCTCGCCGTTCTAGTGGACCGGGGCCATCGTGAGTTGCCGATCAGGGCTGACTACGTCGGCAAGAACCTCCCCACCTCACGGGATGAGACGGTGCGGGTTCGTCTTCCCGACAACGATGGGCGAGAAGGCGTCTATATCGAGAAGCTGGAGGTGGGCGTCAAATGAAGTCCTTCACCGGAGTCCGCGGGATGGGGAGAGGTGAGATCGAGCGGCTCGTGACCGAAGCCTGCGAGTATCGGGATGCACTCGACAGCGGGGATCTCATCGACCGGTCGCTAGAAGGACGATGTGTCGCCAACCTCTTCTTCGAGCCATCCACGCGCACCCGCCTCTCCTTCGACCTGGCTACGCAACGTCTCGGAGGCCACGTGCTCACCTTCTTCCCGGAGACATCGTCGTCACTCAAGGGCGAGTCTCTGCACGACACCGTGCTCACGGTGGCAGCCATCGGAGCCGACGTGCTCGTCGTGCGTCACAAGGAAGAGGGCGTCCCTGAGAAGGTTGGAGAGTGGACCGGTCTGCCCGTGATCAACGCGGGTGACGGCACCAACGAGCATCCCACCCAGGCGCTCCTCGACCTGGTGACCTTGAAGCGCCGATTCGGCTCGTTGCCCGGTCTCAGAGTCGGCATCGTCGGTGACATCGCCCACTCCCGCGTCGCAGGGAGCCTCATCCATGCCATGGGCCCACTGGGCATCGAGCTCGTCCTGGTCGGACCGGGAGAGTGGCTTCCGAGTGAGACTTCGGTGGCCCTGAGCCACGATCTGGATGCGACCATTCCCCATCTCGACGTCGTGTACCTGCTCAGGGTGCAGACAGAACGTGGCGGTGTCATCGACGACGACTACGTCGCTCGATTCCGAATGGACGCCAAACGCGCCTCCGAGCTGAGCGAGGACTCGGTGATCATGCACCCCGGCCCGATCAACCGGGGCGTCGAGCTGACAGACGAGGTGGCGGACTCACCTCGGTCATTGATCACCGAGCAGGTCCGAAACGGCGTGCCCACTCGCATGGCCGTCCTCCGCAGACTGGCAGCCGACCGGCGATGATTGCGATCCGGAACGGCGAGGTGTTGACCAGCGATGGTTGGGCCCGAGTCGATGTCCTGGTGTCAGATGGTCGCGTCGCCGCCCTCGGGGAGGTTCCGCCGGCTCCGATCGAGTTGGACGCAACTGGATTTCTCGTCGGGCCCGGCTTCGTGGATCTGCACACCCACCTCAGAGAACCTGGCCAGACCTGGAAAGAAGACATCGCGTCCGGGTCTCGAGCAGCGGCGATAGGCGGTTTCACCGCTATCACCGCCATGCCAAACACCGAGCCACCCATGGACACTGCGAAGGTGGTCCAGGAGGTCATCGACTCGGCGAATGAGAATGCCGTGGTGGACATCGTTCCGTCGGCCGCTCTGACCATGGGCCGGTCGGGAGCCCGCCCTGTCGACTTCGTGGAGCTGTACGGGATTGGGGTCAGGATGTTCACCGATGACGGCGATTCGGTGGCAGATGGCGAGGTGCTCGCCGCCGCGATGCACCAGATCTCGCGCCTACCCGGCGCCTTCGTCGCCCAGCACGCCGAAGATCGCTCCCGGACTGTCGACGGCCACATGCATGAGGGAGATCTCTCCCGTCGACTCGGCATCGGAGGGTTGCCGGCTGAAGCGGAGTCCGACGTCGTCAGGCGCGATCTGGCACTCGTCGCCGAGAGCGGCGCCCGTTACCACTGCCAACACGTGTCGGCGAAGATGACCGTCGAACTCATACGTCGAGCGAAGGAGTCGGGATTGCCGGTGACTGCGGAGGTGACACCACATCACCTGACATTCGAAGTGTCCGCCCTTTCGGCTCTCGACCCGGACTTCAAGATGTACCCCCCGCTCCGCGGGCCCGACGACCGCGACTCGCTGGCCGATGCCCTCCGCGAAGGCGTGATCGATGCGGTCGCCACAGATCACGCCCCCCATCTCCCTGCTGAGAAGCAGACAGATTTCTCTGCCGCCCCGCGTGGGGTCATCGGACTGGAGACTGCAGCGTCGGCCACGTGGGAGGTCCTCGGTGACCGAGACCGGCTCTTCTCGGTGCTCTCCACCGGGCCGGCCCGCATCCTCGGGCTCGACGATCACGGTGGTCCTCTGCGGCCCGGGGCCAGGGCCAACCTGGTGGTGTTCGACCCCGACGCCTCGTGGGTCCCTCGAGTGTTCCAATCCCGCTCGTCCAACAGCCCCTATCGGGGCCGGGAGATGACGGGACGGGTACGGGCGACGCTGTGCGGGGGAAGGCTGGCGCATCAGGAGGTGGCTACTTGAGCCGCCGACCTGCCCTGCTGGTCACCGCAGACGGAGAAGTGTTCGCCGGGTACGCCGCCGGGGCCGAGGGGATCGCCACGGGCGAGGCAGTCTTCAACACATCAATGACGGGCTACCAGGAGATCCTGACCGACCCCTCCTACTCCGGTCAGGTGGTGGTGATGACCTCGCCCCACATCGGGAACTATGGAGTCGCGCCCGACGACGACCAGTCGGCCCAGCCCGCCGTCTCCGGATTTGTCGTCAAGGCCCTCTCCAGGAGGCACTCCAACTGGCGCTCCGAAGGCAGCCTCGCGGACTACTTCCGCCGCCACGGGGTGGTCGCGGTGTCCGACATCGACACCCGTAGGCTGACCCGGCATATCAGAGACCGCGGCGCCATGCCGGTGGCCATGGGAGCCGATGTCGACGAGGCCGAGTTGCGCACCATCGCGGCGGAGGCGCCGTCCATGGAGGGCCGCGATCTGGCCAGCACGGTCTCCACCAAGGAGCCCTATCACCTCGAGGCTGTAGGCAACAGCCGGGGGCTGGTCGTTGCCATCGACCTCGGGATGAAGAAGGACATCCTGGCGAATCTCACCGGACGCGGCTTCGACGTCGAGGTCGTCCCGGCACTCACCTCGTCCGAGGACGTGCTGGCGAGGCAACCCGTCGGAGTCTTCGTCTCCAACGGCCCCGGCGACCCCGAGCCTCTGGTGCAGACGACCGAGACACTCCGGGGGGTCATCGGGAACGCGCCTCTGTTCGGCATCTGCCTCGGACACCAGGTGCTCGGACTCGCAGTCGGCGCCCGAACTTACAAGCTCCCCTTCGGACACCATGGGGGCAACCATCCGGTGCGCCGTCTCGACGACGGCCGCGTCGAGATCACTGCCCAGAACCACGGGTTCGCCGTCGATCTCTGGAGTCTCACCGACTCACGACAACCGCAACGCGATGGCCTCGCCGGCACCGATCTCCTCCCTCAGCGGGCCGACACCGAGTTCGGCCCGGTGCGCCCCACCCACCAGAATCTGAACGACGGGACACTCGAGGGCATGCTGTTGGAGGACCAACCGGCCTTCTCCGTGCAGTACCACCCGGAGTCGGCCCCCGGCCCCCACGACGCGGCCGAGTTGTTCGACAGGTTCGCCGACCTCATCGAAGGAGGGCTCTGATGCCGGGGAGGCGTGACCTCCGCTCCATCCTGCTGATTGGCTCCGGGCCGATCATCATCGGGCAAGCCTGCGAGTTCGACTACTCGGGGACCCAAGCGGCGAAGGTGCTCAGGGCCGAGGGCTATCGGGTGATCCTGGTCAACTCCAACCCGGCGACCATCATGACCGACCCCGAGTTCGCCGACGCCACCTATATCGAGCCGATCACACCCGAGGTGGTGGCCGAAATCATCGCCAGGGAGCGCCCCGATGCCCTTCTCCCGACCCTGGGCGGGCAGACAGCGCTCAACGTCAGCACCCAACTGGCGCGAAGC
>Ga0299907_10002467_pt1 | contig 11410 bp, 12 predicted proteins | sample RVTome_16_FD_198680 | JGI IMG/M metagenome (GOLD analysis project Ga0299907, IMG submission 198680) | Soil microbial communities from uranium-contaminated site in the Upper Colorado River Basin, Wyoming, United States - RVT152D67 (version 2) ...
GTCGGAGGCCGATCGCCGCCTTGTCGCCGATGATCTGCGCGCCCGCCTGATCGCCGCCGGCATCCCGCGCCCGGTCCTGCACGTCGTCTCGGCCACCGCAGGAGACGGGGTGGACGCCCTCCGGGATTCGCTGGCCGATGCGGCGCACGCCAAGGTCATCGTCGCCGCCAAGCTGGAGGCGGATCGCGCCGATGCCGCGGGCGCGCTGGCGGAGGCGGTCGGGTTCCAGCCGGACGAGGGCTACCGACCGCTCCTGCCCGACGCCGTCCACGAGGCCCATGTCGCGGAGGCGGTGGCCGGTGCACGGGAGCTCGTCGACCCCGACGGCATGGCCCGGCAGATCCAGTCTGCGGTCCTGTACCGGGCGCGCATCGGTGGCGGATCGTTCCTCGGGCGGATCGTGGCGTTGGCCGGCACGATCACCGGTCGCCGCCGTCGGGTCGCCGATCCGGCGGCGCATCTCGCCGGCTGGCGAACCCGCGGCGCCCTCGGTCGCGTCCTGAACCCGCTGCGCGCCGCCCTGGTGGAGGCGGCCGCATCGCTCCCGCCGGCCAGCCGTGGCCGGGTGCTGGACGCGCTCGGCGCTCCGAGCGCGGAGGCCGACATCACCCGCGCCCTGGACCGCCTCACCCGCTCCGAGGCCGCTGACTTCGAGCTGCCGCGCTCGGTGGTGTGGCCGGTCATCGGCGTGCTCCAGGTGGTCGTCGGTGCCGTTCTGCTCTTCGCCGTCGCCTGGATCGTCGTCCTGTTCGTATCGGGTGGCGGCGTGCCGGTGGCGACCTTCGAGGTCCCGGTCCTGGGTCCGCTGCCCATGCCGTTGGCGCTGCTGGCCGCATCGGTGCTCGTGTCAGCCCTGCTGGGCTGGATCCTCGCACTGCACGCCGGATGGGTCGGTCGGCGGCTGGCCGCCGCGGTCGGCGCCCGAACGGAAGCGGCCATCCGGCAGGCGATCGCCACCGATGCCTTCGCCGGCCTGACGCGGGTGGAGGAGGCGCGGCGCAGGATCGCCGCGGCCACGGAGCGGAGCTAGCCGGCCTCGCGTTCCTCGTCGGCGTCCCGTTCCGAGGCTGGAGCCGGCATCTCCGGGTCGTAGCCCTCGGCGGCAGCCTGTTCCGCGCCGAAGTCAGGACCGGCCGGGCGCGTGGCATTCGCCTCGACATCGGACGCGATGCCGCCCGGGCCGTCGTGGATCGGCTCGTCGAACTCCGTCCGGCGGCCGACGTCGTGGTGCTCCTCGTGCTCGATGCCGGGATCGGTCCCGCTGGTGTCCCTGGTCATGGCGTCAGCTCCATTAGGTGCAAGCGCCGTTGCGCATATGCAGGACGCGGGCCGGACGGCACCGCAAATTGCTCCGAGTCAAGCTCGGCATTGGGCCCTACAAATGTTCGACCTCGTTAACCGGTGCAGCCGGCGTCGGGAACAGGGCCGTGAGCTTATCCTGCTCCTTCGGCACGCGGCCCACCGTCAGCCCCACCAGGACCCCGAACACGACCAGCGCGCCGCCGATGCCGACGAGGAGCGCTGGCGTGCCGGACAGCCCCAGCAGCAGCGCCATGACGGCGGTCCACACCCCGCCGACCATCGCGAGGATCAGGCCGATCATGCCGCCCGACGTCGTCAGGCCGTAGAAGAGGACGCCCGGAAATGACGTCTGCTGATCCCCGTAGGCGAGGCCGATCCCGGCCGGGTCGTCGTGGATGGCGGTCGTGAAGTACGGCGTCACGACCGGGGCGATCTGCGTGTAGCCGTGCCTGATCCGCGCCATGCCGTGGACGGCACGCATGTCGTCAAGGTTGGCTCCGATGATCCGCGCGTAGGTGGCCAGGCCGATGACGAAGTCGAAGGCCAACAGCACCGCGGCAACGGTCAGGAAGTCGTCGCCGAATGACATGGCCGAGGAGAAGAGCGCCAGCGCCACGAACGTCATCGACAGGAAGGTCAGGAACATCCCGCCGCGCACGAACGCCTCGTTGTAGGCGAGCGAGCGGGCGGACAGCAGGCTCCAGTGCTCGGTCGTGAGGATCGTGATCGCTCGCGGGTCGTCGAGCGAGACGACGGGGTTGGCCACCGGTGCGGCTGGCCCATCGGATGCGGCTGGCTGCGGTCGCTCGGCAGACATGTTCCCTTCCTTCCGTGCGGGCTGCGTGCGCCGATTATCGATCCGGCCGCTACGGCCCGGTGACTTCGTAGTCGGTCCACACGAAGGTGGCGCGGCAGTCGAGCACGAGGCGCGCTGGGTTCGGCGGCTCCGCCGGCTCCGGGCTGTCCTCCTCGACCGCGGCGCGGCATGAGGTGGCGGCGGGATCCTCGAAGTGGCCAGTGACACGCACGACGTCGCCCGCTTCCGGCGCCTCGAGCTCGGCATCGGGGTGCGGCCTGAAGCCGACCACCAGCGTGGTCAGGACCTCGGGGCGAAGGTGGGCGGGCGGATACGGACTGGCCAGCCAGGCGGGGGTGAACGCGATGCTGCCCGGATCGGCGCAGCACTCGGCATCGACGGTGCCGCTGATGACGAGCTCGTTGCGGCCGTAGCAGTGGAGCGCCTCGAGCGGTGCCAGGGCGGCGAGCGCCTGGGCGGTCAGCGGTGACGAGGGGCAGTCGATGGCGACCTCCGCGATCCACGGCTCCTCCGCGGCAGCCAGCGGGGTCGCGATGTGGCCGATCAGGTTGCAGTTCTCCTGGCACGTCACGCTCTGCACGACCCCGACGCGGTACCAGCGCAGCTCGCCGATGTCGGTTGGTTCGCCGATCGTGAACAGACGACGGCCCGGTGGCAGCTCGGCCAGCGCCGCTGAAGCCTCGCTGGGCTGCTGGCGCAGGTTGAGCGCCTCGTCGCCGACCTCGACGATCGATCGGTTCGCGATGACCGGCGCCTGCGCGGGCGTCGGGCTGGGGCTCGGCGTCGGCTCGACCGATGGGGCCGCCGAGGCCGCCGAGGCCGACACCGATGCCGGCAGTGATCCGTTGGCACCGGCGCTCGGGTCAGCCCCGAGCTCGTCCCCGTCGCCCAACGCCACGGCGAGCAGCGCGCCGCCAGCGATGGCGGCGATGCCGCCGACGATGATCGCCGCCGGTACCCACCAGGGGCGTGATGCTCGCGGGCCGCGAGGCTCCCGCGTCGGGCTGTGGGTCGACGCGTAGGCGGGCGCTCCGCACTCCGCACAGAATGCGGCCCCGTCGGCGAGGTCCGCGCCACAGCGGCGGCAGGTCTGGAAGCCGCCGGCGGGAGGTCGGGTCGTCATCGGTGCCGCTCCGTTGCTCGAGATCGATGTCGCATCGTTGCCCACGGCCACTGCGGCGCGCCTGCGGAGGCTACCGCATGGGCCTTGACGCGTGCCGTCCGCCACTCCGATGCTTCGTCACACGACCATGGCTCACGGCAGCGCCGAACCGAGCGTCGACGGCCGGCTCTTCACCCCGGCATTCATCGGGCTGGGCATCGCCGAGCTCGCGTACTTCGCGGCCGCCGGAATTCTCATCCCCACCACGCCGTTGTTCGCGGCCGGTCCGCTCGGCGCGGACGAGGCGGGAGTCGGCCTGGCGATCGGGGCATTCAGCGTCACCGCCCTCGTGCTGCGTCCGATCGCGGGGCGCGCGGCGGACCAGCGCGGACGCCGGCCGCTGCTCGTCTGGGGCGCGCTGCTCTGCGCCGTCGCCACGGCCGGCCATCTGTTCGCCACCGACCTCGCGATCCTCATCGCGCTGCGCCTGCTTCTCGGCATCGCGGAGGCGTTCTTCTTCGTGGCGGGGTTCGCGATGGTCGCCGACCTCGCTCCCGCGGGCCGCGCCGGCGAGGCGCTCAGCTACAACTCGCTGGCGCTCTACCTGGGGATCGCGCTCGGGCCGGGCATCGGTGAGCAGCTCGTCGCATGGGGCGGCTATCCGTTTGCGTGGATCGGTGCGGCGGCGCTGTCGGTCGTGGCCGGCCTCATCGCGCTCGCCCTGAGCGAGTCGGGGACGCGCGTCGACGACCCCGGCCCGCTGCGGCTGATCCATCGGCGTGCGCTCTGGCCGTCCGTCGGCCTGTTCATCGGCATCCTGGGCATGGCGGGGTTCCTCGCGTTCGTCGCCATCTGGGCCGAGCGGCTCGGGATGGATGGCAGCGGCCCGGTGCTCCTCGTGTTCGGTGCGGTCGTGATCGGCACGCGCATCCTGTTCGCCAGGCTGCCGGATCGCGTCCCGCCGTTCCGGCTGGCCGCCGCCGCCCTCGGCCTCATCCAGGTCGGCCTGGCGATCATCGGCTTCGTGCCGACGGTCGCCGGGCTCTTCGTCGGCGCCGCCGTCTGCGCGCTCGGCGTCGCCTTCACGACGCCGGCGTTCTTCGCCGCCATCATCGAGCGGGTGCCGCCATCCGAGACGGGCGTGGCGTTGGCCACGACCAGCCTCTTCCTGGACCTCGCCTTCGGCGGCGGCCCGGTGCTCCTGGGCTTCCTCGCCATTGGCACCGGGCTGGGGGTCGGATTCGGGGTCGTGGCGCTCGTCGTCGGCGTCGGCGCCGTCGCGACCGCACTGGCCGCCGTCCGCGCGGGGCAGCGAGCGACGGCGGAGGTGCCCGCGACGGCGTAGCGCCTCAGAGCGGCCGGATGCGGTTGTTGCGCGGGTTGTGCTCCAGCTCCGCCAGACCGAGGGCCTCGAGCAGCGGCGGCAGGTACATCCCGAACCGCCCGCGATATCCCTTGCGCAGACCGTACCAGCCGCCCACGGGGTTCGACGGTGCGCGGCCCCAGGCCTCCACGGTTCCCTCCGGCGCATCCTTCTGCTCGTCGGTCGCGCCGAGCGGGACCCAGTCGCCCTGCTCCTTCAGCCACGCGAGCAGGTCGTCGACCGCCGATGCGTGATATGCCAACTTCGTCGCCCCGACCTGGCAGACGAGCTGCGGCGGGTCGGCGCTGTCGTCCCGGTACATCGTGTACTCGCTGGTTCCCGGCGCCGTCTTCAGGGCCCAGGGATCCTCCTTCGTGCCAGAGCCGGTCATGCTCAACCCTCCGAGTGCGTGCCGGATCGGCCGATGTGGCCGCCCGGATGAAATGAGGGCGGAAGCGTGCTCCAGTGATTGACCGATGCGCAAGAGCGGACAACAAGGTTGCGGCGGCATCGGATAATTCGGCTCGCCCATTCGTCCAACCCGAGCACGAGGAACGAGCCGATGACCGTGGGGGATCGGTGGATCTGCCAGGTCTGCTGGAAGTCGAACCATCCGCAGGCCGTGGCCTGCTGGCATTGCAAGACCGGCCGCGGGCTCGATGAGAAGGAGGTCGAGGCTCAGCGCGTCGCCGTCGCCACGAAGAAGGAGGCGCCGGAGGCCATCCCGGACATCGTCGTCGCAATGCCGGTGGTGATCTTCCGTGGCTACGCCAGGACGTGGCTTCGCGGAGGGCTCGGGCTCATCGCCCTGCCGATCCTCCTGGGCCTCGGTGGCGTGACCGACGTCACGTACCTCCTGTTCAGCGGCGGGCTGGCGGCCGGGCTCATCGTGTTCGGCTTCCTGGCGGGCGAGGTCGCCGATGGGATGCGCGACCGCGAAGTGTGGGCCTTCATCGTCGGTGTCGGGCTGTCGGTGGTGGGCGCCATCGGCTCCGTGCTGGCGTTCCAGGTGTTCCTGCCCGACCTGGTCAGCCCGACGGCGGTGCGGTGGGTGAGCCTCATCGTGTTCGGCGGCGCGGGCCTTGCCGCCGCCGCTGGGCTGGTCCTGATGTTCCTGCGGCAGGAGGGTCGGACGCCCGTCGCCGATCAGAACCCGTGAAAGCCGAACCCGCCCCACACGGAGTCCAACGGATGGAGAACCTGCGCGACCTGTCCGAGCTCGAGCCGATCGCGGTCTGGGAGGGCATCCGGGCGCGACGGGTGGAGGGCATCCAGGTGACCCTGGCGATCGTCGAGCTCGACCCCAACGCGGTCGTGCCCGAGCATACGCACCCGGCCGAGCAGAACGGGATGGTCATCCGCGGCGAGATGCGCTTCCGGATCGGCGACGAGGAACGCGTGCTCGGGCCGGGCGGGACGTGGCGCATCCTCGGCGGCGTGCCGCACACCGCGACGGCCGGTCCCGAGGGAGCCGAGGTCATCGATGCGTTCAGCCCGATTCGGTCCGACTGGGACTCGTTCCCGGTGCTGCCTCTCGAGGAGCCACGCTGGCCGCGCGGAGCATGAGCCAGCCGTGCACGTCGGTGTTCGGCAGGATCAGCTCCTCGACGACGTCGAATCCGTGCCGCTCGTACAGCAGCACGTTCCGTCCGACGGCGGTCTCCAGGTAGCACGGCACGCCGTCCCCATCGGCATTCGCCAGCACCGGGGCGAGGAGCGCCGAGCCGATGCCCTCGCCCTGGCGCTCGGGCTCGACGCCGAGCGCGGACAGGTACCAGTGCGGCACCGGCGCGTGCGCCCGGCGACGGTCCTCCAGCGCCTCGAGCGCCGCCGATGTCTCTCGTAGGCGACGCCAACCGGTCAGGCGAGCCAGCGCCGGGAGCATGCTCAACTGGTCGAGCGCGCTCGACGCGGCTCGGCCGGGCGGAATCCAGATCGCGGCGCCGGCGTGGTCGTCCGTGGTCCACGTGGCTGCGAACCCGGCGGACGCGTGTTGCAGGTTCGCGGCCCATCCGTCGCGCATGCGCTGGTTGCGCTCGGGGGCAGTGCCCGCCAGGTAGCTGAAGAACGGATCGGACGCGAAGGCGCGCGCAAGCAGGGCGGCGAGGATCGGGATCTCGTTGCGCGTCGCCCGGCGGACGGATGGAGCGGTGATCATGCCGGCCGTCATTGTCCGCGGTGACTCGACGCGTGTCAGTCCCCGGGCAGCTCGCGGATCGTGATCCGGCGATTGTCGGGCTCGGGCTCTGGACCGATCTCGACGAGCATCCAGCCCGGAAGGTCCCCGGCGGCGCGACCCTCGACGGTCAGGGCCACGGCCGCGCGACGCAGGATCTCGCGCGCGCCGTCGCGGCCGCGCTCCGGCAGCTCGGCCACGATCGCCTCGAGGCGACGTTCGATGAGCCGGGTGGCGACCGCCGGGCCGATGCCCTCTCGATCGCGCCGGACGAGGTCCTCGGCGCCGGAGATGCCGGCCGCCTCGAGCGCACCGATCAGGCGTCGGACCGATGCGGCATCGGGCTTCGGCAGCTTGTCGATCCAGCTGGGTGGCGGAGGTGGTGGGGGAGCCTTCTTCTTCGATATCGCCGCTTTCCCGGCAGATGGCCGTCGGATTGACGTGACCTTGGACGACCGTGCCGAAGGAATCGCCTCGCGCACGGCGTCAAGGGTGCCGTACGGCCCGAGGATCAGCTCCTGCCCGAAATCATTGGCCTGCTCGGTGTCGACCAGGAACCAGCCGGAGGAGCTGCTCCCGCGCACCTCGAAGCGGTCGTCCCCGGTGCGATACGTGCCCGCCGCCTGGCGGACGAGCTTGTCCGGATCGGTGCGCGCATCGGCTCCGGCGGACCCCTTCGCCTTCGGCATGGCAACACGTTACTCCGGCCACGCCCGCGTAGACTTGTCCCGATGTCCCTGTATCACATCGACTCGGACCCGGGGTTCACGGCGCCGGTGATGGTCGCCGCCCTCGAAGGCTGGGTCGATGCCGGTTCGTCGGGCACGACCGCCGCGAGCCAGCTGGCCGACTCCGGCCGCCTGGTCGCCACCTTCGACGCCGACGCCATCTACGACTACCGCGCTCGCCGCCCGACGCTCGACATCCTCGACGGCCGGCCGATCACGCTCGAGTGGCCGCAGCTCAGCGTCACGGCGACGACGATCGAGGAGCGCGAGATCCTCGTCCTCACCGGACCCGAGCCCGACTACCGATGGCGTGAGCTGGCCGACGAAGTCGTGGCCCTCGCTCGCCGTCTCGGCGTCGCGAGCTGGGCCAGCCTGGGGGCCATCCCGGCGGCCGTGCCGCATACCCGGCCGGTGCCGATCCTGGCGACCGCATCGGCCTCGGGGCTGCTGCCGTCCGGCATCCGGCAGGGTCCCGACGGGCTGCTCCGGGTCCCGTCCGCCGCGCTGTCGGTCCTGGAGCTCAGCGCCGCCGAGGCCGGCATCCCCGCCGTCGGGTTCTTCGCCCAGGTCCCGCACTACGTGAACGCCACGTATCCGACGGCCTCGATTGCGCTGCTGACCGCGCTCGGCCGTTATCTCGGGGTCGACCTGCCGGTCGGTCAGCTCGCAACGCGGGCGCTCGAGCGTCGCAATCTGCTCGACGCCGCCACCGCGTCCGACGACCAGACCAAGGAGTACGTCGAGCGCCTCGAGATGCTCGCCGACGAGTCGCGCCTTCCCGCCGGCGACGAGCTGATCGCCGACATCGAGCGCTTCCTCCGCGAGGGTCCGGCGGACGAAGAGGGGGGCGAGGGTGGAGGCGGATCCCGCCTCCACTGATCATCGCCTCAGTGCGGGCGGCGCACCGATCGACCGGTGGCCGGGTGCATTGGTCCGTGCCGGCGGGCCTTCTTCACCCGAGCCGATCGGGCTGGGGTGGTGGCGACGTCGCACAGCCCCGCGTCCGGCGGATCGGCCGGGACGGCACCGAGGAACTCCGGCTGTTCGCGCGGGCTGAGCAGCTGCTCGATCGCGTAGCCGACGTGCAGCAGCTCCGGCTCCTGGAGGAATCCGGCGTAGAGCCACACGCCCGCGGGAATGCCCTCCGGCGAGACGCCGACCGGCACCGACATCACCGGGTAGCCGGCCGCAGCCGGCGCCGATGAGCCGAAGGCGTAGGACGGCGAGAGCACCGCGTCGAGGCCGTGCTGTGCCATGACGCGATCGATGCCGTCGGTACGCGTGAGCTGCAGGCACAGGTTGCGGGCGGCAAGGTAGTCGGCGTCGTTCAGGTCGCCGGACAGCTCCTGGCTGAGCTCGAAGATCTCCTGGCCGAAGAACTTCATCTCCTCCTCGCAATGCTCCTGGTTGAAGGCGATGAGGTCGGCAAGCGTCCGCATCCGCGTGTCGCGGCGCGTGTGCCGCAGCCCCGACAGGTACGCGGCGATGTCGCCCTTGAACTCGTGCATCAGCACGAGGAACTCAGCGTCGAACCACTCGAAGGTGTCGCCGGTGTCGACCGGGTCGATGATGTCGGCACCCGCGTCGGCCATGGCGGTGATCGCCTGTTCGACGACCGCGTTGATCGGCTCCAGCGCGAAGTACTCCGGCAGGAACTGCCGCCGCTCGATGCCGATGGTCAGCCCCTCCAGTGACGGGTTCAGGAAGGCGGTGTAGTCCGCTGGCAGCGGCTGGCCGAGCACCGGCCCGAACGGCGAGCGCATGACGTTCAGCATGATCGCCGCGTCGCGAACCGTCCGGGTCATCGGTCCGGCGGAGTCCTGCGAGTGCGAGATGGGGATGATGCCGGACTGGGCGATCAGGCCGATGGTCGGCTTGAGACCGACGATGCCGTTGTTCCCAGCCGGACACACGATCGAGCCATCCGTCTCGGTGCCGACCGCAGCGGCGCACATGTTCACCGCCGGCGCGACGCCCGATCCGGAGCTGGAGCCGCACGGGTCGAAGCCGAGCAGATACGGGTCGTGGGTAAAGCCGCCGCGCGCGCTCCAGCCGTTCAGGTAGTTCGTGGCGAATGGGAAGTCCTCCGGCGGGAAGCCGCGGAAGTTCGCCCACTCCGACAGGTTCGTCTTGCCGAGGATCACCGCACCCGCAGCACGCAGGTTGGCGACGAGCGGGGAGTCCGCCGGGACCCGGGTGCCCACGAGGGCCAGCGATCCGGCCGTCGTCTGCATCCGGTCGGCCGTGGCGATGTTGTCCTTGAGGAGGATCGGGATCCCGTGCAACGGCCCGCGCACGATGCCACGGCGCCGCTCCGCATCGCGCAGTGCGGCGTCACCGATGGCGCCAGGGCTGGTCTCGATCACCGCGCCGAGCATCGGGTTGAGGCGGCCGATGCGGCGGAGGTAGGCCTGCGTCAGCTCGCGGCTCGACAGCTGGCCGGACGCCATGAGCTCGCCGAGCTCCGGAATCGAACGCTCGAACCATGGCGCGGATTCGTCGGGACCCTTGAACGGTGCGGCCCGCACCAGGCTGGAGCCGATGCCCATGACGCCGCCCGCCATGAGGCCCGCTCCGGCACCGGCGGCACCCGCAAGGAACTGCCGGCGGTTGATCCGTCGTCCGAAGCCAGAGGCACGCGCAAGGTCGGTCGCTCGGTCGCGCTGCATGAGGGTTCCTCCCCTCGGCGACGGGTCGGGTTCGCCATTGGCTGACGCGCGGTTCGCCAGGGCAGTGAGGCGGGCGACCAGGAACCGACCGCGCGTCGTTGCCTCCCGTCGGAACTGCCCGTCAGGCTACGCCTGCTGTGAGGCGGTTGGCAAGGGAGGAGGATCGGTGCAGGCCGAGGGCCGCGTCCGAACGCGGCGCTAGCGCTTCTTCTTCGACGGCGCTGGCTGCGGCGCATCCATGAGCTGATCGATGGCGCGGCGGGCCTGGAAGGGGGACCGATAGGAATCCCGTGAAACCGGAGCGGACTCATCGGCGCGGATGTGCCAGCTGCGCTTGCCGGCGACGTACAGGATCTCGTATCCGCGGTGCTCCTCGCTCGGTCGAGGGCCGTCGTTGGCGAGCATGATGGAGGCCTCGCGCGCCGTGCGGGGGGCGCAGACGCCGCAGCGGGACTCCAGGATGTTATGTGGACAACGGCGACACGAAGCGCAGTTTTGCGGCTCGAACCCGTGGATGCATCGGTCGGTCATGGCCGCCTTTCAGGTGAGGGTACCCAGCGTACCATCCGAACGTGTGCTATGCTTTCGCACATCCGTTCGATTGGCGCTCCGGTCAGCGCCCCGGCCCACCCGTAAGTCCGACCTATCGACTCACCATTTCGCCCTGACCGGGCCCCGCGCGAGACATCGCCGCGGGAGGGCACCCGTCAGGAGCCTTTCTTGTCCTTCTCAGATCTCGGGCTGCGTCCCGACCTGCTCCGCGCCGTCGCGCGGCAGGGCTATTCCGATCCCACACCCGTTCAGCGCGACGCGATTCCGCTCGTGCTGGCAGGACGTGACCTGCTCGCCGGCGCCCAGACCGGCACCGGCAAGACGGCAGCCTTCGTGCTGCCGATGCTGCAGCGCCTCGCCGCACGCCCAGGTCCAGAACGCCGCGTGCGCGCGCTCGTCCTTGCCCCGACCCGTGAGCTGGCCATCCAGGTCGAGGAGTCGGTCCGCACCTATTCCGGCGGCACCGCCCGCTCGACCGCCATCTACGGCGGCGTCGGATTCGGCGGCCAGGTCGGCGCGCTGCGCCGCGGTGCCGAGATCGTGGTCGCCACCCCCGGACGGCTGCTCGACCACGCGCGGCAGGGGACGATCGACCTGCGCTCGGTCGAGATCCTCGTCCTCGACGAGGCGGATCGCATGCTCGACATGGGCTTCATTCGCGACATCCGCCAGGTCCTCGCCCTGCTGCCCGACCGCCGGCA
>Ga0299907_10002468_pt1 | contig 11407 bp, 7 predicted proteins | sample RVTome_16_FD_198680 | JGI IMG/M metagenome (GOLD analysis project Ga0299907, IMG submission 198680) | Soil microbial communities from uranium-contaminated site in the Upper Colorado River Basin, Wyoming, United States - RVT152D67 (version 2) ...
AAGACCGTCAGCCGGTCCTTGCCCTGCGTCTTGGCCGCGTACATCGCCACGTCGGCGTGGCGCAGCAGCTCCTCGGCTGTCTGCTCGGGCCCGGAGTAGAGGGCGATGCCGATGCTGCCGTGGATGCGCACGTCGCGGCCGCCGATGTCGCATGGCTGGCGCACGGCGGCCAGGATGCGCTCGGCGACCTGCAGCGGTGCACTGGCGTCGCCGGCGTCCTCGAGCAGGATGGCGAACTCGTCGCCGCCCATCCGGGCCGCCGTGTCACCCTCGCGCAGGGAGCCCCGCAGCCGCTCCGAAACGAGCGCCAGCAGCTCGTCACCCGCACCGTGGCCGAGACTGTCGTTGACGGCCTTGAAGTCGTCCAGGTCCAGGAAGAGCACGGCCAGCGTCGTCTGGTCGCGCCGCGTGCGTGCCAGCGCATGGTCGAGGCGGTCCATGAACAGCGCCCGGTTGGGCAGCCCGGACAGCGAATCGTGGAAGGCCTGGTAGCGCAGCTGGTCCTCCAGCGAGCGGCGGTCGGTGATGTCGTGGTAGTTGACGACGATGCCGCCGACCGACGGGTCGTCGAGCAGGTTCTTGCCCGTCGCCTCCAGCCAGCGCCAGGTGCTATCGGCGTGGCGGGCACGGAAGTCGGCCGTCACTTCCGCGCCGGCGGTACGGGTGATGTCTTCGAAGAGTGCCCGCGTCCAGTCGAGGTCGCTCGGGTGGATGAAGTCGAAGGCCGACCTGCCGACGCGCGTCTGCGGGTCGTAGCCCAGCACGCGCTCGACGGCAGGGCTCTCGTAGGCGATCGTGCCGTCGGCGGCGACGATGAGGATGATGTCGGCGGCGTTGCGGACGAGGGAACGGAAGCGCTCCTCGCTGCGGCGCAGGCTGTCGGTCAGCAGGCGCTCCTTGGCCGCGCGCTCCCGCAGCAGCCGGTTCTGGCGCGCCAGCAGGGCCGATGTGGCGGCGAAGGCGAGCACGAGCAGGATGAGCATGAACGAGGCGACGATCAGGGCGACGAGGAAGACATCGCGCCGTGTCTGTTCAACGCGGACCTCGATCGGCCGTGCGTCCTGGTGGGCGACGTAGACACCGATCGGGTTGCCGTCGACGGCGCCGCGGATGGGGACGTAGATCTCCAGGTAGTGCTCCGGCAGCGCCGGGGCAAGCGGGCTCGCCGGCCGGGCTCCAGCGCCTGGGCCGTGCCCGTACGAGCTCAGGCTGCTCCCGACGAAGGCGCTCGCCAGGCGGTCGTCGATCGAAAAGCGCTGGCCGCGCAGCTCGGGCACGGTCGAGTAAACGATGCGGCCGTCGCGCGACCAGATACTGATCGTGCGGATGTGTCCGGCGACGGTGATCCGCTCGAGCTCGGCGCTGATCTCGGGCTGCGCCAGACCGTCGAGGGCGAGGCTGTGCTCGTCGAGCTTGGGGTCGACGTAACCGCGGACGATCGCCTCGACGCTGTGGACGGCAGCGTCGGCCGCGGTCTGGCGGAGGTGGCTGGCCGCGATCTCGGCTACCGCCACGGCCATCGCCACGACGACGATGACGGTCAGGCTGCCGACGACGAGGCGCAGGCTCGGACGCCAGGCGCGCAGCCTGGGCACACTCAGGCTGATGGTGCGGAGTCGGGCAGCGCTGATCACACTCTCAATTCCCTCGGGCGGCCGGAGCCTAGGCGTGCCGTCCCATCCGGGCTATGGATCGTTCGTACTGCGGTCGCCCGGCCGGTGAACAGGCAATCTTGAAGAAGTCTCAGAGCGCTGTAGGATCTCCGACAACGATGCCCGACAACGGCGGCCTTCGCTTCAAGTTCGAGCGCTCCTTCGGGGAAACGACGCAGCTGCCGGCCGACGTTCTGTCGCCGGAAGCGATGGCACGTTTGCGCGCCGGCGGTTCGCTCACTGCCGAGGAGTTCGCCGCGCTGCGTGCGGCCGCAGCAGAGACGGGGTCGGTGAGTGCGCGGCTCTTCGACGCACTGCTGTCCGCCGGAGCGCTGGAGGTCGGGACCACGGTCGAGGGCAGGTTGGCGCCCGTGCTGGCCGACGATGCCAACGTGCTGCTCGTGGAGGGGCCGACCAAGACGATCGAGTGGCAGTGGAGCGACCGCGACAGCACGCCTGCGCCCAGGCCGGCCACGTACTACGAGGCGCTGAGCGGACGGCCCGACCCGCATCGCGAGTTCTTCGTCACGTCGCGGCGCATCCTCAGTGGCATCGTCATCGCAATCGCCATCGGCCTGCCGCTTGGGCTGGTCCTGCTCGGCATCGCCGTCGGGGAGTCGGCCGAGACGATCTTCTTCATGGGCATGTTCGGGCTGATAGTCGGGCTGATGTTCAAGAAGTCGCTGCCGGGGACGCCGTTCGACTGACTCGGCGGCCGAGGGGTACCATCTGGGCCGCGGATTCAAGATGGGGGGACCGATGGAAACGCTAGATCGCCACGCGGCCGCGTTCGTGGCCATGCTGCTCATCGCCGGCGCCTGCACGCAGGCCGGGCCGCTGGCGCCGACAGGGCAAAGCACGCCCAGCCAGTCAGCGCCGACCATCACGGGAGCCGCACCGATACCTACGACCACAGTCGGCGCGGCGGCACCGCCCGACGCCACGGCCAGCGCCAGTCCCGCCAGCGGTGCGCAGCCGCTGCTGCCCGACCCGAGCGCCGAGCACACCGTCGGCGACACGATCAGGCTCGCCGGCGGCGAGTTCGTGGGCGACCAGGCCGACCTGTACGTGATCGAGGCGGTGATGCTGCCGCCCGCGCCCGCCACGAGTGCGCCACTCTATGCCTTCCTGGTCGAGATCACCGGCCTGGACGCTGAGGTTTTCCCGTACAACCTGCGTGACTTCTCCCTCTTCGACGACCAGCGCTTCGAGTATCAGCCCCTTTCCGATGGCGGCCAGCAGCCGCGCCTCGAGTTCGGTGACCTGACTCCAGAGCGCAACGTGCGCGGCTGGCTTACCTTCGAGGGACCGCCAGACAGTGCCCACGTCGAGCTGCAGTATTTCCCCGCCCTGGCGCTCGAGCCGGCACTGGTGCGCGTTCTCGTCCCCTGAGCCCGGGGAGCCTGGGACGCGGCGGGCAACCTGCCCGTCGACTCGATAACGGTCCTAGTCAAGAACGGCAAAGGTAAGCGCTGACCGCGTCGGGACGACCTGTAAGGCTGGCCCTGTTCGACCGCACGATCGCGACCCGTCACCCGTCCATGAGGCGGCCGGCCACGCTGCCGGGCAGAGGCGAGCCACCTTCGATCGGTCGAAGCGCGACAATAAGCACAGTGTTGAGGGTCGCCCTTCTGTGACGTTTGCTCACCCCGTACTCGACGAAGCCGGTTGGCTCGTCGTCGAGGAGGGCTTCGAGCCGGCGCGGCAACGCGCACGGGAAACCGTTTTCAGCGTCGGTAACGGCCGCTTCGCGACGCGCGGGAGCTTGGAGGAGGGTTTTCCGGGCGACTGTCCGGCGACCCTGGCGCACGGCATCTTCGCGCCGCACCCCCTCGCTCACAGCGAGCTGGCCAACCTGCCTGACTGGACTGCGCTCGACGTGCTGATCGGCGGCGAACGCTTCAGCCTCGCCACGGGCACCGTGCTGCGGTTTCGACGGACGCTCGACCTCCGCTGCGGCCTCGTGCGGCGCGAGGTGACCTGGCGCAGCCCGAACGGCCGCACGGCCGAGCTCACGTTCGAGCGATTCGTGTCGCTTGCCCAAACGTGCATCGGCGCGCTGCGCCTGCGCGTGGCAGCGGTCGACTTCGACGCCGAGGTCGAGATCCACGCCCGCCTCAACGCCAGGCCGCAGACCGACGGTCTGGCGCACACCGAATGGCAGGCGCAGCACATGGCCGATGACCGGGCGGCGCTGGGCATCGGCATCAGCCGGACAGCCACCCGGGTCGGCCTGGCGATGCGCCTGCGCGTGCGTGGCGCCGAAACAGATACCGACGCCTGGGACATCCGCGAACAGCCGACCCTGGTGGCGCACTGGCAGGCCCGGGCCGGCCAGTGCGCGAGCTTCGAAAAGATGGTCGCGCTGGCCACGTCGCGCGAGGCGGCCGAGCCGGTGCGCGCCGCGCAGAAGGAGCTCGACCGCCTCGACGATGCCGACTTCGACGCTCTCCGTGGCCAGTCGGAGGCGGCCTGGCGTGACGAGTGGTCGGTGGCCGACGTGGTGATCGAGGGCGATCCGGAGGCACAGCTCGCTCTCCGCTTCTCGATCTACCAGCTGCTCATCGCGGCCCCGCGGACGGACGAGCAGGTGAGCATCGGTGCCAAGAGCCTGACCGGCTTCGGTTATCGCGGCCACACCTTCTGGGACACCGAGACTTTCATGCTGCCGTTCTTCACCTACGTCCGGCCAGTGATCGCGCGCAACCTGCTTTCGTACCGCTACCACCGCCTCGACGGCGCGCGGCGCAAGGCGGTCGCCAACGGCTACGCCGGGGCGCAGTTTCCTTGGGAGAGCGCCGAGACCGGCGACGAGGTGACCCCGACCTGGCTGCCCGACAGCACCGGCCGCCAGCTCGTGCGCATCTGGACCGGCGACATCGCCATCCACATCTCGGCCGTGATCGCGCACGCGGTGCACAGCTACTGGCGGGCGACGGGTGATGACGAGTTCATGATCGAGCGCGGCGCAGAGGTGGTCCTCGAGGCTGCCCGCTTCTGGGCCAGCCGGGCCGAGTGGAAGGCCGAGCGCGGCCGTTACGAGTTCAGCGACGTGATCGGGCCCGACGAATACCACGAGCACGTCGATAACAACGCCTTCACCAACCACCTTGCCGCCTGGCACCTTCGGGCGGCGGTCGAGACTGGCCAGTGGCTCGAGCGCCGGGATCCGCCGCAAGCGCGCGCGTTACTCGGGAGTGAGGACCAGAGCGCGTCGACGCTGGAGGAGTGGCGCCAGGTTGCCGGCGGCATCCACCTCGGGCGTGAAACGGCCGCCGGCGTCATCGAGCAGTTCTCGGGCTACTTCGCGCTGCGCGAGCTAAGCCTCGACGAGTACGCCGACCGGAGCCACTCGATGCAGCATGTCCTGGGCATGGCCGGCGTGGCCCACACGCAGATCATCAAGCAGCCCGACGTGTTGATGCTGGCCGCCATCCTGCCCGACACGTTCAGCCACGCCCAGTTGGTCGACAATTACGACTACTACACGCCGCGCACGGACCACACGCATGGCTCGTCGCTCGGTCCGGCCATCCAAGCCCTGCTGGCGGCCCGACTGGGCCGGCTGGCCGAAGCTGGCGAGCACTTCCGGCGTGCGGCGCGTGTCGACCTGGCCGACGTCCGCGGCAATGCGCGCGACGGTATCCACGCCGCCAGCGCCGGAGCCCTATGGCAGGCGGTCATCTTCGGCTTCGCCGGGCTCGCCTTCGACGGTGATCGGGTGACGACCGCGCCGCATCTGCCGGCCCACTGGCGCCGGCTGGCTTTCCGCGTCGTCCACCGCGGCCGGGTGATCGACGTCGACCTCAGGCCGAGCGACGCCCGGCCGTCCGTCACCCCCGTACGCGGGCTGATCTTCGACCTCGATGGCGTGGTGACCAACACGGCTGAGGCGCACTACCAGGCCTGGCAGCGCCTGGCCGACGAGGAGGGCCTGCCCTTCGATCGGCGGGCCAACGAGGCGCTGCGCGGGATCAGCCGCCGGCAGTCGCTGGCGCTCGTCCTCGGCTCGCGCGCTGTCACGCCAATAGAGGCGGACGAGCTGATGGAGCGCAAGAACCGCTTCTACCGCGAGCTGATCACCGGGCTCACGCCGGCTGACGTCCTACCCGGCGTGCTCGAGCTGATCGACGAAGCTCGCCAGCGGGGTCTGAAGGTCGCCCTCGGGTCGGCCAGCAAGAACGCCCGCGAGGTTCTCCGGCGCCTCGACATCGCTGAGCGTTTCGACGCGGTCCATGACGGCCACTCGGTCACGACGGCCAAGCCAGCGCCCGACCTCTTCCTGGCCTGCGCGGCTGACCTGGGCCTGCCCGCGGACGCGTGCGTCGTCTTCGAAGATGCCGCCGATGGCATCGCCGCCGGCCAGGCGGCGGACATGATGACGGTGGGCCTGGGGCCGCCGGCGCGTGTCGGCCATGCTGACGTCGTGCTGAGCGACGGATTGGCCGGCGTGGACCTGGATGGCGTCCTGCAGCTGCTGGAGGCGGAGCAGGCGGCCGCCTGACGGGCGGCTAGTCTTCGGCACGCAGCGGCGCGCCAGGCGGCCGCGCGAAGGAGGCGGCAGTGGGCATCGACATCCAGTTCCTCGGCGCGGCGGGCTGTGTCACCGGTTCGCAGTTCCTGGTCAGCGCGGGCGATCGGCGCGTGCTGGTCGACTGCGGCATGTTCCAGGGCTCGCCGGAGGAAATCGCGCGCAACCGGCTGCCCTTCGCCTTCGAGGCCGAGGCGCTCGACGCGGTGCTGCTGACCCACGCCCACCTCGACCATTGCGGCCGCCTGCCGGCGCTGGTCAAGGCTGGCTTCCGTGGCCCGGTTCACGCCACGCATGCGACGGTCAACCTGGCCGAGATCGTCCTGCGCGACTCTGCCAGGCTGCAGGTGGAGTACGCCGCGCGCTGGCGGCGCCACCATCCCGAGGACGCCGCAGAGTCGGAGGCACTGGCGGTTGACGATCCGCAGCTGCCCGAGCGGCTGCGCAACGCTCGGCGCGAGGGTCGGACGGAAACGCCGGCGGCACTCTACAGCGAGAAGGACGTCGACCAGACGATGCGCCAGGCGCGCGGCGTGGATTACGGCCGAGAGGTGGCCGTGACCGACGGCGTCCGCGCGGTGTTCCATGACGCCGGCCACATCCTCGGCTCGGCGATCATCGACCTGCGCCTGGACGACGGAGACGGGTCGGTGACGGTGGTCTTTTCGGGCGACCTGGGGCGCAACGACACGCCGATCATCCGTGACCCGACACCGCTCTCGCACGCCGACTACGTCGTCGTCGAGTCAACCTATGGCAATCGCGAGCACGCCCCGCACGATGCGGCCGTCGACGAGCTGGTCGGGACGATCAACGAAGTTGCCGGAGATCGGGGCGTGCTGCTCGTGCCGGCCTTCGCCATCGGGCGCACGCAGGAACTCGTGTGGCTACTCGACGACCTGGCCCGCGGGGGTCGGATCCCGCGCGTGCCGCTGTACCTGGACTCGCCGATGGCCAGCCGCGCCACGCAGGTCTACCACCAGCACCCCGAGGTGTTCGACGCTGAGACCGAGTCGTTGCTGGCGGCAGGCGATTCGCCGCTCGAGTATCCCGACCAGCACTTCACCGACACGGTCGAGCAGTCGAAGGCCATCCGCCGCGCCCGGCGCCCGCTCATGGTCGTGGCCAGCTCGGGCATGCTGACCGGTGGGCGGATCATGCATCACCTCAAGGACTTCCTGCCCGACCCGGCGTGCACGCTGCTCTTCATCGGCTACCAGGGCGAGGGCACCCTCGGCCGACACATCCAGGACGGCGCATCGACGGCGCGCATCGACGGCCAGGAGTACCCGGTGCGCTGCCGCGTGAGATCGATCTCAGGCTTTTCGGCCCACGCCGACCAGCACGAGTTGGAGGCCTGGCTGGCCAACTTCGGCGGCGCCGGGACCGGCAGCAACGGCCGGCCGCGGACGGTCTTCATCGTCCACGGCGATCCGGAGGCGGCGTCCGCCTTCGCCGGGCGTATCGCGGATGGTCTGAGCATGCGGGCGCACGTCGCCCAGCACCGCGAGCGGATCAGCCTCGGGCCATGAGGGCGGCTGGGCGGGGCAAGATGGTGAACAGAACCTGACGTTGCCGCGCCCGCCACGGCGGCCGGCTACCCTGCGCGGCGTGCGCCTCGTCCCCGCCCGCCTGATTGAAGTCGCCGTGCCCGCCCGGCTGGGCACCAACTACCGCTGGCTGCTGTCGGGCACCCTCGTCGACAACATCGGCGACGGTGTCGCGCTGGCCGCCGGGCCGCTGCTCGTTGCGTCGCTGACGCGCGATCCGTTCCTCGTGTCGATGGCGCTGTTGGCGCAGTGGCTGCCGATGCTCCTCTTCGGCGTGATCGGCGGCGTGGTGGCGGATCGCGTCGATCGGCGGCGGATGGTGGTGCTGGTCAACCTGGGCCGCGCGATGGTGCTGACCGTCCTGGTCGGGCTGATCGTCAGCGGCACGGTCAACATCGGCCTTGTCCTGGGCGTGCTGTTCCTGCTCGGCACGGCGGAGACGTTCGCCGACTCGGCCAGCAGCACGCTGACGCCCAGCCTCGTCGCGCGGGCCGACCTGGGCATCGCCAATGCCCGGATGCAGGGTGCCTACCTGGCCATGAACCAACTCATCGCACCGCCCATCGGCGCGTTCCTGTTCGCTGCCGGCATGGCGCTGCCGTTCGCCACCAACGCCGTCGCATTCGTGCTCGGCGCGCTGCTCATCTCGCGCATCGCGGGCAGCATGCGCGGCGAGCGGGCTGCCCCGGCGAGCGTCTGGGCCGACATGGTCGAGGGCATCCGCTGGCTGGTCGGCCATCCGCCGATGCGCACGCTCGTGCTGACCATCTTCGCCTTCAACGTCACCTACGGGGCGGCGTGGGCCGTGCTGGTGCTCTATGCCCTCGAGCGGCTGGCGATGGACGAAGTCGGCTTTGGGCTGCTCACGACCGCGATCGCGATCGGCGGGGTCATAGGCATGGTCTCGTACGGCGCCCTCGAGCGGCGCTTCAGCCTGGCCGACATCATGCGCGGCGGCCTGCTGATCGAGACGGGCACCCACCTGTCGCTGGCGCTGACGAACTCGCCGGCGGTGGCGCTGGTGACGATGGTCGTGTTCGGAGCGCACGCCTTTGTCTGGGGCACGACCGCGACCGTCATCAGGCAACGCGCCGTGCCCAACGCGCTGCTCGGCCGGGTCGGTGGCGTCTACCGCGTCGGGGTCGTGGGCGGGCTGGTCATCGGCGCGCCCATCGGTGGCCTGCTGGCCGGGGCCTTCGGCATCACCGCCCCCTTCTGGTTCGGCTTCGCCGGCTCAGCCCTCCTGGTCGTGCTGTTGTGGCGCCAGTTCGAGCACATCGCCCACGCCGAGGCCGACTGACGCAGGGACCCTAGCGGCCGGCAGGTTCGATGCGCAACATCCAGATCACACGGTCACCACGGTTCGGCACCTCGTGGATGAACGCTGCCTTATGCGTGACTGAGACCCCGACACTGCCGCCATGGAGGTCGACGATGCTACCGGGACCGCTTACGCCCTCGACGATCGTCCACGCGGTGCCATCCGGTGACACGTTGAGCTGATAGTTCTCGGCTATACCCAGATATCCGCCCGTGGGCGAGTGCGATATGTTGAGCATGTGGCGCCCGTACCTTCGCCCCTCACCGACGTGCAGCCACGTGACCCCGTCGACAGAGGACCACAACTCCTGGCGCTGCACGGTCTCGGTCTCGTTGATCTCCGCCACCGCGATCAGAGGCATTCCAGGTCCGCCGCCAGGACGATCAAGGACATCCAGATAGGCCTCCGCCTCGGTGCCCTGCGGCAGAATGGGTGAACCCAGAGACTCCCAGTCGAGCCCGTCTGTCGTGGTCCATACGCGCTGTGCAGGAGGTTCGTCGGTCAGCGCCACGAATCGCCCGTCGATCGCAGACAGGTGGCTGAATTCAAGTGCTGCCCGATCGGATTCCCCGGTGACGGGCGCCAATGGATAGGAGAGAGGCCCGGCATTCCCGTTCGAGATTACGGCACCCCCGCGGACATCGGGGAACGACCCATACCAGTTGATGTGGTCGGCCAGGTAGGCGGCGGGTAAGCCGACGACGTCGGAGTCGATTGTCGCCACGACGACGCCGCGTCCCAGGTCTGTGATCGTCACCATCGAGCCTTCTACCGTGACTCGGATCGACCCGACCGTCACCCGTGGACCCTCATCGGCTCGACGCGTGGCGCGGCGATAGCGCACGACATCGCGCACGTCGCCCACCACCGCAGGTTCGCCGTCTTGGCGCTGCTCTAAGGACAGGACTTGGCCCGGTTCGAGCGGGATGCCCAGCAGCTGGGCGAGCGCCAGCCGCCCGGAGTAGCGCCATGGCAGCAGGGTCGTGAGGCCGACCGTCGCAAGGCTGTCCGGCCACACTTCCCACTCGACGCCGGAGATAGCGGGGGGCCGCAATGCAGATATGTCGATTTCCGTCCAGGTGGCAAAGTCGCCTGAGCGCCACACTCGGAACTCGTCGTATGACCAGATCCAGTGCTCCCCACCGGCCAATCTATGTCCCACCGCGCCGGCGGCAGCTACAGGCAGCGGTCCGAGCTCCCACTCCAGGCCGTCAGCGGACGTCCAGAGGCGATCGTAATGGCAGCAACCGCCCTCGCCTTCGAAGGCGGCGAAGCCATCGGGGGTCTCGAATATCCCCCCAGCAGGAATGCTTGTCGAATCACCTGTAGATCTCGTCCACGAGAGCTGCCCGATGGCGGTCGCGGCTGTTCCCGTAATCACCGTGGACGGGCTGGGCCGGGCAGTGACGACAGGCGTGGAGCTCGGAGGTGGGCTCGCCGAGGGGCCGGGCGTCGTCGACACCTGTGAAGGCGGCGGCGGCACTATGGCCGGCCGTTTCTCGTTCAGCAGGGTGCCCACGACCATCGACCCGACGAGTGCGACCACCGTAAGGGCGACCAGCGCGATCAAGACGATCGACCGGTTCGGGAACACATCCTGCCAGTCGGTCAGATGGGCGAGGCGCGCCGCGACGCTGCGCACTCCGGCGCTGCGCTGGATGCGGGCGGCCATGTCGGCGGCGGTCGGGGCATGGGCGATGTCATCGGCTTGCCAGACAAGGAAGCGGCGGATCGCGCCGTCGACCTGCTCCTCGGGCAGTTGAGCGGTCATGGCCTTGACTCCTCTAGTTCGTGGCGGAGCAGCTGCCTGGCCGAGCGCAGGCGCGAGCGGACCGTTTCTTCTGGTGCCCCGACGATGGTGGCGGTCTCAGCCACGGAGTAGCCGAAGTGCAGGTGCAGCGCAACGACTGCGCGCTGCTCAGCCGATAGGTGTCCGTAGGCCGCTCGGAGCGCTACGTAATTGGGCGGCTCTGACGCATGTCGGTCTGTGGGTTCGATCCACTTGACGTCGGGCCGAGGCGTGAACAGTCGGCTGAGCAAGGACCCTCGACCCTTGCTGATGCGCACCGCTTCGCGCGTGACGATGCGGTCGAGCCAGGGTCGCAGGCGAGCGTCCTCACGCAACGTGGAGCGGCGACGCCAAGCCAGTTCCAGACCGATCTGGACGGCATCGGCGGCGTCGCTCGCATCCCGGCAGACCAGGCGGGCAAGGCGCAGAAGCCTGTCGTAATGATCGGCGACGAACGCCGCGATGGCCGCGTCGGACTGGATCCGTGCCAGGTCCGCGGTCCGCTCGGCCGTCATGTCTGTTGTGTCCGTCGGTATCCCACACCCTAGAGAGGCGCGCAAGAGG
>Ga0299907_10002469_pt1 | contig 11402 bp, 14 predicted proteins | sample RVTome_16_FD_198680 | JGI IMG/M metagenome (GOLD analysis project Ga0299907, IMG submission 198680) | Soil microbial communities from uranium-contaminated site in the Upper Colorado River Basin, Wyoming, United States - RVT152D67 (version 2) ...
ATCACAGCCTTTCAGCTTCCGCCCGGGTCCAGCCTGAAGCGAACGGACGAACTCATCCGGAAGGCATCGGAAATCCTGATGTCGCGTCCCGGCGTCGAACATGCCGTTGCGTTTGCTGGATTCGATGGTGCGACCTTCACTAATGCCCCGAATACAGGCGTGATCTTCGTGGCATTGAAGGACTTCGAGGAACGCATCGCGGAAGGTCTGACCAGCGCCGGGATTCTCGCGGATTTGCGCCAGCAGATGTTTGCTCTGCGCGAAGCGCAGATTTTTGTCCTCCCGCCGCCTTCCGTCCCGGGCATAGGCACGGGCGGCGGTTTCAAGATGTATGTGCAGGACAGATCCGGGCGCGGACCGCGCGCGCTCGAGCAGGCCGCATGGTCGATCGCGGGCCCGGCCAACCAGACACCGGGGCTCACGCAGGTGTTTACCCTGTTCAGCAACGCGACGCCGCAAATCTATGCCGACATCGACCGGACCAAGTCGGAGATGCTTGGACTGCCGATTACGCGGGTATTCGACACGCTTTCGATCTATATGGGTTCGTCCTTCGTCAACGACTTCAACATCCTCGGGCGCACCTACCGCGTCACCGCGCAGGCGGACAATCCCTATCGCCTGACCGTGCGCGATGTGGAGAACCTGCGCGCGCGAAACCTGTCCAACCAGATGGTGCCTCTCGGCGCAGTGGCAACATTCCACGATCAGTCCGGTCCATACCGGGTGCCGCGCTATAATCTGTATCCCGCGGCGGAAGTGCAGGGGACCGCCTTGCCCGGCTTCTCGACGGGGCAGGCGATAGGAGCAGTCGAACAGCTTGCGGAGAAGAACCTGCCGCAGGGGTTGGGATACGAATGGACCGAGCTGGCACTTCAAGAAAAGCTCGCGGGCAATACGGCAATTATCGCCTTCGGCCTGGCCGTGGTCTTTGTTTTCCTCGTGCTGGCCGCCCAATATGAAAGCCTGGCGCTTCCGCTCGCGGTGATTCTGATCATTCCGATGTGCATTCTGGCGGCGATGCTGGGCGTCAATCTTCGCGGCATGGACAACAATATCCTGACTCAGGTCGGGCTTGTCGTGCTCGTCGGATTGGCGGCCAAGAATGCCATTCTGATCGTGGAGTTCGCCAAGCAGGGCGAAGAGGAAGGCCTGTCGCGCCTGGAGGCCGCAGTGCAGGCGGCACGGACGCGGCTGCGGCCGATCCTGATGACATCGTTCGCCTTCATCCTTGGTGTGGTGCCTCTGGCGATCGCGAGCGGGGCCGGCGCGGAAATGCGTCAGGCTCTCGGCACGGCGGTGTTCTACGGCATGCTCGGCGTCACGATCTTCGGCCTGATCTTCACACCCGTTTTCTACGTTGTGTGTCGCGCCATTCCGGAGCTGCTGCGTTTCAAAAGGTCGACAATTGGGAAGCGGGGTGCGATCTGATTGAGGTCCGTAGCTGCGGCGACGGGCAGCGCTGATTTGTCATTCCGGAAGTCCCGACTTTCGCAGGCCGCCTGCAGTTGGACCAACCATGATCCAATACCATGACAACGTGCTAGCGGCAGAAAGCACACGCTCAGAACGAGTGCCGAGCCACGGAAGTTGTTTTTGAGGGCCAGCCGGCCTTTCGGCATCCACGCGCTCGCGGAAGACGACTGCAGATTGATTGCTGAATCGGCGCTGCTCGATTTCGGCGAGCGCGCGCACACGGAGTTGCTGAAGGCCGCGACAACGCCGTCAGCGAGCGAGGACTCGGAGAGTGAAACAAGCATTCGGGCGCGCGCGAGCGCACTTGGCCTGCTTCTGGAAATTGGTGTGCCGCAAGAGACCTGGCCTTCGTTGCGCCAACTCATGCTCAGTCGCCAGCCGCGGACCGCCCTGCTCGCCTGCGAACTCTGCCTGTCGAACGCGCCGCAGGCTGAGTGGCGAAGCGCTGTTCGGCGCCTTGTGGAGCTGCTGAAAGATGCCCACTGGCGACTGGAGAGTGACATCGAGGAGTTCCTCGTTCGCCACTATGCCAACGCCGGGAAATCCATTTCGGCGATCCTCCGCAACCATGCCGCCGATGAGGCGGCCGTGTGCTACAAGCGCCACCGGGCGAGCGAGTTCCTCGACTTCCTGAAGGAGATCGACGCTCGCGTGCCGGACGATCTCGACGTTCATGTCGTCATGGACATTACGCCACCCACAAGACGCCGCGAATCAAGGCCTGGCTGGCAAGACGCCCGCGCTACCATGTCCACTTCACGCCGACGTCTGCGTCCTGGATCAATCAGGTAGAGCGTTGGTTCGCAGAGCTAACACGCAAGCAAATCCAGCGGGGCGTCCACACATCGGTCAGCCAGCTCGAAGCCGACATCTGTGCATTCATCGAGACCCACAACACCGACCCCAAACCCTACCGATGGACCAAATTCGCCGATGACATCCTCGCCTCCGTCAAGCGATTCTGCCACAAAGCAAATGCCACATTATGCAGCGAACTTTAGATTCAGGTGACTAGAGAGCGCTATCTGAAACTCGCTCTTGTCGTTTCCGGAATCGCATTCTTGCTGATCTATCCGCTTGGCCTCGTGTGGCCTTCGGGTTGGGTCTGGCATGGTGGCGAGGGCAGCTACTATTTGCAGATGATCTGCGGGATCTATGCGGTGCTGGGCATCTATTTGATCGCCGCGGCAAGGAACCCTAACGAGAACCGCAACCTCATCTCGTTCACCATCTGGTCGAGCGTAGTGCACGCGGCAATCATGGGGACACAGGCGCTTTACGACAGTCGAGAATATGGCCATCTCGTAGGCGATGTTCCGGCCCTGCTCTTGGTCGCGGCTGCTTTGTGGTTGCTCTCTCCAAAGGGGGAATGGTTGATCGGGAAAAACATACCCATGGTCGGTACTTTTTTGAGGTAGCTCGAAACCAGCCCGTGTCAGCTTGTGGCACGTCTGCGACATACAAAAGTTTGGTTTCCTTGTCTGGTTCACTCCCCGAAGCCGAAACGCGAACCGCCCCCCAAGTCCGGTTTGCTGGTACAAGGCAGCTTGGTTGTCGCCACGCTGGCGAAGTCCTGGCTGATGTCGCAGAGTGAAGAACTCGCCCCCCTGACACTGGCAATCATGAGCGACTCCGTCATCCGCCTGAAGATCGAGCTCGACGACACCGATCCGCCAATCTGGCGGACGATCGAGGTGCCCGCCGCCGTCAGTCTTGAGGCCTTGACGTTGTGGCCTCGTGTCATGCTCTAGCCCGCACAAAAGTTCGAAAGTTCGACCGCGCTGAACGTCTGCTAGTGGCGGCACATCTGCGACTTGCTGCCCTGTCACTGACAGTACCGCTCCACCTCCAACATCAGACATCGCGGTGCTTGTCGACGGCTAGGTTCCCGGCGCACAACTTGTTCACCACCATCGCCGGATCGGAGTTCGGCTCGTGCTCGATCCGCTTGGCCACGAGTCCCATGCCGTCCCAGATGGCGAAGATGCCAGGCGGCACCGGCACCCGCTGGCTCGTGTCGATGAGGACGCGATCGCCGCTCGCCAGCAGCGGCTCCATCGAATCACCGTCGATGGTGATGGGGGATTCGGCCTCCGTTCAGCATCCCGTAAGGCTGCAGCGTCCCGCAACCAATCTCAGACGAGCTTTCTCAGCTCCCCCTTGGTACGTTCTTGAATAAATCCTACCCCGCAACCAAATTGGCTCGTAAGTTCAGAGACTTACGAGCCCTAAATTTTCCCGCACTGCACCAAAGCCCGCTTCATGGAATCACTGTGGAATCATGCGGGAGAGAAATACGGGGAAACGAAGAGGGAACCCGAGGAGACCCGCGTCAACCACTTGTCTCGCACTCCGCGGGCGAACTTCTGCTCCGGGGCGTAAAGCGTCGACGCTAATGCGACGTTACTGCCGAGTTTGACCCGAAGCGATCATGGGGCAAGCGAGCAAGCGCTCGACATGGCCAGGCAGTGGACTGGCCCGCCACTGCCCGACGGCCACGCTCACTTGTCCGGAATGACGATCTCACGGTCGCTCGTGTCGACCACGAAGATGGCTAGAAGCTTGGCCGGTTCCGTGTTGCTGGCATTGTGGCTCACCTGGTGATGATCACCCGGCTTCTCCGTCCAGCTCTCGCCAGCCTGATACGTATGCTCGGGCTCGTCGTTCACTTTGCTGCGGATCGCTCCTTCCAACACCCGCGCATAAATGAAGGCCGAGGACGGGTGACGATGTGAGGGCGATCCGGCACCGGGTTCGTACTCGACGAGCACGGCGCGCAGGCTCTTGCCAGGGACATTCGGCAACTCCTGGTCAAAGACGACGGATACGTTCGCTCCCGGAGCGATCGTATCTTGAGCGCCGACGCTCGTCGCGAACAGAGCGGCAGCGGCCGTAAGCAGCAGTGCAGTCTTCTTCATAGTGCTTCTCCTTCTCTGAGTTTGCGATGCCCTTCGAACCCTTGAGGCCCGCAGTGAGGCGATGACGTCAGCCTTTGATGAAGGCGAGCAGATCCGCATTGATGAGATCGGCATGCGTGGTTGCCATGCCGTGCGGATACTTCTCGTAGACCTTGAGCGTGCCGTTCTTCAGAAGCTTGCTCAAAAGCAGAGCAGAGGTTCCCGATCGGTACGATGAAGGCCTTGATGTCGTCGTATTGTGCCTTTGCGCCCCCATCATACCCTGGCGCCAGCCCCGCCTTCAGGGGGAAAACCTGTCAAAATGCCGACATAGGAGTAGCATGGCTGCAATTTACACCGACACGGAAGCAAGCATCTGGCCGAACGGCAGTGTTCGCGTAGGGTTTCCCGCTTCAGATGAAGGCTTTAGAAGCGGGTGTGTGAGGAGATCGATGGGGAGAACCCGTGAGGAAGGTGAAATCGCCGTCTGATCCCGTGGTCTTTCTCGCGCTAACTCGGAGCACACGCTTAATCACGCCTCGCATGGTCACAAAACCAATCAATTGGCTCACTGAGGCTTGGCGCTTGTAGGTTGAGCATGCTTAAAGAGCGACGCTCTCGCACAATTGTGAAGGACCGAAGCAGGTGCCCGCGAACCAAGCACAGGTGGTTGATTTCTTGCTGATTGGCGGCGGATTGGCGAGCGCGATCGCCGCAGAAACCCTGCGCGCCGCGGGCGCCGAGGGAAGTATTGCAATCCTGTGCGCTGAAAACACGCTCCCCTATTACCGACCACCATTATCAAAGGATTTTCTTCTCAAGGGTCCCGACGACACTAGAGTTTTGATCCATGACCAAACGTTTTACCGACACCGCGACATCGACGTGCACTTGGGAACGCGAGTGTGCCGGGTCGATGCCGATAGCCGTAGAATCGAAACCGATCCTGGTGTTCATTTCCGCTTCGACAAACTCCTGATCGCCACCGGGGCAAGTGTGCATAGGCTCTCGCTACCGGGAGCGAACTTGGAGGGTATCCATTATCTGCGCACGGTGAGTGATGCGCGCTCGTTGTATCAAGCTGTTGCCCATGCGCAGCGAGCGATCGTCGTAGGAGCGAGCTTCCTCGGAATGGAGATCGCGGCCTCTTTCGCAACTAGGGGAGTCGCAACGACGTTGATCGCGAAACAGGATCTCGTTTACGAGAAGCTATACTCGCCGGAGGTCTCCGATTTCTTCGCAGAATATTTCAGAGCACGCGGAGTAAATTTCATTTTTGGAGAAGAGGTCAAAGAGTTTTGGGGGACCACGAAGGTCGAAGGCATTGTGACAAGCAGCGGCAAAAGGATTCCCTGCGATATTGTTGCGGTCGGAATTGGGGTTCGCCCTGAGGTCGGTTTTCTCGGCGACAGCGGCATCGATGCGGATGATGGCGTCCTCGTCAACCAGCACCTAGAAACCAACAAACCAGGAATCTACGCGGCGGGCGATGTTGCAAATTTCTATAACCCGATCTCGCGTACCAGGTACCGCACGGAGCACTGGGATAATGCCGTAAAGCAGGGACGACTCGCTGCTTGGAACATGCTCGGCGAGCGGCAATCCTGGCGAACGGTGTCGTACTTCTTCTCTGATGTGTTCGATGTGACATTCAATGTGGTGGGGTCGACCGAAGAAGCTGACGAACGGGTTGTAAGGGGATCAGTCAAAGATCGGTCGTTCTCCGTTCTCTACCTCGATAACGAAAGGCTGCGCGGAGCGTTTCTCCTTGACCAATCTCTCGTGGAAGCCAAAGCGGCCGGCGCACTGATCGCAAACCGCAGCGATATCTCGGCAACAAAAGTAAAACTGTCGGACACCGGCTTCCCGCTAAACCGAGCAGCATTGCAAACGGTATTGGTCCTTCAAGGTGGTGGAGCCCTCGGAGCCTTCGAATGCGGGGTAGTCAAGGCTCTAGAAGAGCGGAATATCCATGCGGACCTTGTCGCCGGGGTCTCGATTGGCGCCTTCAATGCTGCAATCATCGCGGCCAATCCCAGTAAGGCAACGCACGCGCTTGAAGCCTTCTGGCGCGAGTTGAGCCTGGACACCCCCGATATCCCCAACGAAGAATTGCGACGGGCTTTTTCATCCTTGCAATCGCTAGTGTTTGGCTCGCCCCATTTCTTCCGCCCGCGGTGGTTCGAGCCAATTCTCTCGCCTGCTCAGCTTCCGACAAGCTGGACTAGCTTGTATGACGCGTCGCCCCTCAAAACCACTTTAAGCAAATACGTTGCCTTTGAGAAACTGAGAGACAGTCCGGTTCGTCTCCTACTCACGGCGGTGGACGTCGAGACGGGAAAGCTGACAATATTCGACAGCTATGTCGATGAGATCACCCCTGAGCACGTTCTGGCGAGCGGGAGCTTGCCGCCAGGATTTTCGTGGACCACGATTGCGGGAAGGCACTATTGGGACGGCGGACTAGTGAGCAACTCACCGCTCGATCAGGTGGTTGAAATCGGCGGACTCACCGGCAAGAATGTCTTTGTTGTGAACCTGTGGGCGGACAAAAGGGCGTTGCCACGTACTATCCCGGAGGTGTTAGCTAGGCGCGATGAAATCGTGTTTGCCAAAAAGATCAGGCGGAACATACGGACCTGGGAGTACATCGACAACTACCGAAAGCTCGTCGAGGAAGTTATGGCGAGCCTAGACCCAAAGACAGCCGAGCAGATTAGCAAACGCCCTCGCTACATTGAGACTGTCGGTGAGGCCTGTCCGCTGTCGGTCACACGCATCACCCGGGAACCCGTTGAGGGCGAGTCCGTGAGTCGGGATTACGAGTTCTCACGCAAGTCTATCGATCAGCACATCGCAGACGGTTATGCGCTAACGGCGAAAACGTTGAAAACCGCTGGGCCTTCGTAACCGCTCAGATGTGAGATCGCTCACGTGGCATCTGCTTCGGGTATCGGCACGTCAAAGCCGTTGAGGGTGACCGAGACGAGGCAATAGAGCCCAACCAGATAAATAAGCTCTGCCGCACCGTGAACGCCGAATCGTTGCACTGCCCGGCGATAATTCAGTGTGGGAAGAGCGCCGTGACTGACAAGCGCGGATGCAACGTCATAGGCGACAGCCTCGTCAGGGGCGAGGTCGCTCGGACGCTGCCCGGCAACTATGGTGGCGATTTTTTCGTCGGAAATGCCGCGCTGCTCGGCCAGCATCACGTGAGCGTAGCATTGATAGGCAGCTCGGAATTTGGCACCGGTGACAAGGATGGCCACTTCTCGAACGGGCTTCGGCAGCGAAAGCGAGAAGGAGAGCGCTTTCGTCAGCTCCCAGATCGGTTTTCCGAACTTCGGCTCATGTAGCCACGGATTCCACGGCCCCATAAGCGCGCCATTTTCGGCGATGCTGCTGAATCCCTGGAAATTCTGCTCTATGCCGGCCCGCATGTCTTCATAAACCGGGCGCTGCTCGGAGGTAAGATCGGATGGCGAAATCAAAGGTAGGCGCATGGGACCCTCTTCGCTTGTGTTTGGCTTCCGTACATATGCCCGATGACGTGAACAAAGACAGGGGCAATTCGCTTCGCTGACCTGGAATCAGTTCGGACAGGCTCCGCACCGAAGGGCCGCTCACCGCTATGGTCGCGTACCCGTTCAAGTTGAGGAGGAGTTATGAAGCTTGATGGCAAAGTCGCCCTCATTACCGGCGCCGCAAGCGGTATCGGTCAGGGACTGGGTGCGCTACTCATTCCCGGTGGCAACGATACGCTGCTGTTGATTGGGCTCCCCATGGGCGCATGGCAGGCCGCGCTCGCCTACGCGCTGCTCGTTGCGTCCCTTACCGTACTCATCGCCAAATTCGGTTCGGTGGCAAGGTCCTGGTCATGATGACGGCTCATGTCACATCGCCTTCAACGCCAGCTGTATCGGCGTGTTGAAGCTGGCAGCGGCTCAGTGGCTGACTTGCCGTGCACTGCGCTTCGTGGACGGGCGCGGTGGGGGGTCCTGTCAATCAAGACTGAGCAGAGCATCAACCTCGAACGCCGCGGCATCGAGCACGATGTCCTCGCCCCCGCGGGCGATGACGCATTGCTCGCTGTCGCCCAGCGCCTTGCGCAGCTCCACACGCAGGTACGCAGATTGTCGAGCGCCGTCTCGTCGGTAGCGTCGCCCCACAAGAGCGTCGCCAGCTTGCGGCGCGGCTGGCGCCCGTTCGGGGACAGAGCCAGAGAGGCGAGCAGCACGCGCTCGCGCTTCCTGGGCGGCGGCTTCTCGCCACCGGGGCGTGCGCTGCGCACTCAGGACCCCAGACCCATGGGAGGGGTCGTCGGGAGAACTCGACTTTACGGAGTTGCTCGATGCGACGGTTCACGCGATACCGGGAGGCGTCGGCGTCGCTAAGTGGAATGCGGCGCGTCAAGCGGTAAAGTCCACGCCCGCAAGAGTTCAGCCGCTCTGGGTGGCCGATCAGTGCATGTAAAGCGAGTTGACTACGATGGTCACAATGGGCGCCGGTTAGGCCCTGAAGCGCCCATCCGAGCGCTTCTTCGATAGGGCACTTTCCAGCGGCTGCGGGTGGATGCGGTGCCCGTCGCTGGACAATCTCGAACGGTTCGCACAATGGTAGAATGCGATCAACTGGGATCCGCGATCGCTGCAAAGCGCGATTGCCTTCGGGCTGCTTCAGGCTCCCGTCCGGCCGACACGGACGCGCTTGAGGCCGCGAACGTCAAGATTGAGCGCGCGGCCAGTGTCGAGAAAGCGAAGGTTCACCGCGTCGCAGGCAGGACAACGCAACACGATCCCGACCGGTCCGCCATAGAACAAGAGCTCGGCAAGGGGCCCCTCTCGATCGCAAGTCTCGCAGGTGACGGTGGCATTCGACAAATCCACGGCAAACAAATCGCGAAGCCGACCCATGGCGGCGTTGCCGTCCATCGGCACATTTTCTTCCATCATTTCACGTCTCCCGACGGTCCGAAACGCTCTGTCTTGATGCGGTCGCCAGGATAGCCCAGCGCGACCAGGTGGTTGGCGATCGCCTCGACGAATGGGGTCGGACCGCACACAAAGCTTTGCGGGTTGGCGCCGCGATCGGGGCCGTGACGCTCGAGCATGGGCCGGTCGATGAGCCCGGTCTCCCCGATCCAGCGTTCGGGTCGCTCGTGCGTCAGCGTGTGCACGAGCGTGAACCCGTCTCCGGCGGCGGCCAGCCGGTCGAGCTCCTCGCGATAAATGATGTGGCGGTCCGAACGGGAGGAATACAACAGAGTGACAGGTGTTAGATCGCCAGCTTTCGCCCGGGCCCGCAACATGCACATCAGCGGCACGACGCCGGAGCCGCCGGCGAGGAGCAGAAGGGGCCCACCATCGCCAGGCTCCCAGGTGAAATAGCCGCCAATCGGGCCTCGCAGCTCAATCGTGTCCCCGACTCTGAGTTCGTCCAGAAGGAACGGCGAGACCTCGCCGTTGTCGACACGTTGCACCGTGATTCCGACCCGCTGGCCGTCACCGGGCGCGTTGGCGATCGAGTAGCTGCGCTGCGCTTGGTAGCCATCCGGAGCGGTCAACCGAATGTCCACATGCTGGCCCGCGGCATGGTCCGTCCATCCGCTGGCCTCGCTGACGATCGTCTTCACCTGGAAATTCTCGACTCGCACTTCGATGACTCGCGCGTTTAGCCATTCGAGCCGCCGGCCGGCCTCAATCATGGATCGCCATCGTACCGCTGTTCCCTCCACGGATCGCCGTAGATGTGGTAGCCGAGCGACTCCCAGAAGCCGGGACGGTCGGAGTCCTGGAAAGACAAGCGGCGCACCCATTTGGCGCTCTTCCAGAAGTAGAGGTGCGGCACGAGCAAGCGTGCCGGACCCCCGTGGGCCGCTGGGATCGGCAGGCCATCGTAGTGGGTTGCGATCATGGCCTTCCCAGACGACAAGTCTGCCACCGGCAGGTTGGTCGTGTAGCCCCCGTCGCAGTGCGCCATCACGAACTTCGTGGGCGGCTTCTCGATACCGGCGGCCCCCATCAGGTCGTCGAACGTGACACCTCGCCAGCGCGTGTCGAGCTTGCTCCACTTGGTCACGCAATGGATGTCGACTGAGACCTCGGTCTGCGGCAGCGCGTTGAAGGCGTCCCAGCTCCACTTTCCGAGAAGCTTGCCGCCGTGCTGGAGCGCCAGTGACCAATCGGCGACTGCGGTCTGGGGCGTCGGACCGGCAGTGAGCACGGGGAAGTCGCTCGTGACGAACTGGCCTGGCGGAACGCGATCCTGCGCCTCACCTTCACCGCGCCGGCGTCCTGTGAAACCTCGTGTAACCGCCATGTGAGCCTCGCTTGTGACGCTCGCCTCTGAACATCCCATTCCAACTCGAGCCCCTGGGCTTCCCGCTCGAGAAGGCTCCGTCATTCGCGCGCAGCGCGATCATAGATGTCAACCGCGTACAGCCTGACCGGTTCGTGACCTCTGTTTTCCCACCAATGCGGCTCCGGCCCCGCTTCGAGGATCAAAGACCCCGCCGGATAGGCCTGCATTCCCCGCGGTCCGTGGAAAGTCAGCACGCCGGTCATAACCCTCAGTATGTTCGGGCGCCGGCGATGGTCGTGCAGCGGCACGACGCCATCGACTCCGACATCGATCCATCGCGCGCGCATCCACAGATCTTTGATGCCCTCGGTATTGGGGAACTCGGCGGCAAGCGGCGTTTCGTCAATCAGAATGTTGACCTCATCGATATCGACAGCGGGCCCTTCAAAACCCGAAATGACGTGCTTCGGCAAACCGGCGGGCGGCCCGTGGTGTTCCGCTTCGGCCTGCGCTCCAGCCTCGAATGCCGGATCGAGCGGCAGGTGGCCGCTGTCCGGTCGCGCGGCGTCGCCATCCTTCGGCCGAAGATCGGTGACGTGGATCCGCCCGGGACCCTTGGTCGGATTGCGCCACCAGTGAGCGACGCCTTGCACGGCTTTCGTCGTATCGTTGGCTCGCAAGCGCTCGGGAGCGCCGCGGTCTGAGCGGTGCACCTCGAGCTCACCCTCC
>Ga0299907_10002470_pt1 | contig 11400 bp, 9 predicted proteins | sample RVTome_16_FD_198680 | JGI IMG/M metagenome (GOLD analysis project Ga0299907, IMG submission 198680) | Soil microbial communities from uranium-contaminated site in the Upper Colorado River Basin, Wyoming, United States - RVT152D67 (version 2) ...
CGCACCATCGGCCTCGCGAGGGCGCCGCAAGGGAAGCGCGCGAACTGCCGCCGGGTCCTGGAGGAGAACTCGGGGCGGCTGCTGGCGTCGGTGCTGCGGGACGCCGGCTATGAGACGTCCGGCGTCAGCTGCAACCCGTGGATCTCGGTCGCGGGCGGATTCGCGACGGGGTTCGATCGATTCGTGGATGTGAAAGGGGAGCGCAAGCGTCAGATCCACGAGGAGGGGACGCGCGCCCGGATGAGCTGGCTCCTCGAGGGGATGCTGGCTCGCGTCGACGACGGCGCCGCCCAGGCCGAACGGATCCTACGCGGGTGGCTCGCCGAGGAACCGGGGCGGCCCTTCTTCTGGTTCGTGAACCTGATCGAGTGCCACTCCCCGTACATGCCGCCCCGCCCCTACAACGACCTATCCCCGAGGATCCGCGCCCGCGTCGCTGAGGAGGCGCGCGCGCACCTGACGCTGCTTGGTATCTGGCGCGCTTCCGCGGGCCGGATCGAGATCCCGCCCGAGACGCTCGGCCGTATGCGCCACCTCTACGGGCGCTCGATCCTGCTCATGGACGACTGGATCGGACGCCTGATGGAAGACCTCGACCGGGCTGGCATCCTCGACGAAACGCTGATCGTCGTCACGTCGGATCACGGTGAGAACCTTGGGGAGGAGCGGCTGATCGGCCACGCGTTCTCCCTCGACGACCGTCTCATACGTGTCCCGTTGGTATCGGCTGGGCCGGGTGCGCTCTCTTCGAACGGCATCACGAGCCTGGCGGAACTGCCGCGGATGATCGCGGAGGCGGCCGGGCTCGGTAGCCATCCGTGGATGGAAGACCCGCTGCCCTCCGGCGTTGCGGTCTCACAGTACGACGCCCTCGTCGGCACGGAAGACGACCGATTCACCCGCGCAGTCTCCGAGTGGAACCTCGACGACACGGGGGCCCGGCGGATAAGCGAGCCCGCGACGAGCGCCACAGATGGGCGGTTCAAGCTCGTGCGTCAGGCCCGCGAGGATCGCCTCTACGACCTCGGGTCGGATCCGTGGGAGCGCCGGCCGTTCGCCGCCGATGGCAACGGCCGGGTGGATGCCGCCACCCTCGCGAAGCTCCGGGGGGCCGTCGAAGCGCACCACGCCTCCGGTACCGCAGTCGATCATGACGACGGTCCGGCACGGGCGGAAGACCAGACCGAGAACGCCGAGCTGGAGGAACGGCTCCGCCTGCTGGGATACCTATGACGCTGCCGACCTTCCTCATCATCGGCGCGATGAAGGCCGGCACGACCAGTCTGTGGTCGTACCTCGGTGCGCACCCGGATATCTACGTTGCCCCCGGCAAGGAACTGAACTTCTTCGTGGCCGAACGCAACTGGTCGAAGGGCTTGGGCTGGTACGAGGGCCGGTTCGCCGACGCGCGCTCACCCGCCAAGGGAGAGGCCTCCCCGCAGTACGCGATGGTGCATGCCTTCGCCGGGGTGCCGGCGCGTATCGCCGATGTCGTCCCCGACGTGAAGATCGTCTATCTGATACGGCATCCCATCGAGCGGATGCGCTCCCATTACCTTCACCGCGTCGCGTCGGGGAAGGAAGACCGCCCGATCGATCGCGCGTTCCTCGAGGGTCTCGACTACCTGCACACGAGCAGGTACGCGTTCCAGCTCGAGCCGTATCTCGAACGGTTCTCGCGGGAGAGCATCTTGCTCGTCACCTCCGAAGACCTTCGCAACGTAAGGGCCGAGACGCTGCGCGCCGTCTTCTCGTTCCTGGAAGTCGACCCGAACATCCTGCCTGCCGGGGTCGAAGCAGAGGAGCACCGCACGGCGGACAAGCGCGTCCAGAGCGGGATCGGCCGACGGCTGAGCGCGGCCGCGCCGACGCCACTCCGGAGGCTGATCTCGAAAGTGACCACCCGAACGATCGATCCGGAGTCGGCCGTTCTCTCGGAGGACGTCCGACGGCGCGTGGCCGATGCGCTTCGACCCGACCTCGAGCGGCTCAAGGAGATCGCCGGGCCGGGGTTCGACGCCTGGGGACTCGCTTGAGGTCGGGAGAGGCCGCGTGGCGCTGATCTCGAGGAAGTACGGCTGTCTGTTCCTGATGGCGCCGCGGACCGCGTGCACGGCCTTGGGTCGGGGCGTGTTGATCCCTTTCCTCGCGGCGGAATGGCTTCCGGCGGAACCCATCGTCGACGCGAGGGGGGAGCAGATCGTCGATATGAAGCATTCGACGCTCGACCAGCTCGTCGCGCATCGCCTGCTCGACCGTGAGGAGGCGGGACGTCTGTTCAAGTTCACGACGGTTCGCAATCCCTTCGACTCCCTCGTCTCGATGTACACGAACATGCGCGATAAATATCGGGAACGGCTCGCCGACCCGCCCGATTGGATGAGACGGAACCCGGAGTTCATGGACGCGACCCGAAGAGCGAACGAGATGTCGTTCACCGAATGGCTCGCCGAGCGTTTCGCGGGCGAACGTTCCTGGAAGCATCCGTGGGCACGGCTCGTGCGCCGGCTACCGGGACCGCGTCACCTCTACGGCGAATTCATCAGGGGAAGCGATTACGTCATGCGATTCGAACGGTTACAGGAGGATTTCTGGACGGTCCTCGATCGCATCGGGGTCGCGGAGCGCTTGGAGATACCGCAGCTGAATGTGAGCCCCGCAAGGGAACGCGATTACCGCTCGTACTACACGGACCGGGCGCGACGGATCGCGTCCTACGTATTCGCACCCGACCTCGAGCGATTCGGCTACCGGTTCTGAAACTGCCCTCTAGGGCACCGGGCCCTCGACGAAGGGAACCTCGAGTACCTTGTCGTGCGCGATGGGACCGTGGCCGAAGTACCCGTCCTCGCCGAAGAGCTCGCCGTGGTCCGAGGTCACGGTGATCCAGGTCCTCGGGGGAACGATCTCGAACAGCTTGCCGATCACGCCGTCGACGTATGAGGCCGCCGTGATCTGACGCTCACGGAGTTCCGCCAGTTTCTGGGTGTCGAAGAAACCTTCGGCGGCCGGGGCGGCCGGGTCGTCGAGATTCTTGAACACGCCGTGCACGCCGGAGATACGCGGCCACTGACTCGGATCCTCGTCCGGCAACGCGTAGGGGTAGTGCGTCTCTCCCGTGTTGAGCAGGTAGAAGGAAGGCCGCACTTCGTCGAACGTCATCTTGTCCAGTATCGCCGCGAGGTCGTTGTGGGCGGGCATCAGCTCGTAAGAGTCGAAGTCCTTGTTGATGGCGGTGTGACGGTTGAGGACCGGCATCGAAACCATCGCGTGCGTGCGGTAGCCCAACACGTTCCGGAGGAAGGTCGGAAGGAAGATCGACGGCAGCAGCTTGCGGAACTCGATCCCGTCGACGCCCAGCCGCTCGCTGTAGCGGATGAAATCGGCTTTGTAGTACTCGGAAGCGTAGACGCGCGCCGGACTCGTGTGCGGTAGCAGCCCCATCAACAGGTTGTAATGGGAAGGAGCGGTCCAGGAGGCGTAGCTCCACCGGCGCTCGATCGGGCCGAGCCGTGCCATGTTGCCCGGCGAGGCTGCGACGAGCGAGTCGTAGCGGAGGCTGTCGAGCACCAAGATCACGAAGTTGCGGGCGTCGCGGGGCGCGTCGGGACGATCGGGGGTATCGGTCACGGGCATCATGATAGCGGCGGGGCCCGTGCCCCACGGTTCACGCGATGCCCCAGCCATCCCAGTCGTGGTCGAGGAAGTCTCGGAGCCTTTCCACCTCGGGCCGAAGAGCGGCGTGCACGCGTATGCGTACGGCATCCGGCACCGGCCAGTGCTCCCGGTCGAGGGCGATCGTCGTGTGGCGACCCCACGCTCGGCGGACCGGAGGTGGCACGAGACGGCTGAATACCTCGCTCCCAGGTATCCGCGCCACGAATCGGGCCGCGCGGCTGCGGGCGACCTTGTCGGCCGTGGCGTGGATCGCTCCCTCGACGCGAGGCGGCTTCCATGCCGGATCGACCCCGATGAAAGACAGGATGCGAGAGACGGTTCCCGCGTGGTCGACGCGCAGGTTCTCGGCCGTGGCGACGAGTACCTGTGAGCGTTCGAAGACCGCGAGGTACCGCTCGACCTGGGTCGCGTACCGGCTAACGTCGAGGTACTGCGGATCTTCAAGGACCGCCCGGTCCATCGGCCTCCGCTCCCACCCTTCCGCAAACGCATGCAGATAGTGAGCGCGCATCCGCTCGATCGGATCGCGGACCACGTAAACGATCCGCGCATCGGGGATGACGGACGCCATCCGTTCCGGGACGCCGGCGAAAAGGGGGTACTTCGAATAGTTCGTCGACGCCTCGCCGCGGGCGCCGGCCGAGGCACCGGGGGCGAATCGCTGTGCGTACCAGTCGAGGCCCCATCCCCAGCGTTTCTCCGCGACGAAGAAGTCGAGCTCCTTCTCGTCGGGCATGAAGACGTCCGGATGTGATCGCAAGGATGTCCACAGGCTCGTCGTCCCCGCCTTCATCGCGCCGACGATGACGAACGAAGGCAGAAAGGTATGCGACTCGCCGTCCGGCATCCGCGTCATTCAACAGCAACCGCGCTGGGCAAGCCAGCGATCATCACGTCGCACTTCCGCACCAGTCCCGTGCCCTCGGGCCGACGTGAAGGAAGGTGCTGGTAGACTCGCGCCGGGGGAGCACCCTTCGGCCGAGGACCGGAAGGCGGGCGTGCGCACCAACCTCGAGGCACCGGCTCGCAGGCTCGTACGGACCTTCCGGGGAGGCTTCCGCTCCGCGGTGGGACGCCTTCGATCGGACACGAGCGTGGGCTGGCCCGACGAAAGACCCGACCACATCGAGAAGATATCCACAGCGGCCGGCATCGCGATCAGGAGATGGCGTCTCTCGGGCGCTGAGTTCCGCCGCTATCTGGATCAAGCACACTACCCGTCGTCGTACCACGGCGGGTCCGCGGCTCCGGAACCCGCCTTCTACGAGAAGGCTCTCGAACACTTCGTCTCGTTGGCGTTGATCGATCCACACCGGGGAGAGGTTTTGATCGACGTCGCCTCTCATGGCGGCCCGTTCGCAGAGATAGCGGAGTCGGCCTTCGGCTGCGTGACGTACCATCAGGACCTCGCGTTTCCGCCGGGGGTCAACGGACGCTTCATCGGAGGCGATGCCGCGGACATGCCGGTCCCGGATGGCTTCGCCGACCTGATGACGCTCCACTGCAGCTACGACCATTTCGAGGGACCTTCCGACATGGGTTTCGCGCGGGAAGCCGGACGTGTCCTGCGTCCCGGCGGTCGAGCCGTGGTCGTGCCGCTGTACCTCTCAGATACCTTCGGGGTGAAGACAGACCCTCAGCTGCGAAGGCGGAGCATCCCCATCGATCCCGGCATGCGCCGCTTCCTCATCCCCGGCCTCCGCGTCGAGTTCTCCCGTGTGTACGACCCACATAGGCTCGCCGAGCGGGTTCTGGCCCCCGCACGAGAGGCGGGGTTGGTATGCGAGGTCGTCCGCGTTGAAGGCGTGACGGAAACCGTCCCCCAGGGATACTGTCACTACGCGCTCGTGCTTCACCGGCCGGGCTAGCGGTGTCGAGGGGCGTCGGATGCCGTCGCGGCAGACCGCCGGTTCGGGATGTGATCGTCGGCCGAAAGGCCGGTATGCAGGGTCCTGCTTCGGGATGGAACGTTATAGTCGGACGCCATGAAGCTCCGCGGGCTGCAGAGCAACTGGGACCAGCTCGGCCGCTCCGATCCTCTCTGGGCCGTCCTATCTCACCCGGACAAGCGACACGGCGGGTGGGATCTCGACGAGTTCCTCGCCACGGGCGAACGCGAGATCGACGATGCCCTGGCCGAAGCGGACCGATTGGGAGCCGTCGCAGGCCGCAACCGGGCACTCGACTTCGGCTGTGGCGCGGGCCGCTTGACGCAGGCGCTTGGTAAGCACTTCCGTGAGGCCGTGGGTGTCGACATCGCCCCGGCGATGATCCAGGCTGCGGAGCGATTCAACAGGCAAGGAGATCGCTGTCGATTCATGCTCAACACGGAACCGCATCTCGCGTCGTTCGCCGACGGGTCCTTCGATCTCGTCTATTCCAGCATCACGCTGCAGCACATCCCGCCCCGCTACGCGGCGCGCTACCTCAACGAGTTCCTCCGTATCCTGGCTCCGAAAGGACTCATGGTCTTCCAGCTTCCGAGCGGACCTGGTGAGGGTACGGCGCAGGTGAAACGCTTCGTCCCGGCCGGCGTCCGGACGGCTTGGGGCCGACTTCGCGCCGCCGTCGGCAGGCCGAAGATGCAGATGTACTGGATGAGCCGCGACGACATCGTGGCGGCGCTGAGGCCGTGGCCCTATCGGATCCTGGGAGTAGCCGAGGACTGGTCTGCGGGGCCTGATCGGCCGAGCAGCAGGTACATCATCGAACGATCATGATCCACCGCACCGGCGCCGCGCCTCACGCCGCCGAGGTGGCCCCCACGAATCCTTCGCGCTCGAGGTGCAGGATGATCTCCTGCGCCGCCTCCTCGGGCGTGAGGTCGGCCGTGTCGATCACGATCTCCGCGTCGTCGGGCGTCTCGTATGGATCCGAGATGCCGGTGAACTCGGAGATGATCCCCGCGCGAGCTTTCGCGTAGAGCCCCTTCCGGTCCCGCTCCTCGCATACCTCGAGCGGCGTCGCCACATGGACGAGGATAAATCCACCGACGGGCTCGATCATCGCTCGCACCTCCCTGCGCACGCTGTCGTAGGGAGCGATGGGTGCGCAGATGGCGATCCCGCCGTTCTTCGTGATCTCGGACGCAACGAAGCCGATCCGTCGGATGTTGATGTCGCGGTGCTCCCGTGAGAAACCCAGCTCGCTGGAGAGGTTCTTGCGGACGAGATCGCCGTCCAGCAGTGTGACGGGCCGCCCCCCCATCTCGAGGAACTTGACGAGCAGCGCGTTCGCGATCGTGGACTTCCCCGAGCCCGACAAGCCTGTGAAGAATATCGTCATCCCTTGCTTGTCGCGCGGCGGATGCGTGCGACGGAGCTCGGACACCACCTCTGGGAAGCTGAACCACGTGGGAACCTCACGTCCGTCGGCGAGGCGCGCTCGCAGTTCGGTTCCCGAGATGTTCAACACCCGTGCACCCTCGGGCACCTCATCCTCGGGGACGTAGATATCCTGATCCTCCAGGTAGACCATCTGGCGGAAGGGGACCATCCCGACGCCGAGCTCGCCCTCGTACTTGCGCAGCATCTCCTGCGCGTCGTAGGGACCGTAGAACGGCACGCCGTCGGGATCCGATCCCGGCCCGGCGTGATCGCGGCCTACGATCAGGTGCGTGCAGCCGTGATTCTTCCGGATGATCGCGTGCCAGACCGCCTCGCGAGGACCGCCCATGCGCATGGCCAGCGGCAGGAGCGCGAGCTTGCCGGAGTGGGCCGGGTACCGCGATAGCAGCGCCTGATAGCACCGAACGCGCGTGTAGTGGTCGACATCGCCGGGCTTCGTCATGCCTACCACCGGATGGATCAGGAGGTTGGCCTCCAGTTCCTTGGCTGCGCGCAGCGTCAACTCGAAGTGCGCTCGGTGCATCGGGTTCCGTGTCTGGAACGCGACGACGCGCCTCCAGCCCAGCCGTGCGAACTCCGCTCGGACCTCTTGGGGGGTCTGGCGGAGCGACACGTAGTCGTAATGCTGGGGAGACTGAACGGCTTCCAGCCGGCCGCCGACGAAGAACGGATGCGTGCGATCCAGCAGATGCGCGACGCCGGGATGGCTGCGATCCTGCGTTCCGAAAACCTGCTCGGCCTCGAACGCGCGGTCCGGCTGCCAAACCTCCTCGACCTGAAGGACGGCGAGCATGACTCCCTCTGGATCGCGCAACGCGAGGGTTGCGCCCGCACCGAGTCCTCGCGCCGTCTCCTCCGGAACATCGAGCGTGATCGGGATCGGCCACAAGGTGCCGTCGGCGAGCCGCATCTGCTCGCAGACGTTCTCATGGTCACGCCGGCCCATGAATCCTTGCAGCGGGGAGAAGCCGCCCGAGATGAGGAGCTCGAGATCACAGAGCTGGCGAGGGGTCAGGTCCCAAGACGGCCAGTCGCGAGATCCGGTTCGGAGCTCGCCTGCGCGTTCATCGTCGACCCGCAGATCGACGAGCGACCCTCCGTGGGGCGCGATGAGATGTCCATCGGGCAACGGGAACTCCTTCCGAGATCGTCGCGGCCGGCTCCGGGCTGCGCGGCACGCCATTCTACCGGTCGTTTTCTCGGGGGCGAACGCCGCTCCCGCGACCGGGTGGAATCGGGCGTTCCGGCCGAGCCGTTGCACCCGTGGGGCCGAGGTTGCGTTGTACTCTCTACATCCCCGGTTCCCAGATCCTTCGCGTGACAGGAGTGGTTCCATCGTGAACGTGACGGCCGATCAGGGTTTCGAGCTGCGCGGAGGAGGATCGACCTCCCTCCGGGAGATGGTTCGCCAACTCTGGAACTCGCGCGACCTTCTGAGGATGCTCGCCCGCAAGTCCTTCGCCGTCCGGTACCGACGAGCCTCAGCCGGGATGCTATGGGCCGTGATCATGCCTCTGGTGCAGGCGACGATGCTCGCCGTGATCTTCACGAAGATCGTGCCGATCCCGGTCGAGGGTAGGAACCGTGGCGTCTTCATCTACGCCGCGGTGCTTCCCTGGTCGTTCTTCTCGTCGACCATCGGGGCCGCCGCCTCCGCGATCGTCGACGGCAAGGACGTGTCGACCCGGGTCTACTTCCCCCGGGCGATCTTCCCGCTCGTGGTCGTGCGAGCGAACCTTTACGGGTTCCTTCCCGGCCTTATCGTGCTCCTCGCGATCGCGTTGGCCGTAAGAGTCCCACTCGGTGTCGACCTGCTCCTGCTGGTCCCCGGCTTCGTCCTCCTCGCTCTGCTCAGCGCTGGCTTCGCCCTCGTGCTCGCTGCGGCGCACGTCTATTTCCGAGATGTGCGACACCTCGTTGCCGCGGCATTGATCCCCTGGTTCTACGCCACCGGGGTGTTCTTCCCGCTCTCGCTCGCGAAGGGGTGGCTCGGCACGGTCCTCAAGGCAAATCCGATGGTCGGCGTCGTTCAGCTGTTCAGAGCCGCCACGGTCGGCGCCGATCCCGGCTGGGCCGTCGCGCTCTGGTGGTCGGTGGGCTGGTGCATCGTCCTGTTCGTCGCGGCGGCCTTGCTCTACCGCCGCTTCGACCGTGTCTTCGTCGACCTGATGTGAGGACGTGCGAACGATGACCCCGGTGGTACGGGTAGCCGACGTGGGGAAGCGCTACGTCAAGTTCGACGATGTCCCGTTCCTCGTGAGCCGCGCCATGCGGCTTTGGGCGCGAGGGAAGCGAGCGGAGTTCTGGGCCCTGCGCCACGTGAACCTCGAAGTCGGCGCCGAGGAGACCGTGGGCGTGATCGGACGCAACGGTGCCGGGAAATCGACGATGTTGCGGATCCTCGCTGGGGTCACGGCTCCGACGGAGGGCCTGGTCTCTGTTCGCGGCCGCGTGGCGCCGTTGCTGTCCGTCGGGGTCGGGTTCCATCCGGAGTTGACCGGACGGGAGAACGTCTACGTGAACGGCGCCGTTCTGGGCCTCGCCCGCGCAGAGCTCGGCCGGCTCTTCGACCAGATCGTCGACTTCGCGGAGATCGGCGATTTCATCGACTCTCCGGTCAAGTTCTATTCGTCGGGGATGCTCGTGCGGCTCGGCTTCTCGGTCGCGATCGCCGCGCGTCCCGACGTACTTCTGGTGGACGAGGTCCTAGCCGTCGGCGATTTCGCTTTCCAATCGAAGTGCTTCACGCGGATGGCCGAGATGAAGAGCGAGGGTACATGCATCCTCGTGGTCAGTCACAACCTCAATGCCGTTCGCCGCCTCTGCCCAAGGACGCTCGTGCTCCACGGCGGGGAACCGCGCTTCCTCGGCGATACCCACACGGCGATCAGCGTCTTCCACGAGTTGCTCACGAGCGAGACGATCATGGAGCCGGGGGCGGAGACCGGGCGCGCTGCGCCGGTCGAGATCCTCGACCTGAAGCTCATCGGGCCCAAGGGCGAGACCGCACATGTCGACACGGGGGACGAGGCCGCGTTCCGGATGCGGGTCCGGTTCTTGGAGCCGGTCGAAGACGGGGCGTTCGGCCTGCAGATCGTGACCGCTTCCGGCGAGCAAGCGTTCGCACAATCCAACATCGGGTGGGGCGCTCGTCCGTTCCGCGCCGGAGAGGAGGCCGAATGCGTCGTCCGCTTCCGGACGATGCTCGCCGGAGGCTCGTACATCGCTCGGGGGAGCGTCCGGTGGGGAGGCCGACCGGAGACGCAGCTCGGGAGCGCGCCGATGCACTTCTACGTCGGCGGGCGAGCGATGGTGAAGGGGATCGTAGACCTCCACGCCGAGTTCGAGGTCGCTGCCGGCAGCGACCTTGCGGATCCCCACCCGTCGTCATCGCCGCTCGACGAGGCATCCGAGCTCTCCGCCACGGGCGGCGTGCCGATTTTCGGAGGCTCGTTATCTGCGGCGCGCGACGATCCGACCGACCACGACGTCGCCGCCGGCACCCAGGGCGCGGATGCCGGAGACGGAGAGATCCGGCCGTAAGCCGCGGCAGGAGAACCTCATGTCCGCCACCGTGATGATTCCGACCTTCCGGCGTCCCCAGGGACTGGCCCGCGTCCTCCGCGCGCTCGCGCGGCAGAAGGACCCCGGGATCGGGTGGGACGTCCTCGTGATCGACAACGACCCTCCGAACGGACGGCCCGCATTCGATGGGGTCGCGGCCGGTCTCCCCGTCCGCGCGCGAGTCGTCGATGAGCCGGTGAACGGATCGGCTCACGCGAGGAACCGAGGCATATCGGAGATAACCGCTGAGATCACGGTGATGTTGGACGACGACGTGCAACCCGCCGACGATTGGTTGGTTGCTCTGCTCGAGCCGATCCTCGAGGGCAGATGCGACGCAACCGGCGGGAGGGTCTTGCTGGACCCAGAGGTCCCGCTTCCGTCCTGGTTCGACGCCCGTCGACTCGGCGGCTACCTGGCGCAATGGGACCCCGCCGAGCAAGAGCGCTACGTCCAGCCGGACGAAACGCTCGTGACGTCCAACTGCGCCTTCGATACGGCGATCCTCAGAAGAGCAGGCGGGTTCGATCCCGGGCTCGGTCCACGTGCAGGCAACCCGTTGGTCAACGACGACGTGCTGCTCACACGACGGGTGCGCGCGGTGGGCGGCCGGATCCGCTTCGTTCCCGACGCGGTCGTCGTGCACGACCTTCCGGCGGCCCGCCTCCGCGCCGCATACCTGCTCCGTCGGGCATACGCGCACGGCCGTTCCGACTGGATCCTCGAAGCCGAGGCGCTCTCACGGGGCCGGGCCAAGGGCGCCGGGGCGGCGCTTCGGGCGCTCGGCGCACAGCTCGGGCGTCGGCTCCGT
>Ga0299907_10002474_pt1 | contig 11396 bp, 16 predicted proteins | sample RVTome_16_FD_198680 | JGI IMG/M metagenome (GOLD analysis project Ga0299907, IMG submission 198680) | Soil microbial communities from uranium-contaminated site in the Upper Colorado River Basin, Wyoming, United States - RVT152D67 (version 2) ...
CCCCGAGGCACGTCACCGGCACGGAGAACGTAGATCTGGCGCTTCGCGTGCCGCGCTCGGTGCGGAGAGGCGGCGTGATCGAGATCGGCGGCGGCGCGTTCAGCGATCCCGAGGTTCCCTGCTTCTTTGAGGAGGAGGACTGCGGCGAGGAGGGCGGGGCTGCGACCTTCGACCGCTTGCTCCGAGCGCTCGAGAACCAGCCTCGTAACGACCTGCTCCTGGCCCGTCTGCGCACCGGGGCGCGCGGCCAGGTCCGCGCGACGGACAGGGAGCAGCTCGACGCGATCGTGACCGGGATCCGCTTCCTGGAGTTCCGCCCGATCCGCTGACGCCTTCCCGGCCCGGAGCGGCGACAATCGAGGCGTGCTCCTCGTCGGCGCCATCCTGCTCGCCGTCTACGTCCTCCCCGATCCCTGGGACGTGCCGGTGATCGCCGTCGCCGCCCTCGTCGAGGTCGCCGAGACGTTCTTCTGGCTCTGGCTCTCGCGGCGGGGGAGCGTGAAGATGGGGCCGGAAACCCTGATCGGGGCGACCGCGGAGGTCATGGCCGCCTGCCGCCCGAGCGGGCAGGTTCGGCTCCAGGGGGAGCTCTGGCGGGCGCGCTGCGACGAGGGCGCGGACGTCGGCGAGCAGGTGCGCGTGCGCGCCCTCGAGGGCCTCACTCTGCTGGTCGAGCGGGCGGCTTAGACTCCGTCCCGTGGCCCAGCTGCAACCTGCAACTGCCGCGTACGGCGACCTCCCGCCGGAGCTCGACGACCCGCTCTTCCGCCAGGCGCTCGGGCAGTTCGACCAGGTGGTCGAGCGCGCGGACGTCCCCCCGGCCGTCGCCGAGGTGCTCCGCTATCCCGAGCGCTCGCTCTCCGCCTCCATTCCCGTCCGGCTGGACGACGGCTCCCTCGCGGTCTATCCCGGGTATCGCGTGCAGCACTCCAGCGTGCTCGGTCCCACGAAGGGCGGCGTCCGCTACGACGAGGCGGTCACGCTCGGCGAGTGCGCCGCGCTCGCCATGTGGATGACGTGGAAGTGCGCCCTCCTGGGCCTGCCGTACGGCGGCGCCAAGGGCGGCGTCCGCTGCAATCCGCGCGCCCTCTCTCGCGCCGAGCTCGAGCGCCTAACGCGCCGCTTCACGTCGGAGCTCCTGCCCATCATCGGCCCGCAGCGGGACATCCCCGCGCCGGACATGGCCACCGATGAGCAGACGATGGCCTGGATGATGGACACGTATTCGATGCAGGTTGGGCACGCTGTGCCCGAGATCGTCACCGGGAAGCCACTCTCGGTCGGCGGCTCCGCCCTGAGGCCGGAGGCGACCGGTATCGGCGTCGTCACGGTCGTCGAGGAGGCGGTGCGACGCCTCGGCTGGGGTCTTGCCGGCACCGCGTGCGTGGTCCAGGGCTACGGGAAGGTGGGCGGCGTGGCGGCGCACGAGCTGGCCGTGCGCGGCGCGCAGGTCGTCGCCGTCTCGGACATCGGCGGCGGCGTCTACGCTCCCTCGGGGCTCGATCTCGCTCACGTGGACGGCTGGCGGCTGGAGCACGGAAATCTCTCGGGCTATCGGAGCGCCGAGGTTGTCACGAACGCCGAGTTGCTCGAGCTTCCCTGCGACGTGCTCGTTCTCGCGGCGACCGAGAACCAGGTCACCGGAGCGAACGCCGACCGCGTGAGCGCGCGTCTCGTCGCCGAGGGCGCGAACGGGCCGACGACGCTCGAGGCGGACGCGATCCTCGGCGAGCGCGAGATCCCGATTCTGCCGGACATCCTCACGAACGCAGGCGGCGTCGCCGTCTCCTATTTCGAGTGGGTGCAGGACATCCAGCGTCTCTTCTGGGGGCCCGACGAGATCCGGACGCGGCTGGGCGACCTCATGCGCCGGGCCGTCGAGCGTGTCTGGACGCTCTCCGAGGAGGAGGGGGTGCCCCTGCGCCGCGCCGCTCTCGTCCTCTCCATCCGGGAAGTGGCGGGCGCGCTCACCGCGCGGGGGATCTACCCGTGAAGGTACGCGAGGCCCTCCTGCACCCGCGTGTCCTCCGCGAGGACGCGCCGGCGCGCGAGGCGGCCGAGCTCCTGACGAAGCCGAGCGTGGAGAACGTGCTCGTCGTCGCGGAGGGCGAGCGCCTCCTCGGCTGCGTAACCAAGGGGGAGATCGTCGCCGCGGTCGCTTCCGGGCGGGACGTCGGCTCCCTCCGGGCGCGCGATCTCTGCGATCCGGACGTGAGGACGGTGGGTCCGGACGCCTCGCTCGACGAGGCCTTGCACGTGATGGCCGAGCACGGGCTCGAGCGGCTGGCTGTCACGGAGGGCGGCCGCCTCCTCGGCGTCCTCCCGCGCGAGCCGCTCGTGCGCCGGATCGCCGAGGACGAGCCGGTGTGACGCTCGCGGGGCTCGTCGAGGAGGTGCTCGGACCCGACCTGGCCGTCGCCGTCGAGCTCCACGACGGCTCCGTGCTCGGCGCGGCGGATGCCCCCGCACGGCTCGTCTTCCGCTCCCGCGACGCGCTCCGGCGACTCCTCACTGCACCCGGCGAGCTGGGCTTCGCCCGCGCCTACGTCGCCGGGGACCTCGATCTCGAGGGCGACGTCTACGCGGCGCTCGCCCTCCAGGAGCGACTCTCGGCGGCGAGGCTCTCGGCCCGTCAGTGGCTCGCGGCCGCGCGACTCGTCGGGCGGGACGCCCTGCGTCCGCTCCCGCCTCCCCCCGAGGAGGCCCGCCTGCGCGGGCGGCGTCACTCGCGCGAGCGCGACGCCGCGGCGATCGCCCACCACTACGACGTCTCCAACCGCTTCTACCGGCTCGTCCTCGGGCTCTCCCTGACCTACTCGTGCGCGCTCTTCTCCGAGCCGTCGCTCACGCTCGAGGAGGCGCAGGCCGCCAAGCACGAGCTCGTCTGCGCCAAGCTCGGCCTCGAGGAGGGGATGCACCTGCTCGACGTCGGCTGCGGCTGGGGCTCCATGCTGATACATGCTGCCGAGCGGCACGGCGTCGGCGGTGTGGGTGTGACGCTCTCGCGGCCGCAGGCGGAGCTCGCCCGTGAGCGGATCGCCGAAGCGGGACTCGAGGACCGGGTAGAGGTTCGGCTCGCGGACTACCGCGACGTTCGCGGTGAGCGCTTCGACGCGATCTCTTCCATCGGCATGTTCGAGCACGTCGGCCGCTCGCAGCTCGCCCTGTACTTCCAGAACCTGCACGGGCTCCTTCGGCCGGGCGGGCGCCTCCTCAACCACGGCATCAGCCGCCCGCCGGGGCAGCGGCCCGGCTTCGGGCGCCGCGGCTTCGTCGACCGCTACGTCTTCCCCGACGGCGAGCTCCACGAGATCGGGTTCGTCCTCTCCACGATCCAGCGTGCGGGATTCGAGGCTCGTCACCTCGAGAGCCTGCGCGAGCACTACGCGCTCACGCTCCGCCGCTGGGTGGCGAACCTCGAGGCGGGCTGGCAGGACGCGGTCGCGGAGTCGGGCGCCGCGCGAGCGCGCATCTGGCGGCTCTACATGGCCGGCTCCGCGCTCGGCTTCGAGGCCGGACGGCTCCAGGTGCACCAGGCGCTCGCCGTCCGCGCCGAGCGCGGGGAGAGTGGCATGCCGCTCGGGCCGGGAGCGTGGGAGCGCGAGGAGGCGCACAGGTGACCCGCGAGATCGATGGCCTGCCGGTCGCCGAGTTCGCCTTCCCGGGCGAGCTGCGCGACCGTCTGGTCACAGCGATCGTGAGCGGCGAGAAGACGTCCACATGCACGCTTCTCGTCGATTACGAGCGCGACGGCGACCCACTGCCCGAGGTGGGCGAGCGATACGTCGTCGTCGACTCATCGGATCGGCCGGTCGCCCTGATCGAGACCACCGAGCTGCGCGTGCTTCCGCTCGGCGAGGTCGATCTCGCGTTCGCGCGCGAGGAGGGGGAGGGGTTCGAGACGGTCGCCGAGTGGCGCAAGGCCCACGAGGCCTTCTGGGCCTCGCATTTCGCCGACGTGGTCGTCGACGACGAGACGTCCATCGTGGCCGAGCGCTTTCGCCTCGTCCAGATCGTTCAGCAGCAGGTGTAGGCGCCGGGCGGGGCGTCGCCCTCTTCGGGCTCGGGCAGCTCGGCCGCCGCGAGCGCCGCGCCGTGCATGAGGTCGTGCTCGCTCGTCTCGAGCGCCTCGAGGCCGAAGTGAGCGAGCGTCTCGCGGACGACGATCGCCCCGGCGACGATCACGGGCGCCCGCTCGCGCTCGATCCCTCGGAGGGCGCGGATCTTCTCGAGCGGAAGGGAGGCGAGCCGGGCCGTCTCGCCTGCGATCCACTCCGCGCTCATGCCGTGCCCGTGCACGATGTCCGGATCCTCCTCGTCGAGGCCGAGGTCGAGGGTGGCGAGCGTCGTGATCGTGCCGGCGACGCCGATCGCGTGCGCTGGGTGAACCTCTCCGGGGACGCGCTCGCCGAGCGTCGCGCGGACGAAGTCGGCGCAGGCCGCGAGCTCCTCCGACGTGGGCGGGTCGGAGGTGAGGAAGCGCTCCGTGAGACGGACGCAGCCGAGGTCGAGGCTCTCGTGGAACTCGATCCCGTCCCGTCCTCCGAGGATCAGCTCGGTCGACCCTCCTCCGACGTCTACGACGAGGGTGCGCTGCTCGAGCCGGCGGCCGGCGGCGACCCCACGGAAGGTCATCATCGCCTCCTCTCCGCCGGAGAGGAGGCGAGTCGAGAAGCCGTAGCTCAACTCGATCTCACCCAGGAAGGACTCGCCGTTCTCGGCATCGCGCACGGCGCTCGTGGCGAGCGCGAGCGTCTGCTCGGCGCCGTAGCCCTCGATCGCGCGACGGTAGTCGGCGAGCACGTTGCGGACGCGCGCGACCGCGGTGGGGAGGAGCAGCCGCCGGGCATCGACGCCCTCGCCGAGCCGCGTGATCGTGATGCGGCGGTCGAGCTCCGTCACCGCGCCGTCCGTCACGTCGGCGACGAGCAGGCGGGTCGAGTTCGTGCCGAGGTCGACGACGCCGACGCGGGTCACTTGCGCAGGTAGGCCTGGCGCAGGCGCGTGATCCCGTCGCGGGCATCCCCGAGCGCCCAGGAGAGGACGCCGAGCCGCTCCAGAGAGCCCTCGAGCCGCTCGAGGCGGCGCTGCACGAGCTCGGTCCGCTCGTCCACGTGCTCGAGCCGCCGCTCGAGCTCCTCGCCGCTCCGCGAGATCTCCTCGAGCCGACCTGCAATCTCCTGCCCGGTCGCGCTCAGACGCTTCAGGCGGCCGAAGGCGAAGACGGCGAAGATGGCAGCCGCGACGACCGTGAGGGCGAAGGCGCCAAGCGCGATCCACGTCCACCAGGGCACTGAGAGGGATGCTATCCTTGCACCCGCGACGCGGGGTGGAGCAGTCAGGTAGCTCGCCGGGCTCATAACCCGGAGGTCGCAGGTTCAAATCCTGCCCCCGCTACTCGAAAAGGCCCCGGAAACAGGGCCTTTTCTCGTTTGGCGGGTACCTCGCGCCTCTCGGACTTTTGCCCACTTTGCCCAGCGATTAGCCGAGAGCCTCCCGAGACGCCGAGACGCCATTCCCCTGCTGCTTCCGCGCGTCGACGCCCGGGCTCATCGGGAAGCTCTCCTCCCGGGCGCGTGCCCGCCGCTGGGCTAGGGTCCGAGCGTGTCGGATGCCGCTCGCGAGCAAGAGGCCACGGACGAGCACGAGGTCACCCCGCTCGAGCTCTTCTTCGACCTGACCTTCGTGTTCGCGATCACCCAGGTCACAAGCCTGCTCGCGGACGACCCGACGTGGGGTGGAGTCCTCCGCGGGATGCTCGTCCTCGCAGCGCTCTGGTGGGCGTGGAGCGTCTACGCGTGGTTGACGAGCGCGACGGACGTCGACGAGGGTGGTGTCCGGCTCGTGATGCTCGCCTCCATGGGCGCGATGTTCAGCGTCGCTTTGGCGGTGCCGGGCGTCTTCGGAGACGACGCCGTGCTGTTCGGTGTTGCGTACCTCCTCGTCCGCCTGCTTCATCTCGTCCTGTCCGCCACTGTCGTTCGCGACGATCCCGACCGTCGGGACGCGCTCCTGCGCTTCGCTCCGACCGCGATCTTCGGTGCCTCGCTGCTCGTGGTGGCCGGCTTCCTCGAGGGCAACGAGCGCATCGCGGTCTGGCTCGTCGCGCTTGCGATCGACTACCTCGGCCCGGTCGTGATCGGCGTGGGACGCGGCTGGCGGGTCGCGCCCGAGCACTTCGCCGAGCGCCACGGGCTGATCATCCTGATCGCGCTCGGCGAGTCGCTCATCGCCGTCGGCGTCGGCGCCGGCTTCGAGCTGGACACGGGAGTGATCGTGGCGGCGGCGCTCGGAATCGTCGTCGTCTCGGCGCTCTGGTGGCTCTACTTCGACGTGGCCGCGATCTTCGCGCGGAGGCGGCTCATGCAGGCGAGCGGCGTGGAGCTGCACCGGCTCGCGCTGCACGCCTTCAGCTACCTCCACCTGCCGATGGTCGCCGGCATCGTGCTCTTCGCCGTCGGCCTCAAGACGACGGTCGGCCACGTCGGTGACGAGCTCGACACCGTGCCGGCAGTGGGACTCTGCGGCGGCGCCGCCCTCTATTTGCTCGGGCAGATCATGTTCCTCTTCCGAACGACCGGCCGAGTCTTCCGGCGCCGGACGGTCGGGGCGATCGTGTTGCTCGCCCTCGTCCCGGCTGCAGTCGCGATCCCCGCGCTGGCAGCGCTCGCGCTCGTGAGCGCCGTGTGCTCGGTGGTCGTTGCGTACGAGGTGCTCCGCCATCGCGCGGACCGGATCCGCGTCCGGCACCCTGAGATCGCGGCCTGAAGGTACGCCGCCATCTCGGGTCGCAGTCACTCTCTGTCGCAGAACCCAGAGGTCGCAGGTTCAAATCCTGCCCCCGCTATTCGAAAGGTGCTGGAGGACGGGGCTTTCCCGTCCGAGGGGACGGCCGAGTTCTGTTCGTTCTCGGGTCAAGTGAGACACCGCGTATTCGGGACATACGGGACACGTCTTCTCGCTAGATTCTCCTCCTCTGTTGCTTTCCGAGCTTCTGGCAGCGCTTCGTGCGGTCGGGGGCGAGCACGCGGATGAGTTCGTCGCCGAGGTATGTGTGGACGAGCTCACCCACCTCGATGATTCGAACGACGGCGCCGGCGTAGTGCTTGCCGAGCGTGATCGCCATGCCGTCGTAGCGGCGACGGACTCCCGAAGAGTGAGCAGGAGCTGGCGCAGCTGCTCGCGTTGGTCGTTGTCGAGGCCGGCGAGGAGCACGTCCTCGGCCTTCGGAGGCGCTGATCGAGAAGTGGCTGATCAGCGCATCATTGCGCCGGCCGCGCGGGTGGGAACACCGGGGCAGACGGCGCGGATCGCCTGCAGGGCCGCCGCGCACGGCTCGGCCGCCAGGCTTTCGTCGCCCGCCGCGTCGTACGCGTGCACGTGCGCGACCTCGGCCCCCGCGCCGACCGCCGCACGCGCGTCGGCGGCGAGCTCGTCCGGTGTTCTCGGTATCGCCGGATGCTCGGCGATCGCGCGCGAGCCGTTGAGAGCGACTTGCAGGAGCGGCGACACGCACGATGATGCCCGACCGGCCTGGGGGAAAACCGTCCCACCGGCGCGGGTCGCGGGGTCGGTCCGGATCGCGCTCGATGGAGCGACTCCGTGGAGACCGCACGGGCGCTCGAGGCAGGCGGCGCCAAGGTGCTCGCGGATCCGGTCGTGACGCCGTGTTCGCACCGGAACGTGAGGGTGCGCGCGCCCGACGGGATGCAGCTGACGCTCTTCACCGTCCTCGACGACGCCTGACGGCCGCGAACGCCTACTCCGCGACGAGCTGACGCCTCGCCACGCCCGGCCACGTCTCGATCGGGTCGGTCGAGCGGACGACGTGCATGCCCGCAGCCGCGTAGCGCTCGAACGCCGCGTCCGCCTCGTCCGTGTAGTCGACGACCCCGGGGACGACGACGGGGGAGGTGCAGTCCTCGAGGAGATACGTCCGCTCGGCGAGCCTGCGCTCGCGCTCGTCGTCGCCCTCGAGCAGGTCGTCGATCGTCCAGGCGACGCAGTGGCTCTTCGCCTGCCCGGCGACGGCGACTGCGTCGAACGTGAGCAGCTTCTCGATCAGCTCCGTGTTCTTCCCGCCCAGCCGGTCGCCGTCGGGGCCCTCGGTCACCTCAGGCCCCAGCATGGAGTAGTGCTCCGTGAGCGGGCTCTCGCCCTTCACCTGGAAGTCGGGCTGGCTGTAGCGGGCGACGCCGTGGAAGAAGACGGCTTCCTCGACTGACGAGACGAGCGCATGGCCGATGCCGCCGAGCATCGCGTGGTACGGCCAGATCGTGAGGTTGTACTTCCCGCCGTCCGCCAGGCGCCGCGTGTAGTGGGCGAGGTGGCGCCCCGCGTACCCGGGGTCGAGCCCGAGGCTCTCCGCGACGGCCTCGTTCACCCTCCAGCGGCCGGCCTCGACGTCCTGGGGCGAGATGAGCGCATACGGGTCCGGGTGTCTGCCGCCCTCGTCGAGGAGCCAAACGGCGTGGAAGACCTGCATCGCGCGGTGCGTGTCGAGGCTCGGGAGGATCTGCGTGATCGTGCCGAGGTGGCGGTAGACGAACTCGCAGAGCCGGCGGTTGTCGTCGACCGCGCCCGTGCCGGATCGTCCCCCCACGAAGAGCTCGAAGCCCGGAACGCAGAACGTGTTCTGGACGTCGACCGCGAGGAGGCAGAGGCGGAAGGAGTCCTCGACGGCAGGGCGCAGGCCGTGCTCCCCCGCCCAGGCGCGTGCCCCCTTCGAGCGCTCCTCGTACGGAACCCTCCAGACCTCGCCCACGCGGGCCGGCTCGAAGTGCGCGGGAACCGGAAGCTCGACCATCGCCGCGAGTCTAGCCCTGCGGCGGCTTCCGACCTCCCGGCGAAGCGGTGCCGACCCCGGCTAGGAGCCGGCCTCGCCCGGGTTGAAGAGCCCGAAGACGGCGCCCGTCGGGTCGGAGAGCAAGGCGAGTCGTCCGACGGTCCGGACGTCCATCGGCCCCTTCAGCGTCGAGCCGCCGAGGCTCTCGGCCTTGACGGCCGAGGCGTCGACGTCGTCGGCCGCCAGGTACGTGAGCCAGTGGGGCGGTGCCTCCTCGCCCTCGGGCATCGGCACGGCACCCGCCCGCTGGGCCTCGCCGGTGCGGAAAATCGTGTAGATGCCCCCAGGTCCCATATCCATCTCCTCGGCCTCCCAGCCGACGACCTCGCCGTAGAAGGCCTTGGCGGCTTCGACGTCGCTCGTGAGGAGCTCGTCCCAGAGGAAGACGCCCTCGGACGTCGGCGACTCGCCGGCCGGCGTGAAGAGAGAGAGGACGGCGCCCTGCGGGTCCTGGACGACTGCCATGCGGCCGACCTCGGGAATGTCCATCGGCTCGGCGAGCAGGTTTCCGCCGGCAGCCTGCGCCCGCCCCGCCGCCTCGTCGGCGTTCTCGACAACGACATGGCCGAGCCAGTGGGAAGGCGCCCCGCCCTGCGCGGGGCCGAAGCCGCCGTGCGTCTGCTCGTGTGCCTTGATCATCGGGTAGTCCATCTCGCCCGCCTTCCACACCTCGGTCTCCCAGCCGAGGAGCTCGGTATAGAAGCTCCGCGCCTTGTCGGCGTCGCCGGAGATGTGGTCGTGCCAGACGAAGCGGCCGATCGCGGTCTGCACAGTGCTCATTCGAGTACCTCCGTTTCGTCGCCTCTCTAGCCGGGCTCAACGCTAACGTCCATACTGCGCGAAAGCAAGTACTTCATTCTTTTTTCGAAGTGGACAACGAACGGAGCTATCGCCAGTTCTGCGGCGTCGCCCGCGGGCTCGACCTCGTCGGCGAGCGCTGGGCGCTCCTCGTCGTGCGCGAGCTCCTTCTCGGGCCGCGGCGCTACACCGACCTCGCCGGCGGCCTGCCGGGTGTGAGCACGAACGTCCTCTCCACTCGCTTGCGCCAGCTCGAGCGCTCGGGAGTCGTGCAGCGCCGCGTCCTCCCGCCTCCGGCTGCCTCGGCCGTCTACGAGCTGACTCCGTACGGGCGCGACCTCGAGCCGATCGTCCTCGCGCTCGGCCGCTGGGGAGCCCGCTCGCTCGGGCCTCATGGGGAGGAGGCTCTCTGCTCGCACTGGCTCGCCCTCGCTCTCAAGAGCTTCTTCCACGCGGAGGCTGCTGGGGGAGTAAGCGCCGTCTACGAGGTGCGCCTACGGGAGGGCTCATTCCGGATCGCCGTGCACGAGGGCGCCGTCGAGGTCGCCCCCGGGCCCGCGGACGAGGCCGACCTGGTTTTGGAGGCGGACGACGATGCGCTCGTGGCCCTCCTCGCCACCGGCTTCGAAACCGGCGGCGGCGTGCGGGTCGTCGCGGGAGATCCGGGGGCGCTCGAGCGCTTCGTCGAGCTCTTCCGCTTCGCCGATCCTGCCCCCACTGTATAGTTCACCTAAAGGTGAACGGTTCTCTCCGGCTCGACCGCAGCTTCGACGCGCTCTCCCACCCCGCCCGCAGGGCGATCGTCGAGCGGCTCGCCCTCGGGTCGGCCACCGTGGGGGAGGCGACGCGCGGCGTGCCGCTCTCGAAGCCCGCGATCAGCAAGCACCTGCGGGTGCTCGAGCAGGCGGGTCTCGTCAGCCGGGCGATCGAAGGCCGCCGCCACCGTCTCCGGCTCGAGCCGCGCCCGATCGAGGAGGCGGGCCGCTGGATCGAGCGCCACAGAGCCCTGTGGGAGGCGAAGTTCGACGCCGTCGAGAGCTATCTGGCGGAGGAGCGCTGAGCGTCCTCCGGCTGACACGACGGTTCGGTGCCCCGCGCGAGCGCGTCTTCGACGCCTGGACCGATCCCGTGCTGCTCCAGCGCTGGTGGGCCGCGCTCCAGGGGTGGGACACGTCCGTGGCCGAGGTCGACCTGCGGCCCCAGGGCCGCTACCGGCTCTCGATGCGCGAAGGCGACAGAGGCGCCGAGTACACGGTCGTCGGCGAGTACGTCGAGGTTCGCCGCCCGGAACGGCTCGCGTACACGTGGACCTGGGAGGGCGAGCCGGAGATCATGCGCGGGAGCGAGAGCACGCTGGTCGTCGTCGACTTCGTCGCGGACGCGGATGGCACCGAGGTGGTGCTCACGCACTCCGGCTTCACCGGCGACGGCATCCGCGACCTCCACGGGGAGGGCTGGGCCGGCTGCCTCGACAACCTCGGAGACCGCGTGCTCGGGGGGACATGAGCACTGACGTGACGGTCGAGGCCAGGATCGACCGTCCTCGGGAGGAGGTCGCGCGCTATGCCGCCGACTGGCGGAACGACCGCGAGTGGATCGGCGCGCTCAGCGAGGTGAGGCTCGTGAGCGAGGGTCCGTTCGGCGTCGGCTCGCAGGTGGCGCGGGTCGCGTCCTTCCTCGGGAAGCGGGTCGAGTACGTGAACGAAGTCGTCGAGTACGAGCCCGGCCGGCGGCTCGTCATGCGCTCGGTCAA
>Ga0299907_10002475_pt1 | contig 11396 bp, 10 predicted proteins | sample RVTome_16_FD_198680 | JGI IMG/M metagenome (GOLD analysis project Ga0299907, IMG submission 198680) | Soil microbial communities from uranium-contaminated site in the Upper Colorado River Basin, Wyoming, United States - RVT152D67 (version 2) ...
CGCTCGCGTTCGAGACCTCCGACGACCAGACGGTCGAGGCGCAGGTCGTGCCGCTCGTGCCCTGACGATCCGCAGCGGTCGCGTGACCTGCCGCCGTCAATGCGGTGGCAGGTCGCGCAGCTCGGCGTAGGGGTCGTCGGACCGGTCGGCCGTTTGGCGCCGGCTCGGGCGCGAGAACTGCGTGGTCGGCTGATCCTGCCTGGCGGGACCGCCGCCGACCGGCGCCATCAACGGTGAGGGGTCGGGCCAGGGCTGCACCGGCTGCGGCGGTGCCGGACGTTGCGGCGCCGGGCGGGCCGCCGGCTGGCGGGGGCGACCGGCCTCGGGGCGCGGCACCGCGCTGGGTGGTGGCGTGGTGTCGGGGCGCATGCCGTGCTGCGGCGCATCGAAGTGCGCACCGACCGCCACCGGACGGCGCTGGGACGTGTCCTGCCGCGGGGGTGGTGAGGTGACGGGGGGCCGCTGGCGGGCCCGTGACCCCAGGTCGGCAGCGGTGAACATGCCGTGACCGTCGTCACCGGTCCGCCGCGCGACGAACACGGCGACCAGCGCGAGCGCCGTCACCCCCAGTAGTGCGACGAAGGTGTACCCGGGGTCGTCCGCACCACGTTCGGGCAGGAGCGACGACACGGTCACGATGCCACCCGCCACGAGGCCCAGGGCGAGCCCGAGCAGGGTGACGGCGAGGAACACCAGTCCCGGCCGGGACCGGTCCGCGCCGTCGACGACGCCACGGCGACCTGTCAGCAGCGGGCTGCGCAGGTAGCGCGACAGGCTGCGGTCCACGCTGTAGTCGGAGCCGGCGCCACCGGCGAGCAGCACGAGTTGGATCACGATGAGGTACTGGCTGGGCGTGCCCACGCCGGCGAGCACGAGATTGACGTTGAGCGCGATCGCCATCAGCAGCGCCAGGTTCGTCAACGTGCCGGTGATCAGCCCCAGACCGATGGCGACCTGACCGAGCACGACCGCCATGCTCATCGGTGCCGCGAACCGGTCGGCGGCGATGAGCATCACATCGGTGTAGAGCGAGATCGGCGCGTCCGCGACCTGACTCTGGAGGAACTGCGTGAGCGCCGTGCCGTCGAGCCACTCCGGCTGCAGGACCATCGCCAGACCGTTGCGCAGCCACGCGATGCCCAGGAACACGCGCAGCGGAAGCAGAAGCAGCGCGATACGGCGTTGCGCCACGCGCGCCACGATCTGTGCGGAGTCCGAACCACCCATAGTTCACTCCTTCTCGCACCCACACCCACCGCGCCGATCAACGGGGCGCGGGTACGAAGGCCGACCGTACTGACGAGCCGGTCGGCTGCACATGTCCGGACCGGCAGGGACCCCTGGACCCGACTAGTCCATGAGGTCAGGTCAACCACTCGCCGCCCGGGTTGACCTGCCTACGAAGATTTCATGCGAAGATGGACCCCGCACACCGGTTCATACGCGCCGTAGGGTGGCTTGAGCACACACCGAAGCGGTATACACCGTGTGGATATGTTGTGCAGCCGAGCTGGACGGGGAGGATGCAGTGCGTACGCAAGCGCGTGCCGACTGCGCCGACACGTCGTCTGTTCTGGGCGTCGACGCTGACATGCAGCCCCATCCGGTGACCGCCAGAGGCCAAGAACCATCGCGCGCGCTGGCCTACGAGCTGCTCATCGACTGCCAGATGACCACGGGCCGGGACGCCACGCGCACGGCGTGGATGCTGGCCGAGCAGGGCCGCCGGCACGGCTGGCTCGACGTGACCGCGCTCGCGACCTACGCCACGGTCGTCGGGCACCGGCTGCACGACCCCCAACGGCCGTCGATGACGGCCGACATCGAGCGGTTCGTGCAGTGGGCGGACACCACGGCAGATCCTCTGGCGATCAGTCTGTCGCGGACCGCGCGTGCCGGGACCGGCATCTACCTGAACCGCCGCGAGAACCCGCTGGACGACCTGATCGGTGCCTACGTGGCCGCTGAGCGCGTCGGCACGCGGGTCGAACGGGCCTTCGCGCTCCACGAGATCGCGGGCAACTTCCACGAGATGCGCATGTGGGAGCTGTCGGCAGAGCTGTTCGACACGGTCGCCGAGCTGGCGGCCGGCCTGCACAGACCCCGTGCGCTCGTCGGATCGCTGGCGTGCAACCGCTACTACACCCTGGCCGGTGAGCTGCTCTACGCGATCGAGGCCGGCAGCGACGCCCAGGTCCAGGCCCGCAGCCGCCGTGTCGACGCGCTGCCGGTCCAGCGCATGAGCCCCGCGATCCCGGTCGAGTGGCGTCACGAGCTGGAGGCCTACCACGCGATCTGCCTGACGCTGCTGCGTCGCGACGGAGGCGTCGACAGAGTCAGCCGCCTGATCGCGGAACCTCCCGCGATCAGGCGGGTCTCGCAGATCAGTGGCCTGTTGGGCTGCGTGCTCGGCTGGCACCACATCGAGCACGGCCAGTGGGACGACGCCGAACCGCTCGTGCTCGAAGGGGCCCAGCAGATCCTGTCGTGCACCGATCCGGCGTTCCGGTCGTTCGCGCTGTGGTTGCGCGCCCGCGTGCACAACCGTTCGGCGTGCGAGGCGGGTCTGCGCACACTCATCGACTACCGCCGCGCGTTGCTGTACGACGCGGAGCACTCGCGCCAGGCCCTGAGCCAGTCGGCGCAGGCCCGGCTGCAGACCGAACGCCTGCGCGTCGAACGGGACCGCTTCGCGCACGAATCACAGACCGACTCGCTGACGGGGATCGCCAACCGGCGCGCGCTCGAGGCCCGCCTGCATGCCATGGCCACACCGGCGACCTTGATCCTCGTCGACATCGACCGCTTCAAGCCGGTCAACGACCGCTTCGGCCACGAGATCGGCGACAACGTGCTGCGCCGCATCGGGCAGATCCTCCGCGACTGCGTGCGTCCGGGCGACCTGGCGGCGCGCCTCGGGGGCGACGAGTTCGTGCTGGTGCTCGAGACCGCCGACGCGGAGGTCGCCGTGCGCCGCGGTCACGAGGTGCGCGACCGCATACGCTCCGAGCCGTGGGAGGACCTCAGCCCGGGACTGCGCGTGGCCGCGAGCGTGGGCGTGGCCTGCGGGCAGTCAGGAGAACGCCAGCTGTACCGGGCCGCAGACGAGGCACTCTACGAGGCCAAGCGTGCCGGAGGCGCCCGCGTCCGTGCGCTGCTGCCCGAGGCCGTACACCCGGCGACCGGCACGGAAGCCTGACGCGGCACCGCAGGCGCGGCGCGCGATGGTCCTGTGATCGACGCCGGGCGTGCACGACCAGCAGGTAGGTCTCGCTGTCACGTGTGGTCAGCATGAGGACCGGCACGTGACGCTCGCGCTGCACCTTGCGGCAGACCTCGAGCCCGTCGGCGCGTGCCCAGGATGTCAAGTCTCGTGCAGGCCGGCGCACGTACATCGTTCGAGGGATGTCCCGGACGACCGCACCCGCTACCGTCTGCGGCGACATGCTGGATTCGTTCCGCGCCACCGTGGCGCTGACAGCGGTCCTGGCCGTGGTCTTCCTCGCCGCGGAGTGGAGCGTGACAGGGTGGCCGGACTCGGGGCTGGCCCTGTTCGTCGTGCTCGCGGCGGCCAACACGCTGCCCCTGCTCGCGATCCGGCACAACCCGGTCGCAGTGGTCGCGGTGTTCTCGGTCGCCTACCCGCTGTGGATCGCGGCGGGCTTCGGGGCCGCGACGCTGCAGTCGCTGCCGACCGCGGCGGCGATGTACGCCGCGGGAGCGTGGCGTCGCCCGCTCGCGCTGCGCGCGCTGGCCCTGCTCAGCCCGGCGTGGATGCTGGCGGCTGTGGTGGCGCAGGTGTGGCCGGTCCCGGTCGTCGAGCTGGGCTACGTCGCGGTCGTGCTCGTGGTGATCTGGGCGCTGGGCGTCACCGTCGCGTCCCGGCAGGCCTACGCCGAGCAGCTCGAGGTGCGGACCGCCGAGCTCGAACGGGCCCAGCACGCGCTCGCGGACCGCGCGGTCGCTGACGAGCGCGCCCGCATCGCACGTGAGCTGCACGACGTGGTCGCACACGCCATGAGCCTGATCACCGTCCAGGCCGGTGTCGGCGCGCACCTGGTGGACACCACGCCCGCGAAGGCCGCCGACGCCCTGCGCATCATCGAGCACACCGGCCGGCAGGCGATGTCGGAGATGCGGCGCATGCTCACGGTGCTGCGCGCACCGGGCGCAACGTCCGACCGCGGCGACCCGCAGCCGGGGCTGGGCAGCCTGCCCGACCTGATCGCGGCCACGCGCGCCGGAGGCGTGGCGGTGCAGCTCACCGTGGAGGGCACGCCCAGGGCGTTGCCGCCCGGCCTGGACCTCGCCGCGTACCGCATCGTGCAGGAGGCGTTGACCAACGTGCGCCGGCACGCACCGGGGACCACCGCACGGGTCACCGTAGGCCATCGTGCCGACGCCGTCACCATCGAGGTGCGCAACCCCGTGCAGCAACCGGTGGACGTCCGCCCCGGGCAGGGCCTGCGGGGCATGGCCGAGCGCGCCGCGCTGTACGACGGCACGTTCGGCGCCGGCGCTCACGACGGCGAGTTCGTCGTCATCGCCCACCTCCCTGCGACGGAACCGCCGTGATCCGCGTCGCCGTGGTCGACGATCAGGAACTGGTGCGGGCCGGCTTCCGGGCGCTGCTCGACTCCGACCCCGACATCGACGTCGTGGCCGAGGCGGGCGACGGCGTCGCGGCCGTCGACATCGCCAGGCGCTCCGCGGTCGACGTCATGCTCGTCGACATCCGGATGCCACACATGGACGGCATCGAGGCCACGACCCACATCCGCGCCCTCGACGGTCCGCCGGAGGTCCTGATCCTGACCACGTTCGACACCGACGACAACGTCTTCGACGCGCTGGAGGCCGGCGCCGCGGGCTTCCTCGTCAAGGACACGCCGCCGGCCCTGCTCCTGCAGGCGGTGCGCGCGGCGGCAGCGGGCGGCGCCGTCATCTCCCCCACGACAACACGGCGGCTGGTCGACCACCTGGTCGCCACCCGGCTCGCACGGCAGCGTCCCGCACCCGCGGCGCTGGACGTGCTGACCGACCGCGAGCGCGAGGTGCTCGTGCTCATCGCACGCGGGCTGTCCAACCGGGAGATCTCCGCGCGGCTGCACATCTCGGAGCTGACGGCCAAGACCCACGTGTCGCGCGTGCTCATGAAGCTGGCGCTGGGCAGTCGCGTGCAGGCGGCCGCGCTGGCGTACGAGACCGGACTGGTTCGTCCGGGCGAGTGACCCGGCGGCGTACGCCGAACGCGGTAGCGCAAAGATCACGCGTCCGGCCGACGCGACCGCGGTGCTCCAGACCTACGGTCATGCCATGGACACAGTGATCGCAGTCGATGGACTGCACAAGCGCTACGGCGACACCGTCGCCGTAGCGGACATCAGCTTCGCCGTGCGCCGTGGCGAGATCTTCGGGTTGCTCGGCGCCAACGGCGCGGGCAAGACCACGACCGTCGAGGCGGTGCAGGGCCTGCGCGCCCGCGACGGCGGCCACGTCGACGTGCTCGGCATCGACCCGGCGCGCAACGCCAGAGCCCTCCGCGGGCGCATCGGCTCGCAGCTGCAGTCGTCCGCGCTGCCCGACCGCATGCGGGTCGGCGAGGCCATCCGGCTGTTCGCCTCGGGCCTCGACGCCGACGTCGATGTCGACGCCACGCTGCGCACGTGGGATCTCGCCGCGGTCCGGCGGCGTGCGTTCGCGGCGCTGTCGGGCGGCCAGCGCCAGCGGCTGTTCCTGGCGCTGGCGATGCTCGGGCACCCTGAGGTGGTCGTGCTCGACGAGCTGACCACCGGGCTGGACCCGCAGGCCCGCCGCGCGACCTGGGACCTGGTTCGCGCGGTCCGCGACCGGGGCGCCACCGTCGTGCTGGTGACCCACTTCATGGAGGAGGCCGAGCTGCTGTGCGACCGCGTCGCCATCGTCGACGGTGGACGCATCGTCGCGCTCGACACGCCGGCCGCGCTCATCGCCGAACGCGGCAACGGCGTGGCGCTCACGTTCAGCAGCGGCGGCCGCGACGTCGGGTTCCTGTCCCACGTGCCGGGCGTCGACCGGGTCACCACCACCGATGGCCTGGTCACGGTGACCGCCGCGGCGCCGGCGGCGGCACCGGTCGCGGCGAGCCTGGCCGGCCACGGCATCTCACCCCCCGACTTCCGGACGCACCACCCCACGCTGGAGGACGTCTTCCTGACCGTCACCGGCCGCACCCTGCAGGAGCAGTCATGACAACCCTCGACACCCGTCCACCCACATCCAGCGCGACCCCACCGCGCACGGGTGGCCGGCCACCGGGCAGAACGGCCGCGCTGACGCGGGCCGAGCTCAAGCTGCTGCTGCGCGAGCCGCTGACCACGATCGTCGGGGTGTTGTTCCCGGCCGTGCTGATGGTGCTGCTGGTCGGAGCGTTCGGCAATGAGCCGGATCCTGCCATGGGCGGCGTCGGCGGCGCCGACTTCTACGTGCCCGTCTACGCCGCGGCGACGATCGCGGTGCTCGGCTTCATGAGCATCCCGACGCACCTCGCGTCGTACCGCGAGTCCGGGGTGCTGCGCCGCCTGCGGGCCGCCGGCGTGCCCGCCACCGCCATCGTGGTGGCACAGGCCGCCACCATGGCCCTGCTGGTCCTGGTCGGGGTGGCGCTGATGCTCGCCATCGGGTTCGCCGCCTACGACCTGTCGACGCCGGTGTCGGCGGCCGGGGTGGCCACCGGCTTCGCCGCCGGCACCGCCGCGTTCGCCGGCATCGGCGTCCTGCTGGGGTCGCTGATGTCCACGGCCCGCGCGGCACAGGGCGTCGGCCTCGTGCTGTTCTTCGGGCTGTTCTTCATCTCCGGTGGCGGACCTCCGCCGGACCTGATGCCCGGCGTGCTCAACGACGCCGTCCGCTTCACCCCGATGGGCCCACTGGTCTCGGCGATCCGTGACCCCTGGCACGGGGCCGGGTGGAACATCGCGGCGCTGGGCGCGCTGGCGACCATCGCGGTGGTGTCAACAGCGATCGCGATCCGGCGCTTCTCCCGGCGCTGACCGGGCCGCTGGCCGGCGCAGGTGCGCCCCAGCGCCATGACAGCCGCACGACAGCCTGCTGCCAGACACGGCGCTCACAGTCTCCTCGCACGATCACGTACGAGGAGACGCGCCATGCCCGAGCACCGCAGCGACATCACCATCCGCCCCCTGCACGCCGGCGAACACGAGGCCGTCGACGCCGTGTTCGCCGGGCTGTCGCCCCGCAGCCGCTACCTGCGGTTCCACACGCCGCTGCCACGCCTGACAGCGCCGTGGCGGCACCTTCTGCTCGACATCGACGGCGTCCGGCACGTCGCGATCATTGCCGAGCACCGTGCCGAGCACGGCATCGAACCCGTGGGGATCGCCCGTCTGGTGCGGACCGGGCCCGTCAGTGCCGAGCTGGCGTTCTCGGTGGTCGACGCGTGGCACCGCTCGGGCATCGGGCGCAGTCTGCTGTCCGTGCTCCTGACGCGTGCGGCCGATCTCGGCTACGAGCGGGTGACCGCTCTGGCCCTGATCGAGAACCGCGGTGCGGTGGCGCTGCTGCAGTCCGTGCTGCCCGACGGCGTGCTGCGCCGGTCGGGCGCCACCTACGAGTTCTCGTCGCCGGTGCCACGTCCGGCACGCCGCGACCGCGCCCTTGTCGCGGTCTGAGGTCGCGGGCGGCGCGCCAGCGGACACCACACCCCGGTGGCGGGCCAGGTCCTGCGTGGACGGTGCGCCGGCGATCGACAGCACCGTCGCGAGCTGGTGCTCCGGCGTCGCCGACGGCGCGGCACGATGCCGTCCCGTTGGATGGGTTGCACGAAGCGTCGCCGCGAACAAGATGCTCATCGAGCCGCCCTCGGAGAGGCCGAACAGCACTGCGCGCTGGGAGGACACCTCGTCCATCACCACGCGCACGTCGTCCATGCGCTCCTCCAGCGAGGGTGGCCGGTCGATATCTCGCCCACGACGGGCAGTGCCTCACCGGCCTGCCCCTGCGCGACCATGGCGTCGGCGGCGATCGCCAGCGCGCGCAGGCGTCGCCGCCGCAGATCGACGTCAGGTCCGGCGCCGGTGGTCCGCGCCACCGGCGTTCGCAGCTTGGAGACCAACGCCGACAGGTCACGTTCCCATGCCCGCGGCGGCTGCTCGCCCCAGAGCCGCTCGGCGAGCACACTGCGGATCACCGCCTGATCTGTGACCGCCAGCGATGCCAGGACCAGCCTGCCCTGCCGGCCGGGCAGGTCGGCGGTGTCCAGCGTGCCGCCGGGCCCGTCGAGCCGCGTGCGTCCCGTCAACTGCAGCAACGCCACACCTCACGTCGTTCGTGCAGGCGTCACGATGGACCCACGCACGCCGTTCTGCAAGGCTCCTGCCGGTCCGGACGGCCCTCAGTTGCCCCGCAGGGTCCGCGCGACGGCGCCCGCCACGCGCCGCAGGCCGCCGGATCGCGCGCTGTCGTCGCCGGGGGACGTACCGGACCGCCCGGCCTCCGCGGCCGCTTCGGACTCCCTGGCTTCGGCGGCCCAGAACGCGGCCTTGTCGGCATCGGGCGGCACGCCCCGACCATCGCGGTGCAGCTGGCCGAGATGGCGCATGGCCGACCTGTGACCCTGGATGGCGGCGCGGTGTGTCAGGCGGAACGCCGCGGCGTCGTCCTGGTCGAGCGCCGCCTTGGCCAGCCGGTACATCGCCTGCGCGTCGCCGTCCTCGGCGAGCTGCTCGACGCGTGCCCGCTGCTCGGGCACCGCGAGGTCCAGTGACAGCTTCTTGCGCCGCTGCTCCTGCTGGCTGAAGCGCTTGCGGTACTTGCCCTCGATGTACTGCGACGCGGTCGCCGCGTCGATCTGGGGATCCGGTGCGAGCTGCCAGTCGTCCTCGTAGTCGAAGCGCTTCATGTAAGCGGCAACGTGTGGCCGGTAGAACCTGACGTCGTCCGGGGTGAACCAGTGCTGCCAGTCGCCGCTGCCCGCGGCACGCAGGATGTGGTCGAGCCACGGCGAGGTGTTGGTGCGGTTGTCGACGTCGAACCCCAGGTAGTCGTTGAGCCCCTCGAGCGGGCCGAGGATGAAATCCTCGTAGCGGATCGTGAAGACGTTGTGCTGGTCGATCAGTGACTCCTGCGAGCCCATGTACTCGACCACGCGCTCCAGCCGGTACGACGCCAGGCCGAGCTCGTCGGCCAGCGCGTGCAGGGACTGCACCGAGTGCGCGGTCGGGTCGTGCTCCTTGCGCCGGACAGCCGCCACGAAGGGCTCGACCTGGTTCCACGGCACGTCGGCCCGGATGAAGGGGCGGAACAGCAGGAAGCTGACGATCATGTCACGCGGGTCGCGCAGCAGGGTGACGCGCTTCGAGAAGTGCTCGTAGGGCAGTCGCAGATCCGGCTCCCGCGCGATCATGACCTTGGTCAGCACCGGCATGTCCGGGGCGTACCGGCGGATGCTGTGGATCAGGTTGGGACGGGTCGGCTCGAACAGGCAGTAGTAGTCGTGATCGGACTGCGCGAGGGCGGCCTTGGCGTTGTTGTACAGGCCCGTGCTGCCGGTCTTTGCCAGCCCCAGGATCACGATGTTGTCGGGTGAGGAAGCCATGGCAGCCAGGCTAGACGGCACGCGGTCGCCGTACGAATAATCCGCGACCTGCGCGCGGTCACCCGGAGAGGAGATCTACCCGGTCGGCGCACCCCGGTAGACCGCCTGGAGCTGCTCGAGCCGTGCCCAGCCCTGGCCCAGCTCACCGCCCGCGAGGTGCACCGGCAACTCGTCGAGGAAGCCGTGCCAGCCCGCGGCGTAGTCGGGGGCCGCTGGTCGCCTCACCGCGCCACGTCACCAGCCCCGCGTCGCGCAGGACACGGAGATGGCGCGAGACCGCTGGTCTGGTGACGTCGAAGTGGGCCGCGAGATCGCCTGCCGTACGTTCACCATCCGTGAGCAGTTCCAGGACCCGGCGACGGGTCGGATCGGCCAGCGCGTCGAACACCTGTGTTGCCACGGCCCCTTTGTCACACATGGCTTACGTAATTCAACTGTTACGCTTGCCGGCCGCCGGACGCTCATCGCGGCGGTGCGACTGCCCGCGGACGGCACAATGTCGCGTCATGGTCGACCCCACCGATCAACGCGGACCGTTGCCAGGTGACCTCGGCGAGGTGCCGACGGTGTTCGCGTGCTTCCTCTGCTATGGCGCGCTGTTCTTCGACCGCCTGGCGCCGCTGTACCTGATCGCGTTCGTGACCGACGATCTCCCCGTGCGCGAGGGCGGCGACGGCATCCTGGCGCTGAGCATCGGCGTGGGGTGGGCGGCGTCCATGGCGCTCGCCCACTGGTCGTCGGGTCGGTGGTCCAACCGGCAGCGCGTGCTGGTGGCCACCGCCGGCGCTGCGACCTTCGGTCTGGCGTCGCTGTTCGCACCGGCATGGACGGCGTTCTGCGCGCTGCGGGGACTCGGCGGCCTGTTCGCCGGAACGGCGGCGCCGCCGATCACCGCCCTGACGTTCGCCGCGTCACCGAGCCGGCGGCGCGGGCTCGACCTCGGGATCGTCCAGGCGTCGACCCGCATGTTCGGCAGCCTGGCCGCGCCCGTGGTGGTCACCACGGTGGCGGTGTGGCAGGGCTGGACCGCCGCACTCGCGACGTCGACCGCCTTCGTCGCGCTGGGCGCGGTCGTGCTCGCCACGCTGGTGCCCACCCGGCCCCGTCCCGCCCGACCGGCCGCGGCGCGGGATGGCGCCCTGACCTACCGCCCGGCGGGACGGCGCAACGTCGCGCTGTGCGCGGTTGTGTCGGCCGCGCTGGTGGCCTGGCTGATCACCACCAGCCAGAGCGCCGTGCCGCTGGTCGAGCAGTGGCTCGGCGTCGGCCCGTCCGCCGCCGGGCGCGTGGTCGGGTGGTTCGGGGTGGGTGCGGCCGGCGCGGCGCTGATCGTGCCGATCGCGTCCGACTGGGTCGGCCGGCACCAATCGCTGAGCGTCGCGACGCTCGTGGGCGCGGCGGGCGGGCTGACGATGGTCTACGCCGCCGCGAACGGCATGTGGGCATCGGGTGCCGTGGCATCGGTGCTGATGGCGGTGGCCGGCGTCGCGATGGGCGGGCTGCCGCTGGTGATCTCGATCATCCCGGCGGAGGCGGTGGCGACGGGCGAGGTGGGACGCGCTCTGGTGCTCCCGATCGTCGCCGCCGAACTGGTCGGCGGTGCCGCGGTGCCCGCGCTCGCCGCAGCGGCGGTTCCGGCGGTAGGACTGCCGGTCGCCGTGGGTGGGACCGCGCTGGGTCTGGTGCTCGCCGCAGTGCTGGGCATGGCGATGACGACGGCCGGAGAAGGCGTCGCCGCTGCGTGAGACCGCACGAGGCACGCTCGCCGCAGCGCTTTCGACCCGGACCGGCCGTCCGACCC
>Ga0299907_10002476_pt1 | contig 11394 bp, 13 predicted proteins | sample RVTome_16_FD_198680 | JGI IMG/M metagenome (GOLD analysis project Ga0299907, IMG submission 198680) | Soil microbial communities from uranium-contaminated site in the Upper Colorado River Basin, Wyoming, United States - RVT152D67 (version 2) ...
GCGCGCGAGGTGAGCGTGGCGCTCGGCCGGCCGGTGGCTGTCGACGCTCACCCCAAGCACCCGGTGGCCCTGGGCGCCGCGCTGGTCGCCGAGGCCCGCCGCCCGGCGACCGCTCCGTCGATCCCGGCCGGCCCGGCCGGCCCCGGCCAGTTCTCGCGGGCCCCGCAGCCCTCGCCCGCCGGCCGGGCGCCGCTGCCGCCTCCGCCGGGCGCGCGCCCGGGCTCGCCGGCCGCGGCGGGTGCCGGCCTCGCCGCCGCCGGTGCGGCGACGGCCTACGCCCCGCCCGGGGTCCGGGGGCCGGGGCCCGGGACGGACGGTCCCTCCTCGGCCCGGGCACGGTGGAGCGGCCCGCCGCTGCGCGATCCCTCCGGCGCCGGCGGGCCCCCGGTGCGCGTGCCGCCACCCCTCACCCAGAAGCTGCGGCCCGCGGGCTGGCTCGCCTGGGCCGTCACCATCCTGGTCATCACGGCGGTCGCGGCGCTGACCTACCTGCAGGTCCGGGAGGCGAACGAAGCCGCCGACGGCGCGAGCACCGACACCTCGGGGGTCGCATCCGTCGACGAGCCCGAGCCCGGCGACGCCGGTGGGGGTGCCGAGCTGTTGTGGCAGGCCGACCTGAGCGAGGAGACCTTCGGCGAGCCCGCCACCGACGGCGCGCTGGCGTTCGTGACCGACGAGATCGGCCGGGTGACCGCCTTCGACATCGCGAGCGGCGAGCAGGCCTGGCAGGTCGAGGTCGGCGACGTCGGCGGCGGGCTGGCACTGCTCGCCGGCGGGCACCTGCTGGTCACCACGTCCGAGCCGTCCGCCCTGCTGGCGCTCGACCCCGCCACGGGGACGACCCGGTGGACGGCCCCGGACGTCTACGTCAGCGGTGAGCCGGCCGTCGTGGGCGACCTGTTCATCACGGCGTCGGGCTTCGACGTGACCGCGATCCGCCTCCCCGACGGCTCGGTCGCATGGGAGACCGACCTCGACCTCGAGTACCTGCTCGACGGCGAGCTGGTCGCCTCGCCGGCCGGCGACGTGGTCGTCGGTGGCGTGTCCACCGACAACCTGCTCGTCGCCCTGCGGGCCGACAGCGGCGCGGTCGCGTGGACGACGGAGCTGCCTCGCCGCTCCGCGTCGGTCGCCGACATCGTCGCCGTCGGGGACGCGATCGTGACCTCCGGCGACGACGGGTACGTCGACGTCGTCGGCTTCGCCGATGGCGGGGTGCGCCAGAGCCTCGACCTCCATGCGGACTGGGCCTTCCCCACCCTCACGGCCGTCGGCACCGACGCGGCGGTACGGCTCGAGGGCGGTGAGCTGTACCTGTTCGATCCCGCCACCGGCGACGAGTGGGCGCGCGTCGGTGACGCGCCGACGGCGCAGGCGCAGCTACCCGGTGACGAGCCGGGGTTGCTCGTGGCCACGCACGACTCGCTGCAGGCGTACAGCGCGGAGGGGCAGCAGCTGTGGCGCTCCGACGCCGCGTTCCTCGCCTCCCAGGTGGCGACGGCCGGAGACGTGGCGGTGACGACCGACATCGACGGTCTGGTGGCGGCCTACCGCCTGCCCGCGTAGGGGCGCCGGCCGCGTAGGGCCGCCGACCGCGTAGCGTGCAGCCGGTGAAGGTCGAGATCGCCACCACGCTCAGCCCCGCCATCGTCGACGCCGTCGAGCGCCTGGTCCCGCAGGTCTCGCGGTCGAACCCGCCGCCCACCACGGCCGAGCTCGGCGACATCGTGTCCTCGCCGGCCACCGACCTGTTCCTCGCCATCGACGACGGCGGCTCGATCGTGGGCATGGCCACCCTGGTGACGTTCCGCATCCCCACCGCCATGCGGGCATGGATCGAGGACGTCGTGGTCGACGAGGCCGGGCGGGGTCAGGGCGTGGGCACGGCCCTCACCCGGGCCATGGTGACCCGTGCCCGCGAGCTGGGCTGTCGCACCGTCGACCTGACCTCGCGCCCGTCGCGCGGCGCCGCCAACCGCCTGTACCAGCGCGAGGGCTTCGTGGCGCGCGACACCAACGTCTACCGCCTGACCCTGCGCGACGGCTCCTGACCTCGGCGAACCACCCGCGCGTATCGCGATCCGTGATACGATGTGGCATATGGCGCAAGCGATCTCCGTGCGGCTCGACGACGAGGCGGAGCGGGCACTGGCGCGGCTCGAAGCGACCGGGCTATCCCGCTCGGAGGCGATTCGACGTGCACTCGTCACGGCTGCCGACCGACTGCGCCGGCGCAGCGACCTCGCCGCCGAGAGCGCGGCGCTCGAGGCCGATGAGGCCGACCGTCACGAGATGCTGGCGGTCACGTCGCTGATGGAGTCACTGCGTGCTCCGGGGTGACGTCTACCGTCTCCAGCCCCCCAAGCGGGTGGGCCATGAACAGCAGGGAGATCGCTACGGCGTCGTCGTCCAGGCCGACGCACTTCTGCCGCGCTCGGTCGTGCTCGTGGCACCGACGTCGCGCAGCGCCCGGGCAGCGTCGTTCCGGCCGGAGGTCGAGATCGCGGGCGAAGCCACCCGTGTCCTCGTCGAGCAGGTGGGGACCGTCGACGCGACCCGCCTGGGCGACCTCGCCGGTCATCTGACTCCCGAGGAGATGTGGGGCGTCGACGACGCCCTCGCGACGGTGCTCGATCTGCGCTGATCGCCGCCTCACTCGCCGAGGTGCTCGGCGGCGACGCGGCGGGGGACGACCATCCGCCAGGCGTCGAGCACGATCTCGCGCATCTCGGTGTCGTCGATCGCGTCCATGCGGACGACCACCCAGTTGTAACGCATGTCCGCCCGGCCGGGCAGCGAGAACTTGTCGGGCTCGGCGGCCACCAGTGCCTCGCGCTCCTCCTTGGGGAAGGCGAAGCCCATGTGCTGCTCGTCGCGCGAGAACGCAAGGTAGACGATGCTGCCCACCCGGAACTTGACCCGGTCGCGCACGAGCGCCTCGTAGCTCCGCGGCAGGCTCAGCGCCACGTTGCGGACGTCCTCGATCGTGGCCACGCGGCGACGACGATAGGCCGAGGCCCGCGCGGCGGCTACGCCCGCACCTTGGTGACGGTGTCGCCGGGGCGGACGGTGCCCGCCACCACCACCCGGGCGCACATGCCCCGCAGGCGCAGCTCGCGGCCGAGGGCCGAGTTGACGAAGCGCATGGCCTCGCGGCCGAAGCGCGCCACGAACTTGTCGCACCCCAGGTGCGGGGGCTCGGTCACCTCGACGACGGCCGAGCCCAGCGCCAGTTGGGTGCCGGGGGGCAGGTTGGCGACGCTCAGGTCGAGGTCGAGGTGGAGTTGGTCGCCCGCCAGTGCCCGGCGCTCGGGGTCGACGGCGACCAGGCGTGACAGGCGGGCGTTGATGATGTTGAGCTGGCGGTCGGGCTCGGCCGCGCCGTCGGGCGTGTGGCGGCTGCCGCGCTCGCGCCAGTTGTCGCCGACCAGGCCCTCGGCCGGGTCGAGCACGGCCTCGTCGAGGACCTCGCGCTCGCCGCTCACGGGGCGGCGGATGATCAGGTCGACCGTCCCGCCGTCGGCGGGCGCCTGCCGGACCTCGTCCAGGCCGGCCTCGAGGGCGGCGGTGGTGCGGTGCGAGATGGCCCCGGCGTGCTGCGACATCAAGCCAGCATTCAGTACGGCGGCCCGGAGGGTCCAGGGAATTGCGGCTCGGGAACGGTCGGCCAGGCCAGCTCGGCGACGACGGGCAGGTGGTCCGAGGCGCCGCCTGGCACCACCCACGCCCGCTCGGCGACCAGCGCCGGCGACGTGAGCACGTAGTCGATGCGGGCGTGCGGCGTGGCGGCGTCGAAGGTCAGCCCCGCACCGGTGCCGCCGACCGACCACGCGTCGACGAGCCCCCCGGTGAGCGAGTCCAGGGTGGGCGATCCCGGCTGGGCGTTCATGTCGCCCAGCAGCACCACCGGCTCGCTCGCGGCGGCGAGCACATCGCTGACCCACCGGGCCTGGCCCAGCCGTTCGGCCGGCGCCCGGTTCTGCAGGTGGGTGACGGCCACCCGTGCGTCCGTGCCGCCCACGTCCACGACCGCCTGCAGCAGGCTGCGGGGCTCGCGCTCGCCGGTCCCCGGCAGGAGGCTGCTCGACCAGGAGACGATCGGGTGCGCCGACAGCAGGGCGTTGCCGTACTGGCGGCGGGGCCCGCCGGGATCGTCGGGACGGGCCAGGTCGATCGCCGGCGCGAACACGACGTCCATCCCCAGCTGGTCGGCCAGCCGCGCGGCTTGGTCGTCCCAGTCACTGCGGGCCGACCAGTGGCGATCGACCTCCTGCAGCCCGACGAGCGCGGCGCGGGTGCCGGCGATCACGTCTGCGGTGCGTGCGAGGTCGAGCCGACCGTCGGTCCCGACGCCGTGGTGGATGTTGAACGTCGCCACGGCCAACCGCACGTGAACGGTCTAGCCGTGTGACACTCGGCACGTAGGGGATCGGTGGACCCCCGGGTAGGTTCCTCCCCGACCACCAGCCGGAGTGCCCCGACCTCGCGGGGTGCCGAGAGGGGGATGGCCAATGTCCACCGCAACCCGAGCGGTCGAGTCGCGCGCCGATCTGCGCCAGCGGTTCCACGACGTCCGCCAGTTCACCGAGGCGTTGGCCGAGCCCCTCTCGGCCGAGGACCAGACGGTGCAGACCATGCCCGACGTGAGCCCCACCAAGTGGCACCGGGCCCACACGACCTGGTTCTTCGAGACCTTCGTGCTGGGCCCGCACGTCGCCGGCTACGACGAGGTCGACCCCGCCTACGGCTTCCTGTTCAACTCGTACTACGAGGCGGTCGGCCCCCGGCACGCCCGGCCACAGCGTGGCCTGCTCACCCGGCCGGGCGTCGCCGAGATCGCCCGCTACCGCACCACGGTCGACGACGCCATGGATGACCTGCTGGCCGGCGACGAGCCCGACCCCGCCGTCGCCTCGCTCGTCGAGTTGGGCCTCCACCACGAGCAGCAGCACCAGGAGCTGCTGCTCATGGACATCAAGCACGTGCTGGCGATCAACCCGCTGCGCCCCGGCTACGTCGAGCCCGAAGCCGCGTCCTCGCTGCCGTCTGCGGTGCCGGCGGCGGAGGAGTGGCTCGACCACCCGGGCGGCATCGTGCGGGTGGGCCACGATGGCGACGGGTTCGCCTTCGACAACGAGGGCCCCCGGCACGAGGTGCTCCTGCGGCCGTTCGCGGTGCGCTCGTCGCTGGTCACGGCGGGCGACTGGCTGGCCTTCATCGACGAGGGCGGGTACCGCGAGCCCGGCCTGTGGATGTCGGACGGATGGGCCACCGTGCAGGCGCAGGGCTGGCAGGCCCCCGAGTACTGGTCGCACGGGCCCGACGGTTGGTCGGTGCACACGCTCACCGGCCCGCGCCCGGTCGAGCCCGCCGACCCGGTCGTGCACGTGAGCTGGTACGAGGCCGACGCCTTCGCCCGCTGGGCCGGCTGCCGTCTGCCGTCCGAGGCCGAGTGGGAGGTGACAGCGGTGGGACGCGACCTGGCCGAGCACGGCATTGGCAGCTTCGGGCTGCACCCGCGGTCCGGCGCCGCGCAGTGGTGCGGCCAGGTGTGGCAGTGGACGGCCAGCCCGTACGCCCCCTACCCGGGCTTCACGCCGGCCGCGGGCGCCGTGGGCGAGTACAACGGCAAGTTCATGGTCAACCAGCAGGTGCTGCGCGGCGGCGCCTGCGTCACCCCGGCCGGCCACACCCGGCTGACGTACCGCAACTTCTTCTACCCGGCGTCGCGTTGGGCGTTCAGCGGCCTGCGACTGGCAGTCGACCGGTGACGGCCCTCGAACCGGGCCGGGTGACGGTCGACGTCTGCCTGGTGCCCGAGGACCTGGCCGCCGCGCTGCGGGACGACACCCGAGCCGGCCTGTCGGCGACCCCGAAGACCATGCCGCCCGTGTGGTTCTACGACGACCGGGGCTGCGACCTGTACGAGCAGATCACCCGCACGACCGAGTACTACCCGTTCCGCACCGAGCAGGCCCTCCTGCGCCGCTCGGCGGGCAACATCGCCACGGCGGCGGGCGCCACCGTCCTGGTCGAGCTGGGCTCGGGCAACTCGCAGAAGACGCCGCTGCTGCTGGGGGCGATGGCCGCCGGCCCGGGCCTCGAGGGCTACGTGCCCTTCGACGTGGCCGAGGGCACCCTGCGATCGGCGGCCGCGACGCTGGCCCGCGACCTGGGCATCGGCGTGCACGCGGTGGTGGGGGACTTCCACGAGCACCTCGGCCACATCCCCCGCGTGGCCGCACCACGGCTGGTCGCCTTCCTGGGCAGCACCATCGGCAACTTCACGCCGGGCCAGCGGGCGGTGTTCCTCGACGACGTGGCGGGTGTGCTCGAACCCCACGACCGCTTCCTGCTGGCGACCGACCTGGTCAAGCCCGCCGATCGCCTGGTCGCCGCCTACGACGACGCCGCGGGCGTGACCGCGGCCTTCAACCTCAACCTGCTGACGGTCCTCAACCGCGAGCTGGGCGCCGACTTCGACCCGGCGCGCTTCGAGCACCGGGCGGTGTGGGACGCCGGCAACCGGTGGATCGAGATGCGGCTGCTGGCGACCGAGGCCATGTGGGTGAAGCTGCCCGAGATCGACCTGGTGGCCGGGTTCGCCGCGGGCGAGCACGTCCGCACCGAGATCAGCACCAAGTTCACCCCCGACGGCGTGGCGGCCGAGCTGGCGGCGGCGGGCCTGGAGGTGACCGGCACGTGGGCCGACCCGGCCGGCGACTACCTGCTCACCCTCGCCCGACCGGCGGCGTGACCGGGGGCGGCGTGACGGCGGGCGGCCCGGCGCGGGCCGTCCGGGTCGCCGTCCCGGCCGCCGAGGCCGAGCTGGCGGCCGACGCGCTTTGGCAGGCCGGAGCCGCGGCGATCGAGGAGCGGCCGGGCGAGCTGGTGGCCGCCGCTGCCGACGGCGCCGATCCCGCGCCGTTGCTGGCCGCGGTCGCCGGCCGCTGGCCGGCGGCGGTCGAGGCCGTCGACCTGGACGCCGCGCTCGACGCCTGGCGCGGGCACGCCCGTCCGGTGGTGGTGGGCCGGCGCCTGGTGGTGCACCCACCCTGGGCGCCGCCGGCGCCCGGGGTGGCGGCGGGCCGCTGCCCGGTGGTGATCGATCCCGGCCGGGCGTTCGGCCACGGCGCCCACGCGTCGACGCGCCTGGTGCTCGCCGCGCTGGACGACCTGGTGCGGGGCGGCGAGCGGGTGCTCGACCTCGGTTGCGGCAGCGGCGTGCTCGCGGTCGCCGCGCTGGTGCTGGGCGCGGCCACCGCCGTCGGCGTCGACGTCGACCCGGCCGCGCTGGCGGCCACGGTCGACAACGGCCGCCGCAACCGCGTGGCCGACCGGCTGACCGTGGTCGAGGACGCGGCGGGCACGCCAGCCCCGGCCCCCGGCTACGACCTGGTGGTGGCCAACATGCTGCTGCCCGACCTCGTCGAGCTGGCCCCGACCGTCGAGCGGTCGCTGGCCGCGGGCGGCACGGCTGTGGTCAGCGGCGTGCTCGACGCCCAGCGCGACCGGCTCGCCGCCGCCTACCGGGCGGTGGGACTGGCGCCGCTGGGGTCGGGCGGCGAGGACGGGTGGCTGGCCCTCACGCTGCGGGCGGGATGACCGGCGTGGCGGCCACGACCGCCTCGACCGGGATGGGTGCGTACACGTGGGGGAACCGCTCGCCGGGATGACTCTCCTCCCAGCGGAGGTGGGGCTCGATCGCACCGAGGTCGAGCTGCAGCAGCACCAGCGGACCGGCCCCCCGGAAGTGCCGGTCGAGGGTGGCCACGAGCTGGGCCCGCGTCGAGCAGTGGACGAAGCCCTCGGTGTGCAGGCTGGGCGGCGACACCACGCCGGACTGCTGGGCCGCCGCCCACTCGTCCCGGGTGGCGATGTGCACCACGTCGTCGTCCCGCTCGTCGGGCTGGTCCTCAGCCATGGACGACATCAGACGTGGGCCACCTCAGCCCTCGGTGGCGTCGATGCGGTAGATGGGCCCCTCCAGCGACAGGACGTAGACCTCGCCGGCCTCGTCCTCGCCGAACGACACCAGTTCCGACCCCTCGGCGTCGAAGGTGCGCTCCTCGACCGTCTGGCCGCCCTCGGCCCGCAGGGCACGGATCTGGCCGGCGCAGTAGTCGGTGAACAGGTACGCCCCGGTGAGCGCGGGGATGGCCTCGCCCCGGTACACGACGCCACCGGTGACCGAGCAGCCCCCGCCGGTGCGGTCGTACTCGAACACGGGCAGCACCCCGCCCTCGGGGTTGGTGCCGCCCTCGTAGGGGTGGGCGCCCTCCATCTCGTTCCAACCCAGGTTGGCCCCGGCCCCGCCACCGTCGGCCGCGGGCAGCAGGTCGATCTCCTCGAACGCGTTCTGGCCCACGTCGCCGAACCACAGGTCGCCGGTCTCGCGGTCGAAGCTGAACCGCCACGGGTTGCGCACCCCGTACAGCCAGATCTCGGGCGCGCCGCCCTGGCCGTCGGCGAAGGGGTTGCCCTCGGGGATGCCGTACTCGGCACCGCCGGCGGGCTGAGTGGGGTCGATGCGCAGGATCGACCCCAGCAGCGCCTGGGTGTCCTGGCCGTTGCCCTCGGGGTCGCCGGCGGAGCCCCCGTCACCGAGGGCGATGTACAGGAACCCGTCCGGCCCGACGTGGATGTCGCCGCCGTTGTGGTTGTCGTAGGGCTGATCGACGGCCAGCAGCTCGCGCCGGGACCCCTCCTCGACAGCGTCGCCGTCCATCGTGTAGGCGTCGACGCGGGTGTGGCCCTCGGGCGCCAGGCTGTAGCTGACGTACAGCGTCCCGCCGTCGGCCGAGAAGGCGATGCCGAGCAGGCCCTGCTCGACGTCGGTCACCACGCGATCGCTGATGTCGAGCACCGGCTCGCCCACCGTCAGGTCGGTCATGGGCACGACCCGGCCCTCGCGCTCGGCGATGTAGAGCGTGTCGGTGCCCGTCCGGGCGGTGAGCGCCGTGGGGGACTCGGCCGAGGCCACCTCGGTGAGGCCCAGCTCGATCTCGTCCAGCGGCGCCGCCCCCTCCTCGAGGGGCTCGGTGCTGCCCGGCGGCGGCTCGGTGGTGGTGGTCGCGGTGAGGGGCGGCCCGTCGTCGTCGTCGCCTCCACATCCCGATACGAGCAGGGCGGCCGTGCAGGCCAGGGCGGCGGCTCGTCTCATCGGCAGGCACGCTAGCGGCCGCCGCCCGGGCCGCTAGCGCGCCGAGCGGATCAGTCCCTCCTGCATCACGGTGGCCACCAGCGTGCCGGAGCAGGTGAAGACCAGGCCTCGCGCCAGGCCCCGCCCGCCGCTGGCGTTGGGGCTGTCCTGCGCGTACAGCAACCAGTCGTCGGCCCGGAAGGGCCGGTGGAACCACATGGCGTGATCGAGGCTGGCCATGAAGCGGTTGGGCTCGAACCAGCTGCCGCCGTGGGGCAGCGTGGCGGTGTCGAGCAGCGTCATGTCAGACGCGTACGTGAGCACGATGGTGTGCAGGATCGGGTCGTCGGGCAGCCGTCCGTCGGCCCGCAGCCACACGTTCTGGCGGGGCTCGAGGTCGCGGGTGCCGTCGGGGCCGGGCCAGTCGACGTGGCGGATGTCGATGGGCCGGGGCCGGTCGAGCCACGGCGCCAGCGGCACGCCGGAGCGGTTCAGCCGCTCGCGCATGGTGGGGAGGTCGTCGGGCGGCGGGACGTCGGGCATGGGGAAGGCGTGGTCGAAACCCTGCTCGGGCACCTGGAAGCTGGCCGACAGGTTGAAGATGACCTTGCCGTGCTGGATGGCGGCCACCCGCCTGGTGCTGAACGACCCGCCGTCGCGCGGCCGCTCGACCTCGTAGAGCACCGGCACCCGCGGGTCGCCGGCCCGCAGGAAGTAGGCGTGCAGCGAGTGGACCTGGCGGTCGGGCTCGACCGTGCGGGCCGCGGCCACCAGCGCCTGGCCGGCGACCTGGCCCCCGAAGATGCGCTGGCGGTCCTCCTCGGGCGACACGCCCCGGAAAATGTTCACCTCGATCGGTTCGAGGTCGAGGACCTCGACGAGCGCGTCGACTGCGTCCTGCGGCACGGCCGGACGCTACCGTCCGCCGGCGTGAGCAGCGATGTGACGCACGACGGGGCATTCCCCGAGGGCTTCGTCTGGGGCACGGCCACGGCCGCGCACCAGATCGAGGGCGGCAACTGGAACAACGACTGGTGGGCCTGGGAGCACGCGCCCGGCACCCCCTGCGCCGAGCCCTCGGGCGACGCCTGCGACTCGTGGTCCCGCTGGGAGGAGGACGTCGCCCTGGTCGCCGACCTGGGACTGGGCTCGTACCGGTTCTCGCTGGAGTGGAGCCGCATCGAGCCCGAGGAGGGCGAGTGGTCCCACGCCGCGGTCGACCGCTACCGCCGCCAGTGCCTGGCGCTCCGGGCGCAGGGCGTCGAGCCGACCGTGACGTTCCACCACTTCACGACGCCCCGCTGGGTGGTCGACCGGGGCGGCTGGGAGGACCCGGCCACCGCCGACCGCTTCGCCGCCTTCTGCGCGCGCGTGGCGGGCGAGCTGGGCGACGTCATCGGCCGGGCGTGCACGATCAACGAGCCCAACGTGGTCGCCACCGCCGGTTGGCGGCTCGGCTTCTTCCCACCCGGCAAGGCGGACCGCGACCTGCGCCTGCGCGTCAACGACGTGTTCGTCGACGCCCACCGCAAGGCGGTCGAGGCAATCCGGGCCGCCGCGCCGGGCGTGCCCGTGGGGCTGACGCTGTCGATGACCGAGTACGTCGCGGTCGACGGGGGCGAGGAGCGCATGGCCCGTATGCGGCAGTCGATGGAGGACGTGTTCCTCGACGCCACAGACGGCGACGACTTCCTGGGCGTGCAGACCTACTCGCGGCTGCGCATCGGCCCCCGCGGCGTGCTCGGGCCCGAGGAGGGCGTGCCCGTGCTCGACATGGGGTACGAGCTCTGGCCCCAGAGCCTCGAGGCGTGCCTGCGCCGGGCCTGGGATTACACCGGCGGCCGGGTGCCGCTGCTCGTCACGGAGAACGGCATCGGCACCACCGACGACGCCCAGCGCCTGGCCTACGTGCACGCCGCGCTGGAGGGCGTGCTGCGGGCCCTCGCCGACGGCCTCGACGTGCGGGGCTACACGTACTGGTCGCTGCTCGACAACTTCGAGTGGGCCTACGGCTACCGGCCCCGCTTCGGGCTGGTGGCGGTCGACCGCACCTCCTTCGCCCGCAGTCCCAAGCCCAGCGCGGACTGGTACCGCCGGGTGGTGCAGGCCAACGCCCTGGTGGCGCCGGCGGGCTGACCACCGCCCTCGCGACCGGTCGTCAGGAGCCGATGCCCTGGCTGTCGGCGCGAGAGGCCTCGACCCGGTCGTCGTCGTCGACGAAGGTGCGCTCGACGGCACGGTCGAGCAGCGCC
>Ga0299907_10002477_pt1 | contig 11393 bp, 9 predicted proteins | sample RVTome_16_FD_198680 | JGI IMG/M metagenome (GOLD analysis project Ga0299907, IMG submission 198680) | Soil microbial communities from uranium-contaminated site in the Upper Colorado River Basin, Wyoming, United States - RVT152D67 (version 2) ...
GATCTGCACGACGGCGGCCACGATCGCGCCGATGAACGCAAGCTTCAACAGTTTGCGGAAGAACCCGCCCTTCTTCTCGGTGCTCTCGCTGTCATCCCCCACCGCGGACCTCCTCACGTCGTTGTGGACCTGGATCGACTTGCACCATCGACCTCTGTCTCTCAGGAAAGGCCTAGGAAGCCTACTACCCGAGAGTCCGCTGGACGACGTCAGCCCAGCGCCCGCAACGTGACGATCCAGGGTCCGTCGATCTCTTCGCATCAACCACATTGGCCGATCGGGTAATGGGTCAGTCTGACTGGACCCGTTAGCTGCTTCAGCGAACCGTAGTAGCGGCTGCCCTGCGGATAGGTGTAGTCCTTGACCAGGTCCCTGTGGGGTTCTCCGTGCCGCGCAACGTCGACACGATTCTGGAGGTGCTCAGCGACGCTGAGCCTGGAGACATCGTCGTCACGCCGGAAGGCGGGTTGACCAGGTACCTCATCAACGGCCAGGCCGACGTTGAGCGCCTTGCCCTGACGGATCCCGAACATGTTGTCGAGGCAATCGGCAACTTCGCCGACGCCGGGTTCACCGAGAGTCAGCCACGTCCCCCCTGGCCCGTCAAGAGACATTTTCGATCACTCGCACAGCCGAGTGAACTCGTCCCACTTCTGTCTGTAACACTGGGCCCCTCGCCAAGCAGAAGGTCTCGCGCGTATTGGATTTCGCCGAAGGTGGCGAACGGCGACGATGGAAGGGGTCTCATGGCTGGCTACGCGGTTGCGCATCTGGACGAGATCGACGAGTTTGCGGACGGGCGCTGTCACTACCGGCCGATCCGACACCACCTCGGCATCACGGCATTCGGTGTTACCGCTTGGACGGCCCGTGCCGCGGGCGACCTCGTCATCAACGAGCACAACGAAGGCGACCCCACGGCAGACCAGGAGCTCTTCCTCGTGCTGCAAGGCCACGCGGTGTTCGAGCTCGACGGCGACCGGGTAGACGCGCCCCCCGGAACTCTCGTCTTCGCCTCTCCCGGCATGAAGCGAACGGCGTCCGCCGAGGAGGCGGGGACGACCATCATCGCGCTCGAAGGCACACCCGGAAAAGCGTACGAGGCCCGCGGCTGGGAACTCTGGGCTCCGCTCGTCCCTCTCTACGAGGCGGGCGAGTACGCGGAGGTAGCCGACCGTCTGCGCGTCCTTGTCGACGCTTCTCCGCAGTACGCCTTGTTGTTCTACAACCTCGCCTGCTGCGAGAGTCTCTCGGGCCGGACGGCTGCCGCGCTCGATCACCTACGGCACGCGATCGCGATGTCGGAGGAGTTTCGCCCCCCCGCGAAGGACGATTCGGACTTGGACCCGATCCGCGACGAACCAGCGTTCAAGCAAATGATCAGCGACTAGAAGCCTCGGGGACATTCCCAGTCGGTTCCAACGCGAGCGTGTCGCCGCGGATCTGGAATCGGAACTCGACCTGGATCGGCGGTCCTTGCTCGAGCCTATATGGCATGACGAGGGTGTGATCGTCGCTGATCTCGCAACTCCCTTCGTCGACCTGGTTGCCTTCCAATCGAACGAACCGAACGTGCCGAACTCGGACCAGAAGTGCGAATGCTCTCGCGGGATGGCTCCCTCACATGGATGGGTCGGATCGGCGATCTGGCCGCCGCGCAGCCACCCGCTGGAGGGGTCGGCGAGGCCGGGGATAACGTGCTCTTCGATCACGGACTGCTCGAACCCGGCCCGCCTGAAGGCTCGGAGAGCCTCGTCGCACGTGGTCACCCGCGCCCACTCCCCGACGGACGGCCTCACCGTCTCGGTCGGTGATGTGCCGTCGTTCGGACGTTGCTGCGGGCGGAAGGCAAACCATCCGAGCCGCACCTACGGTGCCACAGCCAATGCGATCAGGACTCCGACCTGTCGCTTCATGGCTCTTTACCTCTCCCGCAAGCCTGATCGGACCATGGCATCCTGCTCCTGCTCTCCTTTCTTCACAAGGCCCGCTCTTCAAGAAACATTCCTGAACACTCGCGCACTCAGGCGTGGCTACTCTGCGGCCCATGACCCCCTCCGCGACCTACTCGACGCATGCGATGCCGTCGAGAAGCAACCCGATCTCCATGCGAGGAGATGGATTGGTTGATCGCGTCGACACGAGCGGCTGAAGACGCCACAGAACACGCATGGTGAAGCTGGACAACCACCTTCGGCCAAGTGCCTGTATGCGGGCCTTGCCGACGCGGACTAAGCAAAGCTCGACCTAACTGCTCGGCCTAACGCCAGCTTCGTGACCACGACGGTGTCTCGGGTTGGGGCGCGGCCTTTAGCGAACCCATTCCTCTCCTGGCGGGCGTTGGTGAAGAGCTAGCAAGCAAGAAGAATGCCGCCAGGCTCAAGCCCTCAGTCGAAGCTGTACGTTCCTTCCCAATGCCACAGTCCGTCGGAGTCGGTCGAGACAACGGCGTGGGCCTGGAATCCGGTGAACTTCCCCGTTCCGCCTGAGAAGCTCGCAACGCCCTTGTCGGCGGCAAGGTCGAGCACGACATGGCCGGCCGCGGTGTTGCCAGACCCGGCGTCGAGGACGACGTCAGTGTCCAACGTGCCATCACCAGCCGCATCTGCATAGACCACCTTCGAGCCGACCTCGATCTCTTCGAGGTTCGAGGACGTGATCGTGCAGAAGTCGCCGGCGAGGCCCTTGTACTCCGAGCACTCTTTGGTCACATGGAGATCTCCGCCTCGGGACATGGTGCCCCTCCTTTCCGCTGGCCGTGCCCTCGGGAGTCCGAGAATGCGAGAAGGCTACGCTCAATCAGCGCTGCCTGGGATGCTCGAGCATGTTCGGAAGCGGTAAGGCTTCTCGGTCGGTCAGGGTCGCCTGGCGTCTCGGGATCAGGCCGAAGCAGTACCGAGAGCTGGAAGTCGGCGAGCGTCGCAGAGCCCTCGACCCCTCGAGGTATGACGAACCGGCGCGGCTGCGGCTGTTGGCGACGCTAGAAAACATAACGCGAACGAGGGAGGTTCGACCGGAGGCCCGCGGATAGGTTCGTCGTCTGGCCTATCGATCGGAGGAGCCACATGAGATTGCTGCGCATTGGAACCATCGTGGCCATCGCCGCGCTTCCACTCTTGTCAGGCACCTCTGCCTTGGCGGACCCACCATCGACGAATCCGAACGCGAGCCCCTTAACGTTCATCTGCCTCCGAGGTTCAGAGACCCTGACCTTCCAGGCCGTGGGCATCGCGCAAAGCGCTCAGATCGCAGGCCAGCGCTTGGACGGGCATGGCGTGATCGTCTTTACCCGGCTCGTGATCGATGGCCAGGTCGTCTTCGAGGTGCCCGGACAGGCAGGGCGGTCGGACCTCTGGTCCTGCACGGTCGCGGAGAATCCGAGCGTCCTTCTCGATGCCTTCTTGACGCCGCGAGGTTAGAGCCGATCTCGTTGATTCATTGGGGACCGTAGGGACCTTCTGACCTGGGTGTTTCCTTGTGGGCCTGGATGGACTTGAACCATCGACCTCTTCCTTATCAGGGAAGCGCTCTAACCGAGCTGAGCTACAGGCCCCGATCGCGGAGCGTAGCCACGCCGCGAAACGCGTGTCAATTCACGAGAGCCTGGTCACGAGAGCCTGGTCACGAGAGCCTGGTCACGAGAGCCCGGTGGGTCCCCCTCCGTGCCGCTTCTCCGCGAGGGTGACCTCCACCCCACCGACGACGTCGCTGATCAGGTTGTACAGGAAGGCCACCAGCACGTTGACCAGCGACCACACCAGGGTCAACACGCAGCCGGCGAAGAACGTCATCAGGCCGACCACACCCTCGTTGATCTCGATCGGCGTGGGACCTCTCGTGGACTGCTGTCCGGTCGAGAAGAGATAGCCGAGCAACGTCTCGAGGGAGTCGATCGCACCCACGGCGCTCATCAACATGTAGATGATCACCAGCGCGAGGAACACGATCAGCCATACGCAGAAGTAGAAGAAGAGCGAGAACCTCAGCACGGACCAGGGGCCGACGCTCCTGATGACCACACGGGTCCGTCGTGGGGGACGACGGGGCCGACGATCCGGGCGTGTGGAGGGCGGAGCGGGTGCGATGAACGGGCCGGGGGAGGTCGCGGGCGCCGCGGGCGTGGGCGAGCTGAGGGGCGCCGGAGCCGCGGGCGCGGCCGGCGGGGGTTGGTTGCCGAACGGCGTGGGCCGCGCCGCGGACCGCTTGCTCCTCGATCCCGACGGCGTCGGTTCCACCGGCTCCGTCGGCATGTTCTCCCTGGTCTGTGACATGGGCGGACCTAGCCTACGCCCGCCGGGCGGCCCGAGGTCGCATCCTCGGCGACCTACTGCCGAAGGGGTCCGCCCGAGGCGAGCAGCATGCGTGTGTGAACGACGCATAGAACCGCCACGATCGCGGGCGTCAGCACCCAGGCGGTGGTGGAAACGTCCTCCTGGAAGAAGAGCGCTCCGACGCCGAGGCCGGCGCCCCCGATAGCCAGGAGCACATCACTCGTCCACCGTCGGGAACGGCCGGGGATCGAGACCGCGGCCAGGATCAGCACGCAGGACACGGCGAGGATCGGGACGGCCCAGCCGAGCCTCATGGCGCGATCCGATCTGCTTCCTCGAACCGGAGCAGGATGAGCGAGTGAGCGACGAGGTGCGCCGCCGTCCGCTTGAGCGCTCGTTCCGCGCCGGGTGTCGCCGTGTTCAGGATCTCGTGCCATCGCCCGGCGCGCTCCTGCGCAGGCAGCGTGAACGACCGCGAGCGAGGACCGCCGTTCAGCAACAGGAGCAGCGTGTGGCCGAAGACCCGCCGTCCCCGCTCGGTGAGCTCGTCGGTGGCCCGTCCGGGCATCAGCATCCCGAGGACGCGGCCCTCGGGGTCAGCCCAATCCTCATCCTTCATCTCGGTCCCGTCGGGCCGGAGCCAGGTCACGTCCTTCAACCCGTCCGCCCCGTCCACAGGAGCTCCTGTGAAGAACGACCGGCGGCGAAGCACGGGATTCGAACGGACGATCTCCAGGACGCTGCGCGTGAACTCCAGCAGCCGCCGATCGCTCCCCTTGAGGTTCCAGTCGGTCCAGCTGAGCTCGTTGTCCTGGCAGTACGCGTTGTTGTTCCCCCTCTGCGTCCGGCCGATCTCGTCTCCCCCGAGGAACATCCGGACGCCCTGGGAGAGGGCGAGGGTCGCGATCAAGTTGCGCCGCATTCGTTTGCGCAGGCGCCCGATCCGTGGATCGTCGGTCGGCCCCTCCACCCCCCAGTTCCTGCTGTGGTTCTCGTCGGTCCCGTCCCGGTTGCCATCGCCGTTCGCCTCATTGTGCTTCCGGTCGTAGGTCACGAGGTCGTTCACGGTGAACCCGTCGTGGGCACTGACGAAGTTGATCGACGCGTAGGTATCCCGGCCCGTCGCCTCGTACAGATCGCTGGAGCCCGAAAGACGTGAGGCGAGCTCGGACAGCTGCCCAGGGTCGCCGCTCCAGAACCGCCGGACGCAGTCCCGGTACTTCCCGTTCCATTCGGCCCACCCGATCGGGAAGTTCCCCACCTGGTAGCCCCCCGGCCCCACGTCCCACGGCTCCGCGATCAGCTTGACCTGCGAGAGCATCGGGTCCTGCTGGATGATGTCGAAGAACGTCCCCAGCCGGTTCACCTCGTACAGCTCGCGGGCGAGCACGGGCGCGAGATCGAATCGGAACCCGTCCACGTGCATGTCGAGCACCCAGTAACGGAGTGAGTCCATGATCAGCTGGATCGTGCGTGGGTGCAGCATGTTCAGGCTGTTGCCCGTCCCGGTGAAGTCCATGTAATGGCGCCGATCGTCGGGCATCAACCGGTAGAACGACGCGTTGTCGATCCCGCGCAACGAAAGGGTCGGACCCAGATGGTTACCCTCGCCGGTGTGGTTGTAGACGACGTCGAGGATCACCTCCATACCCGCCCGGTGCAGCGTCTTCACCATCGTCTTGAACTCGTATACCTGCTGGCCGCCGCTGCGCGTCGCGTACGCGTGGTGGGGCGCCAGGTAGCCGATCGAGTTGTATCCCCAGTAGTTGGACAGGCCGCGATCGACCAAGTATCGGTCGTCGACGAACTGGTGCACCGGCAGGAACTCCACAGCGGTCACACCGAGCGAACGCAGATGTTCGAGGATCGGCTCGTGGGTGAGGGCGAGATAGGTCCCGCGGACCTCGGGTGGGATCTGCGGGTGCAGCTTCGTGAGGCCTCTCAGGTGGGCTTCGTAGATCACCGTCCTGTGCCATGGGGTTCGAGGACGGCGGTCGTCCCCCCAGGTGAACGCGGGATCGACCACAACGCAGCGAGGCATGACCGGCGCGCTGTCACGACCGTCGAAGGACAGATCGTCCTCTGGGTGGCCGATCGTATAGCCGTACAGGGCGTCGTCCCACCGCACACCGCCGGTCATCGCACGTGCGTACGGATCCAGGAGCAGCTTGTTCGGGTTGAAGCGATGGCCCTCTCGCGGTTCGTATGGGCCGTGGACGCGATACCCGTAGGCGCGACCCGGACGGACATCGGGCAGGTACGCGTGCCACATCTGGTCTGCGCGGTTCGTGAGCGAGATGCGGTGGGACTCGTGTTCGTCCGCGGGATCGTCGAACAGGCAAAGGTCGACGCCGGTCGCATGCTCGGAGAAGAGCGCGAAGTTCACGCCCTCGCCGTCCCAGGTGGCCCCCTGCGGGTACGGCGAGCCGGGCCACACGCGGAGCGCCACCGAGTCCCCTTACCCCCCGGGCCTGAAGAACACGGTCGCGAGCGGCGGGAGCGCGATCGGGAGGCTCCATTCGCACCCGTGCCAGGGCTCCGGCTCCGCCTGCATCCCTCCCAGGTTCCCGACGCCGCTCCCTCCGTACGCCGCCGAGTCGGAGTTCAGGATCTCGTCCCAGCGGCCTTCGATCGGGACGCCGAGTCGATGGAGCTCGCGAGGCACGGGCGTGAAGTTACAGGCCACCGCGACGACGTCGCGTTCACCCTGGCCGAGCCGTAGGAACGCGAGTGTGCTTCCCTCCCGATCGTCCGCCTCCAGCCAGCGGAACCCCGCCGGATCCGTGTCCCGCACGTGCAGCGCCGGCTCGCCCCGGTAGGCACCGTTCAGGTCGCGCACCCATCGCAGCAACCCTTCGTGTCCGTCGAGCTCGCGCAGGTCCCAGTGAACGGACCCGTCGTGGTCCCACTCCTGCGGCTGGCCGAGCTCTGCCCCCATGAACAGCAGCTTCTTGCCGCCTGTCGCGAACATGAACCCGTAGAGAAGCCGGAGGTTGGCGAAACGCTGCCAGGCGTCACCAGGCATCTTGTTCAGCAGCGACCCCTTGCCGTGCACGACCTCGTCGTGCGAAAGCGGCAACACGAAGTTCTCGCTGCTCGCGTACACCTGGCGGAATGTCAGCTCATTGTGGTGGAACCGCCGGTGCACCGGCTCGCGCTGCATGTACGCGAGCGTGTCGTGCATCCACCCCATGTCCCACTTGAACCCAAAGCCCAGACCGCCCGCGTCCGTCGGACGAGAGACCATCGGCCATGCCGTCGATTCCTCCGCGAACGTCTGCACGTCGGGGAACTCTCGATACACGTCCTCGTTCAGCCTGCGCAGGAACGAAACGGCGTCGAGGTTCTCCCGGCCGCCGTGCACGTTCGGCAGCCATTCACCCTCGCGGCGCGAGTAGTCGAGGTAGAGCATGGAGGCAACCGCATCCACGCGGAGACCGTCGGCGTGATACGCCCGCAGCCAGTGCATCGCACTCGACAGCAGGAAGCTGCGCACCTCGTTCCGACCGTAGTTGAAAATCAGCGAGTGCCAATCGGGATGGTAGCCGCGGCGCGGGTCGGCGTGTTCGTACAGGTGCGTCCCGTCGAAGGACGCGAGCCCGTGCTCGTCGTTCGGGAAGTGTGAGGGGACCCAATCCAGGATGATCCCGATGCCCTCCTGGTGCAGATGGTCGATGAACGCCATGAAGTCCTGCGGCGTGCCGAACCTGCTGGTGGGCGCGAAGTAGCCGGTCGTCTGGTATCCCCACGAGCCTGCGAACGGATGCTCCATGATCGGCAGCAGCTCGACGTGCGTGAAGCCGAGATCCTTGACGTGCTCGGCCAGGATTGGCGCAACCTCGCGGTAGCCGAAAGGACTGCCGTCGGGCTTCCGTATCCACGAGCCGAGATGGACCTCGTAGACGGCGATCGGCGCGCGCATCGCGTTGACTCGGCCACGATCCGCCATCCACTCGCCGTCCCCCCACTCGTAGCCGAGGTCCCACAACACCGAGGCAGTCTTCGGCGGTACCTCGGCGCGGAAGGCGACCGGGTCCGCTTTGTCGAACCCGGAAGGCCCGTGACGGGGACGGACGTGCAGCTTGTAGGCCTGACCTCGGGCGGTGTTCGGCACGAACCCCGCCCAGATGCCCGACGTGCCGACGGGCTCGAGCGGGTGGGCACCATCGTTCCAGCCGTTGAAGTCACCCACCGCCGACACGCCCTCGGCGTCCGGCGCCCATACCGCGAAGCGTGCTCCTCCCTGCATGAGGTGAGCGCCGAGGACGTCGGCGAGGTGAGAGTGCGTCCCCTCGTTGAACAGGTACAGGTCGTCAGCCGACAGACCCAGCTCGGCGATCTCGCTCATCGGGCGAACCTTGCCGTGCGCTCGGTGATGTCCCGATGGCTGCTCCGGACGCGGTCGATGCGCGAGAGGGCGTCCGTGACGTGGGGGTCGGCGGCCAGCTCGTCGAGCGTGAAGGCGAGTCGGCCCCGCCAGTTGGGTCGCTCGGCTCCCGTCCCCGGCACGTTCTGAGGGCGTCGCTCGAGCCACAGGTCCTCGAGCGTCGCCACGACGACGGACGCGTCGCTACCCGCCAGGAACAGGAGGCAGGCGTCCAGCAGCCGACCGGAGTCGGCGTGGCCGGCCTCGAGCAAGTCGCGCGACGACAGGAACGCAGTGATCGCCTCGCGGAGCGCACGGCGCTCGGCGTGGCGCTCGGCCGCCTGGTTCTCGCCGATGATGCCCAGGTCACGGGAGAGGACCACGTCGTCACCCTCCCAGAAGCCCGCCCACATCGGCAGGTCGTGCGTGTTGACTGTCGCGAGGGCGCCGGCCGATGGATCGGGCAGGGCACGTCCGGGGTCGGGGCGCGCCTCGAGTTGGACCACGTAGCTTCCGAGCATCCCGTGGCGCCGCATGGCCACGCGGACCTCCCGAGGCACCGTGCCGAGATCCTCGCCCACCACGACCCCGCCGACTCGGTTCGCCTCGATGGAAATCGCCGCGTACCACTCCTCTGGCCGGTACCGAACGTACACGCCGAGCTCGGCAGGGAACTGGGCGGGGATCCAATAGAGGCGATGCAGGCTCATCACGTGGTCGAGGCGAACGACCGACGCATAGCGGAGCAGGTTCCGGAGGCAGGCGATCGGATAGCGGTATCCGTCCTCCCGTACACGCTCCGGGTGCAGGGGAGGGAAGCCCCAGGCCTGCCCGTGGGGGAAGAACGCATCGGCCGGAGCGCCCGCGGATGCTCCCGTCGCGAACGCGCCTCGGTGTCTCCACACGTCGTAGCTCCCGGCCGAGGCCCCGAGCGGCAGATCGAGATACAGGCCTTCGCCCGTCGTCGACCGATCCGTCCACCCCTCGAGCTGCCGGTGAGCGAGCCATTGCACGAAGAGGTGGTATCGGCCGGAGTCGTCGTCCTCGGGATCGCCGCCCAGCTCGCCGTCGCGCTCGGCCTCTGGCCACGCGCTCCACCATGACCGACGGCGATCCACCTCTGCACGGAAGCGGGCATAGTCGCGAACGTCCGGCCGCTCGGCTAGGAAGGCTCGGTACCGCGGCGGCGGGTCACCCGAGAAGAAGGCGTGCGCCAAGGGCTCGAGCACGCGACGTTTGGCGGCCATCGTGGCCTCGAGATCGACGAACGGCCCTCGATCGAGGCCGCGCCAAAGGGCAGGGTCTCGCAGAGCCGCATGAGCCTCCGGGCAGGCCTCCAACCCAGGTGCGCGCACGACGTCGAGGTACAGCTCGTTCCAGAACAGCCGGCTGGCCGGCGAGTACGGGCTCGGCTCGAAGGGATCCCCTAGGAACGTAGCCAGGAGCGGAAGCGTGGCGAGGACACGGCCGCCATGATCGTGCAGCCATCCGTAGAGCCTCTCGAGGTCCCCGTATCCGCCCACACCCTGCGCGCTTCGTACTCCGTGAAGCGGCACGAACAGGCCCCACGGGCGGCCGACGGGCGCGGGCAGCCGCCGGGGCGCCGCCATCACGAGCGACGAGTGGCGACCCACGGCCGACTCGACGAACAGACGGTGGTAGCCGGCCTCGAGCCGCTGGTCGGTCGACACACGCGAGAACACGAAGCCGGGAAGCGCACCGGGATTCGGCGACGGTACGGGGTCCACCCGGTTCCAGGCCTGCGGCTCTTCTTCGTCCGGCTCCGCGAACCCGATGCGGATCGGGGTGTCCGTTGCGCCGGAAGGAAGCTGGATGTGGACGGCCTCGAGCCGGCCGTCCCACGCCACGGTCACCGGTTCGATCACGCGACGGGCCAGATCCCAGCGTTCCGCGGCGACCGCCTCGGGGGCGTCGTTCGGACCGTCGATCTCCTTGCCCATCGCGCGGAGGACGCCGATCAGGGCTTCGTCTCGCGACGAGACGCGCGCGCCCCCGATCGAGCGGAAGCTGGTCTGCACGTCGCACAGCCGGGCGAGCTCGCGGAGGTCTCGCCGCGTCGCCGCGGGCCTCCGCCCGCTCGTCACGCGGGTCCTTCCTCCACCAGCTCGAGGATCCCCCGCAACGGCGTCCCCATCAGGTCCGGACGGTGATCCATCTCATACCCCAGCTCGTAGATGGCCTTGTCCAGTCGATGGGCGAACAGCAGGCGACCGAGCTCCTCCGATGTCGGCGGAAGGAAGTTGCCGTCCTCGGCCGTCTCCAAGTAGCTACGGAAGAATGCCGCGGAGACCCATCGCGTCCACGACCGTGCGGCGCGGTGAACCGAGTCCGAGTCGCCGGCGATGGTGTCTATCCACGGTGCGCGCAGCGCCGTCGCTTCCGCGTAGTCGAACGAGCGCAGCATCCCCGCGACGTCACGCAGCGGCGACCGTTTGATCCTGCGCTCCCCCACGGGGCGGCCGGGCTCGCCTTCGAAGTCGACGATCACGAAGTCACCACCGGTCCAGAGCACCTGGCCGAGGTGGTAGTCGCCGTGACACCGCAGACGGAGCCCTCGGATCCGTCCGTCGGTGAGCACGGCGAACGCCGCCAGGACCTCGTCTTGCCGCGCAAGCAGGTCCACGGCCTCCGGCGCCTCTGAACGGCGCCGCCCGAGCCTTCGAAGGATGCGGCCTGCTTGCGTTCGCATCGACTGATAGAGCGATCGTTGATACAGGGTCGAGAAGGGCTCGGGC
>Ga0299907_10002479_pt1 | contig 11390 bp, 8 predicted proteins | sample RVTome_16_FD_198680 | JGI IMG/M metagenome (GOLD analysis project Ga0299907, IMG submission 198680) | Soil microbial communities from uranium-contaminated site in the Upper Colorado River Basin, Wyoming, United States - RVT152D67 (version 2) ...
GTTCAAGAGCCGCTCGTCGGTGCAGAACCTGACCTTCACCAACGACACCACTTCGCCGATCATCCTGCGCGGCATAAACCGCACCGGCAAGGTCACCTTTCAGGTATGGGGTGTGCCGACGGGACGTGAGATCACCTTCTCCGAGCCGCGCATCGAGAACACCAAGGTCGCCAAGGACTTTTTCGAGTACAGCGACAAGCTGGAGGCGGGTAAGCTCGAGCGGATCGAGTTCCCCACCGACGGCTTCCAGGCGTGGGTCACGCGCACGGTCACCGACGAGGACGGCAACGTCATCCACGAGGAGACCTACTACTCGCGCTACATCCGCGTCCACGGCGTCACGCTCGTGGGCCGTTCGCCGGGCGACCCGCCGGCCGGCACGCGCATCGAGCGCTGAACTGGCCCTGGGCGGCCCGACGGCCGGTGACCCGGCTCCAGAAGGTCAGGCCCGCTCCCCTGACCGCCGATAGCACGTAGAAGCCCGCCGCACCGCCGGTCAGGCGCGGGTGATCCGTGGCGATCGCGCCCCGCAGCCGGTCTACCGCGCCGACCGAGACGAGGTTGACCGTGCAGCCGCCGAAGCCGGCGCCGGTCATGCGCGCGCCGACGAGGCCCTCGACTGACCAGGCGATCTTGACCAGGGCGTCGAGCTGGCAGAGCTGACCTCGTACAGGTCGCGCAACCAGGCATGCGACTCGGCCATCAGCCGGCCGACCTCGGCCACCCGGCCGTCTTCCAGCGCGGCGGCAGCCGCGACCACGCGCTCGTTCTCCTCGACGACGTGGCGCACGCGCCGCGCAGTCGTCTCGTCGACCAGGTCGGCCAGCTCAGCGAGCAGCGCCTGGTCCACGTCACGCAGCGAGCGGACCGTCGGGTGGCGGACGGCCAGCGCCGCGACCGCAGCCTCGCACTGCGCCCGGCGGGCGTTGTACAGCGAAGCGCCCAGCCGGTGTGTGGCGAGCGGCTGTCGACCGCCACCAGGACGGCGCTCAGAGCTCGATCCGACCACTGATGCAGGTGAACGTCGTACCGCCGACCCAGACGGTGCCGTCGGAGTCCTGCTCGATGCGCGGCCGGCCCACGCGGCCGAGGCGTGTGCCCTGGCTGGCGACGTACGGCGCGGTCAGCCGCCCGGAGGCGAGCAGCCATTGCGCCAGCGACGCGTTGAGCGAGCCGGTCACCGGATCCTCACGCACCAGCCCGCGTTCGTCGCTGAACAGTGCGCGCACCTCGATGGCGCACTCCGCGCCGGCTGGGTAGAGCGCCACCAGGCCGACGTCGAACTGACCGAGCGCCGGATCGCGCGCCGGCGGCGGCTCGACGGCCAGCACCGCCGCCGGATCGCGCAGCAGCAATCCGACCCAGCCGGGGCCGTTATCCACCCGTTGCGCGGCGACGACATCCCGCCGCTCGATGCGCAGCACGCGGCACAGCGCAGCCACGTGCTCCTCCTCGAGCGGTCCGGATCCGATGAGCGGCGGTGCGGCGAAGGCGAGCATGCCTTCGCTGCGCCTGAGTCGAACCAGGCCGGCCGCGCCCTGCTGCACGATCTCGCGGCCCTGCTGCGGCTGGCCGCCGGCACGAAGCCAGGCGTGGCAGCTGCCAAGGGTGGGGTGGCCGGCGAACGACAGCTCGCTGGCGAGGGTGAAGATGCGCAGGCGGTAATCGGCTTCGGGCGTTGTCGGCGGCAGCAGGAAGGCGGTTTCGGACAGGTTCGTCCAGCGGGCCAGCTCCTGCATCTGGGCGTCGGTGATCCCCTCGCCATCGACGACCACGGCCAGTGGGTTGCCCGCATACGGCCTGGCACCGAAGACGTCGACCTGCTCGAAGCGTCGCTCCATCGTGGCGCCACGTTACGCGATCGTGGGCCTTTGGGAACGTTGAGCGTCTGGTGGAGATGGGGGAGAGTCGAACTCCCCGTCCAGAACCTTCAGCCGGAGACCAACTACGAGCGTGTCCGATGCTTTGTCGTCAATCCGGCGGGCCGCCATCGGCAGCGTTCCATCAGATCCATCCACGTCCCCTTGCGGGCTTTGCGACCGGCTACGTAGCCTGACCGATCCGCGCATCCCCGCTGAATGACGCTTCCACAGCCCGCGGGGATGAGGCTGCTTCCACGCTCACCTTACCGCCTTAGGCGGCGAGGGCGAGAGAGTCCTGGCGGTTGCCAGTTACTTCGTTTGCCGCCTGTTTAACGAGGCCTGACGGCACCTCGGCTCGCGTTCTCCGGGAATCGGGCCCTGTCGAAACCACTCATCCCCAGATCAGAAATCCTACCATGCGAACGTCCGTTCGAGAAGAGTCCGCTCAGAGCGATCGCTCAGCTTCGGCCGCGCTGGGCGTCGGCCAGCGCCCGCTCCATCTCGCGCCGGCTCTCGCGCTCGGCCAAGTCGCGCCGGCGGTCGTAGAGCTGCTTACCGCGGGCCAGGCCCAGCTCGACCTTGGCCCGGCCCTTGCCCGTTATGTACAGGCGTAGCGGCACGATGGTCAGTCCCTTGGCCTTTGCCCGGCCCATCAGCGAGTCGATCTCGACGCGGTGGAGCAGCAGCTTGCGGTCACGCTTGGGCTCGTGGTTGTAGCGGTTGCCTGCCTCGTACGGCGCGATGTGGGCGCCGATCAACCATGCCTCACCACTCTCGACGCGCGCGTAGGCGTCGGACAGGGTGACCTTGCCGGCCCGCACACTCTTGATCTCGGTGCCGGTCAACACCAGGCCCGCTTCAAAGGTATCGGTGATGTGGTAGTCGTGCCGCGCCTTGCGGTTGACGGCAATCGTCTCTGACATCGCACCCTGTGACCGATCGCCTGACGCACGAACGCCGGCCCAGGCGGGCCGGCGTCACGTGGGCTGCGTTCACCGCTTCCCGGTGTCAGCTCAGGCGAGCGACTCCCGAGAGGCGGTGCAGCTAGAACGATCTATCACTGCACACCACCTCCTTTCGTTCGCGCCGACGATACTCGACCTTGGCCGACGGTGCAAGGGAGATGTCCACGTCGCCGCCCTACGCGGCCACTTCGAGAAGCAGGCCGGCTGGCGCGGGCGTGGGCTGCGCCACGTCGCGCAGCAGCAGCTCGATCGCCCGGTCGCGCACGTAGTCAACGCCGGCGGGCACCTCCGCCGGCGGCTCGACAACGACGTCGGGCGTCAGTCCCACGCCATGGATCCAGGTCTGGTCGGGCGTCAGCCACTTGCGTACCGATAGACGATATCCACCCGCCCCGGCCAGTTCCTTCCACTCCTGGATGGTGCCCTTGCCGTAGGTCGTCGTGCCGACCAGCATGGCCCGCGCATGGCCCTGCAGCGAGCCGGCCACGATCTCACTCGCGCTGGCCGTGCCGCCGTTGACCAGCACGACCATCGGCAGCGCCGGATCGGTCGCCACGCCGCCCGGCTCGGGCGCCTGGGCGACCGGCTCGGCGCGTGCGTTCTGCTCCCAGTAGAGCGGCGATTGGGCAACGAACTGGCTGGCGATCTTGCGCGCGGCATCGACGTAGCCACCCGGGTCGTCGCGGACGTCGAGGATCAGGCCCTCGATGCCCGGCTCGGCGACCAGCTCGCGCAGCAGCTCCTCGAGATCGTCGGCTGCGCCGGAGCTGAAGTTGTTGATCTTGAGGTAGCCGATCCGACCGTCGGCCAGCACCTCCGAGGTGACGTCCTCCTTCTGGATCACGTCGCGCACGATCGACAGCTCGAGCGCCTGGCCGTCGCGCTCGAGCCCGAGGAGGACCGCCGTGCCCTTCTTGCCACGAATGCGCGGAATGACCTCATCGAGGGTCTGGCCGAGGGTGGACTCGCCGTCGACGGCTAGAACCGCATCGCCCGCGAGAAGGCCCGCGCGCAGTGCTGGCGAACCGCGGATCACGCGCATGACGGTCATCCGGCACTCGGGTGAGATCGACTCGCACGAGTTCCCCTCAGCGTCTCGGACAGCCATCTCAGCGCCGATGCCCTCGAACTCGCCCGAGAGGCTGACCAGGCTGTTCTGGTACTCGTCGCGACTCATGTACGCCGAGAACGGGTCGCCCAGCGCATTGAACAGGCCCTTGATCGCGCCGTCGACGAGGTCGTTCTCCTCGTATTCACCGACGTAGTTGCCGGTGATGTCGTTGTACGCGTCCCAGAAAGGGCCGAAAAGCTGCTGGCGCGACTCGCCCGTGCCAGGCGTCAGCGCCTGCAGCCGGCCGAGCATGAAGCCCGACACGAAGAGCCCGGCACCGCCCAGGACGACGACCAGCAGCACGGCGAGGAAGATCCCCGTCCGGCCCTGGCCAGCTGTCGCGTCGGGCTGCCGGGCGCTCGCCACATCGTCGAAGGCGGAGTCTTGCGGATCGGGGTGCGACATGGAGAACGGGACCTCGCGAGATCGGAGCGACGGTTGGTGAAGTCTATGCGTCCTCGGCGATGGTCGCCTGCCGCTCCAGTTCGGCGAGCATGAAGGCGTCCAGGTCGCCGTCCAATACTGCGGTCGTGGCGCTGGTCTCGTGAGCGGTCCGGTGGTCCTTGACCATCTGGTACGGGTGGAGGACGTAGGAGCGGATCTGGTTGCCCCAGCCCGCCTCGACGTGCTCGCCGCGCAGGGCGGCCAGCTCACGCTCGCGCTCTCTCAGGCGGTGCTCGAGCAGGCGGGCACGAAGGATCTTCATCGCCGACTCACGGTTCTGGTGCTGTGAGCGTTCGTTCTGGCTCTGGGCGGTGATGCCGGTCGGCAGGTGGGTCAGGCGGACCGCCGAATCGGTCTTGTTGACGTGCTGGCCGCCGGCGCCCTGGGAACGGAACGTATCTATCTTCAGCTCGTCATCGGGGATCTCGCCGACCTCCGTGTCGTCTGCGACCTCGGGCAGCACCTCGATGAGAGCAAACGTCGTATGGCGCCGCTTCTGCGAGTCGAACGGGCTGATGCGCACGAGCCGGTGCACGCCGCGCTCGGCGCGCAGCAGTCCATAGGCGTAGCGTCCGTCGATGGCGACGGTGGCACTCTTGAGGCCCGCTTCCTCGCCCTCCAACTGGTCGAGGATCTCGGTCGCGAAGCGGCGTCGCTCGGCCCAACGCAGGTACATGCGCAGCAGCATCTCGGCCCAGTCGGTTGCCTCGGTGCCGCCGGCGCCGGCACTGATCGAAAGGATCCCGTTGCGTTCGTCGTACTCGCCGCCGAAGAGCAGGCTGGTACGGAGCCGCGCAAAGTCGGCCGACAGCGCGCTGTACTCCTCGGCCAGGCCGGTCAGGATCTGCTCGTCCTCGCCGGCCAGCTCGCCCAGTTCGACCAGGTCGCGCGCCCGTCGCTCGACGTCGCGCCAGGCACCGATCTCCTCGCGCAGGCCATCCGCCGCGCGCAAGACCGACTGGGCGGTGCGCTGATCGGACCAGAAGTCAGGCGCGCTGGACTGATCCTCCAGCTCGAACAGGCGCGCTTCCCTGGCAGCTAGGTCAAAGCCGCCCCGAGGTCGCATGGATCCGCTCGGCGAGGTCGCGCAGGGCTGCGACGTCGCGCGCTTCGGCGACGTCCATCAGTTCCTTGTGCGCAGGTCCTGCAGCAGGATCGGCCGGAGCTCGATGATCCTCAACGCAGTCTTGCTCCGGGCGACGACGGGGTTGACACAGGGACAGTATCCATTGTGCGGGCAGATCCCGCAGTTCCCGTCACAGTCGAGTGAGGCGGCATAACTGCATGTGCGGCACTCACGCTCGCACGCGATGAGGTCGACAAACGGAGCTGCTGCCTCGTCCAGCTCCGTTGCCGGATGTGCCTTCACGGCAAGCCGTACTCCCTCTCCGCCCCGGTCCACCCTCGCAACTCCGGAGACTCCTGACTGGATCCGGAGGAGGCACGGCCTCCGGGGGTGGCTGGGTAGTTAGTATAGGTAGCACGCTCGCCACGCTCAATACCTTTGACCGCGATTTCAACGAAATTTGCCCAGCGCCGACGTGGACCGGGCTATCTGGCGGCCGGCGCCAACGACTCGCGCAGCGCCGAGGGTGTCAGTTGCTCCGTCAGCAGGCGGAAGAAGCGGTCGCGCTGGGCGTCGAGGTCACCCGCAGCCGCGCACCAGTCGGTCAGCAGCCGCTCGCCACCCGAGTAGCAGAAGACGTACGTCCGCCATAGCGGATGGCTGATGAACTCGAGCGTCTTGGCGGCGCGTTGCGTCGTGCTCAGCGCGGTGTGCTCGACGAAGCCGAGCACCTCTGCGCGTGGCCGCCGCTCGGCGTGCAGGAGCAGCGAAGCGTCGGCCGAGGTCGAGCGCAGCTCACCGAGAGCGCGGCTGATCTCGCGCTGGCGGGCCGCCTCGCCCGGCGCCAACGAGATGCCCGCCCGGCGGCAGATGCCCTCGAACAGCTCCTGCCAACGTACGTCGTCGATGATCAGCTTGCCGCCCAGCTCGCCCAGGCCCTCGCTGATGTAGGCCTCAGGGGTGTTGATCAGCTGCACGCTCGCCTCGGCGCGGCCCAGTTCGTGAAAGAGGCGCTGCTCCTTCCAGGCGTGCTCGAGGTGATGGCCGGGGAAGCACTCGTGGGTCATCAGCCCGATCAGCTCCGGCGCGCGGACCGGCAGGTCAGTGTTGATCTCGATCCGCGATCGAAGGCCGCCGTCGTACCAGTTGTAAGCCGACCACGGCTCGCCGGTGACCAGGCTGACGGTGAGCGATTCACCAGCCGGCGCGGCCAAGTGGCGCAGGCACTCACGCCGGATCTCCGCGGTCAGCCACTCCACGATCGCCGGCAGGCGGTCGGCCGGGACGGCCAGCCGCTCGCCGCGCTGCGCGACGCGTCGGCGCAGGTCCGGACCCGGCTCGAGCAGGTCGCCGAGCCGGCGGTGGACCTCAGCGTAAACGGCCGCCGGCGTCGGCTCGGGCCGGGCATCGAAGCAGCGTTCGACCTCCTCGAGATAGCCGATGTCTTCCCCGCCCAGCCGGCGGGCCAGTGTCTCGAGCGCGACCAGCTGGCGGTCCAGCCACTGCCTGCGCTGGGCGTCCGGCTCGTCAGCAAGGCGCCGGCGCAGCTCCGCCGCCTGGTCGGCCAGCTGGACGGCCGTTGCCGCCCTCGACTCAGCCTCTGTCTGCAGCTCGGGCGGCCCGTAGTAGGCATCGACGAAGCCGTCCTGCAGCCGCCCGACGCCGAGGGCAACGAGGAGGTATTCGCGGGCGAGCTCGTCCAACCTGTCGGGTGACGGCTCGGTCAGGCGCCGTGGCAGCGCTTGAACTTCTTGCCGCTGCCGCACCAGCAGGGGTCGTTGCGCCCGATCTTGCGCGCTCCGGCCGCCTGTGGACCGGCAGCGCCGGCGACGGGCTGGTCGCCGTGCTGATATTGGACCTGACGCTGGCGTGATGCGGCCATGCCCGGCAGCACCGGTGCGGCGATACCGGCGTCGGATGCCGCACGCCGGCCGTTGCCGCCGCCCGACGTCCTCGCCGTCGCCAGCACCGGACCGGCCGATGTTTCCGTCTGGTCCATCTGGGCGGGCGGTGCCGCGACCTGGATAGAGACGCGGAAGATCGTGCTCGACACCTGTCGGCGGATCAGGCCGCGCAGCTCTTCGTACAGGCGGAAAGCTTCCTTCTTGAATTCGTTGAGCGGGTCGATGCCGCCGTAGCCGCGCAGGCCCACGCCGCGGCGCAGGTCATCGAGCTCGGTCAGGTGCTCGACCCACAGCGAGTCGATCGTGCGCAGGAGGACGGCCCGCTCGACCTGCGACCAGACCTCGGTGCCGTACTGCGTCTCGCGTGCCTCGAGCAGACCATCGACTGTCGCCTGGAGGTGCTCGATGATCTCCTGCCGCACGCCGATCTCGGCCAACGCGTCGGCGCTTTCCTCCTTGCCATCGATGCCGATGCCGGCCAGGGCGCGGGCGAGGCCGTCGAAGTCCCACTCGTCGAGCTGGTCACCGGGCAGGTGCTGGTCGGCCAGCACCTCGATCTCCTCGTCGAGGAAGGTCCGTACCGTCTCGGTCAGGTCCTCGTTGCGCAGCACTTTGTCGCGCTCGGCGTAGATCGTCTCACGCTGCTTGTTAATGACGTCGTCGTACTCGACGACGCGCTTGCGGATGTCGAAGTTGTAGCCCTCGACGCGCGTCTGGGCACTTTCGATCGTCTTCGACACCAGGCGCGACTCGATCGCCACGTCGTCTTCGAGGCCCATCCGCTGCATCAGTCCGGCCACACGCTCGTTGGCGAACCGCTTCATCAGCGTGTCCTCGAGCGAGAGGTAGAAGCGCGACGATCCGGGGTCGCCCTGCCGGCCGGCGCGCCCGCGCAGCTGGTTGTCGATGCGCCGTGCGTCGTGGCGCTCGGTGCCGATGATGTGCAGGCCGCCGGCGCCGACGACGTGCTCGTGGTCCGCGGCGGTCTCCGTCTTGGCCTTGTCGAGCGCGCGCTGATAGACCTCGGGCGATGCCTCGGCCGGGTTGATGCCCTGGCGATGCAGGTCGGCCGAGGCCAGGCCGGCCGGGTTACCGCCGAGGACGATGTCCGTGCCGCGACCGGCCATGTTGGTGGCGATGGTCACCGCGCCGCTGCGCCCGGCCTGGGCGACGATCGGCGCCTCCTTCTCGTGGAACTTGGCGTTGAGCACTTCATGGTGGATGCCACGGCGGTTGAGCATCTCGGAGAGGACTTCGCTCTTCTCGACGCTGGTCGTGCCGACCAGCACCGGCCGGCCGGCGCCGGTCGTCTCGACGATGTCCTCGATGAGGGCGTTGAACTTGGCGTTCTCGGTCCGGTAGACGAGGTCGGCCGTGTCGTCGCGGACCATCGGCCGATGGGTCGGGATGGCGACCACGTCGAGGCCGTAGATCTTGTAGAACTCCTCCTGCTCGGTCATTGCCGTGCCGGTCATGCCCGACAACTTGTCGTAGAGTCGGAAATAGTTCTGGAAGGTGATCGTGGCCAGCGTCACCGACTCACGCTGGACGCGCAGCCCTTCCTTCGCCTCGATGGCTTGATGGAGGCCCTCCGACCAGCGCCGGCCGGGCATCTGGCGGCCGGTGAACTCGTCGACGATGACGATTTCGCCGCTCTTGACGATGTAGTCTCGATCGCGCTGGTAGAGCGCGTGGGCGCGCAGGGCCTGCTCGAAGTGGCGGGCCAGGCGTGGGTCGGAGTCGTAGAGGTTGTCGACCTTGAGCAGGCGCTCGATCTTGTCGATGCCCTCCTCGGTCGGCGAAACGGCGCGGTCCTTGAGGTCGACGAAGAAGTCGCCGCCCTCCTCGACGCCCTCGCGCCGGGGCTGCAGCCGATTGACGAGCCGAGCGAACTGGTAGTACAGGTCCTCCGACTCTTCGGCCTGGCCGCTGATGATCAGCGGCGTGCGTGCCTCGTCAATGAGGATGTTGTCGACCTCGTCGACGATGGCGAAGTAGCGCTCGCCCTGGACGCGCTGGTCGAGCTCGGTGACCATGTTGTCGCGCAGGTAGTCGAAGCCGAACTCGTTGTTCGTGCCATACGTCACGTCGGCGGCGTAGGCCTCGCGCCGGCTGACCGGGCGCAGGTGCAGCAGGCGCTCGTCGCTGCCGCGGTGGTCGGGATCGAAGACGAAGGCGGCGTCGTGCTGGATGATGCCGACCGCGAGGCCGAGGCCATGGAAGATGGGGCCCATCCACTGCGGGTCACGCTTGGCCAGGTAGTCGTTGACGGTGACGACGTGGACGCCGCGGCCGGACATCGCGTTGAGCGCGGCGGCCAGCGGCGCGACGAGGGTCTTGCCCTCGCCGGTCTTCATCTCGGAGATCTTGCCCTGGTGGAGGACGATGCCGCCCAGGAGCTGGACGTCGAAGTGGCGCATGCCGAGCTTGCGCCGGCTGACCTCGCGGGCCGCGGCGAAGACCTCGGGCAGGGCGTCGTCGAGGATCTCCTCGAGATCCTTCAGGTCCGCCTTGTGGCGCGTCCTGCGCAGTTCGGCGCGGCGCTCCGAGTCGGTCGCCTCACGTTCGTCGTCGGACGGTTCCGAGGGCGCGGCCTCGGTCCGGATCTGATCGCGCAGGGCGATCATGCGCGCCCTGATCTCGTCGTCGGCGAGGGCGGCGAACTCGCTCTCGAGCGAGTTGACCTCGTCGACCAGCGGCTGAAGCCGGCGCACGACGCGCTCGTTGGAGTCGACGAAGCGGGAAAGGAGGTTGAGCATGGGAAGTGCAGTATAGGCGCCGACCATCGGCTGGCCTTCGACGCCGCGGGCCGGGACCGGCACGACGCCGGTCAGCTAGGGTGCGAAGGAATAGCAGTAGTTCGGGTCGACGCCGAAGTACCTGATGCGGGCCGAGAAGTCGTCCTTCCACAGCGATGGGGCGGGCGCGACATAGCCGGCGCCGGGAGCGCCTGGCCAGGTGACTGTGACCGTGGTCTGGCCCGTCCCCTGCGGCACGAGCGTGAAGTCCGAAACGACGAGCGACCCACCGCCCGAGCAGGGCGCGCCGCCGCTCGAGAGCTGGGCGATCGAGACATAGATCCGTGCCTGCGCTTCCGACTCGAGGCTGTACAGGATCTGGAACTGGAACGTCTGCCCGAAGCTGCCGCTGAGGGTTGAACCGACCGCCGGCACGGCCGAGATCACGCGCACGTCGTCACCGGTCAGGACCGGCAGCGGTGTCGGGCTGGGCGTCGGGGTGGGGCTCGGCGTCGGCGTCGGCGTGGGAGTCGGGCTTGGCGTTGGGCTCGGCGTCGGCGTCGGGGTCGGAGAGGGCGTCACCTCTGGAGTCACGCTGGGTGTAGCGGTCGGCTCGGGTGTCGGAGTGACCAGATCGCTCGGCGAAGCGGTGGGCGACTCGATCGGCAGGCCTCCGCCGGTCGTAGGTGACGGCGTCGTGGCGAGGGGACCGCCGCCGGGCAGTTGGATGAACCCACCGGCGACCAGCCCGACGAAAAGCAGCGCCAGGGTGGCGGCGGCACCACCGACGACAGCCAGCCGTCGCGCATTGAAGCGCGGCAGTTGCTCAAGGCGACCATCGATGGTCTGCTGCGGTGAGTGGTCACTGCTGATCGCAACGGTGAAGGGATGGACGCTTGGCGTGCCGAACCACAGCCGATGCTGTGGCCGCACGTTGATCCACACCGTGGACTCGGCGCCGGCGCCGACGGAGAGCTCATGTGCCGAAGCGCCGATGTCCAGGCCCGGCATGGGCGCGGGCTCGACCCTGACCGTCGCCGGCCGGTTGCCCTGGTTGCGCACCTTGATCGGAACTGCCGCCGCGCCAGAACTACGCAGCAGGATCGACGAGGTCGGAGCGGCGGCCAGGCTGTCAAAGGCGTCGATCTCGACCGATGTGCGCAGGGTCGTCGATGCCGTCGGCTGGGCCCGCGACGTCACGGCAATCTCGAGTTGGTGCAGGCCGGCCGCGGGCTGTGAGCCGCGCGGCGGCGCAAGCCGGATAGTTGCCTGCGCCTCGGTGTTGGGATAGATGTTCAGG
>Ga0299907_10002480_pt1 | contig 11390 bp, 13 predicted proteins | sample RVTome_16_FD_198680 | JGI IMG/M metagenome (GOLD analysis project Ga0299907, IMG submission 198680) | Soil microbial communities from uranium-contaminated site in the Upper Colorado River Basin, Wyoming, United States - RVT152D67 (version 2) ...
CAGCACCTCCCGAGGGCGCGCGCCGAAAAAGCCGGCCACCACCGCTCGGGCCTCCTCCAGGGCGAAGCGGGCCGCCCGGCCTTCGGCGTGGACCCGGCCCGGGTCACCGGGGGCGGCCAGCCAGGCGGCCATGGCCTCGGCCGCGGCCGGGCGCAGCGGCGTGGACGAGGCGTGGTCCAGGTAGGCCCGGGTCACCGTGGAGGGACTAGTGGTGCGTCCGGCAAATAGCGGCGCGGTTACGGCGAGTCCTGGGCGTCGCTGGCAAGGACGCACGACGAGGCGGAGCTTTTCCTCCGCCGAGGAGGAGGACGCCGCCAGCGGCGTTCAGGACCGCCAGAACCGCCCGATGATTTGCCGGACGCACCACTAAACGCAGGCGACGCAGTGGGCGTCGCCCGCGGGGCGACTGGAGGAGAACTGGGGGTTGGTGTCGCCGTAGAGGCCGGCCAGCATCCCCCGGATCATGCCCCGGTCCACCGCGCAGACCACGTGGGGGAACTGTTGCGCGGCCTCCCCGAAGGGGCACTGCTCGGAGATGATCTGGAGCGACTCGCCCTTGGATTCGGCGTGGGCGGCGAAGCCGTGGGCGGTCAGGGCGTCGGCCACGGACACCACCGCCGTACGCAGGAACTTGTGGCCCTCGCTCGGCTCCATGCGTGCCGCCAGGGCCCGCCCGTAGTCGAAGCCCACCTCCTCGGCCATGAGGGTGGCCTGTTCGGGGGGCAGCAGCTGGAGGGAGCGGGCCAGGAGCGTGGCCAGGAGGTCGTCACGGCGGGGCGGGAAGGTGAGGGGATGCCCCACCGTCTCGCGGGCCACGTACCGCTTGGAGGGACGCCCCGCCGCCTCACCCCGGGCCAGCTCCACGTTCAGGTAGCCACCGGCGGCCAGCTTGTCGAGATGGTGACGGGCCACGTTGGGGTGGAGCTCGAAATGCTCGGCCACCTCGGAGCAGGTGAGCCCCCGATCCGCGCTCCGGAGCCGGAGGTAGATCTCCCGGCGCGTAGGGTCACCGAAGGCGTTGGCCAGGGAGGTGACCGCGGCAGTGAACTCGTCGCCGGTCAGCTGAGGCGTCCGTGTATCTCCGCTCACGTTGTTATTCTACTAGCTCCGTAGTGTTAATCCCCCCGAGGAGTTGTTTTCGCCATGCCCACCGAGGCGGACGTGCTCGATTCCCTCCGCCCGGTCGAGGATCCGGAGCTGCGCCGCTCTCTCGTCGACCTCGATCTGGTCAAGGGCGTGGTGGTGAACGGATCGACGGTGCGGGTCACCGTCGGCCTGGCCGGCTCCGATTACCCCGCCCGGACGCAGCTGCGCGACCTGGTCAACGCGGCGGTGACGAGCGTGCCCGGCGTGGACTCGGTATCGGTCGACCTGGTCGGCCTGAGCGAAGCGGAGCAGGCGGCCCTGTCGGCCCGGTTGCGCCCGCCGGGGGCCGAAGGCCAGAAGGACAACCCCTTCACCCACTCCGGCACCCGGGTGATCGCCGTGGCCTCGGGGAAGGGCGGTGTGGGGAAGTCGTCGGTCACCACCAACCTGGCCGTGGCCCTGGCCCAGGCCGGGTACGACACCGCCGCCGTCGACGCCGACGTGTGGGGCTTCTCCATGCCCCGCATGCTGGGTATCGACCGGCCGCCGCTGCTCATCGACCAGACCATCATCCCCCCCACCGCCCATGGCGTGCGGCTGATCTCCATGGGCTTCTTCGCCCGGGAGGACCAGCCCGTCATCTGGCGGGGGCCCATGCTCCACAAGGCCCTCGAGCAGTTCCTCACCGACGTGTACTGGGGCGAGCCCAAGTTCCTCATCATCGACATGCCGCCGGGGACGGGCGACGTCTCCCTGTCCATGTCCCAGTTCCTGCCCCGGGCCGAGGTGCTGGTGGTCACCACCCCCCAGGCCGCGGCCCAGAAGGTGGCCCAGCGGGCGGCCTTCATGGCCCAGAAGGTGAACCTGACCGTGACCGGGGTGATCGAGAACATGTCGTGGTTCCGGGCCGACGACGGCAAGGCCTACGAGCTGTTCGGCGCCGGCGGGGGAAGGGAGCTGGCCGACAACCTGGGAGTTCCCCTGCTCGGTCAGGTGCCCCTGCTGCCCGCCCTGCGGGAGGGAGGCGACGCGGGCCGGCCCATCGTCGTCACCGACCCGGACAGCGAAGCGGCCCAGGCCTTCACCGAGATCGCCCGGCGGATCGCCGTCGATCTCGCCCCCAAGCGGGTGTACCGCTCGGAGCTCAGGATCACCTAGTGGGCCAGGATCACCTGGGTGGCATCGAGGTCCTCCGCCACGGCCCGGTGGGAGAGATCCGCATGAACCGCCCCCGCGTCCACAACGCCATGGGGCTCTCCTTCCCCAACGATCTCCGCCCGGCGGTGGCCGACCTGGAGGCCGACCCGTCCATCCGGGTGGTGCTCCTCACCGGCGAGGGCCCTTCGTTCTCCTCCGGCCTCGACCTGGACGATCTCGCCGCCGGGGTGATCGACATCCCCTGGTTCCACGCCAACGAGATCCTGTTCCGGCGCCTGGAGTCCATGGGCAAGCCGGTGATCGCCGGCGTGGCCGGCTGGTGCCTGGGGGGCGGCCTGCAGATCGCCATCGCCTGCGACGTCCGCATCGCCGCCGACGACGCCCGCTTCGGCCTCCCGGCGTCCAAGGAGGCGTTCCTGCCCGGCATGGGAACCTGGCGCCTCCCCCGTCTGGTGGGGATGGGCTGGGCCCGTCACCTGATCCTGTCCGGCGAACCCATCGACGCGGCCGAGGCCCTGCGCATCGGGCTCGTGCACAAGGTGGTGCCCCGGGCGGAGCTGGAGGAGGAGCTGATGGACTGGGCCAAGCGCTACGGCGAGGTGCCGGCGGGCAGCATGGCCGGGGCCAAGCAGCTGTGCAACCAGGCCTACGACCTCCCCTTCGAGGGGTTTGTGGAGGAGCTGACCACCGCCATGGCGGTGGCCATCAGCACCGAGGATCACCTGGCCCTGCGCCGGGCCTGGGCCGCCCGCCACGGCGAGGAGACACTGTGAACCCGCTCCTGGCCCTCCTGCGCTACGAGCCCCTCGTCCGCATCGAGATCGGACCCCTGTCGATCTCCCCCCACGGGCTGGGCATCGCCGTCGGGTTCCTCCTCGGGGCGTCGATCTTCCTGCGCTGGTGCCGGGAGGCGGGCCTGCCCGACGACACCATCTACTCGCTCGTCAACCGGGCCGCGGTGGGTTCGATCATCGGGGCCCGTGTGGCCTACGTCATCAACCACCCTGGCGACTTCTCCAACCCGCTGGAGATCTTCGCCGTGTGGAAAGGCGGCATCTCCCTGCTGGGCGGCATCGCCGGCGCCACCCTGGCCGGCGTACCCAAGATGCGAGCCGAGGGCCTCTCCTTCTGGAAAGTGATGGACCTGGCCGTGCCCTGCGTGACGATGGGGATCGTCGTCGGGCGCATCGGCGACCTGATCATCGCCGACCACCTGGGCAAGCCGACCGAGTTCTTCCTGGGTTACGTGTGCCCGGCGGTGGAGACCGGCTCCCCCTGCCTGGCGGCGGTGGGCGAGGCCGTGCACCAGCCCGCCCTCTACGACCTGTTCTCCGCCAGCCTGCTGCTGGTGACGCTCCTCCGCCTCCGGAAGACGCCGCGCTACACCGGCTTCCTGACCTGCTTCTTCGGCGCCTGGTACGGCGCCGGGCGCATCATCGAGGACTTCTTCCGGGTGGACGACACCCACGGCACCGGCCTCACCGGCAGCCAGTGGACGGCTCTGGTGGTCATGCTCCTCTGCCTCTACGTGCTGCTCGTCAAGCGGGACACGCCCTGGCACAGTGGCCGGGAGCCGGAGGACATGCCGCCAGAGGGACCAGAGGGAAGCGCGGAAGAGCCGGCCGACGAACTGCCGGACCGGTCAGAAGGAGAACCGGAGAACGTGCCGGGTAGCATGCCGGCGCAACCGCCAGCCACGGGAGATGGGTGACGTGAACATGGAAGTCAAGATCGGCGTGACCTATTCCCCCAGGGAACTCTCGGTGGAGCTCGACGAAGGCAAGGTCGACGAGATCGTGGCCAGCGTCGAGGCCGTCCTGGCCAACGGCGCCCCCATCCTGTGGATGACCGACAAGAAGGGTCGCAAGGTCGGGGTACCGGCCGACAAGGTGGCCTACGTCGAGATCATCGAGGAGGACACCTCCAAGGGGCGGGTCGGCTTCGGACCCGGCTGATCCCGCCCGCCGTGGACCTGCTCGGGCGCCGGCTGCTGTTCTTCACCGGCAAGGGCGGGGTGGGCAAGAGCACGGTGTCGGCGGCCACCGCCCTGCTGGCCGCCGAGCAGGGCCAGCGGGTGCTGCTCGTCTCGGCCGACGGCCGGGGCGACATCGCCGCCTTCTTCGAGCAGCGCCCCGTCGGCTTCAAGCCCGCCGTCGTCCACCCCGGGCTCCACGCCATGGCCATGGACACCGAGGCCTCGCTGCGGGAGTACCTCCGCCTCAACCTGCGGATGCCCGTCCCGGGCCGGATCGGCCCGGTGGCCAAGGTGTTCGACTTCGTGGCCACCGCCGCCCCGGGGGTCAAGGAGATCCTCACCGTGGGCAAGGTGTGCTGGGAGGTGCGCGAGTCGATGGAGGGGCGGGCGGGCTGGGACCTGGTGGTGGTCGACGCCGCCGCCACCGGCCACATCACCGCCCAGCTGGGCGCCCCCGGCGCCATCCAGGAGCTGGTCTCGGTGGGCCCGGTGCGCACCCAGGTGGGGTGGATGGGCGAGATCCTGGCCGACCCTGCCGTCACCGCGCTGAACGTGGTGGTGACACCCGAGGAGATGCCCGTCCACGAGACCATCGAGCTGGTGGCCCGGGTCCGGGCCGAGCTCCCCGTCCCCCTCGGGGCGGTGGTGGTGAACCGGGTCCTGCCCGAGCTCTTCACCCATGCCGAGGAGGAAGCCTTCGAGGCCTTGCGGGCCCGGGAGCGTACGGCCGCCCTGGCCTCGGTGGCCGGCGCCGGCGTGGAAGACGTCCTGGAGGGGGCCGAACTGGCGGTGCGCCTGCGGCGCACCCGGGCCGCCCACCTGACGCATCTTCGGGAGACCGTGGACCTGCCCCTCCTCTACCTGCCCGAGATGTTCGTACGGTCGGGGGGCATGCGGGTGACCCGCATGATGGCCGACGCCCTGGGCGAGGAGCTGGGCTAGTGGCGTCAAAGACGGATCCGTTCGGCCCCGCGGGGCTGGATCAGCTGCTGGCGGCCAAGGAGATCGTCATCTTCTGCGGCCCGGGCGGGGTGGGCAAGACGTCGGTGGCCGCCGCCGCCGCGGCCGGGGCCGCCACCCGCCTGGGGGGGAAGGTCCTGGTCGTTACCGTCGACCCGGCCCGCCGTCTGGCCGACGCCCTGGGTGTCACCGGTCTCGGCAACCGGGAGCGGGAGGTGCCGGCCGATCTCCTGGTGGCGGCCGGGCTCCAGCCCCGGGGCAGATTGTGGGCGGCGATGCTCGACACCAAGCAGTCGTGGGACGACCTCGTGCTGCGCCACGCCCCCGACGAGGAAACCGCCTACCGCATCCTCGAGAACCGCCTCTACGACAACATCACGGCCCGGTTCGTGCAGAGCCACGACTACATCGCCATGGAACGCCTCCACGAGATCCACCGCAGCGGCATCTACGACCTGATCGTGGTGGACACGCCCCCCTCCCGCAACGCCATCGACTTCATCGAGGCCCCCCGGCGGATGGCGGAGTTCTTCGGCAGCCGGCTGCTGCGCTGGCTGACCATGCCCTACCGGCTCGGCGGGCGCCGGGGCGCCCGGATGGTCACTCTCGCCTCCAAGCCCTTCTACCAGGTCGCCGACCGCATCCTGGGCAGCCAGTTCCTGGAGGACATCGCCGAGTTCTTCCTCAACTTCCAGTCGATGTACGAGGGGTTCGTGGAACGGGCCCAGGCCGTCGAACGCCTGCTGCGCGACCGGCGCACCACCTTCGTGGTCGTCTCCACCCTGGAGCCGGCACCGGTGCGGGAAGCCGAGTTCTTCGTGTCCGCCCTGGCCGAACGGCGCCTGCACCTGGGTGCCCTCGTCCTCAACAAGACCCTGCCCGATTTCCTGCTCGCCGCCCCGGGCGAAGCCGCGGCCCGGGTGCTGTGCCGTGACCCGGACGCAGCCGCCAAGGTGATCGCGGCAGCCCCCAAGCAGACCCCCAGGCAGAAGAGCCTCGATCAGGCCACGGTCAGCCGGGTGCTGCACACGGTGGGCGAGTCGTTCCTCAACTTCTCCGTGGTGGCCAAGCGGGAGGCGGAGCTGCGGACCGAGCTGGCGGCCGCACCGGACCTCGTCCTGCGCGTGCCCTATTTCGAGGCCGACGTCTGTGACCTGGCCGGCCTGGCCCGCATGGGAGACCACCTCTTCGGCGCCTGAGGGTTTCCCCGGCGCGAAGAGGACATTTCGGGCGTCCGCCTCGGATATCGGTGAGGACAAGGCCGGGACGGGGCATAGACCCCCCGTGTGCGGAGTGAAGAACGGCGAGATGCTGGGCGGGCGCTACGAGCTGGCCGAGGTGCTGGGTCGCGGCGGCATGGGCGAGGTGCGGGCGGCACGCGACCTCCGCCTGGGTCGCCTGGTCGCCATCAAGATGCTCCGGCCCGACCTGGCCGGCCGGCCGGAGGTGCGCCGGAGATTCGAAGCCGAGGCCCGGGCGGCCGCCCGGCTGGCTCACCCCCACGTGGTGGCGGTGCACGACGTGGGCGAGGAGGACGGGGTCCCCTTCATCGTCATGGAGCGGGTGAGCGGACCCGGCCTGGAACGCGAGATGGCCGCCGGGCCGCTGGACCCGGACCGGGTCCGGGAGGTGGGGGCCGGGGTCCTGGCCGCCCTGGGGGCGGCCCACGCCGCCGGGATCGTCCACCGGGACGTGAAGCCGGCCAACGTGCTCCTGGCCGCCGACGGCTCGGTGAAGGTGGCCGACTTCGGGATCGCCAAGGCGCTGGACAACCCCGACGCTGACGGAGCCACCTCCGAGCTGGACCTCACCGCCGACGGGCAGCTGATCGGCACCCTGGCCTACATGGCACCGGAGCGGGTGGACGGAACCCCGGCCAGCGTGCAGAGCGACCTCTACTCGGTCGGGGTCATCCTCTACGAGGCGCTGGCGGGGACGAGACCCTTCGAGGCCGATACCCCCATGAGCCTGTGCTGGGCCGTCCACCAGGGCCACCACGAGCCTCTGGCCACCCTGTGCCCGGGACTTGACCCCGGGCTGGGGGCGGTGGTGGAACGGGCCATGAGCCGCCTCCCCGAAGCGCGGTTCGCCACCGCCGCCGAGATGGCGGCCGCCTTGGCCGCCACGGGGATGCCCGCCCCCGAGCCGTCCGAAGCGGACGCCACCATCTCCGCCCGCTCCGAGACCCAGGTGCTGCGTCGCCCCCCACCCGTTCCAGACCAGACGCCGGCACCGCCGGCACCGGCCGCGCCGGTGCCGACGCACCGTCCCCGGACGCGCCGGCCGCTGGTGCTCGCCGCCGTCGCCCTCGGTCTCCTCGGCGCCTGGTTCGTCTCCGGGCTCGGAGAGCAGGATGAGAGTCCCCCTCCGGCCGATGCCCGCCCGGCGTCCAGCCCCATCCCCCCGCCCCTCGACGACGCCCTCTCCGACCTCGAGAGGCTGCTGCGATGATGGCTCTTCGCCTGGCGGCTCATCGCGGTGCGCCTGGGGGCCCCTGCCCCAGTCGCCAGTCCCTGCTGGCGCAGGTCCTCCGATGATCATGGCGATGCTGGAACAGCACCGGACGAGCCTGGTCGCCCTGTTCACCTTCCTGATCTTCTTCTTCGGGTGCGGCGACCCTGGCGGGAAGCTGCCCGACGAGGCGGCCGGAGCCCTGGCGCCCCGGGTGGAGGCCATCCGGGCGGCGGCCGCCGCCGGCGACCGGGCCGGCGCCCAGACCGGGGTCGACCTGCTCCGGACCCAGGTGAGCGAGCTGCGCGGCAATGACCTCCTGGACGACGACGACGCGGCCCGGGTCCTCGACGCCGTCCAGGCCGTCGAGGCCCGACTGGCCCTCCTCCCCGCCCCCGCGACCACCACCACCGCACCGCCCCCACCCGTCGTGGAGGGCGGCGGCGACCGCGACGACAAGGACGACGAGGACGACGACAAGGGCAAGGAGCGCAAGGGGGACGACTGACGGACCCGGCCTGACCGGTGCTCGTGGTGCCCTGCGGGTTTAGGCTGCGCCCGCATCACGGGTCGAAGGGAGGCGGGCCATCAGCGAGCGGGTAGAGCTGGCCTGGTACGGGGACGACGTCCCCTTCTACGACCACGGCCCCCAGCATCCGCTGCGCCCGGCCCGGGTCCTCCTCACCCGGAGCCTCATCCACGCCTACGGCCTCATCGACGGCCGCCAGGTGGTCGAGACTCCGGCTCGGGACGCCACCGACGAGGAGCTGGCGATGGTCCATACCGAGGACTACATCAACGCCGTGGTGCGAGCCGGCCACGGCGAGGCCGGCGACTGGTGGCGGTACGGCTTCGGCCCGGGCGACAACCCGATCTTCCCCCACATGCACGAGGCGTCGGCCCGGGTGGCGGGAGCGAGCCTGGTGGCGGCCGAGGCGGTGCACTCGGGGCGGGCCGAGCACGCCTTCAATCCCGCCGGCGGGCTCCACCACGCCATGCCCGACCGGGCCAGTGGCTTCTGCGTCTACGACGACCCGGCCATCGCCATCCGCTGGCTCCTGGCCCAGGGCGTCGAGCGGGTGGCCTACGTCGACGTCGACGTCCATCACGGCGACGGGCCCCAGGCCATCTTCTGGGACGACCCCCGGGTGCTCACCATCTCGATGCACCAGACCGGCCGGACGCTCTTCCCGGGCACCGGCTTCATCGAGGAGCAGGGCGCGGGGGAGGCGGCGGGCACCAAGGTGAACGTCCCCCTGCCCCCGTTCACGGGGGACGAGGAGTGGCTCGACGCCTTCCGGACGGTGGTCCCGCCCCTGGTGGAGGCGTGGAAACCGGAGATCCTCGTCACCCAGCTGGGCTGCGACACGCACTGCACCGACCCGCTGGCCCACCTGCGGCTCACCACCGCCGCCTACCGTCAGACGGCCGCCGTCCTCCACGATCTCGCCCACCGGGCCGCGGGTGGGCGCTGGCTGGCGACGGGCGGGGGCGGCTACCAGTGGGCCGCCGTGGTGCCCCGGGCCTGGACGATCTACTTCGCCGAGATGGCGGGCCGGACCGTCCCCGACGACCTGCCGCCCGAATGGGTGGAGGAGGCGGAGGCCGAGGCCGGCCACACCCTGCCCCACCGCCTCTCCGAGCCCCTGCCGGGTCCGGCCCCGGCCGATCCCGAGGGGGTCGCCCGGGTCGTCGACGAGGTGAGACGCCAGATCTTCCCCCGCCACGGATTGGGTTGACGGCGATCCCCGGAGGTGGACGCGTTTGACCCCCGGGTAGGGGGTGGATCGCGTCCACCTCACCTTTCTCACCGCAGTGGTACCATACCCCGGCAGGGTATAGACGGAGAGGGGAGTTCGCTCAGTCTGAGAGGGCCCCGGGGAGGTACTCCCGCCAGGGGACTTCCTCGAGCCCCATGTCGAGCTCGATGAGCTCGGCCTGGAGCTGCTCGAGCCGTCTCATGGCCAACACCGTCATCCGGCCGACGACGTTCGGGGCCGGGCTGGGCGTCCAGGGTCTCGCGCCGTTCTTCACACCCCGCTTATCGGCGCCTTGCGGTGGCGCTGTAGCCATCCGGCCAAAGCGACCATGCGCGCCGAAGATGCCATCGAGATATGCCCGGTTCGCGCCGTGTGCGGGCGGTCCCTGGGCAGCGTTCTGTGGAAAAGGTGCTGGTCAGGGTTCACTTCAGCCGGTTCGGGGCAAATGGTTCGTTAGAGATCGCTAACGTCCGGCCGGAAACGGCGGCGGGAAGCCGGGAGGGGACCCCTGTGAAGGCAACGAATCTGGTGCGCTGGGCTTGTGTCGGCATCGTCTCGCTGGCGCTGTTCGGGCCGATGGATCCGGCGGCCGCGGAGGAGAAGGTCCCACCCACCGGCCAGGAGACCACCTGCGCCGACGTGCTCGCCGGCGAGGGCGCCCACGAGCAGGGCTTCGAACAGTCAACGGATCCGGGCGAGGGCAGCGAGGTCCGTCACGGAGACGTCGTCGAGGTGCGGATGACCTGGATGGCCGACGATTTCACCGAGGCCCCCCTGTACAACGCCCTCGGCTGCGTGACGGTCGACGGCGATCTGAACGAGTCGCTGAGCAGGAACGAGCCGATGGCTGAGAACGACGGGGAGTTCACCCATAGCTTCACCGTGCCCGCGGGACTTCCGGCCGGATCCGAGATCTGCACCCGGGGGGCCATCGCCGGCGACGGCAACGGCTACTTCGAACTGAACAAGACCAACATCGCCTGCTTCGGCGTGGTGCAGGGCGAGAGCCCGGCCCCCGCGGTTCCGGCCGAGGTCGCGCCGGCGCCGGCGGTGCCGCCGCTGGCGCCGACGGTGGCACCGCTGGTGAACGACATCGCCGTCCCCCAACCGACGGAGGTGCAAGGAATCACGGAGGAGCGCCCTGCGGTCGACGTCGCACCGGCGGCGGCAGTCGCTCCGATGGAGCTGCCCCGGACCGGTCGTCTCCATCGTGAGCTGCTCGTGTGGGCGGGGCTGCTCCTGGCGCTGGGCGGAGGCGCCATCACGGGCACGGCTCGGAAGACCTCAGTGGGCGCTGCTTCACCGTGGGCATGAAGAGCGGTCAGGTGTTGATCCAGCCGGGGTCGTCCCCATCATTGAATGCCTGGGTCCATAGCGGGTCGAGCTCCTCCGGTGTGTTCGCCGTCATCTGCCTACCTCCTGTTGACCGCTCCGCGCCGAGTGCTCGGTGGAAGCTCACTTCATCCCTGTACTTCCTCCCGGTACGCCGAGTCCCATCTCCAGCCGTCCACGAGCGACCGCCCACCGGTCGAACGGGCACCGGCCGATCAGGAGCGGCGACGTGCCGGCTCCATTGGCCCGCAGGGCGAAGCGGGCTTCCCGCACCGTGACCAAGATCTGGTCGCGGGTGATCAACTCGGCCAGACCGGGGTGCGCCTCCCGGAAATGGGCCTCGACATCGGCGACGATGTCGTCGTCGGCCTTGCCGCTCAGCACCAGGCCATCTTCGTAGGGAATCTCGCTCAGCATGGTTGGCCTCCCTCACGTTCATCTCGGCGGTGCGAGTGCACCTCGCTGGGGTTGCGTCCCCGAGCATGAGGCCGGCCGGTTGCGAGACCCGCCACTAGCGGGTTGCAACGAGATAACAGGCGGTGGTTCTCACCGAGCGCCCGCGGGTACGCCACGACTACGCTGAGGCCTCGATCGGGCTCCCGGCGGGCGGGAGGTGCTGGCCATGGAGTTCCGCATCCTCGGTCCATTCGAGGCCACCCACGAGGGGC
>Ga0299907_10002481_pt1 | contig 11388 bp, 10 predicted proteins | sample RVTome_16_FD_198680 | JGI IMG/M metagenome (GOLD analysis project Ga0299907, IMG submission 198680) | Soil microbial communities from uranium-contaminated site in the Upper Colorado River Basin, Wyoming, United States - RVT152D67 (version 2) ...
GCGGCGATCAACTCCGTTCCTATCGTCGGCGGAGACTTCGAGGAGCGCGCGCTGGCCGCAGCGCTCGACCACCAGGCGCTGAACCAGGCGGCCGCGAGCCTCTATCGGGAGCGCTTCGGCTCGACGCCGGGAATCGTCTACGCCGCCGGCGTGGAGCACGCCTACAATCTCGCGCAGGAGTTCCGCGCCGCGGGCCTGAAGGCCGAGGCCGTGTCGGGCCGCACGCCGCCCGCTCGCCTCGCCGAGACGCTCGCCGCCTACGAGCGCGGCGAGATCAACGTCCTCATCAACGCCATGCTTCTCGCCGAGGGCTGGAACTCTCCGCGCGCGACCGTCTGCATGCACCTCGCGCCGACGGCGTCACGCCGCGTGTACCAGCAGCGCATCGGCCGGATCATGCGCATCCATCCGCGGAAGGAAGCCGGCGTCGTCGTCGATTTCGTCCCGAAGGGCGCGACGCACTCCGAGCGAGTCGTCTCACTCCACGCGCTCCTCGACTCCGACTTCTACCGTGAGGGCGCCCGCGTCACGCCCGCACCGAGGCGTCGACAGCAGAGGCGCGCGCGGCGCAAGCTCTCTCCGGTGCCATGGCTCGTTCCGGTCACGCCCGACGTCGCGCGACGGCTCGCCGTGATCCAGCGCGAGTGGCAGCGGATCGACCCGAAGTACCTGGACGACGACGAGCAGCGCTTCTGGGCGACGATCGCCGGGCGGCAGATCCGCTTCGACCAGCGGGCCGAGTTCGCGAAGAAGTTCGCGGAGGGCCGTGCGACCAAGGGCGCCCTCGAGACGTTCCTGTCGACCTGCGCGGCCGAGAACCCCAACCGCCGCCTGCGCATGACCGCGCTCATGGATCGGGTCGCCACGCCCATCGACCGCGCGGACTTCGACGACCTCGTAACCCTGGTCACGCAGGCTCCGCCGTGGGACAAGGATCGCGCCGCAGGCGTCCGAATCCTCCTCCGCGCCATCGGAGAGGGGAAGCCGCTCGCACCGGATCAGATCCTCGCGCGCTGGACCTGGCGCCTCGCGCGCGCGACGCGCAAGGTGCAGGACCGCCGCGTCTCGACCGAGTTCCCGGAGGCGAAGCGTCTCCTCGGCGCTGCCGCCAACTCGCGCGGCTACCGCCACGAGGAGAACGTCAACCGCCTCGTCCAGGTCGCCGCCGAGATGCCGCTCCCGGTCGGCGCGGCCCTGCTCGCCTCCGCCGACGGCTACACGCCGCGGGCGAACGGCGCGCTCGACCACGCGCGTGAGGAGCTGGGCACCACGGCCGAGATCGCCAACGCGCTCGCGGACAACCTCCCCGTGCCCAAGCTCACCGCCCGCAAGTCGCGACGGCGGCGAAGGAAGCGCAAGGGCGCGCCGGCAGCCGCGGCGCCCGCGGCGGAGACGACGAACGAGAACGAGCCCGCGTCGGAGGTCGTCCCGCTCCCCGTCGAGCCGCCGGTTGAAGAGTCGTCCGAAGACGCCGCGTAGCTAGCCGGGACCGCCGCCGCTGGACGCGTCGTCCTCGTCCTCGTCCCGCTCGCGCAGGAAGCGCGTGATCTCGGCCGCGAGCGCGTCGCCCGAGGGAAGATCGTCGGACTCCTCGAGCAGCTCGAGCGAGTCGGCTCGCCGCTCGAGCTCCTCGACGTAGCTCGCCGTGTCCGCGTCCGTCGCAACGGCCTGGGAGACCTGGTCGACGTACTCGTCGGCCGCCTCCGCGAGCTCGGCCACGTCGATCTCCGTCGACAGCACGCCGCCGAGGCGCTCGCAGAGCGCCTTCGCCGCCGGGGGATTCGGCGCCAGCTGCACGTAGTGCGGAACCGCCGCCCACAGGCTCACGGAGGGAATCCCCGCACGCCGACACGAATCGAGCAGCACGCCGACGATGCCGGTCGGCCCTTCGTACCGCGAGAGCTGGAGGCCGAGCTCGTCGACGAGCTGTGGATCGGTGGCGGCGCCGGTCACGGGCGCCGGGCGCGTGTGTGGCACGTCTGCGACTAGTGCGCCGAGCGTGACCGCCAGCTCGATGCCGAGCTCGCCCGCGAGCTCGGCGACGAGCTCTGAGAACGTGCGCCAGCGGTAGTTGGGCTCCACGCCGACGAGGAGGATCGCGTCGCGATGCGCCTCGGGGATCCGGGCGCGGTAGAAGGTGTTCTCGGGCCACTCGATCTTTCGCGTGCGCCCGTCCTCGAGCGAGACCATGGGCCGTGTCGCCTGGAAGTCCACGAACAGCTCCGGGTCGATATCGGCGAACTTCCGCGCGCCCCACTGGCGCGCGAGATAGCCGGCGGCGAGCGTCGCCGCCTGGCCACCGTCGTTCCAACCGCGGAACGCACCGATCAAAACCGGCCGCTCGAGCGTCCCCGGACGCTCGTACATCCTGAGCTCGCGAGCCACTGGAGAAAGCCTACTGGCGGGTCAGCTGCACAGGCGGTCGCCACAACGTGAACGCAAGGGCGAGACTGAACGCCCAGATCGCGCTCGCGAGCACGACGTGCACGAGCACCAGACCCCAAGGCAAGGCGTTGCGGTACTGCACTTCGCCGAGGATCGCCTGCGCGACGAGCACGACCAGGAGGCCGATCCAGATGCGCATGAGCCCGGGATACTCGCCGCGCAAATGCCGGATGAACCAGCCGACGACGAGGACGCCGATCCCGAAGACCGCCGCGGCACGCACGTGCACGTAGACCGTGTCCACGATCCCGAGCCCTAGCCGCTCGACGTCCTCGCTCGACCCCGGATGCGGCCCGGACGCCGTCGCGACCGCGCCCGTCACGACGAGCGCAATGCACACCGGCAGGCCTGCCCACGTGACGATGTGTCGGAGCCAGCTCGGCCCCGCAGGGGGAGCCAGACCGTCACGCAGGCTCCACGCCTCGAGCACGGCGATCAGCGCAAGCCCGAACGCCGCGAGACCGAGCAGGAAGTGAGTCATGACGGCCAGCGGGTGGAGATCGAGCGCGATCGTGATGCCGCCCATCGGGATCTGGGCGATCGCGACGAGAAAGGCGCCGAGCGCAGCCAGCCTGCCCCAGCGCGAGAGGCCGCCCGCCCACCGCGACGCAAGCCAGGTTGCGAGCGTGAGCACGATTCCGACGAGCGCGACCATGCGGTTGCCGAACTCGACGAACGCATGGAAGCCCTGCTCCGGATAGGGCTTGTCACCACAGCTCGGCCAGTTCTCGCACCCGAGGCCCGAGCCCGTGAGGCGGACGAACGCGCCCGACGCGATAACGAGGAAGAGCACGATGCACGACGCGAGCGCGATCCGGAAGAACGTCTGAGCCGAGACCGACCGCACCCGAGCGACGGCGACGGCCACTAGTGGAAAAGGACTCCGGAGCCTTCCTCGACGCGGCCGATCCGCGCGGCGAGCAGCCCCTCCGACGCCAGGGTCGCCTCGAGGACGGGGGCCCGTTCGCTGGGCATCGACACGAGCAGGCCCCCGGCGGTCTGCGGGTCGTAGGCGAGAGCCTCCCAGGCCGCCGCCGCGTAGCTCTCGACGTGTGGGCCGGCGAACTCGCGGTTGCGAGCGTCGCCACCGGTCCTCACGCCGTCCGAAGCGAGATCGAACGCGCCCGGGAGCGACGGGAGCGCGTCTGCGTCGATCACGACCCGCACGCCGCTCCGCGAGGCGAGCTCATGGGCATGCCCGAGCAACCCGAACCCGGTGACGTCGGTCACCGCGTTGGGCTCGAACGGCCTGATTGCGTCCGCTGCCGCGCGGTTCAGCGCGATCATCGAGTCGACGGCGGCTTCGAGCGCGCCCTCGGGCGAGACTCCGTCTCGCTGGGCCTGGAGCACGAGACCCGTGCCGAGGCGCTTGGTGAGGAAGAGAACGTCGCCGGGCTGCGCACCGGCCTTCGGCCAGATCCGTTCCGGGTGAACCAGTCCGACGACCGCGAGACCGTACTTCGGCTCGGTGTCGCGAATCGTGTGGCCGCCCGCGAGGATCGCGCCCGCGGCGCGAACGCGCTCGTCGGCGCCGGCCAGAACCTCGCCGAGAACCTCGACCGGGAGCTCCTCGGGAAATGCCATCACCGAGAGGGCGAGCAGCGGCGTCCCGCCCATCGCGAAGACATCGTTCAGCGCGTTCGTCGCCGCGATGGCGCCGAACGTTCGCGGGTCGTCGACGAGCGGCGGGAAGAAGTCGACCGTGAAGACGATCGCGCGCTCGTCGTCGAGCCGGTAGACGGCCGCGTCGTCTGCAGGATCGAGCCCGACGAGCAGGTCCTCGACCTCGGCCGGCGCGAGCCCTGCGAGGAGCGTCTCCAGCCGCGCCGCCGAGTACTTCGCGGCACAACCACCTGCGCGCGCCAGCGATGTGAGCCCGACGGTGGCCTCCATGCGGCCACTGTACGCAAGGAGACCGCCTAGACTCGCGCGGATGCCGTCGGCGCTCGTCACCGGTGGATCGTCCGGAATCGGGCTCGCGATCGCTCGCGCGCTGCGTGCGGACGGCTACGAGCTCACGCTCGTCGCGCGGCGACCCGAACCGCTCGAGGAGGCCGCCGCGGAGCTCGGCGCTCTCGCCGTGCCGGCCAACCTGAGCGACGCGGACGAGTGCGTCCGCGTGGTCGCGGCACACTCGGAGCGGCACGGTGGAATGAACGTCCTCGTGAACTCCGCCGGCATCGGGATCGGCGGGTCGTTCGCCGAGCAGGAGACCAAGAAGATCGACCTCCAGCTCGACGTCAACCTGCGTGCGACCCTCGTGATCACGCGCGAGGCGCTGCCACTGCTGCGCGCCTCCCGCGGACAGATCATCACGCTCGCGTCGATCGCAGGAACGATCCCGACACCCGGTCTCACCGTCTACGGCACGACGAAGGCGGCGCTCATCTCCTGGACGAGCTCGTTGAACCGCGAGGAGGCCGAGCATGGCATCCGTGCGACGGCGATCTCACCTGGGTTCGTGGCGACGCGGATGACCGAGTGGACGGGCCTGCCCGAGGAGGAGCAGATCTCGACCGACGACATCGTCGCGCTCGTACGGACGGTGCTCGCTCTGAGCCCGATGGCACGCATTCCCAACATCGTCGTCGAGCGACTCGGCGACACGTAGGGCGAGGCAAGCCTCGCCTCTACAGGTTCTCGCGGACAGCCTGCTCGAGCTCGCTGACGGAGACTGTCCCCTCGAACCGCGCCGCGATCGTCCCATCCGCGCCGACGAGGAACGTCCACGGCTCGGTCGGCAGCTTCCACTCCTTCATCCAACGGTTGAAGCCCAACGCGGGATCGTTGTCCTCGAACACCTCGACGTGGATGTAGCGAATGTCCTCGTCGTCGATGCGGCGTGACACCTCCTCGACGACGTCGACGACGGGGCCGCACGTGCGGCTCGAACAGAACTTCGGGGTCGCGAAGGTGACGACGAACGGCGCCTTCGCCTCGAGCGACTCGGCGACCGAGTAGCGCAGGAGGTCCTCGTCGGGTGGCGTTCGCGTGGTAAGTGCCGCGGTGTCCCCTCCGGTCGACGCGAGCGTCGGCGTGTCGGACGCGATCGCCGGATCTCCGACATCGGGTGGCGCGTCCTCCTTCACCACGACGACGTTCCCGACGGCCTGCACCTTCTCGGCGCCACCCTCCGGCTCCGCCAACAGCCAGTACTTCCCGGCTCGGGGGAGCCGGAGGGTGGCAACGTAGATGTGCGTCGCATCCGCCTCGTCACCGCCCGGAATGCCGATCCGCTCGAGCTTCGCCTCCGTCTCGAGGAACGGCGCCGACTCGAGGGAGTCCGCAACCCAGACCCGCGCCGTCGGAAGCGCGACGACAGCGCCGTCGGCATCCACGACGAGGAACGAGACCCGCACGGCGCCGGGCTCGTGGTTCTCGGTGCCCGGAATCACCGCGACGTCGTCGCCCGGCGCCCGCCAGAGCTCTTCGAGCGTGGCGCCGGCTCCGGGCTCCGTCGACGCCTCCTCGTCGGATCCGCCGCAGCCCACGAGGAGCAGGCACGACAGCGCTGTCAGTGCCGCGACGGATCGCATACGCGAACGAGTGTAGCCAGGTACCTCGAGCGGTCTAGTTCCCGTCGGGCCAGGAGCGCGCGAGCCCCCACTGCCCGAGCCATGCGGCAAGCAACGCCAGGTTGACCAGCAGTAGCAGCAGTCTCGGCTTCATGGCTACCTCCTTTCCGACTAGAAGCGGATTTCCTGGAGCGCCTCTGCGGCGTTCCGGTAGAGACGCGCGGCCTCGCGATCGTGACCACGTCGTGCGGCGAGGTCCCCCAGCGCGACCCACGCCTCCGTCCGGTGGCTGATCGACGCGAGCTGCTCTGCAGCCGCATCAGCCGCCCGGAAGCACTCTTCCGCCTCGTCCAGCTGTCCGCGCTCCAACAGCGCTCGTCCCAGTACGAGCTGCGACGGACAGACCTCGTGGAGATAGTCCTCCCGACCCTGCAGAAGCTCGAGCGCATTCCGCGCCAGACTCTCTGCACGGTCGTACTCGCCCCGGTTCAGGTGAACCCGGGCGATCCCCTCGAGCGCCTGTGCGGCGTCCGCGGGGGAATCGGTCTCGAGCGCCCTCGCGTAGGACGCCTCGAGGTGCTCGACGGCACTCTCCTCGTCTCCCAGGAGGAGCGTCAACCCGCCGAGCATGAGCAGCAGCCGGCCGACGTTGCGCTCGTCGTTCAGCTGCTGGTACAGCTCCTTCGCGCGCTGCGCGTAGCTGCGCGAGAGCACGTAGTGACCCTGCCGCTGAACGACCAGCGACGCCTGGAAGTAGGCGTTCGCGATCGCCTTGCGGTCACCCAGCTCCTGCGCGAGCTCGAGCGCGCGCTCGACGTCGTCGTGCGCGGCCACGTAGTCGCGGAGCCGGCGATGGCAACGCGAACGGCGCTGGAGGATGTCCGAGCGCAGGAGGTCGCACGGCAGTCCGGATCGCTCCGCCAGCGACAGCGCTTCGTCGAACAGCGCGATCGCAGTCGACACGCTCGAGAGCTTGTACCGGCACACGGCGAGCCGGTAGAGCACGTCGGCGAGATCGATGTCCGAGAAGCCGCCTCGCTCGACGAGCTCCCGCGCATGCAACAGGAGGTCGATCGCCTCCTTGACCTGGCCGACCTCCTGCAGAGCCCAGGCTTCTCCCGTGAGCGCGCGCAGCTCGAGCGACCAGGCGCCTGCGAGCTCGACGCTCGGCCGTACGTCTCGATAGGCCGTGACCGCGTCGTCGTACCGATGAGCTGCCGACAGGGCCTCGGCGCGAGCCAGGGACGCCTCGACCTTCACGCGCTCGTCCGTCGAGATCCCGGAGGAAAGCAACGCCGGGTCGACGCCGAGCCGATCGGCCAGCCACGCGATCGTGGACTCCGTCGGGCGCGTCTTGCCGCGCTCGATCTGGCTGATGTACTCCTTCGAGAACCGCTCGCCGGCGAGTTGTGTCTGCGTCAGACCGGCCGCGACGCGGAGCGCGCGAACGCGCTCGCCGAGGCGGGTGCTCGCTGTCGTCGTCGGTCCGAGCGGCGTGGCGGTCTCGTGCATGCCTACTTCACTCAATCCGGATTCCGTTTCCCCCGCGCTCCCCTGTTCGGGGGATGTACGGGTACCGCTTTCGAGTCAAGTAAGGCTACCCCAAATCACTTGACCTGACTACTTGACTTTCGCGGACGAGGCTCCTATAGTCAGGCCCACACCGCAGACGATCGGACGCCAGATCGGATGCGCGGGCACCACCGCCGGGACATGGGCGGGCGCAGGACGAGCGTGGCTGGGCCGCAGAGTCACGATTCGCCGGCTCGCTTCCCCCGGGAAGGGGTCGCCTCGAACGGGAAACGCCCCCGGAGCCGCAGCCGGGGGCGTTTTCGCGTTCGCGGGGGGAAACGATGTTTCCCCCCGCGGGCCCCCCTTCCTCTTCGCCACGACTGATCAGTCGCTCGTGGCCTACGGCCGAATGAATCGGCCTTCGGCCCTCATGCGTTGCGCTGTGATCGGCGGACTATCGCGCTGTCTGCGGATGCTGCCCGTCCGCCCGCGCTCAGGCGTGCGACGCGCGCCAGCCGCCGGGTGCGTACGACTTGCGTACCGCTTCGACGTAGGGGGCCGGGCTGACCACTGCGCCGATCTCGACCTGCACGTGTTGCTCGACGGTGGGCTTGGCGGTGCCGCCGTCTTCCTCTCCCCAGACGAACGTCACCCCGGTGCCGGGCTCGGCGTACTCGGCATCCAGGACGGCGAGGGTCAGCATCTTGCCCTCGTTCGAGCTGTAGCCGACCCATGTGGAGACGCCGACCGTCTCTCCGTCGACGGTGACCCGGTCGAACTGGTGCATCGAGTAAACGGCCGACGGCCAGTCCACGAACTTCGCCGGCTCGCCCTTGCCGAACATCGTGCCGATCGTGCGGGTCACGTCCTCGTCGTCGAGCGCGAGCGTGACCTTCTTGCGGTGATCGTCGCCGGCCATCTCTTCCAGCGCCTCCCGTCCGACGAAGTCGTGGTCGAAGACGACGTAGCTCCCGTAGCCGAGGTCCCACGGCGTGAAGTAGTAGTCCTCGATGTCGTCGGAGGCGAAGCTGCCGCCGATCGACGCAGACCCCTCGTACCCGGCCGCCGGTAGCCACTCGCGGTAGGCCTTCATGTTCTCGCCGGAGTACACACCCGGAAGCGGCGAGGGGATCCAACCGGACTCGAGCGTGTTCGACGAGTACGCGCGCCCGCCCGCCCGTCGCAGGCCGAACTCCTCGCCGGCCGCCAGAAGCGCCTCGAGCACGGCGTCGCAGTCGTTCCACGGGCCGAAGAGCTCCCAGCCCGGCTGGCCGACCATGCCGTGGCGCAGCGCACCCACCGTCGTGCCTGCCATCACCACCGCCGTCGTGTGGAAGAACTCGAGCTCGGGAGGGGCGCCGCCGAGCGCCTTGTCGATTACCTGCATCGCGCTCGGGCCCTGCACCTGGAAACGGTAGGACCTGCGCCGTCCGTCGATGCGCAGCGCGCTCCTGAGGTCGAGGTCGACGGTGACGTCGTATCCGCCGGTCTCGGCGTGGTAGATGATCCAGTTGAGCGCGGGGGCCCGGCCGACCAGGTCGAAGCGATCGTCTCCGAGCGCGAACAGGATGACGTCTCCGATGACGTAGCCGTCGGCGCTGCACGGCACGAAGTGCTTGGCTCGGTCGCCCGTGAATCCGTCGAAGCTGTTGACCGCGAGGTTCGAGAGTAGCCTGAGCGCGTCCGGGCCCTCCACCGTCAGGTCGTTCATGTGGTACGAGAGATCGAAAAGGACACAGGACTCCTGCCAGGCTCGCTGCTCGTCACGCCAGTTCGTGAACTCCGGCGGCACCCCCGGATAGACGTTCGGCCCCACCTTCGCGTTGCGGAGCAGCTCGACCGGGCTCTCGGCCGTCACCAGCAGGTCTTCGAGGCTCGGTGTGCTCACGTTGCGTTCCCTTCTAGAAGACACCGCGACTCGCCCTTCTAGAGGACACCGCGGCTCGCAGTATCGATGCCGCCGGGCAGCCGACCACGCTTCACGGCGTCGGCGACGTTGAACAGGTGTCCACGCATCGCGATCTCGGCCGCGGTCGCGTCTCGAGAGCTGACTGCTTCGACGATGGCAGCATGCTCGGCCACGGATGCAGCTGGCCGTCCCGGAATGAGGATCGTGCGGTACTGGTAGCGCACCGTCTGTGCGTTCAGGGTCTGGATGAGTCGAAGTGCCGTCGCGTGGCCGGAGAGCTCGAGTAGGGTCGCGTGCAGGTCGCCGTTCGCGTCCGACGCGCCGAGGAGATCGCCCCGGTCGAGGAGCTCGTGGTGACGGGCGAGGCATGCACGCAGGCGACGAACGCCGGCGTCGTCGATGCGCTCGGCGACCTGGCGGACCGCGAGGCCCTCGAGGACGGCACGCGCCTGCAGGATCTCGACGGCCTCCTCGTCGCTGACGCGCCGAACACGCGCGCCTCGATGCGGCTCGCGAACGACGAGTCCGTCCTGCTCGAGGCGGATCAGCGCGGTGCGCACGGCGCCACGCGACATGTCGAACGTCGTCGAGAGGTCGGACTCGATCAGACGCGCGTCGGGGCCGATGTCGCCGCGGACGATGGCCTCGCGGAGGGCGTTGTAGCTCGAAGTGACCGCCATCGGTGCGCACGCATACTGCACGAATGTCGCGAAGATCGTCAACAATTCTGTTTTCATGTCACCCGTGGGACAACGCGTACCTGCTGTCGCAGTGCTCGGTCTCGGCGAGGCGGGTGGTCGACTCGCCGCCGACCTCGTCGCGCTTGGCGTCGAAGTGCGCGGCTTCGACCCGCTGGCCGTATCGGCCCCCGTGGGCATCGCTCGCGCCGGCGACCCGGTCTCGGCAGTGTCAGGAACGACGACTGTGCTCTCCCTGACGACCGCGGCGACGGCGCTCGCGGTCGCCGAGTCGGCACTTCCCGGTCTCGGTACGGACGTGATCTACGCGGACCTCAACACCGCCTCGCCTGCGCTCAAGGGCGACATCGCCGCGCTCGTCGCAGGAGCCGATGCCCGGTTCGCTGACGTCGCGTTGCTCGGACCGGTTCCCGTGCGCGGTCTCGCGACGCCGGCGCTGGCCTCCGGCCCCGGCGCGCAGGCGTTCGCGGACGCGTTCGAGCTCCTCGGGATGCCCGTCGAGGTCGTTTCGGACGTACCCGGCGACGCCGCGGCCCTCAAGCTCCTGCGCTCGGTTTTCATGAAGGGGCTCGCAGCCTCCGCGCTCGAGAGCCTGCGCGCAGCTGAGACCGCCGGTCATGCCGCATGGCTCGAGGGCGAGATCGCTGCGGTGATCGGCGAGCCGCTCCTCGAGCGACTGATCGAAGGGAGTCGGCGGCACGCGGCGCGACGCGTGGACGAGATGGAAGCCGCGCGCGAGCTGCTCCTCGAGCTCGGGGTCGAGCCGCGGATCGCCGCCGCAAGCGCGTCGATCCTCGCCGAGGTCGCTGCTGGCGGGCTGGCCGGCGGCGACAGGGGCCGATCGTGACGACACAGAGCGCTGTGGGGACGTCACCGAGCGACCGTGCTCGTGTTCTCGTCGAGGGCGCCTACGACCTGCACGTCCACGTGGGCCCAGACGTGCCTCCGCGACGGATCGACGACCGCGCGCTCGCGCAGCGGTGTGCCGAGCTCGGGCTCGCGGGCTTCGCCCTCAAGTCCCACTACACGTCCACCGCCGAGCGCGCGCAAGTCGTCTCGGCTCTCTTCCCCGAGGTCGAGGTCGTCGGCACGCTGACCCTGAACTGGGCCGTCGGTGGCATGAACGCACTCGCCGTCGAGATCGCCGCACGCGAGGGCGCGCGGATCGTCTGGATGCCGACCGTCGACTCACCCGCGGAGACGGCGGGGAGGACCGAGCCGAAGGACGGGGACAAGGTGCCTCAGTGGGCGCGGCTCCAGCACGAGCTTCGCAGCCTGGGCCTGAGCGTCGACGCGGTGCACGTCACCG
>Ga0299907_10002482_pt1 | contig 11386 bp, 14 predicted proteins | sample RVTome_16_FD_198680 | JGI IMG/M metagenome (GOLD analysis project Ga0299907, IMG submission 198680) | Soil microbial communities from uranium-contaminated site in the Upper Colorado River Basin, Wyoming, United States - RVT152D67 (version 2) ...
AGAGCAGCGACAGTCGCCGAGTCGACTTGCCGGCAGGAGTCACCTCGATCTCGACCCCGAGCTCCTCGCGAGGCTCCTCCTCGTCGTCCGGGTCGGCGTCGGGGTCCACCGATCGCAGACTGACCCGACGCAGGCGGCCGCGGCCACCCGGGAAGAGATGCTCGACCATCTCCTCGAAGTTCCGCGCGGTCGCCGCGAAGGTCTCCTCGAAGGCTCGCTCGATCTCGCCGTCGATGTCCTCGATCAGCCCCTCGAGCTCGCCGAGCGCCCGCTCGGCGTCCTCGCGCTGCTCCCGGAGCTCGTCCGCGTGAGTTCGGGCCTGCTCGTACTCGCGCTCGGCGAGCGGGTTCACCGGCCCGATCTGGGCGCGTCGCCGGGCAAGGCGCTCCAAACGCGCCCCGATCTCCTCGCGCTCGGGATCGCCCAGGGGTTCGTCGTCACCCTCCGGTTGCTCGCCGAGCCTCTCGACGATCTGCGCGAGCTCGCGGCCGACCTCATCGGAGCGGTCACGCAGGTGCGCCGCCTCGACCTCCGCCGTGGTCAGCGCGTCGGAGGCGGTCTTCATCTCGGCCTGCAGCTCGAGCTCGCGGCGCGAACACGCCCGCATCTCCTCGGCGATCTCGTCCCCCGCCCCTTCCTGTCCGAGCACGACGGTCTCGGCCGCGGCGATCCGCTCGCGGAGCGCCGCGGCAAGCGAATCGATCGCCGACTTCGCTCGCCGTTCCCCGGCCAGTAGCTCCTCGGCGGCGGCGAGTCTCCGCTGGAGCTGCTCGCGGCGGCGCTCGCCGAGCAATCCCTCGGCGCGACGGGCATGGCGGCCGGCGCGGTCGGCCCCACCGCGAACGGCGGCGAGACCGGCGGCGCGCTCCGCTTCTGGGCCTTCGACGCGAGCGCGGGCGAGGCCCTCGGTGGCCCCCGCCAGGCCCGACTCGATCCCGGCCAGCTCCTCGGCCAGCCTGTTGGCGCGGCGCTCTCCGGTCCTGCTGTCGGGGGTGGTACCCAGGTCCAAAGTGAGGGGCCCCAGCTCGGCGCGCAGTCCCTCGAGACGCTCGTCGAGCTCGGCTTCGCGGCTCGCCAGCGAGGCGGCGGCGATGCCGAGCCGCTCTCCCTCGGCCCGCAGGCCGGTCAGCACGCCCCAGGTCCGGGTGCGCTCGCGATCGCGCTCGGCGAAGCGCTCCTCGGCCTCGCGCCGCTTTTCGCTGACGCCGGTCAGCCTCTTCTCCACCGCATCGCGGGCCGCCCGCGCCTTCGCCGCGCCGTCCTCCGCCGCACGGAGGCGTTCATCTCCGGCTCGCGCCTCATCGGCTACGAGGCGGGCGCGCAGGCCCAGCTCCTCGCGCTCGATCCGGGCCTCGACCTCGGCCGCCTGAGCCTGGCGCTTCAGCGGCCGGAGACGCGAGCGCGCCTCGCGCTCGACGTCGAGCGCACGGCTGAGGTTGTCGCGGGTGCGCTCCAGCTTCAGCTCGGCGCGGCGGCGACGCTTGCGGTGCTTGCCGAGGCCGGCGGCCTCCTCGACCAGAAGCCGCCGCTCGCGCGGCTTCGAGTGGACGATCGCCTCTACCCGGCCCTGGCTGATCACCGAGTGCATCTCGCGGCCGAGATTGGTGTCGGCGAGCGTCTCGACAACGTCGACCAGGCGGCAGCGGGCGCCGTTGAGCCGATAGCTGCCCTCTCCGGCGCGATCGAGCCGCCGCTGAATCGAGATCTCCGAGAACTCCGAGTTGGCGCTGCCCGCCCCGTTGTCGATCACGACCTCGACCTCCGCGTAGCGGCGCTGGCCGACGCCCCTGCCGCCCGCCGAGATCACGTCCTGCATCGACCCCCCGCGCACAGCCTGCGGGCTCTGCTCGCCCAGGGCCCAGAGGACGGCGTCGGTGATGTTCGACTTTCCCGAGCCGTTCGGCCCGACGATGACGCTGACGCCCGGGGAGAAGACCAGGCGGGCGCGCTCGGGGAAGGACTTGAAGCCCTTCAGCGTGATCGACTTCAGGTACATGGAGTTCTCGGGTGAAAAGCGGGTGTGAAGGCTCGCGGTTGGGTCGGACGCGATGCGAGAGGAATCAGCCGCCGAGACGCTCCAGCGCCTGCTCGGCTGCCGCCTGCTCGGCCGCCTTCTTGCTTCGACCCAAGCCGACGCCCACCTGCTCCCCATCGAGCAGGGCGGCGACCTCGAAGGTGCGGTCGTGCGGCGGTCCCGCCTCGCGAACGACGTCGTAGCTTACGCGGGCGCCGCGGCGGGCGAGCAGCTCCTGCAGGGCCGACTTGAAGTCGAGACGGGTATCCGCGGCGAGCTCTATCCGCGGGGTGAAGGCCGCCGCCACGGCGGCGCCCGTGCGCTCGAAGCCGAAGGCGAGGAAGCAGGCGCCGATCAGCGCCTCGGTGATCTCGGGAAGCGGGCGCTCGGCGCCGATCAGGACCCCGACCGGGATGCCGGCGCCGGTGTCCTCGGGTGCCGCCTCGGTCAGCCGCTCCGGGACGCCGAGCTCACGCCCCACCTCGGCGCAGGCGACCCCACTCACCGCCTGGTTGTGGACCTTGGTCAGCCGTCCGATGTCCTCGTCGGGAAAGCGGGCGAAGATCTCTGCCGCAACTGCCAGCCCGAGGACGCTGTCGCCGAGGAAGGCGAGGCGCCCGTAGGAATCGGCCCGGTCCTCGCTCCAGGAAGCGTGAGTGAGCGCCTGCCGCACGAGGTCCTGCGGAAGGCCCTCGATGAGTGCGGCGAGCTCGGCGGTTGGCTCGGGATCCGCGGAGCCCATCGCCTCAGGCGGGGGCGTGCTCGACGACGAAGTCGACCGCCTGGCCTACCGTCTCGATCCCCGCCGCCTGCTCCTCGGAGATCGAGATGCCGTAGCGGTCCTCGAGCTCCATCACCAGCTCGTAGAGGTCGAGCGAGTCCGCGTCGAGGTCCTCGCGGAAGCGGGTGCCCTCCTCGATCCGCCCGGGATCGACCTCGAGCTCCTCGGCGAGGTGCTCCCGCACGAGCTTCATCACCTCGTCTCGGCTCATCGCATCCCAATGGTTCGCGCTCGGCCCACTATTTGTCTCTCTTTAAGCCTCGCGCTCACGGCTGCTTCCTATCACGGGCCGGCGTCCGTAGCGGCCAGCGCCCCCCGGTTGACGCCGGACTCCTTCAGCAACGACTCGGTGCGCTCCACCGCCCCTTCCCGCACGCAGCGGGCGGCGAGACGCACGGCGTTGGCGATTCCCTCAGCCCCCGAGCTGCCGTGGGCGACGACTGCGACTCCGCGGAGGCCCAGCAGGATCGCGCCGCCGACGGCCTCGGGATCGAGCTCGCGCCGCAGCTCCCCGAGCGCCGGGCGCAGGAGCAGCCCACCCAGCGAGGCGACGGGGTTGGAGCGGGCCGCCTCGCGGATCGCGCCGGTGACGACGCCGACCGTGCCCTCCATCAGCTTCAGGGCGACGTTTCCAGTGAAGCCGTCGGTGACGACGACGTCGGCGGCGGCGGCCGGCAGGTCACGGCCCTCGAGGTTGCCGACGAATTCGATCCCGCCGGCCGCCGAGAGGAACTGGTGAGCCGCGCCGACCTCGGGCCGGCCCTTCCCGGCCTCCTCGCCGACCGTCAGCAGGGCGACCCTGGGCCGCTCGACCTCGAGCACGGCCTGACTGAAGGCGGCGCCGAGATAGGCGAACTGGACCAGGTGTTGGGAGCGGGCCTCGACGCTCGCCCCGACGTCGAGGAAGAGAACCGGCCCGCCGGGCACCGGTAGCAGGGCGGCGAGCGCCGGGCGCTGAACGCCGCGCATGCGGCGCAGAGCAAAGGTCGCCGCCGCCATCGCCGCGCCGGTGGAGCCGGCGCTGACGAGGGCGTCTGCGCGGCCCTCGGCGACATCGCGAGCCGCGGCCACCACCGATGCATCGTGCCGGGATCGAACCGAGGGGACCGGATCGTCCTCGTTGCTGATCCAATCGACGGTGGGAACCACCTCGACTGCCTCGTCGGAATCGAGCCCCAGCTGATCGGGGCTGCCGAAGACGCGCAACTCGATGCCGTCGGCCGCCGCCAGCCTCGCGCCCGCGGCGATCGGCTCGGGGCCGCCGTCGGCGCCGAAGCCGTCGAGGGCGACCCGGACCGGGTCGCTCAACTACTCCTCCGGCTCTGGGGTGGCCGCCGGGGTCTCCCTGACCTCGTGCTTGATCACCTCACGCCCGGCATAGGTCCCGCACACCGGGCAGACCCTGTGTGGGAGTCGCGGGCTGTGGCAGCGCGGGCACTCGTTGAGGCGCGGCTTCCGGGCGCGGTGGTTCGCGCGCCGCTTGTCGCGACGGGCGCTCGAGGTTCGTCTCTTCGGGACGGCCATGAAGGACGGGAAGGGTACAGGGGAGGCGCTAGTCGTTGGTCGTCAGCGAGAACGTGATCCAGGACTCCTCCTCGGCGCCGAGGCCGCGGTAGAGCGCCTGGGCGGTGGAATTGTCTCGGGCCGTTTCCCAGAGGAGGCGCTTGGCGCCGTGATCGCGGCTGTGCCGGCGGCATTCCTCGATCAGAGCCCCGCCCACCCCGCCCCGCCTCACCTCGGGGCCGACGGAGAGGTCGTTCATGACCGCCGCCCGGCCCGGGTCGAGGGTCTGCCAGCTCCAGATCAACGTCGCGAACCCCAGCGCCTCCTCCGACGGACCCCGAGCGATGAGCTGGATGCCCTCGTGATCGGGATTTGCGATCAGGCCCCGAGAGAGCGCGAGCAGGTCGTCATCGGTCGGGCTCACCTCGTAGAAATCGCAGTAGGCCCGCATCAGGGGCAGCAGGTCGTCGAGGTCCCCGCCCTCGACCGGCTCGATCCTCACTCGAGCTCCAGCTCGCGCAGCTTCGCGAAGCGTGGGTCGCCGCCGCCGCCGTGGTCGTGCTGCCCGGGGTCGGCGTCATTGAGCGACTGGCCGCAGACCGGACAAAGCCCGGCGCAATCCGCTCGGCAAAGCATCTGCGGCGGCAGGGCAAGCGCGATCGCGTCGTGCGCCCAATGGGCGACATCGAGCTGATCCTCGGTCACGTAAGGGCTGAGCAGCTCCTCGTCGCCGGAGATCGGCTGGTCGACCTCACGCGCATCCACCTCGACGTCGACGGCCGCGGGATCGAGGCAGCGAAAGCAGGGGCCCTCGAGCCGCAGCGCGAGCCGCAGCCGCAGGGCGTGTCCGCCGCTCGTCCGCGACACGTCGACCCGCGCGTCGACGCTGGGGGGCCGGGAGGCATAGCGCTGACCACCGATCTCGAGGTCTCCGGGACGCACCGGCACGTCGATGCGGCGGGCCTCCCCGTGAGCGAGCGCGAGACCACCGAGGTCGACGATCCTGGTGTCGGCGCTTCGCATCGGCTCGGTCCTCCGTGAGTCGGGAACGTACGATGGCGGATCCCCGACCGAGGTTAGCGGTGAGCACACAGTTCCACTGGAATCCCGAGACATACCTGGAGGAGATCCACGCGGATGTCCCGCGCTACGACGAGCTCCAGGAGCAGGCCGTAGCCGCGATCCCGTTTGCCCCCGCGCGAGTGCTCGAGCTGGGGATGGGGACCGCCGAGACCACCCGCCGCCTGCTCGAGGTCTACCCCGACGCCTGGGTGATCGGCCTCGACTCGAGCCCGGAGATGGTCTATCGGGCCCGCGAGATGTTCGACGACGTGCAGCTTGCGCGGATGGAGGACCCGCTCCCGGACGGCCCCTGGGACCTCGTGATCTCGGTGCTCTCCGTGCACCATCTCGTCTCCGAGCAGAAGAAGGACCTGTTCCGCCGCGTCCGCGAGCAGTCACGCTCGCTCGTCATAGGCGACGTGGTCGCAGCGGAGGTACAGGTCGCCCCGCTCGAGGAGGGCGTCGACTTCCCCGACCCTGCCGACGATCTCGCGAGCTGGTGCGGCGGCGAGGTCGTCTGGGCCGCCGACGACCTCGCCGTGATCCGCGCCGTCTACGACTGAGCGAAGGGAGAGCCGATGCCCAAGGTCCTCTACGAGAAGCGCGACCGGATCGCCCACGTGACGATCAACCGGCCGGAGGCGAGAAACGCAATCGACCCCGACGTGCACCGGCTGATGATCGAGACCTGGGCCGACTTTCGGGACGATGACTCGGTCGACGTGGCGATTCTCACCGGGGCCGGGGACGCCTTCTGCGCCGGCGCCGACCTCAAGACCTACATCCCGCCGATCATGGAGACGGCGACGCCGGCCGACATCAGGGAGATCGTCGAGCTCGGCCTCAACGGGTTCACCCGCGGCATGCACCGCATCTACAAGCCGATCATCGGGGCGATCAACGGCTGGGCGCTGGCCGGCGGGCTGGAGACGGCGATGGCCTGCGACATCCGGATCGCCTCGGAGCGGGCCATGTTTGGCTCGTTCGAGCCGCGGCGCGGCTTCCACCACGGCGACGGCGGCCTGGTCCGCCTGGTCAACGCCTGCGGGGTCAGCGTCGCCTCGCACATGCTTCTGACCGCCGAGCCTATCGACGCCCGGACCGCTCTGGGATGGAACCTGGTGACCAAGGTCGTGCCCCACGACGAGCTATTGGAGGAGGTCGAGACGGTGGCGCGCCAGATCCTCCGCAACTCGCAGCGGGCGGTCCGCTCGGCCAAGCAGACGATCCTCGACACAATCGGCAAGACGCTCGACGAGCAGCTCCGCAACGAGGCCTGGAACGCCTATACCTGCGCCGATCCCGAGGAGACCAACGCGATGCTGAAGCGCTTCTACGAGAAGAGCGACCCGGGGCGGGCGGGAGAGCACCGGACGGAGCTCTAGTTGGCGCGGCGGGCTCTGGTCACCGGAGCGGCGCAGGGGATCGGCGCCGCGATCGCCGAGCGGCTGCGAGGCGATGGGCTCGAGCTGATCACGCTCGACCGGGAGCCGGGATGCGATCTTCGGCTAGATCTGGTCACCGACGAGCTTCCCGACCTTGGCGGGGTCGACGTCTGCGTCTCCAACGCCGCGATCACCGACACGATCGCGCCGGCGCACCGGATGGCCGGCGAGCAGTGGCGCCGCGACATCGACGTCAACCTGACCGGCGCCTTTCGGGCGGTCCAGGCCTGCCTCGCCGGGATGCGGGAGCGCCGCTGGGGCCGGATCGTCGTCATCTCGAGCGGCGCGGCTCTCGCCGGCCTCCCCGGCCAGGTCGCCTACGCGGCCTCGAAGGCGGGTCTGATCGGGATGGTGAAGACGATCGCGGCAGAGAACGTCCGCCGCGGCATCACCGCCAACGCCGTCCTGCCGGGGCTGGTCGCGACCGAGAACGTGCTGGCGATGCCCGAGCCCGTGCTCGAGCGGGTGATGGAGGGTGTTCCCACGGGGCGAATGGCCGAGCCGGCCGAGGTCGCCGCGCTGGTCGCCTACCTCGCCTCCGAGGAAGCCGGCTACGTCACCGGACAGCAGATCGGCATCGACGGCGGCGGCGCCCTCAACACCTTCACGCTCGGCTCCGCCGGGCGGGACTGACCGCGTCCGTGGATGGCCTCAGTAGGCGACGCCGCCGCGCGGTCTGCCGAAGATCCAGACGAGCACCGCGGCGCAGCCAACCGCCAGCAGGAAGCTGACCAGGTCGCTCTCCGGGTCGATCACATAACGGGAGAGGAGGCCGGCTCCCAGAGCGCCGCCGATCCCGGCGAGCGATGTTCCGAGCAACCCCATCGGATTGGGGCCGGGCACTAGCAGCCGGGCCAGCGCCCCGACCACGAGGCCGATGACGAAGAGGACGAGGATCAGCCAGACGACTTCCACGCGGCGGATATACCCGCTTCGAATCGAGGCTAACGGCGGGCTGGACGCGCGATCGAGGGTGAAGCGCTCACAGTTCCGCGGCGTAGCCCGGCCGCGCGACGTCGAGCTTGCGGCGGACGTGCTCCCGCAGCCTCAGTTGCAGCTCGTCGAGGCGGTCGTCGAGCTCGCCTGCACGCAAGCGCTCGCCCAGATCGCGCTCGGCGGCGCGCACCGCCTGGCGAAGCTCGCTCGCCTGGGGAGCTTCGGTGAAACTGCTTCCGAGCAGCTCCAGGAGCAGCGCGAGGTCCTCGCGCAACGGTCGCTCGCCGGCCCGCAGCTCCCTCGCGAGGACCGCGCAGAGGTTGGCTGCGACCAGGACCTGGAAGCGCTTCTCGCGCGGCGCCCAGTCGCGCACATCGGCGAACAGGAACTCGGCAAGAGCATCGAGCAGCTCAGGGGCGTCGGGACGATCCTGCGTCACATCAACTCCAGCATGTCCCATTCGGGCTCGCAGATGCGGCGGCCGAGCGAAGCGAGCTCGTGACTGCGGCGCGATCCGGTGAGGTGATCGTGCGCCTGGCGAGCGCAGATCACCGCCCACTTGAGATTGGCGAAGACCTCCCAGTAGCGGATCCGCGGCAGGTCGATCTCGCTCCCGCCCGCGTTCGCGTAGGCCTCGAGAAAGGACTCGAGGTCGCCGAGCCCAGCGACGCGACGGTCGTCGTTGCCAAAGCGCCAGGAGCGGATGCAGAGCCAGCCGATGTCCTCGGCGGGATCGCCGAGGTGGGCGAGCTCCCAATCGATCACGGCGGCGAGCCCCTCCTCGTCGACGATGAAGTTCCCGAGCCTGAAGTCGCCGTGAAGGAGCCGGGGCTCGGCCGGCTCGGGGCGGTTGCGAAGCAGCCATCGCAGGCCGAGCTCGATCGCCGGCAGCGGCTCGCCGATCGCGTCGAACTCGGCCTCCCAGCGCTCGATCGCGTCCAGCGCCGGGTCGCCCGCCGCCGCCGGCAGCAGCTCTGCGGCACCGACAGGATCAACCGAGTGCACGCCCGCGAGCGCCTCGGCGAGCTGCTCTGGGAGTCGGCCTCGAGCGACCTCGTACTCGGGCTTGCGCAGCAAACGCGGAGCCAGCGACTCACCGGCAACGTGCTCGAGCAGCATGCCGGCCGTGCCAAACCGGCCTCCATGGGGCTCGAAGTGGAGCGGACGCGCGACGCGAACTCCGGCATCGCCGGCGAGGCCGATCAACCCGAACTCGGCCTCCTGGGAGACCGGCGCCTCGGCGCCCGGTGGATCGCGCCGCAGCACGAAGCGGCCCGCCCCCGACTCGACCAGCAGCGTCTGCCGGGAGGCGCCGCCCGGAATCGCGGTCAGGCGCGGTGTATCGCTCGCCAGGCCGAGCTCGGCAAGGACCGCGGCGATCCCACCGGCCAGGTCGGCCTCACCGTCGGCCTCGGGTTGCTCAGGCGCCGTCGCCATCCTCCGCCGCGCCGCGGCTCAGCCCGTAGCGCTCGAAATGGCGTTCCGGGATGTCTGCCGCATCCTTGTACCAGTACCAGGTGCAGGGATCGCGGTCGAAGTCGTCCGGCGGATCGGAGGGATAAACCGGGTAGCCGATCCAGCGGATCGGCAGCGTCTCGTTCATGAACGCGCAGTGGGTGCAGTAGAGGGGGAAGCCCTCCCTGCCATAGCTCCAGTCGTGGGCCTCGTCGGTGACGCCCCAGCCGCCCTCGCCGTAGCGCCCCATCCGCCAGAGACGCTGGCCGGACCCGCAGGGGTTCATGCGGAAGGTGAGCTTCTCCTCGTCCTCGACCACCTCGAAGGCGCCCGGCACCGGCCCGACGCCGCTGCAGCTGTGGGCCCGCCAGGTGGCCGCCAGGGCCTTGGCGACCTCGCGGCGATTGGACTTGTCGATCGTCTCCACCGGTCGCCGCCAGCTGCGCTCGAGGCTCCAGCGCCAGGCCTCCTCGACCCCGTCATCCCCAAGCTTCTCCTTGACGAACGAGATCAGGCCGGCGACCCCGTCGACCATCAGGTCGTGGATGAACTGCGACTCGTGCTTCATCTCCTCGCAGAGCCGCTTAGCCCCCTCGGCGTCGCCGCGATCGATCGCCTCGATCGCCCGCTCCATCGTCGGCCGCGACATCTCCGCCAACTCTTCCTCGGAGAACCACCTCTCACTCATCTAGTCACCTCCGTCGTTGGACGGAGGCTATTGCTCGAGGCTGTGAATGGGGCGTCGATGCCCCCACCCGAGCGGCATGATGAGGGGCGTCGGCGCCCCCGCCGAACGGCTTGTACTGCGAAGCAGTTGAGTGAGGCGGGGGCCCGACGCCCCCAAAGTCCCGCTACTGCTCTATCTCGGCCGGCTCTTCGTCCCGCCCAGCGAGCCGGTCGCGACCGCGCTGCACTGCGGCGAGGAACTTCTGCAGGTTGACCTCGAGCGTGTTGAGGATCTCGTCGGCATAGTCCTCCGCGCCGAGCCGGATCTCGCGCTCGCGGCCGCGGGCGTCCTCGACGATCTCGTCGGCGGCGCGCTCGGCCTGCTTGGTCACTTCCTCTTCGGAGATCAGGCGCGACTGCTGCTCGCGGGCCTCGCGGACGATGCGCTCGGCCTCGCGCTTTGCCTCGGCCAGCATCTCCTGGCGCTCCTTGACAATCCAGCGCGCCTGTTTGATCTCCTCGGGGATCGTGGCGCGCATCTGATCGAGGAGGTCGTAGATCTCTTCGCGGTCCACCCGCACCTGGTCGGTAAGCGGCACCGGCCGGGCGTTGTGGACGAGATCGTCCAGCTTGTCGATTAGAACTAGGACGTCCATTGTGGGTCGTAAAGCCTACGCATCCGGGCACATGTTGGCGACAAAGTGCCTATTTCCTGGGTTTTCCTGCAAGGTCCTGCCCAAGCTAACGCGCGGTGGCCCGCTGGGCCAGGGCCTCCGCGACCGGCGCCGGCACCAGCTCCGAGACGTCGCCGCCGAATGTCGCCAGCTCCTTCACCCCGGTCGATGAGAGGAAGCTGTAATTGGGCGAGGCGATGATGTAGATGCTCTCGATCTCCTCGTCGAGCTGCTTGTTGAGCTGGGCCATCTCGAACTCGTACTCGAAGTCGGAGATCGCCCGCAGGCCCTTGACGATGGCCGTCGCTCCCTGATCGCGGGCGAACTCGACGAGCAGGGCGGAGAAGATCTCGATTTCGACGTTGTCGAGGTCGGCGGTCGCCGAGCGCAGGAAATCGCGGCGCTCCTCGGCGGTGAACAGGGTCCCCGACTTGCGCACCGGGTTGTTGACGATCCCCACGACCACCTTGTCGAATACCCGAGCCGCCCGGCTGATGATGTCGAGGTGGCCGTTGGTCACCGGGTCGTAGCTGCCCGGGGCGACGACGATGCGATGGGAATCGGATTCCGCCTGCATGTTCAGTCTCCACGGCCTCCGTGGATGCTGACGACGGTGTCGCCGTAGCGGCGCTCCCGCAGCAGCGGCAGGCCCAGGACCAGCGGGCGGCGGGCGGCGCTTTCCACGATCACGCGGCCTCGGGTCGCAAGGTATCTCGGCAGGTGTGATTCGAGCTCGGGGCCAAGGCGGGCGGCGAGTTTATATGGGGGGTCGAGGAAGATGAGATCGAAGTCACCAGTCCCCAGTCCCCAGTCACCAGGGTGCGCGAGGCACTTGGGCACGTCGCCGCTG
>Ga0299907_10002483_pt1 | contig 11381 bp, 11 predicted proteins | sample RVTome_16_FD_198680 | JGI IMG/M metagenome (GOLD analysis project Ga0299907, IMG submission 198680) | Soil microbial communities from uranium-contaminated site in the Upper Colorado River Basin, Wyoming, United States - RVT152D67 (version 2) ...
GCTCGAGGCCTTCCTCCGCGACCAGGGGATCGAGCTCCCACGGAGCCCCACGCTCGAGGATCTCCGGCGTGCGGTGGAGCTCGAGATCGGCATCGACGGCAAGGCGTTCGCGGACGCGGCCGGTCGCGGGCGGTACGGCCCGCCGCAGGCCTGCGAGCGGAGCGCACGCACGGCGCGGAGCGAGCTGCGGACGCTCCTGCGCAGAGCGCGCAGGGAGCTCAGCCTCTGGGCGCGGGCGCGCGGGTTCGTCTCGCTCCGGTCCCTGCGCGGGAGCTCGGTATGAGCAGTACCGAGACGTACGACCTGTTCCAGGAAGGCCGGCGCCACCTGCGCGAGGGGAGGGCGCGGGAGGCGACCGCACCGCTCGAGCAGGCCCGCTCGCGAGAGCCTCAGTCGCGCTCGATCCGCGAAGCGCTCGGCATCGCGTACTTCCGCACGCGCCGCTGGAAGGATGCCGAGGCCGAGTTCCGCGCCCTCGCCGAGCTCTCGCCCGACGACGAGTTCGCCCACTACGCGCTCGGGCGAGCCCTCACGAACCAGGGGCGGGCGAAGGACGCGCTCCCGCACCTGAAGCTGGCCCGCTCGCTCCGCCCGCGTCCGGCCGAGGACCTGGACCAGCCGTAGGGCCCGGCCCGACGCCGGCCTCGCTCTACGAGGGAGTGAGGGAGCCGAGCACGCGGCGGACCTCTGCGGTGGTCGTGACGCCCTCCAGGCAGAGCCGGACGAGCTCGTCGCGGAGCACGCTCGCGTCTGCGGGGCTCGCCGGCGGGGCGCCGTCGGCGAGCCATTCGCGGAGCTCGTCGGAGGCCACGACGACCTCGGAGAGGTCGGCGTGCCCGTCGAACCCCGTCATCCCGCAGCGCTCGCACCCACGTCCCCGTCCGAGGAGCCTGCGTCCGGCTTCGTCCTCGTCACGCCCGAGCAGACCGAGCTCCTCGCCGTTCGGGAAGTACGACCCGCGGCACTCGACGCAGATTCGGCGGACGGAGGTCTGCGCGTGGACGGCACGCAGCGTCGTCGCGAGCACGCTCGGGCCGACGCCGAGAGCGAGGAGGCTGCGAACGGCCTCCCGGGCGGTGTGTGCGGGTACGGTCGTCACGATCAGGGCCTGCTCGGCACCGCCGACGACCAGCTCGGCGGTCCCCTTGTCCGCGGTCTCGCCGACGAGGACCGCATCGGGCGCCGCGCGCATGATCCTGCGCAGCCCCTGGGCGACGGTGAGGCCGCTCTCGGAGGCCTCGATCTGGTCGACGCCGTCGATCCTGTGCTCGATCGCGTCCTCGATCGTGAACGCGAGCACCTCTGGGCCGCTCAGCTCGGCGAAGAGCGCGGACGCGACGCTCGCCACGTTACTCTCGGTCGGTCCTGCGAGGAGCACGAGGCCGGTCGGGGACGCGAGCGCCGCGCGGAGCGCGTCCTCGTCGGCAGGTGCGAGCCCGAGATCGCGAAGCGAGGGGAGCGGCCGACGCTCCTCGGCCTGGAGCTTTGCCGTCACGGCGAGACCGTCGGGCGTCGGGAGCACGATCACCTCGAGGTCAGGGTGTGATCGCAGCGCCGGAGCAATCGGGGCGTGCTCGTCGTCATGCAGCACCCCGAGCTCTCGGAGCTCGCCCTCTACGCGTGCGCGGACGACGATGCCGTCGGGCCGAGGCGAGAAGTGGATCGCCGCGGCGCGGAGCTCGCGACCACGCTCCAGGAACGCCTCGAGCTCGGTTGCGACCGGCGCCGAGGCGTCGTCGGGAGCGGTTTCGGCGCCCTCACCGGCCGGCTCGAGTGCGGGAAGATCGAGGTGCACGAGCGTGCCGAGCTCCGCGTCCTCGACCTCGGCGCCGTCCTCTGCCTCCGCGCCTGCCACGGGCTCGTCCGGCTCGGCCGGCGCAGCGTCCACGAGCTGCCGGACGAGGCCGAGCGCCTCGCTCTCGGGCGCCTCGGGCTCGCTGGGCGGGGGCTCCTCTTCGTCGGGCTGCTCCTCGTGAACAACGTCGGAGACGGTCGCCGGCTCGGCGGCGGGCTCCTCGTCGGGAGCGGGCTCACTCTCGGCGGCGGGCTGGTCGTCGTCCGGCGGGACAGTGAGCGGTACGGCGCGCCGCGCTTCGTGGGCCGCTTCGATCACGTCCGGGTCCGCGACGGCGAAGGTCAGCGGGGTGTCGAACTCGGAGAAGAGCTCAGCCGGGTCGAGGATCGACGTGGGGTCGGCGACCGCGACGAGCAGCGAGCCGTCGGGCTGGAGCTTCAGGGGCACGGCCCCGTACCGCTCCGCCAGCTCCAGCGGCAGCAGGCTCGCGACACCCGGATCGACCTCGTCCTCTGCGACGTCGAGGAAGGGAAGCTCGTACTGCTCGGCGACGACGCGAGCAATGTCGGCGCGGGAGACCGCGCCGCGCTCGACCAGGATCTCGCCGAGCCGCTTAGCGGAAGAGAGCCGCTGCTGCGCGAGGGCGGTTTCGAGCTCGAGCTCCGAGACGAGACCGTCGCGCACGAGGAGCGCGCCGAGCGGTGGCCAGGCGTTCGTGTCCTGCGGCACGAAGGCGGGTACGGGCCGGGGCGCCGAAGAGGGCGATGCGGGCTCCTCGTGGCTGACGATGAGATCCGTCGCAGTCACACTCGGCCAGGCGCCTGACGCCGACACGCCCGCGGGAGCGCGGCTCTTGGCGACGACGATCGCGGCCTTGAGCGCGCCGGGCGAGGCGACGGCGAAGTGGATCGGCAGCCCGAGGGCCTTCCGGAGCTCGTCGGAGAAGAGCACCGTGCCCGGGTCCGAGACGGCGACGAGCGCGGATCCGTCGTCGAGGAGCTCGGTCGGCAGCGCGGTAAAGCGTTCCACGAGCTCCGCCGGCAGGCGCGAAGCGATCCGCAGGTCGATCGTGTTCTCGTCGAGCTCGACGTACGGGAGCTCGTACTGCTCGGCGACGAGCCGTGCAACCTGCTCCTCCGTCACCCTGCCTTGCTCGACGAGGATCTCGCCGAGCCGCCAGCTCGAGATCCGACGCGGGCGTGCGTCCCGCTGCTCGTCGAGCAGGGCCTCGAGCTCGTCCTTGTCGACGAGACCGTCCCGCAACAGGAGCACGCCCAGTGCGGGCCACGGGTGTTGGGCCGCTTCCACCTGTTGCGTATCGGTCGCAAGCAGCCCGGCCTTGACGTGCGCGAGACTTTCCGCGTGCGCGCGGTCGTGCAGCGGGTACGCGAGGCGTCAGTGACGGTCGCCGCGGAAGTCGTCGCGTCCTCGGGTCACGGGCTCGTGGTGCTGCTCGGGGTCGCGGAGGGGGACACCGACACCGAGGCCGATCGCCTCGCCACAAAGGTCGCACGGCTGCGGGTCTTCGAGGACGACGACGGCCGCTTCGACCGTTCCCTGCTCGACGTCGGCGGCGAGGCCGTTGTCGTCAGCCAGTTCACGCTCATCGCGGACACGCGCAAGGGGAACCGCCCGAGCTTCGCCGCCGCGGCCCGACCCGAGCTCGCGGAGCCGCTCTACGAGCGGTTCTGCGAGACCCTGCGGGCGGAGGGCGTCCCCGTGCGTTCCGGCGTCTTCGGCGCGAGGATGCAGGTCGCGCTCGTCAACGACGGCCCTGTCACGATCGTCCTCGACACGTAAGAGGTGCGCGATTGAGATCATGAGGCCATGCTCGCAGCCATCTTCGGTATCGGAGGTGTCTTCTCCCTCGTCGGGTTCGGAGTGGAATCGTGGCGAGCCCCGGTTTACGCCGTCGGCTATCTGGATGACGCTCGTTACGCTCTGATTCGTCGCCCATGCGGCCACCGGGAACATCGGCGGCGAGGTTGGTCGATCGCCTCTGTGGAGCTTCAACGACGGCGTGTTGGTCGCGTTCGCTGGGGCTGTCGTCGGATTCAGCGCACTTGCCGCGGCACTCGGTGTCAGAGCACGACGCCTCGTCGAACGGAGGCGCTTGATCCGACCTGGGGACTGACGGCCCGCCGTGGGAGGGAGCGTCCCGGGCGGTGCTATCCTTCGGACACCACATTTCACCGGCTTGGAGAAATGGGCGCGTCGCGCCCATTCGTTTTGAGAGGGCCCATGACGACGACGTTCACACGCGAGAGAGCTCTTCAGGACGAGATCGCACCTGCGATCGAGGAGCGTCTGCCCGGAGTGGAGGTGCTCGCGGTGGAGCTGCTCTCGCCGAGCCGGTTCTGCGTGTACGTCGACCATCCGAGCGGCGTCGACCACGCGCTCTGCCAGCGGGTGACGCGCCTGCTCGATTCCTACCGGGACGACTGGACGATCGACGTCTCCTCGCCCGGACCCGAGCGCCCGCTGCGGACACGATCGCACTTCGACGCGGTGGTCGGGCGCAGAGTCAGTGTCCGCATGACCGAAGAGGTCGCCGGACGGAACCGCCATCGCGGCGACGTGCTCGCCGCCGACGACGAGGCGCTCACGCTCTCGCGGCCTACAGGCGAAGAGCCGCTCCGCATCCCGTACGAGGACATCGTGCGGGCGAATCTGATCGACGAGGGGTTGACCACATGAGCCAAGAGATCATCGAAGGAATTCACGTCATCGAGAAGGAGAAGGGGATCGAGGAAGGGATCCTCGTCGCCGCGCTCGAGGACGCCCTGCTCGCCGCGTACAAGAAGACACCGGGCGCCACGCGCCATGCCGAGGTGAAGCTCGACGGCGACGGCGAGTTCCGCGTGTACGGGATCGAGATCCCGGAGGACGTCGAGGAGCGACTCGTCGAGACCGCGCGCGAGGAGCGTATCTCCGAGCTCGAGCGGATCGAGGAGGAGACCGGCGAGCGCCAGCACACGCTCGTCACCGACGAGGACCTCGACCTCGACTGGGCGCAGGTACCGCCCGACCAGATCCATCGCACCGACGTCACGCCCGACGACTTCGGCCGCATCGCCGCGCAGACCGCGAAGCAGGTGATCCAGCAGCGGATCCGCGAGGCCGAGCGCGCGATCATGTACGAGGAGTACATCGACCGCCAGGGAGAGGTCGTCACCGGCATCGTCCAGCAGGCTGGCGATCGCAACAACGTACTCGTCGACCTCGGCCGCGTGGAGGCCCTCCTCCCGCGCTCGGAGCAGGTGGACGGCGAGCGCTACGAGCAGGGGAGCCGGATCAAGGCGGTCATCGCCGAGGTGCGCTCCGGCACGAAGGGCCCGCAGGTGATCCTCTCGCGGCGCGACCCCGAGCTGATCCGCGCGCTCTTCGAGCTCGAGGTGCCCGAGATCGCCGACGGCCTGGTGGAAATCCGTGGCGTCGCGCGCGAGCCGGGCTACCGCTCGAAGATCGCGGTCGAGTCGCACATGCAGGGCGTCGACCCGGTCGGCGCGTGCGTGGGCCCACGCGGGTCGCGCGTGCGCATGGTCGTCTCCGAGCTACGAGGCGAGAAGATCGACATCATCCCCTGGAACACGGAGCCGGCGCGGTTCGTGGCCAAGGCGCTCTCGCCTGCGCGCGTGCGGGAGGTCTACATCGACGACGAGACCCGCGAGGCGACCGTCGTCGTCCCCGACGACCAGCTCGCGCTCGCGATCGGCAAGGAGGGCCTGAACGCCAGGCTCGCGACACGCCTTACCGGGTGGAAGATCGACATCCAGTCCGAGTCCGAGTTCGCGCGGGCGGAGGCGGACGCGGCGTTCGCCGGGGCAGTGGACGACGAGGACTCGTCCGGCCGTTGTGCCGCGATCCTCTCGAACGGGAAGCGCTGCCCGAACGCGGCTGAGCCCGGGTCTCGCTACTGCGGCGTTCCGGCCCACCAGGCCCTTGCCTCGTCGGAGCCCGCCGCCACCGCGACGGTGGAGGCCGTCTCGGAGGAAGCGTCCGTCGAGGAGCAGCCCGGGAACGGGAACGAGCCCGAGCTGGCCGAGGCCGCCGTGACCGCCGAGCCCGGCGAACCGCCTGTCGCGGCCGACGTCCCGGACGAGGCCGACGACGAGGCGCCTTCTACGGAGGCGCTCTAGACTGGATCGCTGATGGCTGACGGACGGAACAGGCCGAATCGCCCCATCCGGCCCCGCGGCGGTGGCGCGCAGGGGCGGAAGCGCCGCGTCGTCATCGAGGGCGGCGGGGCGAGGAGCCAGGGCCGGCAGCCGCGCGATCGCAGCGGCGGCCCGCCCAGCACGACACCGCGCCAGCCGCCGGCTCCGCCCCCCACCGGCCCGGTCACGGTCGAGTCGGGCGTCACGGTCAAGGACCTCTCGCAGGCGCTCGGCGTCTCGATGTCCGAGCTGATCAAGATCCTCATGGCCCTCGGCCAGCTGCGGACGGCGACGCAGTCGCTCGCCGACGAGGAGGTCGAGCTGATCGGAACCGAGCTCCAGCGCGAGATCACGATCAAGCACGCTGCCGAGGAGGAGATCGAGCCAGCCGACTTCGACGACGCCGAGGAGGATCTCGTCGCACGCCCGCCGGTCGTCACCATCATGGGGCACGTCGACCACGGTAAGACCACCCTGCTGGACGCGATCCGCGAGGCGTCCGTCGTCGAGACGGAGGCCGGCGGGATCACGCAGCACATCGGCGCGTACCAGGCCGACGTCGACGGTCGGAAGATCACCTTCCTCGACACGCCGGGCCACGAGGCGTTCACCGCCATGCGGGCCCGCGGCGCCAAGGTCACCGACATCGCGGTGCTCGTCGTAGCGGCCGACGACGGCGTGATGCCGCAGACGAAGGAGTCGATCTCGCACGCCCGCGCTGCTGACGTCCCCATCGTCGTCGCCGTGAACAAGATGGACGTGCCGGACGCGAACGCGGACCGCGTCAAGAGCGAGCTGGCCGCCGAGGGCCTCCAGCCCGAGGACTGGGGCGGCGCGACGCAGTTCTCGGAGGTCTCCGCGAAGCTGCAGACGAATCTCGGCGACCTGCTCGAGCGGATCCTGCTCGTCGCGGACGCGGAGCTCGACCTGCGCGCGAACCCGGGCACCGAGGCGTCGGGATTCGTGATCGAGTCGCGCCTCGACGTCGGACGTGGGCCGGTGGCGACGATCCTCGTCAACCGCGGGACGCTCCACGTCGGCGACGCCATCGTCGCGGGCGACGCCTCGGGCAAGGTGCGCGCGCTCCACGACTACCGGGGTGAGCGCGTGAAGGAGGCGAAGCCGGGAGACCCGGTCGAGGTGATCGGCTTCGACCACCCGCCGACGGCCGGCGAGTTCGTGCGCGTCGTCGAGCACGAGCGCCAGGCGAAGCACCTCGCGAACGTGCGCGCTGAGCGGCTCCGTCGCGAGCAGCTCGCCCAGAGACCGCGGCAGCTCGTCTCGCTCGAGACGCTGCACGACGCCATGCAGGCAGGAGCCATCCAGGAGCTCAACATCGTGCTCAAGGGCGACGTGCAGGGCTCGGTCGAGGCGGTCGCCGGCGAGCTCCAGAAGATCCAGCACCCCGAGGTGCGCGTGAACGTCATCCACACGGGCGTCGGCGGGATCACCGAGAGCGACGTGAACCTCGCGTCCGCCTCGAACGCGTTCGTGATCGGATTCAACGTCCGGCCGAGCGCGGACGCACGCGCGCTCGCCGAGCGCGAGGGCGTCGACATCAGGACCTACCGCGTCATCTACCAGCTCACCGAGGACATCGAGCAGGCGCTCGTCGGGATGCTCTCGCCGGTGCAGACGGAGGAGACGCTCGGAGAGGCCGAGGTGCGCGCGCTCTTCAAGGTCTCGCGCCTGGGCACGATCGCTGGCTGTATGGTCACGAGCGGCCTCGTCCGTCGCGGCGCGCAGGTGCGTGTGGTGCGCGACGGCACCGTCGTCCACGAGACCTCGATCGCGCAGCTCAAGCGGTTCAAGGACGACGCGCGCGAGGTGAGCGAAGGCTTCGAGTGCGGCATCCTGCTCGACGGCTTCAACGACGTGAAAGAAGGCGACATCCTCGAGGCGTTCGAGACGCGCCAGGTCGAGCGGACGGACCTCGAAGCTGCTCCCACCGCGGCCGCCACGCCTGAGTCGTAGCGCCACGCAGAGCGACCAAGCCGGTGACAGTCACCTGCGGTGACAGTCACCCGATTCCGAGACGCGCCCGCCCCTGCGATGCTTCCCAGATGTCGCGCGGGTACGTCGGGATCCTGTCCGTGGAGCTGCACTTCCCCGATTCGGGCTCGTTGAAGGGCAAGCGCAAGCACCTGCAGTCCGCGAAGGCGCAGCTCCACGACCGCTTCGGGGCCTCCGTCGCCGAGGTCGACTTCCACGACCTGTGGCAGCGGTCGCGACTGACGGTCGCGTGCACCTCGAGGGGGCATCGCGAGCTCCAGGAGCTGCTGGACGCCGTCGAGCGCTACCTCGGCTCGCAGGCCTTCGACCTCACCCGCGCGGAGCGGGAGGTGGTCGTCCCTGGCGAGTAATCGAAAGCGCCGGGTGAACGAGGCGATCCGGCAGGTGCTCTCCGACGCCGTGCCCACACTCAAGGATCCGCGCATCGGGTTCGTCACCGTGACCGGCGTCGACGCGTCTCGTGACTACGCCTACGCGACCGTGTACGTGAGCGTGCTCGGCACAGAGGCGGAGCGCGAGCGGACGCTCGAGGGGCTCGCTGCCGCGCATGGCGTCCTCCAGGGCGCGGTCGCCCGGGCACTCCGGCTCCGGCGCACTCCCGTGCTCCGGTTCGAATACGATCCCGCGGTCGAGCGGGGCGTTCGGCTGACCCAGATGATCGACGAGCTCGCCCCCGAGGATCCCGATGGCGCAGACGAAGACGAATGACGTGGCGGCGGTCGTGGACGCGCTCGCGTCCCGCGATCGCTTCCTCGTGACCTCGCACGAAGCGCCTGACGGCGACGCGCTCGGGTCGCTCCTCGCCGCCGGGCTCGCGCTCGAGCAGCTCGGCAAGGACGTCGTCATGTTCCTCGGCGGCCCCGCTCCGCTGCCCGCGGAGTACCGCTTCCTCGAGCTGGCCGAGCGCGGGCTCGTGCGAGAGCTCCCCGCCGACGCCGGCGAGCGAACGCTCGTCGCGCTCGACTGCGCGAGCCTCGCGAGGGTCGGTGCGGAGCCGGGGATCGTCGATCGTGCGCAGTTCACGATCAACATCGACCACCACCACGACAACCCCGGCTTCGGCGACGTGAACCTCGTCGTCGCGGAGGCGTCCTCGACGGGCGAGGTCCTCGCGGGTTTGTTCGGCGAGCTCGGCGTCGAGCTGACGCCGGAGATCGCCGAGGGCCTCTACGTCGCCCTCGTGACGGACACGGGCCGCTTCCAGTACGCGAACACCACGCCGAGGGCGCTGCGCCTCGCCGCCGACCTCGTCGAGGCTGGAGCGGACGTCCATCGCGTGTTCCAGGGTGTGTACGAGAACGTCCAGTTCGCGAAGCTCAAGCTCCTCGCACGTGCCCTCGACCGCGCGCGCGTGCTCGAAGGCGGACGGATCGTGGTCTCGCACCTCCTGCGCGACGACTTCGAGGCCGTAGGCGCGACGGAGCCGTACTCGGAGGGGATCATCGACGTGCTCCGCTCGGTCGAGGGCTCACTCGTCTCGGCGCTCATCCGCGAGCCGCCGCGGGACGGCGGCCCGACGCGCAAGGTGTCGCTTCGCACGTCGGCCGACGAGGTCGACGTGAGCCTCATCGCGCGGAAGTCGGGAGGCGGGGGACACCGCCAAGCGGCCGGGTTCTCGAGCGACCTCTCCGTGGAGGAGATCACGGAGTTCATCGTGCGGGAGGTCGAGGCCCAGCTCGGGATCACGCAGGAGCGGTAGCCGTGGTTCAGCGGGGGCTGCATCCGAGCGGCATCGTCCTCGTCGACAAGCCGGCGGGCCCCACCTCGTTCGACGTCGTCGCCGCCGTGCGCAGGCGCACCGGCGCGCGCACCGGGCACGCCGGCACGCTGGATCCCTTCGCGACGGGGCTCCTGCTCCTCCTCTCCGGCGCCGCAACGCGGCTCCAGCAGCGCTTCGTCGGGCTCGACAAGCGCTACGTGACCGAAGTCGACCTCGCCGCGCGCACCTCCACCGGCGATCCCGAGGGCGACGTCGTGGAGGAGCACGACCCTCCGGACCGCGACGAGCTCGAGCGCGCATTGGACGGGCTCCGAGGCGAGGTCGAGCTCCGAATACCCGCGGCCTCCGCGGTGAAGATCGGCGGAGAGCGCGCCTACCGCCTGCATCGCCGCGGCGTCGCCGTCGAGATGCCCATGCGGCGCAGCACCGTCCACGAGCTCCGTCTCGATCGGTACGAGGATGGCGTCGCGCGCCTGGACCTCCTCGTGTCGTCCGGGACCTACGTCCGCGCGATCGCGGACGCGCTCGGGGGGCACTGCCGCAGCCTCCGGCGGACGGAGATCGGGGCCTTCTCGGTGGAGGAGGCCGATCCGGAGCGGATCATGCCGGTCGACGAAGCGCTCGCCCGGCTGTGAAGGTCGCCCGCAACCCGTCCGAGCTCGCCCGAACGGCACGCGCGGTCGCGATCGGCAGCTTCGACGGCGTCCACCGCGGACATCGCGCGGTGCTCGAGGCGACGCGCGCGACGGGTCTCGAGCCGACGATAGTGACCTTCGATCCCCACCCGCGGATCGCGCTCGGGAACCGCGTCGAGCTCCTGACAACGCTCGAGCGCAGGCTCGAGCTGATCGGGGACGCCGCCATCGCGACGACGCTCGTCGCCGCCTTCACCGCGGAGCTCCAGCAGCTCGCGCCGGAGGAGTTCGCCGAGCGGTACCTGCGCGCGATCGGGGCGGAAGCCGTGGTCGCCGGCGCAGACTTCCGCTTCGGCGTGCGCCGCTCCGGCGACCTCGCGCTCCTCGAGCGGCTCGGCTTCGACGTCGTCGTCCCGCCGCATGTCGACGGCGTCTCCTCGACGGCGATCCGGGCCGCCCTCGCGGAGGGCGACGTGGCAGAGGCGGCGAGGATGCTCGGCCGCCCGTTCGAGCTCGACGGCTTGGTCGTCGCCGGCGACCAGCGGGGCGGCACGCTCGGCTATCCGACCGCGAACCTTCGCCTCGAGCCCGACCTCGCCTGCCCGCGGTACGGGATCTACGCGGGCGCGGCCCTCGGGCACCGCGCCGCGGTTTCGATCGGAACGAACCCGCACTACGGGGGCACCGAACGGCGGATCGAGCCATACCTCCTCGACTTCGAGGGCGACCTCTACGGCCGGCGGCTCGTCGTCGAGCTCTGGGAGCGCCTGCGCGACGAGGCGGCGTTCACCACCGAGGAGGAGCTCGTCGCCCAGATCGCGCACGACGTCGAGGCGGCCCGCACGGCGCGACGCCCGGAAGGCGGCGATAGCTAGCCTGCCGATCGTGGCGGCAGGCAGCCCCGACTCGCTCATCCACGCCCGCGGGCTCGTCAAGGAGTTCGGCGGGCTCCGCGCCGTCGACGGCGTCGACTTCGACCTGCGCCGCGGGGAGGCGTTCGGCTTCCTCGGCCCGAACGGGGCGGGCAAGACCTCGACCATGCGCATGATCGGGTGCGTCTC
>Ga0299907_10002484_pt1 | contig 11378 bp, 13 predicted proteins | sample RVTome_16_FD_198680 | JGI IMG/M metagenome (GOLD analysis project Ga0299907, IMG submission 198680) | Soil microbial communities from uranium-contaminated site in the Upper Colorado River Basin, Wyoming, United States - RVT152D67 (version 2) ...
CGCCCCGTCGACCCCTGGATGAACCGGGCGAGCTCGGCGACCGCTGTGGTCCCCATCTCGAACTCGTAGCCCGTGTACGACCCTTCGGTGTTCTCGCGGACGACGACCAGATCGACGTCGCCGTACATGCTCGGAACCCCAGGGTAGCGGCGGCACGGCCGAACGTTGGCGAACAGGTCGAGCTGGCGGCGAAGGGCCAGATTGACGCTCCGAAGGCCGCTCGTGACCGGCGTCTCGATCGGACCCTTCAGGGCGACCCGGCTGGCTCGGATCGAGTCGAGCGTTTCATCGGGCAGCGGAGAGCCCGTTCGCGCGAAAGCGCCCGCTCCCATGTCCCGGCGATCCCACGTGATCTCCACGCCGGTCGCCTCGATGGCGCGCCGAGCAGCCTCGACGACCTCGGGGCCGATACCGTCCCCCGGGATGAGCGTGACGCGATGGGCCATGGGTGCGGGCCGCGAGCTTTGGTTCGGAGCGCGGCGCGACTATCCTGGCAGCACCGACCCCGGCCCGTCCGGGAGAAGAGGTGCCACATCGTGACCGACAAGGGGCTCCGCGAGGTCGTTGCTGCCGAGACCAAGATCTCGGACATCGACGGGCAGCAGGGCCGGTTGTGGTACGCCGGCTATGACATCGTGGACCTGGCCGAGCACGCAACCTTCGAGGAGGTCGCGTTCCTGCTCCACCATGTCGAGCTCCCCACGCGCACGGAGCTGGATGAGCTGACGGCGTTCCTCGTCGCAGAGCGGGAGCTCTCTCCGTTCCTGACGGAGATGATGCCGACGCTCGCGCAGCAGACCTCTCCGATGTCCATGCTCCGCACGACGGTCTCGGCGGCGTCGGCCTACGACCCCGACGGCTGGGACGAGTCACCGGAGGCCCAGTACCGCAAGGCGATGCGCTTGATCGCGATGATGCCGCCGATCATCGCGCGCTACCATCGCCTCCGCACGGGCCAGGCCGTCCTCGAGACCGATCCGAAGCTGGGGCACGCTGCCAACTTCCTGTGGATGCTGCTCGGAGCGCGCCCCGACGACGAGGCGACCCGGGCGATGAACCTCTCGTTCGTTCTCTATGCGGACCACACGATGAACGCCTCGACGTTCACGGCCAGGATCATCGCCTCGACGCTCGCAGACATGTTCTCCGCCATCACGGGCGCGATCGGCTGTTTGAAGGGTCCGCTGCACGGCGGCGCCAACGAAGAGTCGATGAAGATGCTGGAAGAGGTGGACAAGCCCAAAAACGCAGAGGCGTACGTGAGCGACCGACTCGATCGCAAGCAGAAGATTTTTGGGTTCGGGCACGCGGTGTACACGACGATGGATCCACGCGCGCGCATCTTCAAGGAGTGGTCCCGCCGAGTTGGGGAATCCCGAGGCGATCCCAAGTGGTTCGAGATCTCCGAAGCGATCGAGCACGCAACCTTCGAGCAGAAGGGCCTCTACCCGAACGTGGACTTCTACGCTGCGAGCGTCTATCACGTGCTCGGGATCCCCACGGATCTGATGACCCCGATCTTCACGCTGGCGCGGATGGTGGGCTGGACGGCGCACGTACGTGAGCAGTACGCGGACAACCGGGTGATCCGCCCGGATTCCGATTACATCGGGCCACCGGAACGGAGCTACGTTCCTCTCGACGAGCGTTAGATACGGGGCCCGCGCCGACCACGGAAGAGGTTCCGCCGATGGACGAAAGAGACTCCCCTCCCGGCCAGAGTCCCGGCCAGACGCCCGTGCCGCCGCCACCGCCCGATGCACCACCGGCCGGTACCCCTCAGATCGTGTACCAGACGATTCCGTCGAACGGGATGGCGGTCGCATCGCTGGTGCTGGGGATACTCACCGTAGTCCTGTGTTGGACCCTCTGGATCGCGTGGATCCTCGGCGTTCTTGCCATCGTGTTCGGCGCCATCGGACGAGGCAAGGCGCGCCAAGGCGCTCCCAACGGCGGTATGGCGACCGCCGGTCTGATCCTGGGGATCGTCGGCTTCGTCCTGAGCATCCTGCTCGTCGTTGCGATCTTCCAGGCGTTCGAGCAGGGGACATTCGACGGGGTCGGCATCCCGATCGAACCGTAGCTTGCGATCTGCTCACGGGATCGGGCGGGGAAAGAGGCCTGCATCCTCGATCACCGCGCGCACGAGGTCCTCATGGCCAAGGCCCATGAGGTGGAGGCCCGCCACACCACCGATCCTGCGCAGCGCTTTCACGATCCCTACCGTCAGGCCGACCCCCACCGCCCGAGCATCATCGCCCGCGTCTTCCAGCGTTCGGATCACCGTCCCCGGGACCCGCACACCGAGGAGCCTTTCGTCCATGAAGCGCGCCTGGATGGCGCTGCGCAACGGTGTCAGCCCGATCAACACCTTGGCCCGTTCGAACAGACCTCGGGCTCGCATCGTGTCGGCCCATGAGGCGAGCGCGTCCACGTCGTACGCGATCTGGGTCATCACGAAATCCGCGCCGGCGTCAATCTTGGCCTCGAGCCTCGCCGCGTCGTAGGGTTCCGCCAGCGGGGCATCTGCAACGCCGACCAGGAATCGAGGCGGTTCGGCAAGCTCCGCGCCGGCGAGCGTGGTGCCCTCGTCGCGCATCCTGCGTGCGAGCGCCACCAGGGCTTCGGGGCCGAGGTCGAAGACCGCCTTCGCGTCGGCGTGATCACCGACGGCAAGCGGATCGCCGGCCAGCACGAGCAGGTTGCGGGCACCCAGCGCCCAGGCACCCATCAGGTCGCCCGTCAGAGCCAGCCGGTTCCGGTCGCGGCACACGAGCTGCACGGTGGGCTCCAAGCCGGCGTCTGCGACGGCTCGCACGCCTGCAAGCGGCGACATGTGAGGACGGGCCGTGGGGTTGTCGGTCACGTTCACGGCATCGACGTAACCCACCAGCTCGCGGGCCTGATCGGTGACGGGGGACACGTCGGCCGAGCGAGGCGGCACGACCTCACCGGTCACGACGAACGTCCCGTCCTGCAGCAGCCGGGCGAGCCGGCCGCCGGGCCCAGCCTGCGTCACCGGCCGAATGCCTGCATCTCGGCGGCCGCGACCGTGTTGACCATCAGCATCGCGACCGTCATCGGACCCACGCCACCGGGGACCGGAGTGATGGCACCGGCGACCTCGACCGCCTCGTCGAACTTCACGTCACCGACGAGTCCGTCATCGGTTCGGTGCACACCGACGTCGACGACGGCCGCACCCGGCTTGATCATGTCGCCGGTGATCAGCTCCGGAACGCCGGCCGCGGCCACCAGGATGTCGGCGCGCCGGGTGTGCTCCTCGAGGCCCCTCGTCTTATGGTGTGTGATTGAGACGGTCGCGTTGCCTCGGATCGAGTCCTGAGCCAGCATGATCGCGAGCGGCGCCCCGACCAGATCCCCGTAGCCGACCACGCACACCTCGGCTCCCTCCAGCGGGATGCCGGAACGCAGGAGCAGCTCGACGATGCCGTACGGCGTGGCGGATTGGAACGCCGACTCGCCTCGGACCATCATCCCCACGTTCCAGGGATGCAGTCCGTCGACGTCCTTGCTGGGGTCCATCACACGTTGGACCTCGAGCTCGTGCAGGTGTCGCGGCAACGGGAGCTGGATGAGGATCCCGTGGATCTCCGGGTCGCGGTTCAGCCGGCGGATCGTGGCGAGCAGCTCGTGCTCGGTCACGTAGGCGGGCAGGTCGACTTGCTCGGAGCGGATCCCGACATCGGCGCAGGCCTTGTGCTTCGCGCCGACGTAGATCCGCGACGCGGGATCGTCACCCACAAGAACGGCCGCCAACCCGGGCGTGATGCCACGCTCGGCGATCGCCTGCACGCGCTCCCCCACCTCCGAGCGGATCTGTGCCGCGACCGCCTTGCCATCCAGGATCTCGGCGCTCACGCGCGCAATCCTAGCCGGTGGTCCCAGACGGCCGACCGAGCGGGTCGCTAATGGCGGAAGTGACGGTCGCCGGTGATGACGACCGCCATCGCGCGAGCCTCCGCAGCGGCAAGGACTGCTTCGTCGCCCTTCGATCCACCGGGATGGATCGCGGCGGTGCATCCCGCGTCGGCGGCGACCTCCAGAGCGTCTGGGAACGGGAAGAACGCGTCCGAGGCGAGCACCGCGGCCGTTGATCGCTCCCCCGCCTTGCGCACCGCGATCAAGGAGGAGTCCACTCGTGACATCTGGCCGGCGCCGATCCCCACGGTGGCGCCCCCCTTGACGAGCACGATCGCGTTGGACTTCACGCGCCACGCGACCGTCCATGCGAGCTCGAGATCGGCCCACTCCTGCACGCTCGGCTCGCGGCTGGAGACCACCTTCCAGTCGGCTCGGGTTCCCACCTGCGAATCGCGATCCTGCACCAAGGCCCCACCGGGAAGCGACCGGACGTCCCAACCGACGGGCTGGGCGAGCGGCGCGCTCACCACGCGAAGATTCTGCCGCGTACCGAAGACGGACAGGGCCTCGTCGTCGAAGGACGGCGCGATCACGACCTCCGTGAACACCTCGCGCATCGCATCGGCGGCGGTGACGTCCACTGTCGAATTGAAGGCGACGATGCCGCCGAACGCGCTCACGGTGTCGCACTCGAACGCACGCCGGTAGGCGTCGGCCGGATCTCCACCGAGGGCCGCCCCGCACGGGTTGTTGTGCTTCACGATCACGCACGCCGGCTCGGGGAGGACGGCCACGAGCTCCTGCGCCGCATGCGCGTCCAACCAGTTGTTGAAGGACATCTCCTTCCCCTGCAGCACGTCGGCGCCGCCGAGGACTCCACGGCCCCCGGGTTCTCGGTACAGGCCCCCGCGCTGGTGCGGGTTCTCGCCGTAGCGCAAGTCCTGCACCTTCTCCAGCGGCACACCCACGAATCCCGGCAGCTCCCCACCCTCCGACTGCTCCACCGCGAACCAACCCGCCACCGCCGCGTCGTAGGCCGCCGTGTGCGCGAACGCCTCGGCGGCAAGGGAAAAGCGGGTGCTGCGCGTGAGTCCGCCCTCGCGCCGGATCTCATCGAGCACCACCGGGTACCACGCGGGATCCACGACGACCCCCACCGACTCGAAGTTCTTGGCTGCGGCTCGCACCATGGCCGGTCCACCGATGTCGACCTTCTCGATCACGTCGTCAAAGCCGGCTCCCGAGGCCACGGTCTCTCGGAAGGGATAGAGGTTGACGATCACCAGGTCAAACGGCTCGATCCCGTGCTCCTCCAGCTGGTGGAGGTGCGAAGGTTTCCTGCCGTCGGCGAGGATACCCGCGTGGATGCGCGGGTGAAGCGTCTTGACCCGACCGTCGAGGAGCTCGGGGAACCCGGTCACCTCCTCGACAGCGGTGACCTCCACGCCCGCATCGCGGAGCGTCGTCGCCGTGCCGCCGCTCGAGACGAGCTCCACCCCCAGCTCACGCAGCGTCCGGGCAAGATCGACGATACCCGCCTTGTCGAACACGGCCATCAACGCACGGCGCACCGGACGTGACGCGGTCATGCCACCTCCTCGATCCAGGCGCGCCGGCCGTCCACCCGTAGCCGGCCGCTCACGAGGGCCCGCACAGCGCGGGGAAGGAGGCGGTGCTCGACCTCGTGGACGCGCGCCTCGAGCGAATCCCAGTCGTCATCTGGGAACACGGAAATCGCCTCCTGGAGCACGATGGGTCCTGTGTCGATGCCCGCGTCGACGACGAACACGGTGACGCCGGTGATCTTGACGCCGTATTCGAGGGCATCGCGCACGCCGTGCACCCCCGGGAACGACGGCAGTAAAGAGGGATGGACGTTCAGCCATCTCCCGCCGTAGGCCTCGAGGATCCTCGACCCCAACAGTCGCATGTAGCCGGCGCTCACGATCGCGTCGACGTCGTGCTCACGCAGGCAGCCGAGCACGGCGCCGTCGAACGCATCCCGGTCGGCGGCGGGTTCGATCACGGCGGCGGGTTCGATCACGGCGGTGGGAACGCCCGCGTCGGCGGCTCGCTCCAAGGCCTTCACGCCGGGGCGGTCCGACACCACCAGCGCCACGTGGGGACGGATCGCCGGATCGTCCAACAGCGCTTGGAGGTTCGTCCCGGAGCCGGAGACGAGCACGGCGAGATCCATGGGCGGCGGCACCCTACCATCGGCACCGTCCGCGTCGGTCACCGGCGTAGGCTGGACGGACGATGTCCGAGGAGGCGAACGCCAAGACCGCCGAGAAGTGTGCCGCACACCCCGGCCGACAGGCCGTGGCCGAGTGCGAGGCGTGCGGGCGACCGGTCTGCGTGATCTGCGCCGTCCCCGTCCGCGGCCGGGTCGTTGGCGTCGAGTGCGTGGTCTCCGTGCTGGGCGAGCACACGCAGGTGGTGGTCGCACGGGGCTGGAGCCGCGCCGAGCTGGCCGCGGGATCTGGGTTGGGCCTCGTCGCCGTCGCCTCGGTCCTGCCTTGGACACGGTTCGGGGAGGGCTCGGCCTTCCTCGGCGGATGGGACGCCGTGCCGAGCTGGTCGCTGCTCGCCTCGGTCGCCGGCGTTGTGACGTTCGCGGTGTGGTGGGTAGTGGGCCGGCGGCGCCGCCGCGGCGGGGACCTGGTAGCGATAGCGGGCGGGATCGTCGCCGCGGCGGCGGCCTTCCTCGGATTCATCCATCCACCCCCGTTCACCAAGCCGTGGATCGGTCCCGTCGTGGCGCTCATCGGCGGGGTGATCGCGGCCGGCGGCGCCGCGCTCGACACGCGCCGTGCCGGGCGCGTCGGGTAGCCTGTAGGACTACCAGCCAGCGGAGGACGCGTTCACGTGAAGAAGTGCCCGTACTGCGCCGAGGAGATCCAGGACGAGGCCATCAAGTGCCGCTATTGCTTCAGCGACCTGACCATGCCGAAGGAGCAGGCGCTCGAGCAGAAGCCGGGCCAGCCTCGAAGTGCCGGCGATCTCTGGGAGGCAGCGACGAAGCAGGCGGAGAAGCAGCCCGAGGCTCCGTCGACCGTCCCGGAAGGATCAGCCGGGGCGAGGACGACAGGTCCGAGCTCCTCACCCGTCCGATACACACATTCCGGCTATCGATTCGTCCTGGGCTACGGCGACGACTATTTCGCGATGTGGGATCGGCAGGCACCTGCCACCCCGACCGAGCGATGGCCCCGCACCGACGACGGGTGGCGAGCGGCCTGGCTCCGGTTCATCGCGGCGGAGCCCAATCACGTGCCGGTGCCTCAGGAGGGGCCGGCACCCTCCGTGGCTCCCTCCACTTCGGCCCCACCGGCGGACGGCACATCCGCGGACGGCGACATCGTGCAGTACACGCACTCAGGCTCGCGCTACCTCCTGGGCTACGGAAAGGATTTCTTCGGGATCTGGGACCGTCAGAGCCCTGCCAGCCCCGTCGAGCGATTCCCGAGAACGGACGAGGGGTGGTCCGCGGCGTGGCACCGCTACACGGCCATCGAGACCAACTACGCCGAGGTGTCGCTCGGGGGTCAGAGCGCCGGGTCGCCCTCGTCGGCGGGCTGACCCGCCAGTCGCTGCGACAGGATCTCCTCCACGAGCTCCGCGACCTGGGTCGGGTTGCGACCGACCTTGACCCCCACCGCCTCGAGGGCCTCCGCCTTGGCCGCCGCCGTTCCCGTGGATCCGGTCACGATCGCCCCCGCGTGACCCATCCGCTTGCCCGCAGGCGCTTCGAACCCGGCGATGTAGCCGACCACGGGCTTCGTGATCTCCTCTTCGATGCAGGCCGCAGCACGCTCCTCGTCATCGCCTCCGATCTCCCCCACCATGACGATCAACCCGGTCCCGGCGTCTCGCTGGAAGAGGCGCAACGACTCCACGAATCCGATCCCGTGCACGGGGTCGCCCCCCATGCCGATGCAGGTGGACTGGCCGATGCCGCGGGACGTCATCTCGTGCACGATCTGATACACGAGCGTGCCGCTCCGCGAGACCAGACCGACCGGGCCGGGGGCGCACACCTCACCCGGGATGATCCCTACGTTCGCCTCCCCGGGGCTTATCACGCCCGGACAGTTCGGACCGACGAGCATCGTCCGCGTGCCGGCGAGGTAGCCACGCACGTAGGCCATGTCCTTCACCGGGATGCCTTCGGTGATGCACACCACGAGCCTGATCCCTGCGTCGGCTCCCTCCAGGATCGCGTCGGGGGCGAACCGAGGTGGGACGAAGATCATGGTTGTGTTCGCGCCGGTCTCTCGGACGGCATCGGCAACGGTTTCGAACACGGGGATGCCTTCGACATCCTGTCCTGCCTTGCCCGGCGTTACCCCCGCCACGACCTCCGTGCCGTAGTCGACGTTGCGCAGGGTGTGGAACGTTCCCTCCTTGCCCGTGATCCCCTGCACCACGAGGCGGGTGTCGGCATCGACGAGAACGCTCAGGCCGCCTCCCCGTTCGCCAGCGCCGCCACCTCTTCCGCGGCATCGAGCATGGTCGACGCGGTCACGATCCGGGGGTGGGCGGCCTGGGAGAGGATGCGACGCCCCTCCTCGGCGTTCGTTCCGTCCAGTCGGACGACGATCGGCACATCGGCCTCCACGCGGTCCAGGGCCTCGAGGATGCCCCTCGCAACCAGATCGCACCGAGTGATACCGCCGAAGATGTTGATGAACACGGCCCGCACGGCCGGGTCCGACAAGATCACCTCGAGCGAGGTTGCCATCGTGTCGGCGGAGGCCCCTCCACCCACGTCGAGGAAATTCGCGGCTCGGGCACCGGCCTGCGCGACGACGTCGAGGGTGGACATCACGAGCCCGGCGCCGTTCCCGATGATGCCGACCCGCCCCTCCAACTTCACGTACTGCAGGCCCGCATCCCTGGCGCGCTTCTCCACCGGGTCGATCGGAAACTGGTCCTTGAGCTCTGCCACCCGGGGTTGGCGAGTCAGCGCGTTGTCGTCGATCGTGACCTTCGCGTCCAACGCCACGACCCGCCCGTCGTCCAGCAGCACAAGCGGGTTGACCTCGACGAGGGAGGCATCTCCCTCCTGCACCAGCTCCCACAGCCTTCGAAGGATGTCACCGGCTCCCTCGCGCGCCTCTACCGGCAGCGTGCCGACGAGTTCTCGCACGTGCCACGCGCGCAGTCCCAGCACGGGATCGATGTGGACGCGGCGGATCGCGTCCGGCCGCTCGACCGCAAGCGTCTCGATGTCGACTCCGCCTTCTGCCGTGACGAGCGCGAGGTATCGTCCGGTCGACCGGTCCAGCAGGAACGAGGTGTAGTACTCCTCGGCGATCGGGAGCCGTTCCTCGACGAGCACCCTCGTGACCGCATGGCCCTCGAAGTCCGACCCCAGCATCCGCTCGGCGGCCGTACCGGCCGCCTCGGGCGAGTCGCAGAGCTCGACGCCACCACCCTTGCCACGTCCCCCCACCTGGACCTGGACCTTGACGACCGAACGGCCACCCAACGCCCGGGTGGCGATCGCGGCTTCGTCGGAGGTGAAGGCGACGCTCCCCTCCGGAGTCGGGATGCCACGGGAACGGAAGAGCTCCTTGCCCATGTGCTCGTACAGATCCACGAGCCTCAGACCCTCGACCCGAGACGCTCGCGGAGCCACGTCGCGATGTCGCCCGTATTGGCCCCCGGCGTGAAGACCGCCTCGATCCCGGCCTCTTTCAGCTTGGGGATGTCGTCGGCGGGGATCACGCCGCCAGCCACCACCACAACGTCGTCGGCCCCGCGCTCGCGCAGCGCCGTCACCACCTTCGGGAACAGCGTCATGTGCGCCCCCGAGTGGCACGAGAGGCCCACGGCGTCGGCGTCTTCCTGGACGGCCGTTTCGGCGATCTGTTCAGGGGTCTGGAAGAGCCCCGTGTAGATCACCTCGAACCCGGCGTCACGGAGAGCTCGGGCCACGACTTTGGCACCGCGGTCGTGTCCGTCAAGGCCAGGTTTCGCAACGATAACGCGGTACTTCTCAGCCATCGCGAGCGAGTCTACTCAGCGTCTGGCCAGCGTCTGCGTGCGCATCTGAGCGCGAACACTCAGGGTCGAGAAGTGACCCGCCCGCCGCGATCGCCGACGTGGTCGATCACGCCGTAGGTCTTGGCCTCCTCGGGCGTCAGGATGAAGTCGCGGTCGAGGTCGTCGTGAACCTTCGCGACCGGCTGGCCGGTGTGCCGGGCAAGGATCTCCTCCATCAGGTGGCGCTGCCGAACCATCTCGGTCGCGTGGATCTTGATGTCGTCGGCCGGGAACGGGCCTTGCATGCTGCCGTGGGGTTGATGAAGAAGCACGCGAGCATGCCCCAGCGCGTGGCGCTTGCGGGCCGCGCCGGCAGCCAGAAGTACCGCCGCCGCGCTCGCCGCCTGCCCCACACACCACGTCGCAACGTCGGGCCGGATTGCCTGCATGGCATCGTAGATCGCGAATAGCGCCGTCATGTCCCCGCCCGGTGAGTTCACGTACAACGAGATGTCGCGCTCGGGGTCGTTCGCCTCGAGGAACAGCAGCTGAGCCACCACGACGTTGGCGAGCTCGTCGTCCATCACACCGCCCAGGAAGACCACGCGCTCACGGAGCAGCCGCGAATAGATGTCGAACGCGCGCTCACCTCGCTCCGAGGGCTCGACGACGGTGGGGACGAGCGTGCGAATCTGGTCCACCTCCGGTACGATGGCAACCAGGGAGTTGCCGAGAACACGGTAGTCGCTTTCGGTTCCATTGGCAACCTAGAGGTTGCCCAGGACGGAGGCCGGTGGAGAGCAGAGATAGACACGCGGAGACGATCCGGCACGAGGAGACGATCCGAGCGCCGGTGGACGACGTATGGACCTTCCTCACCGACCCGGGGGCTCTCTCCGCGTGGTTCGGCGCGGATGCGTGGCTCGAGCTGGAGCCGGGAGGGCCGGTGCGGTTCCGGTTCGCGGACGGGACCGAGCGGCGGGGTACGGTGATCGACGTCGAGCGAGGCCGGCGGCTCACGTGGCGCTGGCGAGAGCTCCACGGCGCCGGCCTCAGCCTCGTGGTCGGCGCTCCTTCGACCGTGACGATCGAGCTCGTTCCGATGAGAGACGAGACCCGAGTGCAGATATCGGAGTCCCCGGCAACACCTGAGGAATTGCCGGCCGCCCGGGAGGCAAAGAGATGATGCAAACACGTGCCGGGGGCAGCCTCGAGGCTCCCATGGGGGAGCCTGCCGCGGTATTCGAGGCACTTGCCGATCCCACGCGGCGTGCCTTGATGCAGGCGCTCTCGGAGTCCGGTCCGGCCACGCTCGCGGAACTCTCCGCACGGCTACCCGTTACACGCCAGGCGGTCACGAAGCATCTCGCCCTGCTGAGGGAGGCGGGGCTCGTGACGCCGCACGGAGAGGTTCGGGGCCGGCGCTACGAGCTGACCCCAGCTCCGCTGGCCGACGCCGTGGGGTGGATGATGGATGTGGGCGCCGGCTGGGACGAACGCCT
>Ga0299907_10002485_pt1 | contig 11378 bp, 10 predicted proteins | sample RVTome_16_FD_198680 | JGI IMG/M metagenome (GOLD analysis project Ga0299907, IMG submission 198680) | Soil microbial communities from uranium-contaminated site in the Upper Colorado River Basin, Wyoming, United States - RVT152D67 (version 2) ...
GAGCGCCGCTCCGCCCTTGAAGCCGGGCGAGGAGGCTTTCCAGGTTCGCTCCGAAGCGGATGGACAGCGTGTTCTCGATCGCTTCAACGGTTTTCACGACGGCTTCATCCGACGGATCGACATCGTGTCGCGGGATCGCTTCGAGGAGATCGGCGTTCAGTCCGCGGACGGGGTCTACGATGTCACGATCGAGTTCGCGCACTACAACTATCCGGACGGGGACGAGCCCTTCCATCCCGTCGACCAGATCATCGAGGCGAAGTTCAGTAGCGTGGAAGATGTCTACGTCGACCTGGCGCGCGAATACCTCGGGAACTCGATCACCGCGCTTTACATCGAAGCCGGCCACCGGTGCCGGAGTCTCTTGCCCGACGCCGAGGACTGCCTTGGCCTGCACTGGGGGCGGCATCGCTACGTCGAGGACAAGAGGAGGTTCGACTACCGGAAGGTGCGGCTGTTCACGTTTTCGGACGCGGTGTTTCGAGAGTGTTGAGCCGATCTAGTGACCTTCGCACCCTCCTCGCCATGACCATCGTGGTCGCGTTTCCGCTGCCACTCTCCGCCCAGGCCCAGGATGGGAGCGTCGGTGTTTCGAGCGAGTCCTACCGCAGGGCCCGAGCCGTCGTCGAGCGGGCGGTCCAGGCGTTCGGCGGAAGAGAGCGCCTCGACGCAGCGCGCGACCTCGCGCTCGACATCGAGGGCGAGCTCCATTGGCGCCACCAGAGCCTCGGTCCGGACCCGCCCTATGACGCGGAGCCCTTCCGGGCGACCTTCGTGCACCAGCCTTCTCGAGAGCGACTCGCCTACGAGAACGAGTGGCGGCTCGGCGGGGGATTCCGTGGGCACAACCGGCAGGTGATCGTGGGGGAAGGGGGGTTCTCTCTCGACCTCCTTCGGCGAATCGTCTCCGACACGCCGGATCCGCCTCCGATCCGGGACCATTTCTACGTCGAGCGGGTGCCGCACCTCCTGCTCCTGAGAATCCTCGAGAGCCCGGGGTCGTTCCGATCGCTGGGGTCGGTCGAGGTGCACGGTCGCGCGCACGAGGCGATCGCCGCGATCGACGACGGGAATCAAGTGACGCTCCTCTTCGATCAGGTCACGGGTCTCCTCTCGGCCTACGAGCGGCTGATCTCCGATCCTATCGACGGCGACGCCGTACAGCTTCGGGCGTGGGACGGCTATCGCTCGATCGACGGCGTCCAGGTGCCGGGTCGGTACCGGCAGTGGATCGCGGGCGGGCTCACGCAGGACCTGCGGTTCGTGGAGGTCCGCTTCGGAGAGTCATCGGCGGCCGACTCCATCTTCGATCGCCCGCCTGGATTCGAGCCGGCCCCGGCTCCGTCGTGGCCGTCCCGCCAGGTCACGGAGATCGCTCCGGGCGTACACTTCCTCGAAGGCGTGGCGCCCGGCTACAACATGCTGTCCGTCGAGCTCGGGGACTCCCTCCTCGTCGTCGAGGCTCCGCTCGGGTCCGCCGCCATGGAAACGGCGATCGAGGTCCTGCGCGAGGCCGCGCCCGGCAAGCCGATCGCGTTCGTCGTGCCGACCCACCACCACGACGACCATGCCGGTGGGTTGCGCGCGTTCGTCGCCGCCGGGGCGACCGTCGTGACGACTCCCGGCAACGTGGAGTTCTTTCGGGAGATGGCGAAGGCGTCGCGGACCATCGATCCGGACGCGCTGGCGAAAAGCCCTCGCGAGCCCAGAATCGATCCGATCCAGGGGAAGAGGCGGGTCATCGAGAAGGGCGGGCATCGGGTCGAGATCCACGACATCGGCCCCTCCCCGCACGCCGAGGAGATGATCGTCGCGTGGCTCCCCGAGAAAGGGATCCTCTTCCAGGGCGACCTCCTGAACGCCGGCAGCGACGGGTCGCTCCAGCCGGCCAACGATACCACCCGGCATTTCGCGCGCTGGCTCCAGGAGCGTGGGATTCGACCACGGACGATCGTGGGCGTCCACTCGCCGGCCCGCTCGCTGGCGGACCTGGAGCGCGCCCTGACGATGCTGGAGGGCCGGGAGTAGCCCCTCGCCGTCCATTCGTCCCCCGTCGGTGCCGGTTCGTCGATTTTTCGTTGATCCGCCGGGCCTCCTCCCTTAAACAGATGATGTGCGCAGGTTGTGGATCCTCGTCTTCGGGCTGCCGCTTCCGGCTTCTGGGCTCTTCGCTCAGCAACCACCTCAGCCGCTGACGGGGGAGGTCCGCGACGCGGCCGACCGGCCCGTCCGGGGCGCGAACGTTTTCCTGCTCGAGACGCTGGAGGGGGACCTGACCGGCGCCGACGGGACGTTCTCCATCGAGACGCGACACACGGGCCCGGCGACCCTCGTCGTCCGGCATCTTTCGTACGCCGAGCATCGGGTCGATCTCGTGACGCCTCGCCCGGAACCGGTGGACGTATCGCTTCTGGAGCTCGTCCAAGCCGAGGCGATCGTCGTGACCGCCGGGGGTTACACCGCCGGGGACGAGGCCGGTGCCGCCCTCACCAGTCTCGAGGTCGTGACGACGCCGGGGACCAATGCCGACGTGGCGGGCGCGATCAAGACCCTTCCGGGCGTCCAGAACGTGGACGAGGGAAACGGGCTCTTCGTCCGCGGCGGCGACCGGATGGAGACCAAGCTCTTCCTGGACGACGCCGTGGTGATCGATCCGTTGCGCCTGGAGGAGCCGACCGGCAGCATCACGCCGACCGTCGATCCCTTCCTGCTGGACGGGATCTTCTTCTCGTCGGGAGGTTTCGGCGCGCGGTTCGGAAACGCGCTCTCCGGCATCGTCGACCTGCAGACCCAGGGCCGGCCGCCGACCCGACACGTCAACCTGGGAGCCAACCTGGCCGGAGTGGACGCCAGCGTGGGGTGGCCGCTCGGCCGCGACCTGGGCGCCCACGCCACCGTGAGCCGCTGGCACGTCGGGCCGATCTTCTCGGTCAACGGGAGCACCCGCGACTACCCGGTCCCTCCGCAGGGCTACGACCTGAGCGGCAGCCTGGTCTGGAGCTATCGGCCGGACGGCGAGTGGAAGACGTTCGCGATCCGGCAATCGACGGATCTGGAGGTCGAGGTCGACGAGGCGTCCTTCACGGGGATCTACGCGCTGGACGAAAGGGGCTCCATCGTCGTCAGCTCGTGGCGGGAGCGGTTCGACCGCGTGCTGCCTCGTGTCAGCGTCTCCCGGTCCACGCTGTCGCGCCGCGAGAGCTCCGGAGCCCTCGACCTCGAATCCGAGACGATCCTGACCCAGGTCTTCGGCGAGGTCGCCTGGTCGCCGGCGGACCGGTTCGTGGTAACGGCTGGGGGGGAGATCGAACGGCTGGCGAGCGATGTCGCGGGCCGCCTCCCGGCGACCGCTTCGGATCGGTCCGCGGAAGCGGCATCGATTCCGATCGACGTCGATGAGGCCGGAAGCCGCGCCGGCGCGTTCGCCGAAGGTGAGCTCCGTCTCGGCGGGAGGGCTCGCGTGCGCACCGGCATCCGGACCGACCGCTCGACCCATACCGACGCGCGGAGCTGGGATCCACGGGTCTCGGCCGACGTGGGGCTCGGCGGGAGCGCCACGCTCCTCCTGGCTTGGGGGATCTACCATCAGGTCCCGGATCCCCTCTTCTTCGAGGCCTCGCTCGGTGACCCGGGACTGCCTCCCATGCGCAGCCGGCAGCTCGTGGCCGGCATCCAGCTCGGCTCCCCGGCGGACGCCCTCGTCCGGGTCGAGGCGTACGACAAGGAGTACGAAGACCTGGCGCTCGCCGGCCTGGACGGACACGTGGTGGGGGGCGGCGAGGGAGCCAGCCGCGGGCTCGACCTCTTTGTGAAGGGACCCCTCGTCTGGGGGATCGACGGTCGGGCGTCCTACAGCCTGGTGGATGCCGAGCGGACCGATCCCGACACGGGCGTTCGCGCGCGATCTCCGAACGACGTCACCCATAGCCTGACCGTGGTCGGCGCACGTCCGCTCGCCGTTGGGTGGTCGGTGAGGGCCGCCTACCGGTACGCGACCGGGCGCCCCTTCACCGACGTGGTGGGTGCCACCTTCGATCCCGAGGCCGATGTCTTTGTCCCGAAGTTCGGGGATCCCTTCGTCGAGCGGCTTCCGGATTACCATCGGCTCGATCTGGCGGCCAGCCACATCCGCCAGATCGGGCGCTGGCAAGCGGTCTTTTATGGGAGCCTCGGCAACGTTTTCGACCGCAAGAACGTGCTCGAGTTCCGCTGGTCCGAGGACTTTGCGGAGCGCTTTCCGGTCCGGAGCCGGAGCAAGCGCTCGGTCTTCTTCGGCGTGAGCCTGGACCTGTGAATCCTCATGGAGGGGTGTCATGAGAACCAAGGGCCTGATCTCGTTCGTCCTGGCGTGGATGGTTCTGGCGCCGGTGAGGCTCACCGCCCAGCCGGACGCGACGACGCTCGCCGACTCGATCCAGCGCGAGATCGTGGCCGCCTACGTGCGGGGCGACGACGCGCGGCTCGCGGCCGCTCGCGCGCTGGCCGAGCGCGCGGTCACGATCTATCCCGAGGATGCGCTCCTCCACCATTACCTGGGGTTCTCCCTCTATCGGCAGGCGGCGTTGATGCATGACGACCCGGACCAGCCACGGATCCTGGACGCCGCCGAGGCCGCCCTCGAGCGTTCGGCCGCGATCCGTCCGCTTCCGGAGACGCACGCGCTGCTGGCCTCGGTCTACGGGCTTCGGATCGGCGCGAATCCGGCTCTGGGCGCGAGCCTGGGCCCTCGGAGCAGCGAGGAGCGCTCGATCGCCGAGCGGCTGGGGCCGGAGAACCCGCGCGTCTGGCTCCTCAAGGGGATCGGGGCCTTTTTCACGCCTGAGGCGTTCGGGGGAGGGCTCGAGCGGGCAGGCGAATATCTCGATCGATCGCTGGAGCTCTTCGAAGACGACGATCCGGAGCGGCCCCTGCCGCGTTGGGGTGGCGCGGAGGCGCGCGTCTGGCGGGGCCGCGTGCATGAGGGACGCGGTCAGGTCGACCGGGCCCGCAGCGAGTATGAGGCGGCGCTCGCGCTGGAGCCGGAGTACGTATGGGTGCGGGGCGTCCTCATCCCCGGGCTGGCTTCCGGCGACGGTGATCACGATCATGACCGGTGAGAAGGAGCGCGGTACTGCGACGGTGACCGCGCCGCCTCTCCCGTCCATGAGCGCGCGACTCCGCCCCTGGCTCCTCTACTGGCTCGCCTGGATCCCCATCGGCGGCCTCTACACGGCCGCCCTCGCGAGGGAGGTCTCGTCCCTGCGCGACGCGCTCGCGGGCGGCGCGCTCGCCATCCTCGTCGCCGGCCTCATGGGCATGGGGATCTGGAGGCTCTCTGGACGGCTTCCGTGGCCGGATCGGAAGCGCGGCCGCTTCGCCGTGATCCAGATCCTGGCCGCGCTCCTCTTTGTGACGGTCTGGGTCGGTACGATCTACGGGCGGATCGCCATCGGGGAAGGTTGGGAGACGGCGAGCCCGATCTTGAGGTCAGACGCCGGGTGGACGCTGCTCATGGGCTTCTGGCTCTTCGGCGTCATCACCGGGGTCTCCCACGTGATCCGCGGCGAGCAGCGGATCCGGGAGCAGCAGAAGGCCGTCGAGCGCGCCGAGGCCCTCCGCGCGCGGGCGGAACTCCAGGCGCTCCGGGCCCGGCTCCATCCCCACTTTCTCTTCAACACGCTCCACGGGGTGAAGAGCCTGATCCGCCGCGATCCGGTTCGCGCGGAGGTCGCCATCGAGCGACTGGGGGACCTGCTGCGGTCGCTCCTCGATCGGGGCGAAGAGGCCGACGACGTTTCGCTGGAGGAGGAGTTGACCTTCGTCCGCAAGTACCTGGCCCTCGAACAGCTCCGCCTCGGGGATCGCCTCTGCGTGGTGGAAGGGGTGGAAGCGGATTCCCTCGAGTGCGGCGTTCCGCCCCTGATCCTGCAACCGCTCGTCGAGAACGCGATCCGCCACGGGATCGCGCCCCGCGCCGGGGGAGGGACGTTGCGGTTGACGGCAGCCCTCCGGAACGGGGACCTGGTCGTCGGTGTGTCGGACGACGGCCCGGGATCGGTGGATGCCGAACTCGAGGCGGCCGCCGGCCTCGGGCTGAGGACGGTCCGACAGCGCCTCGAGGCCGGCTTTGGCCGGCGGGCCTGCCTGGCGATCGAAACCGCGATCGGGAAAGGGTTCGCGGCCACGCTGACGATGCCGGCGCGGCCTTTTGAGCCTCGCGACGGCTCCACGCGGGATGGCGCGGGATCGGAGGGCGAGCCGTGAAGAGGGCCACCGCGGTTCTCGTCGAGGACGAGCCCCTCGCACTGGGCGAGCTGCGCGAGCTCGTCGGCGAGGTCGAGTGGCTGGAGACCGTGGGCGAGGCCCCCGACGGAGGGGAGGCCGTGCGGCTGATCGACGAACTCCGCCCGGACATCGTCTTCCTGGACGTGCAGCTTCCCGAGCTCTCGGGCCTCGAGGTGCTGGACCGGGTCGTCCACCAGCCCGTGGTCGTCTTCACGACCGCGCACGATCGATACGCCGTCGCGGCGTTCGAGCTGGAGGCGCTGGACTATCTGATCAAGCCTTTCGGCCGTGAGCGCTTCCGGCGTGCGGTCTCGCGCGCTCGCCGGGCGCTGCGCGACCACGATCGCCCCGCGACCGCCGAGCGGGCGCGCCGGGCTTTCGCCGCAGAAGCGTTGAGCCGCATCCTGGTGCGCCATCGTGACGGCATCGTGCCGATCAGCCTCGACGCGATCGAGCGGCTGGAGGCCAGGGGCGACTATGTCGCCCTGCACACCGGAGGGAGGCGCTTTCTGGTTCGGCTGGCGCTGAGCGAGCTGGAGCGGCGCCTGAATCCGTCCCGATTCCTCCGTGTCCACCGATCCCACATCGTCAACTTGGATCACGTGAGCTCGATCGTCCCGTTCGATGGGTCGCGGTTCCAGTTCGTCATGCGCGACGGGGCAGAGCTTCTGAGCAGCCGGGCGAGGGCGAAGGAACTGCGGCGGCGCGTGCTCTAGCGAGGTGTCAGCCTGAGCCCGGCCCCGGGGTTCCGGGAAGCGGGGCCAGCCCGAGCTCCGTCCGCGCCAACTCGGCGACGATCTCGACCACCTCGGCCGCCTTCCGGCCCGGGCGCGCCAGGTTGTCGAAGGTCTCGAAGCTGGTCAGCGTGTGGAGCACGTCGAGTGCGCGCTCGAGGTCGTTCTCCCGCGGGCGGCCGTGCTCCGCGGCCATCCGGCCGAGCAGGACGGTGAGCCCCTTCCTCCGCCGCTCGTCCCGGCCGCGGATCCCCCTCGCGAAGTCCAGGTCGACGGCCGCCAGGCCACGGAGGCGTCGGAGGAGGATCCGGTCCGAGGCGTAGAACCGGACGAAGATGGCGATGAACCGGTCGAGGGCGGCGAGCGGATCCGGTTCCTGAAAGGCGCCGGCCAGGTCGGTCATCCGCCCGCGCACGGCGAGGTCGTCGAACAACGCCTCCATGAGACCGGTCTTGGAGCCGAACTGGTAGTACACCGTCGCCCGGGAGACGTCGGCCTCGCGAGCGACCGTGTCCACGGTGAACTCCGCGTAGCCGTCGCCCTCGAGAAGGCTCCGCGCCGCCTCCAGGATTCGCCCGCGGGTCTCGTCGACACCCTCCTGCCGCTTGCCGAGCCGGTACGGCCTCGGGCTCAAGCGGGTCCGGACTCCTGGATGGCGGGGGCGGACTCCGTCCGCTTTCGGGCAGCGACCGCGGTGAGGGCCCCGAGCCCGGTGAACGCGGCGATCGCCACCAGGGAGCCGATCCAGCCCGGCTTGACCGTCATGAGGAAGATGATCCCGACCGCCAGGCCGACCCGCAGCCGATGCGAGAGAAGGAGGATCGGGTCGGCCAGCCGGGCCCTGAGAGAGGCGTCCAGCTCGGCCGATCCGGCGAGCTCCGGACCGATCCCGCGGACCCGCCGGGCCGTCATGACGCCGGCGATCGCCGGGAGGGCGAGCAGGCCGAGGAAGCTGATCGCGATCCAGGGGGCGCCGCCCCAGGAGACGGCCATCATGTAGACCCCGGTCACGAGAAGGGTGACGAAGGACCCGGGATAGAAACGGCGCAGGACGAGGAACAGCCCGAGCCAGCCGCGGGCCTCGCGGGCGTCCGACGCCCGCCGGAGGTTCCGCAGGCTCGTCCACTCGATCCCGAGCGCCGCGAACATGCCGAGGGCGCCCAGGACATGGAGGAAGAGCGCGATCGAATAGACCATCGAAGAGACCTCCTCGGGATGGGTTTGCGACTAGAGTAGTCATACAGACTGTATGTCTGATTTATCGTCATGTCAAACCACCCCTGTGATCGTTCCCCTTGCAGTGACCTCAGTATTCGCTTATAATGCCGAATTATGAGAAAGTTCGGTACAAAAGGCGAAGTCTTCCTCGCCCTGATCGGCGACGTGGAGGGCTCCCGACAGATCGCACAGCGGGCGCGGCTTCAGCGTGAGCTGGAGCGGGCGACCGCACGCGTGAACCGGATCCTGGGCCCGGCGCTGGCGGCGCCCCTCAGCCTGACGGCCGGCGACGAGATCCAGGGGCTCTTCCGGGACCCGGCGGCGGCGGTGGACGCGGTGATCGAGGTGGCGGACGCCGTCTTTCCGGCGCGACTGGTCCACGGTCTCGGCCTGGGGCCCCTCGAGACCGACCTGGGCCCGGATCCGGCGCTCCTGGACGGACCCTGCTTCCACCTGGCCCGGGAGGCCATGCTGGAGGCCCGCGGAGAGGGGAGCTGGTTGGTCGCCCGCGGCCTCCGGGAACCCGGAGACGTCCTCGTGAGCGCGCTCTTCCGGCTTCTGGGAGAGCTTCGGTCCAGGTGGACCGAGATCCAGGCCGAGCACGTTCGCCACGCCCGCGGGCGGCCCCAGAAGGAGGTCGCCGAGCGGCTCCGGAAGGCCGAGTCGACGGTCAGCGAGAGCCTCAAGGCGGCAGGGTTCCAGGCCGCTCTGGAGGGGGAGTCCGCCCTTCGAGCGGCGCTTCGCGCATTCGGTCGTGCAGACGAAGTACAGCCAAGTTCGGTTTTGGAGGCGAATAGATCGTGACCGCCAGCGGAACCCTTCTGGCCCTCCTGGTCGCCGGCCACGTCCTGGTAGATTTCGCCTTTCAGACCCGTCGGATGGTCGAGGGGAAGGGACGGTTCGGGTGGCTCGCCCTTCACGCCGTCCTGGTCGCGATCGTCCAGGCGGCGGTCGCGCTTCCCTTCCTCTCCCTTCGCGCCGTGCCTCTTATCCTGGGCCTGGCGATCACCCATGCGGCCATCGACCGCCTGAAGGCAGCCACCGCCCGCCCGTCCGGGCTCGGACCGTTCCTCGCCGACCAGGCGGCGCATCTCGTGGCCCTGATCCTGGTCTGGCTACTCTGGACGCCGGCCCCCGTCTGGCCGGCACCCCTCTATCCCGTCTTCGGAGCCATGGTCGGGACGTGGTCGATGGTGGCCGTGCTCGCGGCCGCCTACGCCTTCAACGGAAACGGCGGCGCGGCGATCGTCGCCGCCGTCCTCGCCCGTCATCGGCTGGACGAGGTGACCGACGGCATCACCGAGGAGGAGCGGTCGCGCGGGCGGACGATCGGGATCCTCGAGCGCGTGATCCTGCTGACGCTCGTGATCGTCGGGCAGTGGGGCGCGCTCGGGTTCGTGATCGCGGCCAAGTCCATCGCCCGGTTCAAGGACCTGGACCACCGCGACTTCAGCGAGCGGTACCTGATCGGGACCCTGGCCAGCGTTCTGGTCGCGATCGCGAGCGGGCTCGCGGTGCGGGGGTTTCTCGGAACGGTTGGGGGCGCGGGCTAGCCGTCATCCGGCGCGAGCGGCCGCGATTCACACCCCGCTCGCGATCCAGTCCGGCAGCTCGCGGATCGACCGGAGCTCCACGTAGGCGTGACGGGCGCGCTCCTCCTCGTCGACCTCCTCGTGGGCCCACGTCGTGTGGTAGGGGATGTGGACGCCGAGCCCGCCCATGGCCACGACCGGCAGGACATCCGAGCGGAGGGAGTTCCCGACCATGACGAAGTCGGCGGGGGCGATCCCGCGCCGGCGGGCGATCCGCTCGTAGGTCGGACGGTCCTTCCGGCTGACGATTTCGACGCCGCGGAAATGCTCTCGGAGCCCCGAGCGCTCGACCTTGCTCTCCTGCTCGAGGAGGTCGCCCTTGGTCACGATCACGAGCTCGTGGCGCTCGGCCAGCGAGGCGACGGTCTCGTGGACGCCGTCCAGAAGCTCGATCGGGGCCTGGATCATGGCCCGGCCGAGCTCGACGACCTTCTGGATCTCGGCGCCCGTGATGCGTCCCTCGGTCAGCTCGACCGCCGTCTCCACCATCGACAGGATGAACGCCTTGATCCCGTAGCCGAAGTGGGGGAGGTTCCGCACCTCGGCCTCGTATAGCCGGGCGTCGATCCAGGCGGGATCGTGGTAGTGGGCCAGGAGGGCCCGGAACTCGGCCTGGGTGTCCCGATACAGGTCCTCGTTCCGCCACAGGGTGTCGTCGGCGTCCAAGGCGATCACGTCATGCATGGATGGAAGATATCCTCATCCCAGGTGGCCGGCCCCCGGCGCCATTGTCGACGTTGAACGTCCACCCGCCCTCCCCCCGTCATACCGGGAGACCGCTTCCAGGTCCCCAACCACACCAGGCCCGGGGGAACTCATGCGACGCGCGCTGCTGCTTCTACTCCTGACGTTCCTAACGTCCGCCTGTGCGAGGGCGCAGGAGAGCGCTCCCGATCCCTCACCGGCGGCCGCCTTCTCGGAGGGACCGGTCGCCTTCACCCACGTCACCGTCGTCCCGATGGACGAGGAGCGGGCGCTCGAGGACCACACGGTGGTCGTGGAGGGGGAGCGGATCGTGGCCGTCGGACCGGCGGGAGACGTCGAGATTCCGAAAGGCGCCACGGTCGTCGACGGGACCGGCCGCTGGCTGATCCCCGGCCTGGCCGAGATGCACGGACACACCCCGCCTCCCGATGCGCCCCGGCAGCACGTCGAGAACGTGCTCTTCCTCTACGTGGCCAACGGCATCACGACCGTCCGGGGCGTTCTTGGGGCGCCCGGGCAACTCGAGCTCAAGGCCGAGGCGAACTCGGGGGCGATCGTATCTCCGACCCTCTATCTGGCCGGCCCCAGCTTCAATGGAAACTCGGTCTCCACGCCCGCCCAGGCCGCCGAGATGGTCCGCGAGCAGGCCGAAGCGGGATGGGACCTGCTCAAGATCCATCCCGGGCTGACCCGCGAGGAATACGACTCCCTCGCGGTGACCGCGAAGGTGGCCGGCATCCGTTTCGTCGGGCACGTCCCCGAAGAGGTCGGCCTCGCGCACGCGCTCGAGATGGGGCAGGAGACGATCGAGCACCTGGACGGGTACGTCGAATACCTGGACGGGGCCGAAGGACCCGTCGATCCG
>Ga0299907_10002486_pt1 | contig 11372 bp, 10 predicted proteins | sample RVTome_16_FD_198680 | JGI IMG/M metagenome (GOLD analysis project Ga0299907, IMG submission 198680) | Soil microbial communities from uranium-contaminated site in the Upper Colorado River Basin, Wyoming, United States - RVT152D67 (version 2) ...
GGGAGGGCGAGCCAGCCGGCCTGGTACGGAAGGAGGCGGTGGTAGACCGCGGCGTCGAGCGCGACTCCCACGGCGAGCATGAGCAGAGCGAGCTCCACGGGCCACCACTCCCGGAAGGCGAGCGCGAGCGCGCACGCCGCGAGGAGCGGCGCCAGCCCGACCGCGAGGCGCGTCTCCAGTCGTCCCTTCAGCGTGTACGCCATGCCCTCACCCTCGCGAGGAAGCGGCGCGCGGAGTACTTCGCCCCGGCAAGCGTGTCGGCGGCCGGAAACGCCCACTGGGCGGGCGCGCCGGCGAGCGCGAGCGTGCGGCTCTCGTCCGTGACAGCGGGAACCGTGGAGTCAGCCGCGAGGACGATCCAGCCGGCGACGGTGTCCAGGTCGTGCTCCGCCACGATCCGCGCCAGGAGGGGGTCGTGCCGGAAGCCGCGCCTGAACCCTGTGGCGCAGATGACCTGCGGCGCCCCGTTCAGCTCGGAAGAGACCCGAAACCGGCCCCTGCGGGCCGCCCGCTCGAGCGGCTCGTCCCAGCCGCGTCCGGGCGGGTACGACGGAGCCGACCAGCCGCGGAGGAGCTCCGCCCGCTCCTCGGCGCCCGTGCGCTGGAAAGCGGCAAGCCCCCGGCGCGTGAAGAGCTCGCGCGGGAGGTTGAGCGGGCGGCGCAGGGGCTCCCGGCGCCGCACGGAGACCACGCTCGAGCCGGCGGCGAGGGCGTTCAGCCATTCGGTCGCGGCCGCCATTCCCGCACCCACGATCTCGACCTCGTCCGCATAGCCGTGCCACTCGTACGCGTGCACGGCGCGCTGGTCGGACTCGAGCTCCGGCGGAAGGGCGAGCCCCGGATGGCCGGGCGCGAGAAGCACATGGGGGAAGACGCCCTCGCGGTCGAGATCGAAGCCGCCCTCGACCGCGCGCATGCGCTCGATGCGGACGCGGCGGAAGCTCTCGTCCCAACCGGAGCGCTCCCGGAGCTCCGCGACGTGGTCGAGGAACTCCTCCACGGTCGGGTGGTAGCGGTCGCAGACGGAGCCCACGAGCGGGACGACGCTGCGCCGGCGCCGGGCCGAGCGAACGGCCAGGCCGGGGAAGGACGTCGGCAGGCAGTGCCCGTCGCTCTCGGAGCGCATGCGCCGCTGGCGGATGGCCGCGGCCCGCCGCCGCCAGGCGCCCGCCGGATCCGGATCGGTTCCAAAGACGGCGATGTCGTGCGGGCCCAGTCCCCCGTGGCGGAGCATCGCATAGGCGACGAACCCGGCCAGCCCCCCGCCGACGACCCCGACCCGCACGGACCGCTTGTGTTTCACGAGCACAAGCCTTTTTCCCCCGTTCTTCCTTGCCCGTTGCAGCTAGCGAGCGGGGTCCTCACTTTGTGCGTGAGAAACACAAGCCCTTCGCAGCTGCGGAGCGGAGGGCGCACGACCGGGCCTACTTGACGGAGCCGGCGAGGAGGCCTTGCACGAAGTAGCGCTGGAAGGCGAAGAAGACGACGAGCGGGATGGCGAGCGAGACGAACGTCGCCGGCGCGATCAGCTCGATGTTTGCCCCGAACTGCCGCAGCTGGGAGAAGATCGCCACCGTGATCGGCTGCGTCTCGCGCCCGAAGACGAGCGCGACGAGGAGGTCGTTCCAGGACCAGAGGAACTGAAAGATGGCGAGCGAGGCGATCGCCGGCAGGCCGAGCGGGAGGATGAGGCGGAAGAAGATGCGCAGCTCGGAGGCCCCGTCGATGCGCGCCGCCTCGAGCAGCTCCTTCGGGATCCCGATGAAGAAGTTGCGGAGGAGAAAGATGGCGAAGGGGAGCCCGAACGCCGTGTGGAAAAGCGCGATCGAAAGGACGGTGTCGAAGATTCCGACGTTGTTGTAGATCTCGAACATGGGGATTAGCGCCATCTGGAGCGGCACGACGAGGAGGGCGATCACGAGGACGAAGAGCCAGTCCCGACCGGGAAAGTCGAGCCAGGCAAAGGCGTAGCCAGCGAGCGCAGCGATGAAGATGGGCAGCACCGTGCCGCCGATAGCGATGTAGATCGTGGTCAGAAGCGAGGATCTGATCGGACCCTCACCTAGGACTTCGCGATAGTTGTCGAGGGTGAGGACGCTCGGCTCGGTGAGGACCCGCCACCAGCCCATCTCGTTGAAGTCGGCGGGGGACATGAGCGAGATGAGGAAGAGGCCGATCGTCGGCACGAGCCAGAAGAGGCCGACGGCGACGAGGAGGACGTGGATCGGCGCTTTCCCGAGGACGCGGAGGATCTTCGTCGCGAGGCTCTCCTCGATGACGACGGGCCGCCCGTGGGCCTCGGCAGTGGCGGTGGTCACGAGTGCCCCTTCCGGTGATGCTGTCGAGCTTCCGGGTCGCGAGCACCAAGCCGGAGGCGGCACTCGTCCGCAGCCAAGGCCGGGAGCCTTGGCAAGGGCGAGGGTCGTCTCCGGCGCCGCGTGATCGCGGGCCGGGAGCCGGCGAGTATTGCTGGAAGGGGCACTAGACCTCTCTCTTGAAGCGGCGCACGTTGAGGAGCAGGATCGGGATCACGAGCACGAAGAGGAAGACGGCGATCGCGGAGCCGAAGCCGAAGTTGTTCGCGGCGGTGAACGACTGCCGCCACATCTCGAGGGCGATCAGAGTCGCTTCCGGCTGCACGGAGCCCGGGGCGACCGAGAGCACGATGTCGAAGACCTTGAGGACGTTGATCAGCATCGTGATGAAGACGACGGTGAGCACCGGAGCCAAGAGCGGCACGGTCACGCGCCGGAAGACCTGCCATTCGGAGCCGCCGTCCGTGCGGGCGGCCTCGAGGACATCGCGGGGGATCGACGCCAGGCCGGCCGCGATCACCACCATGGCGAAGCCGGCCCAGATCCAGATGTAGGCGATGATCATGGAGACCGTGATCAGCTGGGCGGTCAGCCAGCCAACGCCGCCGAAACCTTCCGAGAACGTCGCCGATCCGATCGCCACGCGGTAGTCACCCGCCTCGACCTCCTCGAAGACGAAGGTGCCGTTCGGCTCGGTCGTCGTCGAGTCGACCGCCCCTCCATCCGGATCACGAAGCTCGATCGTCACGCGGGGAAGGCCCAGTTCCTCCCCTTCGACCTCCCCGGGCGTCCCGCCTCCGGGGCTGAAGTCGCGCCAGACGACGCCTGCGATGCCGCCCTCGGCCGGGTCGGGCAGCACCGCCTGCTCGGCGTCCTCCGGCACCTCGGCTGCCCGGATCCCCGTGAGGCCGATCGTGGCGACTCCCCCCGGCTGAAGCGGCTCCTGGAGCGTCAGCCCGCCCTGCGGCGTTCCGGCAACGTTCTCGGTCGACGGCTGAGCCTGCGAGAGGACCCCCGCCGGGTTGACGGCGTCGGCGCCGACGGCGATGAGGGCGTTGATCGCGCCGCGGTCGGGGTCCTGCTGGTACATCGCCGCCCGCCAGATGATGCCGGCGGCGAAGAGCGAGATGGCCATCGGCATGAAGACGACCGTCTTGAAGGCGACCGACCAACTCACCCGTTCGGTCATGACCGCGAAGATCAGCCCGATCGCCGTCACGACGGCCGGCACCACGCCGATCCAGATGGCGTTGTTCTTGATCGCCGTGACCGTGCTCGCGTCGTTGAAGAGCCGGGTGTAGTTGTCGATGCCGACAAAGGCGTCGCCCGAGCGGTCGAAGAAGCTCCGGACGACGGTCCGGATAGCCGGGTAGATGATGAAGAGACCGAGGAAGAAGGCGGCGGGAGCGAGGAAGCCGGCCGTGACGGCGTGCCTCCGCCACGCTCCGGGCTGTGCTGCCGGCGGAGCCCCCTTGGCCGGGGGCTCCGCCGTGACGCTCGCGCCGCTCATGCGCTCCCCGTCGCCTGCGCCGCTACCCGCCGAAGGCCTGCGCGGCTGCGTCCTCCATCTGCTGCGCGATCCCGTCCACGTCGTCCGGGTTGCGGACGAAGTCCTGGAAGAGCTTGAACAGACCCTGGCCGACCGTGCCGCCAAACTCCGCAGGCTGGAGGTCGGAGAGGTCGAAGCGGAAGGTCTCCGCCTCCGCGATGGCCCCGGCCGTCGTCTGCGAGATGGGGTCCGGGTACACCGAGGGATCGAGACCCCGGTTCAGGGAGGCGAAGCCCCCCCGCTCGGCCCAGAGCTGCGCCGCCTCGGTAGTCGTCAGGTAGCTGATGAACGCCTGCGCAGCCGGACTATCCTCGAACATGACGACCGTGTCGCCGCCGCCTACGACCGAGGGCGGCGAGTCCTCGATGGAGGGGAAGGGAAAGACGTTGAAGCCCGTCTCGGGCTCGGCGTCGGTCGAGTCGGAAATGACGGAGCCGACGAAGTCGCCCTCGATGACAATCGCGGCCTCGGGCGGGTCGGCGAAGACCTGCGTGACCGAGGTCGGGTGATCTGTCTGGAGGGCGCCCTGCGTGCCCCCGGCGATGTTGTCGGTGTCGCCGACGATCTCCGCCATGAGCGTGAGCGCCTCCTTGACCGAGTCGTCCGTCCATGGGATCTCGTGAGCGGCAAGCTGGTCGTACAGCTCGGGACCGGCCGACCGCAGGTAGATGTTCTCGAAGAGGTCGGTGAGCGTCCAGCCGTCCGCTCCGGCGATCGAGTGCGCTGGGACGCCCGATTCCTGGAGCGTCTGGGCCACGGCGAGGAAGTCGTCCCACGTTTCCGGCGGCTCGACGCCCGCGTCCTCGAAGGCCGCGACGTTGTACCAGACGGTCGACTTGTTGGCCGCCTTGAAGAGGAAGCCGTAGAGCGTGCCGTCGACCGACCCGAGTTCCACCGCCGACTCGCCGAGGTTCTCCTCGATCTCCGCGGCGGCGAAGTCGAGTGGTATGAGCGCGTCCTGCCCCGCGAAGTCCGACATCAGCCCAGGCTGGGGCAGCACCGCGATGTCAGGCGGGTTGCCGCCCTCGACGGCCGTGGCGAGCTGGGTCGGGAGCTGGTCGCCGGCGGACGTGTAGTTGACCGTCACGTCGGGGTTCTGCTCGGTGAAGCCGTCCAGCACCGCCTGGAACGCCTCCTGCTCAGGACCGGTCCAGACGGCCATGACGGCGAGCTCGCCGGAGGCGCCCCCACCGTCCTCGGTTGCCTCGGTGCCGTCGCCCGCCGCTTCGTCACCGTCGTCGCCGCCGCACCCGGCGACAGCCGCGGTCGCGAGCAGGGCGAGTAGAGCCAGTAGCAGTGCGAGCCGACGCGTCATCGATCTCCCTTCCCTGGTGTCGTTGCCTCGTAGATGCCGAGCCCCGTATCGGGGTCGAAGAAGTGCAGGGCGCGTGTGTCAACCGCCACTTCGGCGCTCTCACCTTCCCGCACGCCCGAACGGGCGCCGAAGCGCCCTACCATCGTCGTCTCCTGCGCCCCGTCCTCCTGCACGGCCCGCTCGTCGCCGGCGTCTTTGGCCAGCTCGCGCACGTCCTCCGTGAGGGCAGGCGGGGCGTCGACCGTGAAGTGCACCATGATCTCGGAACCGAGCGCCTCGCGCAGCTCGACCTTCCCCTTCAGGCGGCGGTCGCCCGGGATGTCGCTGGCGAGCGCCGCGTCCTCGAGATCCTCCGGCCTGATGCCGAGCACGACGGTCTTCCCCTCATGGCCCTTCAGGCCGGGCCGGACGTCGAGCGTCTCGCTCCCGAGCACGATGCGCTGGCTGCCTACCTTCGCCGCGAGGCCGCCGTCCGCCCGCTCGAGAGTCGCCTCGACCATGTTCATGGCGGGCGAGCCGATGAAGCCGCCGACGAAGAGGTTGACGGGATGATCGTAGAGCTCCTGCGGCTCGTCGACCTGCTGGAGCTCGCCCTTGCGCATGACGGCGACGCGGTCGCCCATAGTCATCGCCTCGACCTGGTCGTGCGTGACGTAGATCGTCGTCGTGCCGAGGCCGCTCTGAAGCCGGCTGATCTCGGCCCGCATCTGCACGCGGAGCTTCGCGTCCAGGTTCGAGAGCGGCTCGTCCATCAGGAAGGCCTGCGGCTGGCGAACGATGGCCCGGCCCATGGCGACCCGCTGCCGCTGGCCGCCGGAGAGAGCCCGCGGCTTGCGCTTGAGGAACGGCTCCAGGCCGAGGATGCGTGCGGCGTCCTGGACGCGGCGGTCGATCTCGGCCTTCTTCTCCTTCTTCAGCTTGAGCCCGAAGGCGATGTTGTCGTAGACCGACAGATGCGGGTAGAGGGCGTAGCTCTGGAAGACCATGGCGATGTCGCGGTCCCGCGGCGGCACGTGGTTGACGACACGCTCGCCGATCTTGAGCACACCCTCGGAGATCTCCTCCAGGCCCGCGACCATGCGGAGGGCGGTCGTCTTCCCGCAGCCGGAAGGCCCGACGAGGACCATGAACTCCCCGTCCTCGATCTCGAGATCGATTCCGGAGACGGCCTTCGTGCCGTCGGGAAAGATCTTGCTGACCCCGTCGAAGGTGACTTCGGCCATGCGCATGACCCCCTCTCCGCTAACCGAGGGCGAGCTTACCATTCGGCAACAAACGTCGCACATCTAGACTCCGCCGGCGATGCAGACCCGCACCGTCGTCGTCCTTGAAGGGGACGAAACCGGCCAGGAATTGTTGGAGGAGGCGCTGCGCGTCCTCGCGCCGGACGTCCTCGGCGTCGAGCTCGACCTCCCCCGCTACGACCTCTCCCTCGAGAGCCGGCGCGAGACGGGCAACGAGGTCGTCCGCGAGGCTGCACGGGCGATCCGGGCCGCCGGGCTCGGGCTCAAGGCCGCCACGATCACGCCCGAGGGCAAGGACGACGTCGGCAGTCCCAACCGCATTCTGCGGGAGGAGATCGGCGGGCACGTGATCGTGCGCACGGGGCGACGCATCCCGGGCGTCGTCCCCATCGGAGGCGCGCACAACCCCATCTCGGTCGTGCGCATGGCGGTGGGTGACGCCTACGGCGCCGAGGAGTGGCGCGAGGGCGAGGGCGAGGCGGAGTCCGCCTTCCGGACGACCCGGATCGAGCGGCGTATCTGCCGCGCGGTGGCCGAGTTCTCGTTCCGCCATGCCGACCGCATGAAGGCGAAGGTCTTCGGCGGGCCCAAGTACACGGTCTCCCCCGTGTACGAGGGCATGCTCAAGGAGGAGATGGACGCGGCCGCCGAGCGCCATCCCGAGGTGGCGTACGAGCCGCAGCTGATCGACGCCACCTTCGCGCTCCTGATCGGCTCTGCCGGCGAGGGGCTCGTGATCCCGGCGCTCAACCGCGACGGCGACATCCTCTCCGACCTCGTCCTCCCGCTCTTCGGCTCGATCGCCGGCTCCGAGTCGCTCCTCGTCGCCTTCGACGAGGACTACGCTCCGCGCGCGCTCCTCGCCGAGGCGGCGCACGGCACGGCTCCCGCGCTCCAGGGGAAGAACGTCGCCAACCCGATGGCAATGATCCTCGCAAGCGCCGCCCTCCTCTCGCACATCGACGACGCGGACGCGCGCGCGGCGGGCCGCGCTATCCGCGAGGCGTGCCTGGAGGCCGTCTCGGCGGGGACTCGCACCGCAGACCTCGGCGGCCACGCCTCGACGAGCGAGTTCACCGACGACGTGATCGGGCGCATCCGCTCGAAGCTCGAGGTCTGGGCGACGCTCGGCGAGTGAGCGCGCTCGGGGCCTACCTTCGCAGCCTCGATCCCCGGCTTCCCCGCTCCGTCTGGATCCTCAACGGCGGCGGGCTGGCGAACGCGGTCGGCAATGGGATCGCGTATCCGTTCGTCGCCATCTACCTGCACGAGGTGCGGGACTTCTCGCTCCCGACGACGGGGCTCGTCCTCGCGGTCATCGGCGGCGCCGGATTGCTGGCCGGGCCCCTGATCGGGATCGTCGTCGACCGCATCGGGGGGAGAGCCACGCTCGCGGGGGCGCTCGTGCTCATGGCCGCGGGCTTCGGCAGCTTCCCTCTCATCCGGGAGCCGTGGCACGCTGTCCTGGCGACCACGGTGGCCGGAGTCGGGAACGCGGGGTTCTGGCCGAGCCAGTCGGCGCTCCTCGCCGGACTCGCGCCCCAGGCCCGCCGCCACGGCGCCTTCGCGCTCCAGCGGGTGACGCGCAACCTCGGAATCGGCCTCGGCGGGCTCGTCGGCGGGCTCATCGCCACGACCGCCGACCCGACGAGCTTCACCATCCTCTTCCTCGTGGACGCGGCGAGCTTCCTCGTCTTCGTGGTCGTGCTCCCTCTCGTCCCGGAGCCCGAGGTCTCCCGCGAGGGCGCCGCGGCAGGACCGGGCGGGTACGTCGAGGTGCTCCGGCACCGCGTCTTCGTCGGCATCGTCGCCCTGAACGTCGTCTTCGTCGCCGCCGGCTACGCCCAGTTCGAGCTCCTGCCCCTCTTCGCCAAGACGGAGGCGGGCGTGAGCGAGCTCGGAATCGGCGTCATCTTCTTCATCAACACCGCCGTGATCGTCCTCGCGCAGCTGCCCCTGGCGAAGCTGCTCGAGGGACGTCGCCGCATGAAGGCACTCGGCGCGATGACCGTACTGTGGGCGGGCGCGTGGCTCGTCGTGCTCGCCGGAGGAGCGTGGCTCGACACCCTCGCCGCCGCGACCGTCTTCGCGCTCGCAGCGATCCTCTTCGGGCTCGGCGAGTGCTTTCAGGGGCCGGTCCAGGGAGCGCTCGTGGCCGACCTAGCCCCGCCCCACCTCCGCGGGCGGTACATGGCCGTCTCCACGAACTCGTGGGACCTCGGCTTCCTCCTCGGTCCGGCTCTCGGCGGTTTCGTGCTGGGCGCCGAGCCTCTGGCGCTCTGGCCGCTCGCCGCTGCGGCCTGCCTCGCCGCGGGTGGGCTCGCGCTCACGCTCGAGCGCTCGCTCCCGCGGGAGCTCCGGCTCACCCCTGCGTGAGCGCTGAGCGGGGTCAAGTCTTGCAAGTGCGCACCTTGCGCCTCCCCAGGAGGAAATGGTCGATTGCCTGCGCCTCACTCGTCCGCGAACGCGCGCACGAGCTCCTCGCGCCCGTTCTGGAGAACCGGCTCGCCGTGGGAGACGAGCACCTGCTCGACCGGCAGGTCGAGGAGCGGCGCGAGAGCCGCCCGCAGCTCGTCGCGGCTCATGCCGCTCGGCAGGTAGCGGAGCCACGACTCGGGACAGAGCACGAGACCGCCGCCGGGCGCGCCCAGGATCCGGTCGCCGGGCACGAGCGCCCCGTGCTCCGGGATCCAGAACATCGTCTCACCAGCGCCCCGGATGGGAAACGTCTCGACACCGCCGGGGAGCGTCCGCCGGGCGCGTGAGGTCGACGCGCCGTAGCGCGCCACCACCTCGTCGCGGCTTCGCCTGTGCCACTGGATCGTCGTCAGCACGGCTACACGCCGGCCGTGACGGCGCACGCGCTCGTCCAGCTCCTCCCAGCCGTCTTGTGGGACCAGCGGGTCGACGAGGACGAAGGCGTCGCGCGCCTCGTACGCGACCGACCCGACCTCCTCCGGCCAGTCGGCAGGGCTCTCCGGCTCGGCGTCCCCCTCCCACTCGGGATGGGGGGTGGTCCAGCGCAAAAGGCCCGGCCTGAGCTCCTGGAGCGCCAACGGCAAGCGCTAGGGGCGGAGACGGTAGAGGCGGAAGAAGTCGTGCTCGACCGGGAGGACCTCGACGTCGGCGAAGCCGGCGTCCGCGGCGTAGCGCCGCAGCGTGTCGGTGCGCATGACCGTGCCGGTGGCCGCGGAGGGCGCCTCCGACATGCCGACGGGCAGGCAGCAGAGGACGCTGTAGGTGTACATGAGCCGCTCCACCTCGTCGCCCGGAGCCTCGAACGCGTCCGCCACCTTCTCGTCCACGACGAGCACGGCGCCACCCTCGCCCGCGAGGCCGCGCACCGCCCGCAGCACGTCTACCGGCCTGGCCATGTCGTGCACGGACTCGAACACGGTCACGAGGTCGTAGCGGCCGGCGAGCTCCGGATCGCCGGCGTCCCGTACGTGGAAGCGGACTCGCTCGCCGAGGCCCGCCTCGGCCGCGTTCGCGCGGGCGAGCTCCACGGAGGCCTCGTCCACGTCGTAGCCGTCCACGGTCACCTTCGGGTAGGCGCGCGCGATCGCGATGCTCGACCAGCCTGCGCCGGAGGCGACGTCGGCGACGGCCGCCGGCGGGTCGGCCTCGAGGCGGTCGTGGACGTCCGGCATGCCGGGCAGCCACTCGCTCCCGAGCAGGTGCCCGAACTGCGGGCGGTTGGCGCCCGCCTGCGCCTCCCGCCCCTCGACGCCGTAGGCCGCCCAGGGAACGCCTCCGCCCGTGCGGAAGGCGTCCTCCACCTCGGGCAGCGCCGAGGAGAAGGAGACCGCGAAGCGCGCCATGGGGATCAGGTAGGCGAGGCTCTCGGGGTCGAGGAGCACCTCCTCGTGCCCCGCCGGGAGGCGGTAGCGACGCTCCTCGGGAGCCGCCTCGACGTCGTCGACCTCGAGGATCCCGGCCACCGCCTGCTGCTCCAGCCACTCGCGGGCGTAGCGTGCGTTCGTTCCCGTCGCTTCCGCGAGGTCGGCCGCAGTAGCGTCGCCTCGCTCGGCAAGCGCTCGGTAGAGGCGGAGCTTGTGCCCGAGGTAGACGGTGAGGAGCTCGTATGCGCCGAGCGCAGCGCCCCCGAGCCGCTCGGCGAGGGCGTCGGTGCTCGTCTGGCTCATCGCGTCTCCCTCCTAGCGCTGATCCAGCGGCGGATTCTGGACGTCGTGCTCGGTCGCGTACTCGTTGACGAGCCCGTTGATGACGTCCATCCCTTCGTCGTAGGCGTAGTTGATCTTCACGAAAGGCTCCCACTTATCGGGCAGCGCGTCCTCGGGGAAGATGGCCTCGACGGGGCACTCGGGCTCGCAGGCGCCGCAGTCGATGCACTCTTCGGGATCGATGACGAGCATGCGGTCGGCCTGGTGGATGCAGTCGACGGGGCAGACGTCGACGCAGGAGAGATCCTTGATGTCGATGCAGGGCTCGGCGATGATGTAGGTCACTCGAGCCAGTCTATGCGACGAGTTCGTCGACCAGTTGCAGGGCTCTCTCTGCGAGTGCCGAGCGGGCGACGACCCGGTCGAGACCGGCCGTCTGAGCGGCGCGGAGGCCCGCCGTGTCCGTGTGGTTCGTGAACCCGAGGATAGGCACGTCCGGGTAGGTCTCGGCCACCTCGTCGGCGTCTACGCGCGCGACATCGACGATGACGAGATCCGGCGGGTCGATGCTCTCCGTCGTCGTCAGCCTGTGAGCCGCGAGGAGCACGTCGAGCTTGCCTCGGAAGAAGAGATCGACCCCAACGAGCAGGATCGTCGCCACGGCGCGGAGCGTACCACCCCCGAAGAGCTGCTCAAAGAGCTTTGGTAGCGTCTTTCGGGCATGGCCGTCGGCCAGCTGACCACCGTCGCGCGCGTCGAGGACGTCCCGCCCGGGACCGGGCGAGTCGTGAAGGTGGGCGAGCGCGACCTCGCCCTCTTCAACGT
>Ga0299907_10002487_pt1 | contig 11372 bp, 8 predicted proteins | sample RVTome_16_FD_198680 | JGI IMG/M metagenome (GOLD analysis project Ga0299907, IMG submission 198680) | Soil microbial communities from uranium-contaminated site in the Upper Colorado River Basin, Wyoming, United States - RVT152D67 (version 2) ...
GGCGACGTGCTCGCCCAGCTGCAACGACTCCCCGGCTTCGAGGAGAGCTTCGTCGGCCGCACCCGTGCGATCCTCGGCTTCATGGTCGCCGTCCTCGCCGCGCTCGGGCTCCAAGCCCTGGTCGAGCAGCGATGGCCGGCGGGCCGCCGCCAGTGGACCTGGGCAGGCGCCGTCATCGGCGCCGCCGGCCTCACCGCCGCCTACGCCGGCAACCGGGCACTCTGGCGAGCGAGGGGGGTGGGGCAGGTCGACGTGCTGCGCGAGCAGCTCGTGCTCCCAGCCGTCGTCGGTATCGGTGCCCTCGTGGCCCTGGCCGTCGTGCGGTGGGGCGGCCGCCGCGCGGCGCTGGCAGCAATGGCCGCCGTGCCCGTGCTCCTGGTGATCGAATCGCTGGCGCTGTCGCTGCCGTTGCTGCCCAACGAGGACCGCAGCACCGTGTACCCGACGACCGCCGGCATCGACTTCCTGGCAGAGCGGGCGGGCGACGAGCGGATCGCCTTCCAGGACCTCACGCTCTACGGCAGCGCCACGGCGATCTACGGCCTGCGGTCGGTGACGGGCCATGCGTTCAACTCACCGACCTGGAAGCAGGCGGTCACGACGATCGATCCCGACGCGTTCAGCCGCTCGGGGACGTTCGCCTTCATGTCGGGGACGAGCGACGTGATGACGTCGCCATTGCTCGATCGCCTCGGCGCGCGCTGGTTCGCCAGCACGCCGGAGACCGTGCCACCTGGTGAGCGGCGCACGACGGCCGCAGCCGACGCTTCGTGCGAGACGACGACCGACCTCCGTGACGAGGTGACGCTGTCGGTCCCCGCCGACGACGGCATCCGGGGCGTGATCCTGCGCGTCTGCGAGTCGGTGCAGCTACCCGTCGACGCCACCATCGAGGTTCAGGCCAGCGGAGCGACCCTGCCCGCACGGGTTCCCCTGACGGAAGCGGTCGATCCGGGCGAGCTCCCGATCACGGTGCCGTCGGAGGACCCGGCCCCCGACGGCGCGGTCGACGTCCGGCTCTCGCTGTCCGGCGCGGACGGCCAAGCCCTCCGGCTCGCCACCCGCCCGGACGGGGGGATCGTCGCCGACGCAGTGCACGTGCCCGCCGACGGCTTGCGGCTGGCGTACGTCGACGACCTGGTCGTCTTCCACCGATCCCGTGGCCTCCCCCGGTTCCGCTGGGCGGGCCGAGCCAGCACGGTGACCGACGACGGCACACGCCTGCGCCGCCTCGCCACGGGCACGGTCGCCGACGGCACGGTGCTGCTGAGCGAGGACGGCCCGGCAGGTTCGGGCGACGCCGCGGATGTGACCGTGACCCGTGACACCCCGACGAGCTTGGCGGCCACCGTGCTTGCCGACGGTGACGGATACCTCGTCGTTGCCGACGCCCTCCAGCAGGGCTGGGTGGCCGAGGTCGACGGCGAGGGGGCCGACCTCGTCGACGCCGACCACGCGGGCGTCGCCGTGCACGTCCCCGGCGGGCGCCACGAGGTGACCTTGCGGTACGCACCGCCCGGGCAGCGGGCGGGGCTGGCCGTGTCGGCCGTGTCGGCCGCCGGGCTCGCCGCAGCATGGGTCTGGGGAGATCGCCTTGCCTCACGTGTGCGCCGCCGACGGCGCTCGCAGGTCGGTCAGCCCTCGGCGCCGACCGACCAACGCCCGTCGAGCGACGTGAGACCACCGTAGGTCTCGTGCGGCGTCCCCGGCTTCACGTCGAACCGGAAGGCGCGCTGCAGGCGGTCGTAGCTGTGCGTGACCGTGTTGTCGGTGCACTCTGTCGACAGGTCGTAGTTGCCGAGCAACAGCAGGAGACGGGGCACCGTCAGGTCGACGACACCGCTCCCGTCGACCTTGCCGACCGAGATCTCCGCCTCCTTGGTGTTGGGCCCGCTCACGAGCACGCCGTCGGGAGTGTGCACCGAGAAGCTGAAGACCGGGTCCTCCACGGGCTCGGTGGCCTCGTAGTGCGCGCGGAACGTCACGCTGTCTCCCGTGCACACCTGGTCCACCGGTCGGCCCGAGGCATCGAGCAGCTCGAGGCGCACGAATCGCACCTTGCCCATGCCCGGCCGCGGGTGAGCGCTCTCCTGGGCCTGGAGGTCGACGTGGACCTGCCCGAGGTAGGCGTCGGCGACCTGGTCGGCCTTGCCCCATTCACGCATCCGGCCGCGTTCCAGCCAGACGGCCTCGTCGCACAGGCTGCGCACGGTCATCAACGAGTGGGTCACCACGACGATCGTCTTGCCCGCGGCGCGCAGCTCGGCGACCCGCTCGAGGCACTTGCGCTGGAACTCCTCGTCACCCACCGCGAGCACCTCGTCGATGAGCAGCACGTCCGGGTCGACGTTGATGGCCACCGAGAAGCCGAGCCGCACGTACATGCCCGACGAGTAGTTCTTGACCGGCATGTCGATGAAGCGGTGGAGGCCGGCGAACTCGACGATCTCGTCGAACCGTCGCTCGAGCTCCCGCTTCGACAGGCCGAGGATCGAACCATTGAGGAAGACGTTCTCCCGCCCCGACAGCTCGGGATGGAACCCGGCGCCCAACTCGAGCAGCGCGGACAACTTGCCCTCGACCGAGATCGTGCCCTTGTCGGGCCTCAGTATCTTGGCCAGGCACTTGAGCATCGTGCTCTTACCCGATCCGTTCTCGCCGACGAGCGCGAAGGTGCTCCCCTCCTTGACGTCGAAGGAGACGTCGTCAAGCGCCCAGAACTCCTCGTAGCGGGCGCGGCCCCCGCGCATGATGGCCGCCTTCACGCTCTGGTTGCGCTCGTGGTAGAGGCGGAACCTCTTCGAGACATCCCGCACTTCGATGGGGTGCTCGCTCACAGCTCCTCGGCCAGCCTTCCTTCCAGACGTCCGAAGATGGCGTAGCCGATGAGCAGCGCCCCAACTGACACCCCTACGAGGTAGAGCAGCTCGTCGACCGGCGGCCAGCGCAGGCTGTAGAGGAAGTCCCGGTAGGCCGTGACGAACCGGGTGAGGGGGTTGAGGTTGTAGATCGTCAGCAGGACGGAGTCCTCGGACAGCTGCTCGGTGACCAGAGTCATCGGGTACACGATCGGCGCCGAGTAGAACCACGCCTGCAGCACGAGGCCGAGCAGGTGCTCGAGGTCACGGAAGTAGACGGCCGCCGCCGACAGCGCGAGCGCCAGCCCCAGCACGAACATCGTCTGCAGTGCCATGAGCACCAGTACCGCAGGCAGCCAGACCAGCACGCCGTTGCCCACGATCAAGAGGGCGACGACCAGCAGCGTCATCTCGATGAGAAACGACACGAGCCAGGAGGCGGTGTTGGCGCCCACCATGATCTCGCGTGGGAAGTAGGTCTTCTTGATGAGGTTGCTGTTCCCGATGAGGGAGCCCATGCCCCCGTTCAGCGACATGGCGAGGAAGTTGAACGGGAGCAGGCCACACAAGAGGTAGAGCGGGAAGTTCTTCAGCCCGCTCGGGTCACCGGTCTCGGGCTCGATCTCCAGGATGAACCCGAAGACGAACGAGTAGAGCAGCATCGTCGTGAGCGGGTTCAGGAGCGACCACGCCCAGCCGAGGAATGATCGCTTGTACTTGCCTCGCAGCTCGCGGAGCGTCAGGTTGACGAACAGCTCGTGCCGAGAGGCGATCTCTTGCAGCTTGGTCATGGAGTCCTGTGGATCGAGGCCCCAATGGGGTAACTCCACGAGGCTACCTGCACCGCCCGCGCGGGCGGTGACCCTCGGCGGTTCACTGCCGCGTGGGTCAACTAGGGTGACGGCTTCTTCCCATCGGTCGCGTTCGAGGTCGACGAGCTCCCGGGATGCAGATGAACGACGAGTCCGACCTGTCCACGGACGCCTCACACGACCAGCCATCGACCAGCGAGCGTCGGCACCGTCGCGTCCCGGCCGTCGTCTGGTGGATCAGCGCCCTGCACGTCACCCTCCTCCTGGCGTACTCCGTGCTCCTGCCCACGTACCGGGCGCCAGACGAGGCGCTGCATGTCGACCTGGCCCACGTGTTCTCGGAGGAGTTCCGCTACCCGGCCTGGGACGAGCGCGACACCGGCGGCGGCATCCTGCACTCGCTCAACTTCGTGCAGTTCCACACCGGGTCGAAACACCTCGAAGCATCCGCGGCTCCGCCCAAGGACGACCGACCGTCGATCAACGAGCTCGACGAGCAGCCCCGCCCACGCGGGATCAATCAGCTGTCCCAGCACCCTCCCCTCTACTACGTGGTGGCGGGCACGCTCGAGCGAGGGGTCGAACTGGTGACGGGTGATCCGATCGGCGCGTTCGACGTCGAAGCGTGGTTCTACCGGCTCGTCAGCATCCTACTGGTGGCGCCGCTACCGCTCATCATCTGGACGGTCGGCCGCCGGCTCGGCCTGCCGGAGCCCGTCGGCATTGCCGCGACGCTGATTCCTCTCTCCATCCCCCAGTACCTCCACATGGGGTCGGTGGCGAACAACGACAGCCTGCTGATCCTGCTCTTCTGGCTGCTGACGCCCGTGATCCTGCGGCTGGCCGATGGCGACGTCCGCGCCCGTACCGCCGCCCTCGCCGGCCTGCTCACCGGTCTGGCGCTGTACACCAAGGGCTTCGCGCTCGTGCTGCCGCTGTGGGTCTTGGCCGCCTTGCTCGTCGCCCTGCGCCGGTTGGGGCGTGCGCACCTGAGGCAGGTCACGCTGGCGGGTCTGACCTACTCGGCCATGAGCCTCGCTTTCGGTGGGTGGTGGTGGATCGCCAACCTGGTTCGCTACGACGACCCGTCGCCGTCGCGTTACAGGGAGTTGGTATCTCCGATCGAGAGCGACGTGCGGGACTATGGAAGCTTCTTCGAGGGCTGGAGCTCGGCGACCATCCGGCGGTTCTGGGGCGAGTTCGGGTGGTTCGACGTTCACATACCCGGCGTGGCCATCAGGGCGGCCACCGCCGTCGTCATCGTCGGGCTCGTCGTGGCGTGCATCCGCCGCGACCGGGTCGCCGGCTCGCCGATCGGCAACCGGCTGCTGCTGGCGGCGCCGATCATCCTGCTCGTCGCGGTGCAGTTCACGCTCGCCCTACGCGCCTACATTCTGCTCGGCCGCATGCCCGGCCTGCAGGGTCGCTACTGGTTCGGCGCGTTGGCCGCGCTCGCCGTGATCGTGGCGCTCGGCCTTGCCAATCTGTTCCGCCGCGGTGCGCGGTGGCTGCCGCTGGCCGTGTCGGCCGGCGCCCTCGCCATGAACGCCCTGGCGGTCCACACCATCCTCGGCTTCTACTGGGCCGCCCCCGGCAGTGCCTTCACGAGTGAGGTGAGGGCCGCGGTCGCCTGGGCGCCGCTACAGGGCGAGGTGCTGGCCGTCGGCGCGGCCGTGGGCGCCGTCATCGCCGTCGTGACGCTCGTCCAGTTGGTGGCCACCACCCTGCGACCCGGCACTGCCCCACCCCGAGGTCATCAGGATGTGACGTCGCCGCCCTGGTCGGCCGAGCGGGTTCCCGAGCCGGCCGCCACCCCATGAGTCGCGGGGACGATCACGCCACTACCGCTCCGCGGTGATCATGAGGTGCCAGCCGATCGCCCGGCCCAACGGCCGCCGCAACCACAGGGGCATCCGCGTCCCCACCGAGCCGAAGCCGAACGTGAACGGATACTCCGTCGTCACGGACACATCGGAGAACTGCGCGAACAGGCGTCTCACCCCCCGGCGGCTGAAGGTGTAGACGACGGGGCAGTGGTCGCTCCGGTCTCGGGGCGACTCGTAGGGCAGCCGCAGGAGCTTGTGCACGAGGTTCACGAGGGACCAGCGGTGGTAAAGCATCACGTAGGCCTTGGCGCCCGGCTTCATGACGCGGTGCACCTCGGCGACCGCACGCTCGATGTCGGGCGTGTGATGCAGGACCCCGAACGAGTAAACCGCATCGAAGGAGCCGTCTGAGAAGTCCAGCCGCTCGGCGTTTCCCACCCGGAAGTCGATGCTGACACCTCGGCGCCGGGCCGAATCACGGGCGACCTCGATGGCGCTCTCCGTTAGATCGACGGCCGTGACGTCGAAGCCACAGCGGGCGAGCTGGATGCTGTCGACACCGATGCCGCAGCCGACCTCGAGTAGCTGACCGTGCCTTCGCTCGAGCCGGGCGAACAGGTCGCGGAGGTGGTAGTGCCACCGGTATCGGCGGTCCTCTATCTCGGCGAGGTACGCCTCCGACGCCCGCTCCTCCTCCGTGTAGTACTCGTTGTTCACATGCGTCTCCCAGAAGTCCTTCACGGACTTCACGGTGGCGCGGGGTACCACCGTCATCTGCTCATGCCCCTTCTGCTACGGCGGCCCGCCCGGACGGGCGCCCGGTGGGTATTGACGTGCGCTGGGACCCTGTGAAGATGTCCCGCCAGATCTCGACGCCGATCATCTGCCAGAGCATGAAGTAGTGCCAGCGCAACCTCGGGTGCGGCCTGGCATCGAGCACCCGGCGAACGAACTCCGGGTTGAACAACCCCGCGCTGCGAAGGCGATCGGGCGTGAGGACGTCGAGCGCGAGCGACCTGAGGTCCTTGCGGTACTGCTCGACCGGGTCGAACGTGAACCCCCACTTCTTCTTCGTGAGGACCCGCTCGGGCAGCACCCCGGCGAGCGCCTTCTTGAGCAGTCCCTTGAGGCCACCCTGGAATCGGATGTCGTCCGGGATGCGAGCCGCGAACCGGACCAGCTCGAGGTCGAGCAACGGCACGCGCGACTCGACGGAGTGGGCCATCGACATGGTGTTCTCGTTGTGGAGCAGGTCGGACACCATCTTCGTCGAGAACTCGGCGCGCAACGCCCGCCCGAGGCTCGTTCCACCTCCGACGAAGTACGGGTCGAAGTCCTCGCGGGTCGCCGTCTGGAGCCTGTCGACGAAGTCTCGGGTGTAGACGCGCTGGAGCAGCGAACCGTTGAAGTCCCAGGCGTTCCGGAGGAGCAGGTATTGCCGCGCATCGTCGTCGGCCGACGCCATCCACTCGAGCCCCCGGACGTAGAGATCTGCGTGGGGCCTGCCGGCCGCCGCCGCTCTGCCCGCGGCCCAGTCGAGAGCCGGTGACGCGGCGCGGATGGCGGCCCCTGACAAGCCCGATCCGAGCCGCCGGGCCCGCTCCATGTAGCGGTAGAAGTCGTACCCGGCGAAGAGCTCATCGCCCCCCAGTCCCGAGAGCACGACCTTCACGTGCTCGCCGATGTAGCGGTGGAGCAGGTAGAGCTGCAGCGAGTTGACCTTGGGCTCTTCCGTGTGGCGAATGGCGTCACCCAGGTAGGCGAGCGCCGGTTCGTGGAGGACCGTCTCGTGATGCTCGGTCTCGAAGGTGTCGGCCACGAACCGGGCGTCGTCGAGCTCGTCCCAGGGCTCGTCGAACCCGAGGGTGAACGTCTTGATCGGCCCCGATTCGATGCGCCGGAGCATGGCCACGATGGAGCTCGAGTCGATGCCGCCCGAGAGCGAGACGCCCACTGGCACATCGGACAGGAGCTGGCGCTTCACCGCCGCCTGGTAGTGGTCCCTGATCCCGGCGATCCAGTCGGCCTCGCCGAGCGTCGAGTCGGGGGTCCAGTCGATCGCCGTGAATGCGGAGAATCGGGCCTCGCCGTTGGCGAACTCGAGCACGTGGCCCGGCGCAAGGCGGTGGATGCCCCGGAAGAAGGTGCGTTCGCCCGGCACGTAGCGGACGTTCATCGTCAGATGCAGGCTCGCCTCGTCGAGGTCGGCGCCGACCAGGCCGCTGGCGAGGATCGCCTTGGCCTCCGACCCGAACGCCAAGCGTCCGTCGCGTATGGCGTAGACCAGGGGATTGACCCCCACCGGGTCGCGAACCAGGAACAGCTTTCGGCGCGTGCGATCGAACAGGGCAAAGGCGAAGATGCCGTTGAGGCGGGCGGCAAACCCGATCCCCTCGTCTTCGTAGAGGTGAGGCAGGATCTCCGTGTCGCAGTGTGTGCGGAGCACGTGCCCGCCCGCCAGCACCTGCTGACGAAGCTCGGGGTAATTGTAGATCTCGCCGTTGTAGACGACGACGACTGAGCCATCCTCGTTGGCCATCGGCTGCGTTCCACCGGCGACATCCAGGATCGCGAGCCGGCGGTTGCCGAGGCACACGCCGTCGCCGACGAAGGAACCCTCTCCGTCGGGCCCGCGATGTGCGATGACATCGGTCATCGCCCTGATCAGATCTTCGTCGCCGAACCCCGCGGTACCCGCTATGCCGCACACGAGCGATCACACTCCCCTCTGCGCGGTCACTTGGCCGCTGAACGTCGACTCGAAGTAGTCGATCATCCATTGGGTCACGTCGATCTTGTCGTGCAGTAGCCGGTCACGCGCCTCCTGCCCGAAGTCCCGGGGCGAGTTGGCGGACAGCTCTGCGATCGTTCCGATAGCGCGACCGTATTCCTCCTCAGTGAAGTGACGGACGAGCCCGTACCTCTTCTCCTCGTCGTCGATGTATCCGCGTCCACTGGTCGCGATGTACACGGCCGGCACGCCGAGAACGGCCGCCTCGGACGACATGGTGGCCGATTCACCCACCACCACCTGGGCATGAGCCAGCAGATGATGGATTTCGTGCACAGGTCCATTGATCTCGAGCGAAGCGAGATCCGACGGAAGCGGCGCCTCCGACGACACGAGGACCTGACCGTAGCCCTGGAGTAGCTCGACCAGCTGCCGCTTCTGGGCTGCCGCCAGCCCGCGTTCGCGGCGGTCGTGGACGGCCTGCCACGACACGAACCGCACAAGCGAGTAGGGCTCGTCCGGGGAGACACCGAAGGCGGCGAGCTTGCCGGGATCCGCCCGGAACCTGTTCGGATGGAGGTAGGCGAGCTCGTGGTAGCCCGCATAACGGTGATGGGTGCCGGGAACCTTGCCCTGGTAGCAGTCAGGCGTACAGACGCTGTGGGCCAGGGGATAGACGAACCGATTCGTCTGGGTCGCAAACTCCGTGTCGTAGAAGACCACCGCAGGCACCCTGCGAACCGCACCTGCGAGCGCGATCGACGGTCCCATGATGCCGGTCATCACGTCGGGTCGGAACTTACCTATCAGCGTGACAAGCCGTCCCGTGCGCTGCACCATCTCGACGGTCATCCCGACGCTGCCCGACCGCTGATCGGAGAGATGGTGATACGGCAAACCGAATCGGTCGAGCAGGTCGAGCGATCGGTCCTTGGCCCGCGCGGTGATGCAGAGCTCGTGGCCTCGGCCGACCATCTCGTCGTGAAAGTTACGGAAGAAGTGGACGTGTGCGGGGTGAAGGATGTCGATCAGGATCCGCATGGGGTCAGGCCGGGTCCTGTCCGTTCGGTCCGGCCGGTCCGTTTGGTCGCCGAGCCTTGATCAAGACGCCGGCGCCCCATGTCGGGTCGGAGAACTTGCCTAGGTACGACAGCCCGAGCAGCGCGGGGAAGGCGACGGCGTACAGCGCCTTGTTCCGTTGGTCGGCGCCGCTGATGAGGTAAGAGAGATTGTTGGTGAATGTCTCCAGGGGACCGTACGTGTACCGCTGATCGATGACTTCGAACCCTGCCAGGTGCAGCTTGTCGGCGAGCTCCGAGGCTCGGTAGCCGGGTCGGACGTGCCCCGGGACGTCGAAGTTGACCCGCCGGCCGAACAGCAGCCAGCGGCGCTCGTATCCCGGCACGTGGATCGCCAGGGTGCCACCGGGACGCAGGGCTCGCAGCAGGGTCTGCATGGCGGTGACATCGTCCTCGACGTGCTCGAGGTTGTCGACGCTCACCACAAGGTCGAACTTGGCGTCGAAGTCCAGTCGGGTGACGTCGCCCTTCTCGAACCTGCAGTTGGCCAGGCCCGCCCGCTCTGCGATCGCGTTGGCGCGCTCGACGAGGTCCGGTTCGAGCTCGATGCCGAGTACCTGCGCCTCGGGATGTCGTTTGGCCAGCTCGAAGGAGAAGACGCCCGGCCCGCAGCCGGCATCGAGGATCGTGCGGTGATCGCCGTCGGTCGCGGGGAGGACGCGGCGCAAACGTATGCGGAGGCCGTTTGCGGGGGCGCCAAGCAGGCGAGCGTAGATCCGCTCGAACCGGCTCCGACCGGGGTCGAGCGACAACTCGCAACCGGGGAAGCCCCTCATTCCGGACCCCCGCAGTTCTCGAGGTACGAGGCAAGAGCCAACGACATCCAACCCTGACACCACCGCAGCTCACGGATCCTCGTGCGAAACGCCCGGCGCTTCTGGTAATAGAACCAGCCGCTCTCCGGATCCCACATGTTGGCCAGCGTCCAGTCCAGCACCCGTCCCGCCATCTCGGCGCCCTCGCCGCGATGCTTCTGTCGAAGCGAGAACGTGATGATCCCCTGGGCGCACCCGTGAATGTCGAACGGGTACCGGCGATCGCTCATGAAGCGGGGGGCCCCGTCGGGTTCGAAGAGCCTGCGCTCATAGAACTCGACGCCTCGGTCGTACGCCTCGTCGAACTCGGCGCTGCCAGTCGCTCGGGCATGGAGCAGGATCGCATCGAGGATGAACCCCGTGTGGTAGTTGTCGTGCGCGATGCGGCTGGCCGACGGCGGTTCGGCGTAGAACCACGCCCCTTCGTCGGTCTGCTTGGAGACGACGTAGCGGACCAGCCGGCCGCTCTCCTTCATGAGCTTCTCGTCGTCCTGGAGGGCTCCCAGCCGCGCCGCGAGGGCCCCGACCAGCGCGGACACATCCATCACGATCCAGTCGATCGACCCGTCGGGCACGTAGCTCACGCACCGGTGCTCGTCGTCCTCGAAAAGCGTCTTGGGAGCTTCGAGCAGGAAACGGACCGCATCGGACGCCGCCTTCAGGTAAGGGTCGTCGCCGAGGGTGTCGTACCCGTCGAGCAGCGCTTGGCCCACGAACGAGGTGACAACCCGGTTGGGGAGGTTTCGCGGTGCAAAGAACCCCGCGTCCTGCCAGGGGTAGGGATAGCCCCAGGCGAGTTCGTCGAACCCGCCGGAGGGGTTGGCGATCAGCCAGTCGAGCAGCTCCCTGGCGGTTCGCGCGTCGTCTTGCGATCCGGTCATCCGGTGGCGCGCCAGGTGGGCGCGGGCGAACAGCGCCAGGCCCTTCGGGTTCCGGGCCTTGCGGACCCGAAGCAGGGGACGGACGTGGATCGGCGACCGCATGACGACCTGGATGGCGGCGAGCCGCCGCAGCCTCGAGCCGCCGGCCAGTGCTTCCAGCCACCGCGCGTTCAAGGCGTCATGCTTCGAATGGCCCTCGAAGTCGTCGTGGCGGGCCGTGTCGAGCACTCGCTGAAGCACAGCGCCATGGCCGCGGCGCGAGCTCGGACCAGTCATCGTTGGAGTGTGCTCAACCACGGCCGCGCCAAACCTCGCAAAATTGTCCTTGCTCTACATCGCCGCGCCCGGCGTCCCTCGCTCCGCCGCGCCG
>Ga0299907_10002488_pt1 | contig 11370 bp, 10 predicted proteins | sample RVTome_16_FD_198680 | JGI IMG/M metagenome (GOLD analysis project Ga0299907, IMG submission 198680) | Soil microbial communities from uranium-contaminated site in the Upper Colorado River Basin, Wyoming, United States - RVT152D67 (version 2) ...
TGGATCGGGCTCGCCGGGCAGGCGAGATTGTAGATCGCGTCGACCTCGACGTAGAGCGGCATCGTGATGTCGTGCCGATACAGCTCGAACCAGGGGTCCGAGCGCAGGTGCATGATGTTGGTCTTGCGGCCGGTGTGAAAGTTGTCGACGCAGATCACCTCGTGGCCGTCGGCGAGCAGGCGGTCGACCAGGTGCGAGCCGAGAAAGCCGGCGCCACCCGCGACGACGATGCGGCGTCTGTCGCTCATTCGCGCTTCTCCCTGCCGAGGCGGGTGGCCGCGGCCCGCGCGGCCTCCAGGCCGGCTGGATCGTTCCGGTCGAACGGCGTCCCGGCGCTGATGCAGACCCAGGTCTCCTCGCCCGGCTGGGCGATCACGTCGAATCCGGCCGCGCGCAGCATGCCCACCACCGCGGCGCGATTGGGCACCCACCAGTTGGTGGGGTCGCCGCAGAAGGTCGTCTCGATGAAGGCGAGATGCGGCCAGTCCGGCCGCGCCAAGCGCTCGCGGCTGGCGAAGTTGCAATCATGCCCGGCTTGAAGGCAGATGTCGCCCGGGCCCTGCGTCAGCGTCTGAAAGATCATCAGCCGCGGCCGCAGGCGGGCCAGCAGATCGAGCGCCAGCAGCGGGTAGCGCAGGTGGTAGAAGACCCCCATGAAGACGACCAGGTCGAAGTGCTCGGCGTTATCGATCTCGTAGAGCTGGCGGCGGGCGAAGCGCACGTTCCCGAGCCCGAGCCGCTCGGCCGCCCAGCGTGCTTGAGCGAGGTAGTGGGGATCGATGTCGATGCCGAGCACCTCGGCGCCGCGGCGCGCCAGCTCGAAGCTGTAGAAGCCGGCGTTGCAGCCGATGTCGAGCACCCGCCAGCCCGTCATGTCGTGCGGGATGTGGCCCTCGAACTCCTGCCATTTCCAGCGCGGAAAGTCGCCCGCCCAGTGCCCGGGACAGGTCTCGATGCCGCCCGGCAGGTGAAGGTTGTGAAACCAGGGGCCGAGCTCGGCAATGGCGCGCTCGTTGAGGCTTCCGTCCATCTCAGGCCTCCGCCGCCAGTAGCGACGGCCTCCGCGCTATCGCCAGCACCTCGCGCTCGAGGTAGAGGGCGCGATGCGCCGCGGTGTGCCGGTCGAGCACGCGTTTGCGCGCCGCCCCGGCGATGCGCGAGCGCTCGTCGGGGCCCACCTCGCGAAGGTAGCGGACGACGTCGGCAGTGTGGCGGGCGATCAGGATCTCGCGTTCCGACACCAGCAGCTCGTTGAGGCCGGGCCAGTCGTCGCTGATGATCGGCACGCCGCAGGCCGCGGCTTCGAACAAGCGAACGCTCGGCGACCAGCCGGCGCCGATCATGTCGGCGCGGGTCACGTTCAGGGCGAAGCGGAGCTGGCCGTAGAACGTCGGGTGCCGTTCCGGCGGCACGTGGTCGTGGCGCAGCACGTTGGCTGGCCAGACCAGGTCGTCGGGGAATTGCGGCCCGGCCACCGCGAACCGCTCGTCCGGCAGGGCGCGCGCCGGCTCGATCAGGAGGCGTTCCAGGGCTGGCTGGCGGTCGGCGCTGTAGGTGCCGAGGTAACCCAGCGCATGGCGCTCGGGCAGACCGAGCGGGCGATAGGCCGCCGGGTCGACCGCGCAGTACAGCGCCCGCGCGCGGCGCGCGCCATGCACCTGCTCGAGCCTCGCAAGGGAAGGCCCGCCGGCGAAGGAGAGGTAGAGGTCGAAGTGCGGGATCAGGTCGGGCGCCAGATACTCGTGATCGCCGCGCGCGAGCTTGGCGAGCGTCACCGGCGTGTCGATGTCGTAGAACGCGACCACGCCTGCCGCGGTTGCCTGCACCCAGCGCCCCACGTCGACGCCGCCTTGCACGTAGGAGCCGACCACCACCACGTCGGCTTCGGCGACGCTGCCGGAAAAGCGCCTCCGCAGGTCGGCGAGGTCCCGGTACAGCGCGATCCGGCACCAGCTCGCCTCGTGCAGATCGCGATGCGCCCGGTACCAGGGCACGTCGCGCTCGAGGAAGGTGATCGCATGGCCGCGCGCCGCCAGGGCCTTGAGCAGCGCGCGCCAGGTGGTGGCGTGGCCGTTACCCCACGAGGAGGTGATCGACAGGCCGAGCACGGTGATTCTGAGGCCGCTCATGAGGCGACCATCCCCTGCGCTGGGTGCCGATCCGAGGCGGCGCCCGCAAGGGCTTCCTCGACCGCGAGCGCGCGGCGCGCATAGGTGTGCTCGGCGAGCAGCCGCTCACGGGCCGCGGCGCCGATCCGGCGCGCCTTGGCCGTATCGATGCGGCGCACGATGTCCGCGACCGCCGCGCCGTCATCGGCTACCAGGACCTCCTCGCCGGGCTCGAGGAACATCTCGATGCCCTGCCAGCGGTCGGTGATCAGGCAGGCGCCGGCGCCCGCCGCCTCGAACACCCGGGTCGCCGGCGACCAGCCGTTCTGCGCCATGCTCTCGCGGCTGACGTTGAGCACGCACTTGGCAGTGCTGTTGAGGGCGTTGTGGTCGCGCGTCGACACATGCCCCAGCCAGCGCACGTTGGCGGGCAGCGGCTTGCCGTCCCAGCCGCTGCCGCCGAGCAGGAAGCGCTGATCGGGCGCCAGCGCGGCGCCAGCGAGCAAGAAGGCTTCGACCCGCGCCTCGCGGTCGGGCAGGCGGTTGCCGAGAAACGCCAGATCGGCGGCGAAGCGGGCGTCCGGCGGCACCGGGTGATGGTCGTCGGGATCGAGCGCGTTGTAGATCGGCGCGCACAGCCGTGCGCCCAGGCGGAGATAGGCATCGCGCACCGGCGCGCCCCCGCCATAGGTGAGGACGAGGTCATAGTCGGGCAGCAGCGTGCGCAGCGGATCGCGCGCGTCGCCCTCCAGGCGGGCGAGCGTGGCGGGCGCGTCGACATCCCAGAAGGCCACCAGCGCGTCGGCGGGCGCGGCGTCGAGCACCGCGGCCTCGAGCTCAGCGTCGAGCACCCCGACCCCGCTCGCCTTCACCACGAAATCGGCGCGGCCGGCGTGCGCGAGCGCGGCTCGCATCCCCTCCGCGTCGGCGGCATACACCACGACCCGCGCCCATTCGGGCGGCTCGATGTCGCGATGACGCTGGCGGTCGAACGCGTCGGGCTCGAGAAAGACCACGTCGTGGCCGCGCGCCGCCAGCGCCTTCAGGATGCCGCGATAGTAGGTGGCCGCGCCGTTCCAGTAAGCCGAGAGCAGGCTCGAGCCGAAGAAGGCGATCCTCATGCCACCGCTTTCTTCGGTTCGCCAGGGGCGGCGAAGCGCTCGGCTGCGAGCGTGGCGCAGATCGAGAGCAACTCGTCGACCCGGTGGGCGCAGCTGTGCCGCTCCTCGATCGTCCGGCGGCCACGCGCGGCGAGCGCGGTGGCCAGCGCCGGGTCGCGCAGCACGGTCGCGATCGCCTTGCACATGCCGGCGCGATCGGGGGCCATCAGGAAATCCTCGCCGGGCGTGAACAACCCCTCGACGTCCTCCCAGGGCGCCGAGACCAGCGGGATGCCGCAGGCCAGCGCCTCGAAGATGCGAATCGTTGGGATGCCGGGCAGGGCCTTTGCATAGGGCCGCCGCGGCACGTGCACCGTCACGCCCGCGCTGGCGAAGGCCTCCGGCACGCGGTGGTTGGGAAGCCAGCCGCGAAACGCGATCCGCCGGCGGCGCAGCCAGCGCAGCGCCCGCTCGGGGTAGCGAACGCCATGAATCGCCGCCTCGAGCCGGAGATCCTCGATCGGACCGAAGAGGTAGTCCTTCAGCTCGGCCGTCCGCTCGTCGTCGCCCCAGTTGCCGATCCAGACCAGGTCGAGATCTCGGCGCGTCCCGGGCAGCGGCCCGAAGCAGCGCAGATCGGCCGCTTCGTGCCAGGTCCAGGCGCGCTTCGCCCAACCCTGCCGCAGGTAGATTTCGCGCACCGTCGCGCCGAAGGCGAGCACGCCGTCGTAGCCTTCGAGCCGATAGCGCGCCATTTCCGCCGGCCGCGTCAACGCGCGGTGATGCGTGTCGTGAAACAGGAGGAGATAGCGCCCGCCGGCCAAGCGGTGACGGCCGAGCCGCTCGATCAGAGCGGGCTCGTTCCATTCGTGCACCAGCACGAGGTCGGCGCCGTCCAGCGCCTGATCGAGGTCGGGGCCGCCGGTCGCGTAGGTCGTCACGCAATCGCTCGGACATGCCCGCCGATTTTCCTCGAGCGCCGCCTGGCCCTGCTCGCGCACCAGGTTGCGACGGCTCCAGCCGCCTTCCGGCTCGAGCACGCGGACGGCATGGCCGCGGGCCTGCAGCTCGCGCACCACGCCGCGCAGGAAGTGGACGTTGCCGTGGTTCCAGCAGGAGACCAGGGAGTGGCAGAACAGCACGACCTGCACCGATCGAACTCCTAGCCGGCAGCCTGCAGGCGTCGGGTCTGGGGAGGCGATGCGGCCTGCTGAAGGACCCGCCGGTAAACCGCGAGCGTGCCGCGCACGCAGGCCTCGGCGGAGTATCCGATGGCGCGCGAGCGCGCCCACGCGCCGAGCCGCAGGCTCCGGTCCGAGTCGGCGACGAGGCGGTTGACGGCGTCGCGTGCAGCCGCCGGGTCGTCCGCCGGCACGAACAGCGCGGCGTCGTGCCAAAGCTCCCTGAAGGTGGCGGTATCGCTCAGCACCAGGGCGCAGCCGGCGAGCGCCGCCTCCAGCACCGCGAGCCCGAACGGCTCGTACACCGCCAGCGAGGCGAACACGGGCGACCGCCGCATGCGGTCCTCCAGCGCGTCGCCGTCCAGCGTGCCGAGCGCCACGACGTGGCCGAGCCGAACCTCCTGGCCGTCGGGTCCGCGGGTTGGGCCGGCAGCCAGGACGGGCCAACGTATTCCCGCCGCCGCGGCGTCCAGCGTGCGGACGTTCTTGGCCTCATCCCAGAGCCGACCCGCGGTCAGCACGGCCGCCATGCGACGCGGCGCCACGCGGCGCGAGCGCTGGGTGCGGCCGTTGTGGACGACGTCGAAAGCGATCTGCGGGCCATAGGCCAAGCGCAGCTGATCGGCGAAGGCGGCCGAGGGCGCGATGACCGCGGCGGCCGCCGCGAGCCCGGCCGCCATCCGCGCGCGGTGCCATCGCCAGGTCTGCGGCAGCGCCTCGCCGGGCCGGGTCGCCTGCCACCAGGTGGCGAGGCAGGAATGCTGGGTGGCGACGACCGGCTGCGCCACCGGCAGATCGGCGAGCGCCGCACCATTAAGATGCACGAGATCGACGTCCGTATCGTTGGCCAGGCCGACCAGCTTTGCGCGCAACGGGGCCAGGCTGCGATCGTCCTGTGCCTGCCAGTCGAGACCGGCCTGGAGAAGATGAAGCCTGAGCCCCGGGATCGCCTCGGCCTCCGCCCGTTGAGCGGGCTTCGGCGGCGGCCCGGCGATGGCGAGCGCCGTCTCGATGCCGTCCGCCGCGAGCCCGGCCGCGAGCTCGACGCTGTACTGCCAGACCCCACCGATGCAGTCGGCGACCAGCAGGATGCGGCGCGGCGTGGCGGACGGCGGGATCACGTGCATCGGCCCGCCCGCTCCAGCTCCTCGAGCGGCAGCGGCCGCTCCTCCTGGATGTCGCTGAAAGCGTCGAAGGCCTGCAGGTAGCTCCGATGCGCCCGCTCCCATGCCTGCTCGTCCGGCGGACCGAAGCGGGTGTGGTAGTCGGGCGAGCCGGGATACGGAAACAGCGGCACCGGATCGTTGGCCCAGACGCCCTGGCCGCGCAGCCGGTCGCGCCAGGCATCGAGCAACCGCTGGTCGTCGTTCGCGACCTCGAGCAGGTTGGCCTGAACGAACGGCACGTGGCGCTTGGCAAAGATCAGGCGGTCCGCCAGGTCCTCGGTGCTCATGCGGCAGTTCTTGTCGAGCGTGGCGCGGCCCTGCTCGGTCACGCTCTCCACGCCCGCCTCGATCGAGACGCAGCCCGCAGCGCCGAGCAGCTCCAGCAGGTCCGGCTTCCAGAGGTCGATCCGGGTCTGCACGCCGAACCTCACCGGACGCTCGACCAGCGCCTCCAGCAGATCGCGCCGCGGCAGGAAGATCTCGTCGACGAAATAGAGGTACGTCACGCCTTGCCCGAGCAGTCGGTCGATCTCCTCGAGCACGAGGTCGAGGCGGCGCCGGCGGTAGCGATCGCGGAAGTGCAGCTTGGCGCAGAAGCTGCAGCTGTAGGGGCAGCCGCGCGAGGCCTCGACCTCGGCGCCCGGACCCTCGGCCGCGCCATCGAAGCGGTGGTGGTGATGGTGATGCTCGCGAATCCATGCCTCCGGCCAGACAAGCGCCGGCAGGTCGACGAACCCTCCAGCCTGGGGCAGGGCTGCGGCGGCCGGGCGATCACGCGCGACCACGCCTGGCGTGGCGGCGGGATCGGCGCCGCCTGCGAGGGCCTGCACGACCTCCTCCGCCTCGCCCATCACGACGAGGTCGACGGGCAGCTTGGCGAGCACTGCGGACGGCGTCGCCGAGCCGTGCGGACCGATCGCCACGAGGCATTCGACGTGCGCTCGCAGTGCGCGCGCGAGGGTCGTGGGAATCGTCAGCTCGGGCTGGGCACAACGCCAGAAGAGGTAGGTCGGCGCCGTCGTCAGCACTGCCATGTCCGGCGCGAAATCCGCGACGCGCCGGGCAAGGTCGGGAATGGAGAGGCTATCGAGCGCGCCGTCCAGCATCAGGAAGTCGTGGCCGCCCGCCTCCACCAGGCTGCGGCAGTAGCCGAGTTCGAGCGGCAGGTGCGCCTCGCGGCAGCCGAAGTAGATGCTGCCGGCGAAGCTCCAGGGCGGGTTGAGCAGCGCGACCCTCATGCGGGCACCCGCAGCAGCGCCGGCGGCGCTTGGTCCGCCGCCAGGTCGCGCTCGAGCCAGCGCAGCAGCCGGGCGAGGCCTTGCTGCCAGCCGATCCCGACGCGCCAGGAAGTCGCTGCCTCCAGAGCGGAGGTGTCGCTCACGTAGTAGCGCTGGTCGCCCAGCCGCCAGTCGGCGAAGTCGAAGGCGACCGGCCGGCCGAGCAGCCGGCCGAGATGCCCGAGCAGTGCCAGCAGGCTCACCGCGTTGCGCGGTCCGCCGCCGAGGTTGAAGGCGCGGCCGGCGTGCGGCGGCAGGCGATTGAGCAGGGCGAGCCAGGCCGCGACCGCGTCGTCGACATAGAGGATGTCGCGCACCTGCTTGCCGTCGCCATAGACCGTAAGCGGCTGCTGGCGCAGCGCCGCGAGCGCGAAATGCGCGACCCAGCCCTGATCCTCGGTGCCGAGCTGGTGTGGGCCATAGAGGCAGCTCATGCGCAGCACCGCGGCCGGCACGCCGTAGCAGCGCGCATAGTCCAGCACGTACTGGTCGGCGGCACCCTTGGAGCAGCCATAGGGGCTCTGCAGGTCGAGCGGCTGGCGCTCGCCGATGCCGCGCGCATGTAGCGCGGGGTCGCGCGGCAGGTAACGATCGGCATGCTCGGCGAGCGTCACGCCCACGAGCGCGCCGTAGACCTTGTTGGTGCTGGCGAACACGGTGGGCGGCGGCGCCGCGGCCTTTCGCAGCGCCTCCAGCAGATGAATCGTGCCGAGCGCGTTGACCTCGAAGTCGGTCATCGGATCGGCGATGCTCGTGGTGACCGCGACCTGGGCGGCGAGGTGGGCGATGGCGCTCGCGTCGTGCACCAGGTGGTTGATCACGTAGGGGTCGCGGATGTCGGCGATCTCGGCCGTGACGCGCTGCGGATGACGTCGCCGGAGCGAGGCGAGATTGCCCTCGACGCCGGCGCGCGCGAGCGAATCGACCACCAGGACGTCGCGGCCGTCGCTGGCGAGGCGCTCGGCGAGATTGCATCCGAGGAAACCCGCACCGCCCGTGATCACCACCGGCCGCGCTCGGCCGGCCACCGCAGGCGCCTTGCGCTGCAGGGCGCGGATCTCGCGCGCGAGCTTGATGCCGCCTTCCGCCAGGACCCGGTACAGCAGCTTGGGCTGGCCGCCGGGGCTCACGAGGCCGAAATGGTAATGACGCTCGTCGAAGTGCCAGCCTTCCTGGCTCGGCTGCGACGGGTGCAGATCCTGATAGCCGTACCAGTAGACGCGCTCGATCGGCGCCGCCAGCGTCTCGAGCAGGCAGTCGATCTGGTTGAGCGCATCGAAGCGCCAGGTCGAGTAGCCGGTCTCGGTGATCCAGATCGCTGGCTCCAACCCGTGCTCGGCCAGCAGCTGGCGCACCTCGGGTACTTGCTCCGACCACGGTCGCCAGCTGGTGTGAGCCGATTCCCACGTGCCGGGAAACCCGTGCAGACCGACCACGTCGATCTCGGCCAGCGCGCCGCGCTGCGCCATCAGCCGGAGCCAGTTCAGGTCCAGCGGGCACATGCCGCCGAGCACCGTGCGCTTGCCCTTGCGTCGCATCCAGTGCGCCGCCTGGACGATCATCAGGGCGAAGACGTCCCACCGCGGATCGAGCCGCCAGTCCCAGTCGGCGAGATTGTTCGGCTCGTTCCACAGCTCGACCGTCTCGAACTGGCGGCCATGCTGAGCCACCAGCAGATCGAGAAAGTCAGCGTACGCTTTGGGGTTCTCCGGCGGACCGGCAGTGGTCTTGCTGCGCGACAGCGAAGGCGGCACGTAAAGCACGCACGGCAGCAGATCGAAATGGCGCGCAATCGTCGGCAGCAGCCAGTCGTACCAGGCATGGACGCCGGGGCGGTGGTAGTCGGCCCAGGAGATTCCGGTGCGCAGATGGCGCACGCCGATACGCTGCAAATCCTCGATCGCCCTCTCGACCCGCTCGTGCTCGCCCGGGCGGAACCACTCGAGCATACCGAGCGCTGGGCCCGCGTACTCGTCAAGGAGCCGCTGCGTCATGCAACCAGCCCCCGCCGCTCGAGCTCCGCCGTCGCTTGACCGACGCGATCCTCCGCGGTCTGGCCGTCGAGCCATCCGATCAGCTCATCGAGAGCCGTCTCCAATCTGGAGGTCGGCGCGAAGCCGAGGACTTCCTGCGCACGGCCGATATCGGCAAAGCAGTGCCGGATGTCGCCGGTGCGCGCACGGTCCGTGATCTCGGGCGCGACTTCGGGCCGCCCCAGCGCCGCCGCCAGCAGGCGCGCAACCTCCATCACCGTGTAGGAACGGCCACTGCCGATGTTGATCACCTGACCGTCGGCCTCGGGCGTGGTCATGGCCAGAAGGAAGGCGCGCGCAACATCCCGCACATGAACGAAGTCGCGGCGCTGCCGGCCATCCTCGAACACCGCGGGCGGGCGCCCGTTGAGCAGGCGCGCGGCGAAGATCGCAAGCACGCCGGTGTATGGGTTGGAAAGCGCCTGCCGCGAACCGAACACGTTGAACAGGCGAAGCGCCACCGTCTCGATGCCGTAGGCCTCGCCAACCATCAGGCACATCCGTTCCTGGGCATATTTGGAGAGCGCGTAAACGGAAGCGAGATCGGGCGTCTTCGTCTCCGGGGTCGGGACCGGCTCGAGCGGACGTCCCTTATGGTCGAGCGGCTCCCAATGCTGGGCGCGCAGCTGCCAGGGAGCTCGTCGTGGCGCCTCGACCATTCTGCCGTCCGTGTCGCGATAGAGTCCCTCGCCGTAGACGCTCATCGACGAGGCCACCACCAGTCGTTCGACTGGGCGCTGTGAGAGCAGCTGGAGAAGTGCCGCGGTACCGAGCTCGTTGGCGGCGACATATTCCTCGATCTCGTACATGCTCTGGCCTACGCCGACCCGAGCGGCGAGGTGGAAAACCCCATCGGCGCCCTTAAGAGCGATGGCTAGCCGGTCCCTGTCGCGGACGTCGCCCTGCAGCATCTCGACGGCCGTGCCGAGATACACCGGCCAATGACCGTCCTGTCCGTGCACCTGGGGCAGAAGCGCATCGTAGATCCGGACTTCGAAGCCGTGCAGCAGCAATTCGTCAGCCAGGTGCGAGCCGATGAATCCCGCCCCACCCACGATCAGATAGCGCTTGCTCATGAGTTCCGACCGCGCCTAGTCGCGCCTGACGAACTTGTGGAAGCGGCTGGTGCCTCCATCCGCGGTCTCGTCCTGGTATAGGAATTCCAGCCTGGCTTCTTCGAACTTGGCAAAGAATTCGTCCCCGCCGATCGTATCCAGATCGCTCGCGTCACGAAACCGAATGCGCAGAACGCCCAGATCATCGTCGGACTCGGTGACGCGGACAGCGTTGGCTGGCGTGCCGTCACGCGACTCTGCCCAACGTCGGATCTCGTCATGGTCAGTCGTGGTGACGGATTCGGTCATCAGTCGTTCCCTCCATCTCTGCGGCAGCAGCAACAACAACAGCAGCAGCAACCGTAGGGAACCTCTGCGCGGCAACCTTGGTTCCGTGCATCCGCGCATTTTCCGAGATCCGCCGCTCGGGCATTCCATAACGTACTCGCCACGCTCGGGGACGAGGTGGTGGCGGGATGGCGACCTGATCCTCACAGCATCGGTTTGCCGCCCGTCCGGTCGACTTCTCGCCCAGGCGAAGCGGTCATGTCGCTCCCTCTGGTCAACGGAGACGGCGCACATGACCGACAGCATCGCCGCGCAGGTGTTCTTCGGCCTCCGCAAGACCGGGAGCGGCGCATGACCCGGCACAGCGCCAAGCCCAAGGTCCAGTGCGCGATTTACACTCGGAAGTCCAGCGAGGAAGGCCTCGAGCTGGCCTTTAACAGTCTCGACGCCCAGCGCGAGGCCTGCGCGGCGTACATCGACAGCCAGCGCCATGAAGGCTGGCTCGCGCTCGACGACCGCTACGACGATGGTGGGTACAGCGGCGGCACGCTGGAGCGCCCAGCCTTGCAGCGGCTGATCCGAGACGTCGAGGCGGGCAGGGTCGACACCGTCGTCTGCTACAAGATCGACCGGCTGTCCCGCTCGCTCACGGACTTTGCCAAGCTGGTCGACGTGTTCGAGCGGAACAGCGTCACCTTCGTCTCGGTGACGCAATCGTTCTGCACCACGACCTCGATGGGTCGGCTGACGCTTAACATCCTGCTCAGCTTCGCGCAGTTCGAGCGCGAGCTCGCCGGCGAGCGCATCCGCGACAAGTTCGCCGCCAGCCGGCGCAAGGGCATTTTCATGGGCGGCCATGGTGAGCAACACCGACCGGCACCCGACCGAGATAGCCCGGCTTCGCGGCGTGCGCCTCGCTGTCGGCTCAGAGATCGAAGTCGGCCGCAGTTGGGCCGAGTCCAAGATCAAGGCCCTGACCGGCGGCGACAAGCTCCAGGGCCGGTTCATGCGCCAGGACTTCTTCGAGTTCTCGCCGCAGTTCAAGTTGATGATCGTCGGCAACTCCAAGCCCAGCCTGCGCGGCGTCGACGAAGCGATCCGTCGACGGTTGCACCTCATCCCGTTCACCGTCACCATCCCGCCCGACGAACGCGATCACCAG
>Ga0299907_10002489_pt1 | contig 11370 bp, 9 predicted proteins | sample RVTome_16_FD_198680 | JGI IMG/M metagenome (GOLD analysis project Ga0299907, IMG submission 198680) | Soil microbial communities from uranium-contaminated site in the Upper Colorado River Basin, Wyoming, United States - RVT152D67 (version 2) ...
CGCACTTCACGTACCAGCCGCGCATGCAGAAGAAGCAGCGCCCGCAGGCGGTGTGGAAGCAGCCCAGCACGCGGTCGCCCTCGGCCACGCCCGTGACCTGGTCGCCCGCCGCCAGGACCGTGCCCACGAACTCGTGCCCGATCGTGAAGCCGGGCTCGATCTGGACACGCCCGTGGTAGATGTGGAGATCGGACCCGCAAACGCCCGTGGCCTCGATCCGGACGATCGCGTCGCCAGGGGCCTCCAGCTCGGGCTCCGGCTTGTCGTCGACGCGCACCTCGTGCGGCGCCTGGAAAGTCACGGCTCTCACGGGTCGGAGACACTACCCAGATGCCGAACTCAAAGGTCGTACTCATCACCGGCTGTTCCACGGGCATCGGGCGGGTGACCGCCGAGCACCTCGCCTCCAAGGGCTGGACCGTCTACGCCACCGCGCGGCGGCCCGAGTCGATCGCCGACCTCGAGGCGAAGGGCTGCAAGACGCTCGCGCTCGACGTCACCGACGAGGACTCGATGCAGGCGGCGGTCAAGGCCGTGGAGGACGCCGAGGGTGCCGTCGGGGTGCTGATCAACAACGCGGGCTACAGCCAGTCGGGCGCCGTCGAGGAGGTGGCCATGGACCAGGTGAGACGCCAGTTCGAGACGAACGTCTTCGGGCTCCTGCGCATGTGCCAGCTCGTGCTGCCGGGGATGCGCCGCCAGGGGTTCGGCAAGATCGTGAACATCTCCTCCATGGGCGGCCGGCTCGTCTTCCCGGGCGGCGGGATCTACCACGGCACGAAGTACGCGGTGGAGGCGATCAGTGACGCGATGCGCTGGGAGGTCCGCGGCTTCGGCGTGGACGTGATCCTGATCGAGCCCGGGCTGATCAAGACGGAGTTCGGCGAGACGGCCGCGCACTCGGTGACCGAGGGGACGCCGTCGGACGGCGCCTACGCGGACTTCAACGCGCAGGTCGCGGCCAAGACCGCCGGCGCATACGAGACCCGTCTCGCGACCTCGCCGCTGGCGGTGGCGAAGCGGATCGAGCGCGTGATCTCGAAGAAGCGCTCGGGCAGCCGCTACCCGATCACGGTTGGCGCGAGGGTGCTCCTCGCCCAGCGCAAGCTGTTGCCGGACCGCGCCTTCGACGCGTTCCTCGGGACTCAGTTCAAGCGGCCGCGGAGCTAGAGCCCGGAAGCCAGTCCGCCGGGAATACCTTCGCGAAGTGCGCGTCGTAGTCGGGGGCGACGCGCCGTGCGTGCTCTGCCGCCGGGCGTCCCTCGATCAGCGGCGCCAGGTCCTCGTAGGCGAGCAGCAGGCGCACGCTCGTACCGATCTGGAAGTCCGCGGCATTGAGCTGCTCGCCTCCGATGACACCCTCCGCGATCAGCGCGTCCACGCGGTCGATGACCTCCGGCACGGCCGCGAGGTCGGCCTGCACGTTCTCGTCGGTCGAGTTGTTGTAGCCGGCCGACACCTTCGCGATCGGAAGCACCGTGCGCGCCGCCACCCCGACGGGGAGGCCCAGGCGGTAGCCCTCCAGCGAGCGCTTGGCGGCGGCCGTGCGCTCCTTCCCCGGCAGGTGGAGCAGCGCCCACCATGCGAGCCGGCGCGGTATCGGCTGGAGCACCTCGTCGCCCCAGCGCTCTGCCTCCTCGACGGCCGGTGAGGGCAGGAGCGGAGGGTCGGGCTTCAGCTCGTCGAGCGCCCGGGAGATCTCGCGGGTGCCCTGCAGCTTGCGGCCGTCCGCCTTCATCGCGGGCACGGTCTTGCCCGGGAACCCCAACAGCTTCAGCGAGGGCCGGTGCATCGCGGTGAGCAGGTCGACGCGCTTGAAGTCGAGCCCCTTGTGGGCCAGCATGAGTTCGGCGCACTTCGAAGGGTGCGAACCGGGGATGACGTAGAGCTTTATGGCCATACGGCATCCTATGCGCCAATGGCGGTCGAGCTGCAAGGTGCGCGCGTTCTGCTCACGGGCGCGACGGGTGGGATCGGAAACGCGATCGCGCGCGCGCTGCATGAGCGCGGCGCGCATCTGATCATCAGCGGCCGCCGGGCCGAGGTGCTCGAAGAGCTCGCGTCCGAACTCGGTGACCGGGTCGAGGTGAAGCCCGCCGATCTGGCGGACATCGACGCCGTGCGCGAGCTCGCCGAGTCGGTCGGCGATGTCGACGTGCTGGTCGCGAACGCGGGCCTGCCCGGCACGGGCGCGCTCGGGGAGTACACGCGCGAGCAGGTGGACAAGGTGCTCGCCGTGAACCTGAACGCCCCCGTCCACCTGACTCACATCCTGCTACCGAAGATGCAGGAGCGCGGATCGGGACACCTGGTGTACGTGGGCTCGATCTCCTCGAAGGTGGCGACCGCGTGGTCGTCGCTCTACAACGGCACCAAGTTCGGGCTGCGCGGCTTCGCCTTCGCGCTGCACGAGGAGCTGCGCGGCAGCGGCATCGGCGTCACGTGCGTCTTCCCGGGGCCGATCTCGGACGCCGGCATGTGGGCCGACGGCGGCCTCGACCTGCCGCGCGGCGTCAGCGCCCGCTCGCCGGAGCAGGTCGCCGCAGCCGTGATCAAGGGCATCGAGACCAACAAGCCGGAGATCGACGTGGCCCATCCGGTGATGCGCCTGGGCGGCTGGCTCGCCGGCCCGGCGCCGCGGCTGATCGCGGCCTTCAACCGCCGCGTCGGCGCCAACGAGACGGCCGAGCGCCTGTCAGAGGCGCAGAAGGTGAAACGTTAGGGACGGAGCCCTTTCTTGCACGTCCGGCCGCCACGTGCGTCCGGGCGTCTCTGCGTGCAAGAAAGGGCTCCGTCCCCTTTTTTACGGCTGCACGATCGTCTGGCCGCGGATCACGTCCAGTGCCACCTCGACTATCCGGCGCTGCTCGGCGCGGTGCGCCGCGGCGTAGCCCTCGCCCGGTGATGCCCTGAACTCGCGGCCCACGTAGGTGTACTCCATGCCCTTCGGCAGGATCGGGGCAAGGCGGCGGCGCATGAACGCGCGCGCGCCCATGTTGCGCGGCTCCTCCTGGACCCAGGTGACGCGCTTGAGGTTGGGATAGCTCTCGATCAGCGAGCGCAGCTCGTTCTCGGCGAACGGGTAGAGCAGCTCGACGCGGGCCACGGCCACGTGACGTGCCTCCCCGCGCGCCTCGTGGCCGACGATGTCGTAGAAGACCTTGCCGGTGCAGAGCACGAGCTTCGTGATCTCCTCGCGCTCGCCGTGGGGCTGCGGGTCGTCGATCACGACGTCGAGCCCGCCGCTCGCGAGCTCTTCGACGTTCGACGCCGCGGCGGGCAGGCGCAGCAGGCTCTTCGGCGTCATCACCACGAGCGGCCGCGCCTTCTGGACGAGCGCCTGGCGCCGCAGCAGGTGGAAGTACTGCGCGGGCGTCGTCACGTTGGCCACCCGGATGTTCCCCTCGGCCGCCAGCTGGAGGAAGCGCTCGACACGGCCGCTCGAGTGCTCGGGGCCCGACCCCTCGTAGCCGTGGGGAAGCAGCAGTGTCAGGCGGCTGGTCTGCCCCCACTTCGCGAGGCCCGAGACGAGGAACTGGTCGATGATCACCTGCGCGGAGTTCACGAAGTCGCCGAACTGCGCCTCCCAGAGCACGAGCGTCTCCGGCGCCTGCACCGAGTAGCCGTACTCGAACCCCAGGCAGGCGATCTCCGATAGCGGGCTGTTGTGCAGCTCGAACGGCGCCGTGGCGTTCTTCAGGTGCTGCGCCGGCGTGTACTTCTCGCCCGTCTTCGTGTCGTGCAGCGAGAGGTGGCGCTGGCTGAAGGTGCCTCGCTCCGAGTCCTGGCCGGTCAGGCGTATCGGGACGCCCTGGACGAGCAGTGAGGCGAAGGCGAGGGCCTCCGCTTGCGCCCAGTCGATCCCCCCCTCGGGGCCGAGCGTGTCGCGGCGGCGCTCGAGCTGAGGCTTCAGCTTGCGGTGCAGGCTGAAGCCGCTCGGCACGCGGAGCAGCTGCTCGTTCAGGGACCTGAGCGTCTCGGCGGGCACCGCCGTGCGCGGCTCCTTGCTCGGGCTCGTGTCGATGTCGAACTCGCCGGTGTCCGGCCCCTCGGTCATCGCCTCGCGCAGCTCGGCGTGCGAGTCGGCGAGCCGCTGCAGCCGCTCGGCGGCCATCTCCTCGGCCTCCTTCGGCGTCACGAGGCCCTCCGCGGCCAGCTTCTCCGCGTAGATCTTCCGGACCGGCGGATGCTGCTTGATCGTGTCGTACATCAGCGGCTGCGTGTAGCCGGGCTCGTCGGTCTCGTTATGGCCGAAGCGCCTGTACCCGATGAGGTCGATCACGACGTCGCGGCCGAACTCCTTGCGGAAGCCCATGGCCAGCCGGATCGCGTGCATGCACGCCTCGACGTCGTCGGCGTTCACGTGGATCACGGGGACGTCGAAACCCTTCGCGAGGTCCGATGCGTAGCGCGTCGAGCGAGCGTCGTTCGGGTCGGTGGTGAACCCGAGCTGGTTGTTCATGATCACGTGGATGGTGCCGCCGGTCGAGTAGCCATGGAGCGCCTGGAGGTTGAGCGTCTCCGCGACGACTCCCTGGCCCGGGAAGGCCGCGTCCCCGTGCAGCAAGACAGGAACCACAGAGGACGGGTCATGCACGGGCTCGCGCGCCTTGCGGCTCGTCTGATCCGCTCGCGAGCGACCTTCGATGATCGGGTTGATGTACTCGAGGTGGCTCGGGTTGGGAGACATCGTGACCGTCACGCCCTTGCCGGATTCCGTGCGGTAGGTCCCGGCCGCGCCGTAGTGGTACTTCACGTCGCCCGTCCCGCCCTCGGGCTGGGCCGTGTCCACCTCCGTGGACTGCTCGGCCTCGAACTCGGCGATGATCGCCTCATACGGCCGCCCGACCGTGTGAGCGAGCACGTTGAGCCGCCCGCGGTGTGCCATGCCGAGAACGACCTCGCGTGCGCCGTCGGCGCAGCCGGTCTCGATCAGCTCGTCGAGCATCGGCACGAGCACGTCGAGCCCCTCGATCGAGAACTGCTTCTTGCCGAGGAAGGCCTTGTGGAGGTAGCTCTCAAGGGCTTCCACCTCCGAGAGCCGTGCCAGCAGCTTGCGCTTCTGCTCCGGGCCCAGCGCGACGCGGTGCGCTCCGGACTCGACCGTCTGACGCAGCCAGACGCGCCGGTTGTGGCCGGCGATGTGCTCGATCTCGTATGCGATCGTTCCGCAGTAGGTGTCCTGAAGGTGGGGCAGGGCGTCGGCGAACGTGTCGCCGGGCACGGCCACGCGCAGCACCGAGGCCGGGATCGCGCGCATGAGCTCGGGTGTCAGGTTCACCGTCGCGGGGTCGAGCGCCGGGTCGCCGCGCGGTGGCGTGCCGAGCGGGTCCAGCCGCGCCGCGAGGTGCCCGTGCATGCGGTGCGCCTTCACCACGGAAGTCGCCGCCTGGACCGCCTGCAGGAGTGCATCGTCGGCCTGGCCCGTCGGGGACACGCCCGGCGTGACCTCCGCCGGCACGGGCTCGGCAGCGGTGACAGGTGAGTCCTCGGGCAGCGCCGAGGTGACGCCGAGCGGGCCGAATATCGTGTCGTAGAAGCCCTCGTCGCCCTGGAGGAGCGAGTCGATGCGCTTGAGGAACTCGCCCGACTCCGCGCCCTGGATCACGCGGTGGTCGTAGGTCGAGGTCATCGTCATGACCTTCGAGACGTTGAGCTCGCGCAGCAAGCTGGGGTCGGCGTCGGCCAGGCCCGGCGGGAAGGAGATGGCGCCCGTGGCGATGATCGTGCCCTGCCCGGGCATCAGCCGCGGCACCGACGCCACCGTGCCGATCCCGCCCGGGTTGGTGAGCGTGATGTTGGCACCGGCATATGCGTCGGGCGGCAGCGTGTTGTCGCGCGCGCCCGCGACGAGCTCGTCGTAGCGGGCGGCGAAGCCGGGGAAGTCGAGCTTGTCCGCCCCGTGCAGGACCGGCACGATCAGGGAGCGCTCTCCCTTGCGCTCCACGTCGACTGCGAGGCCAAGGCTGACGCCCTCCGGCACGACGCGCTGCGGCTTGCCGTCGACCTCCTGGTAGGCGTTGGTCATGACGTGCATGTCGCGAGCAGCCTGCACGATCGCCCACGCGATCAGGTGGGTGAACGAGAGCTTCTTGCCGGCGCCCTTCAGTGCCTTGCGGCGGTCGTCAAGCGTGGCGACAGGCACGGTCCGGAAGCTCGTTGCGGTGGGGATCGTGCGGCTCTCGTTCATGAAGCGCACGAGCGTTGCCGCCGGGCCGCGGATCGGCTTGGCACCGGCGGGTGGCAGATCCGCGACGGGCGCCGCCGGCGCGGCCGCGGGCTCGCCGTTGCCCTCGACGAGGGCGATGACGTCGTCCTTGGTGACCTTGCCGCGCGGGCCGCTGCCCTCGAGGCTCGTGATGTCCACGCCGTGGGCGTCGGCGATCCGCGCGGCGACGGGCGTGGCGTTGGCGGCGCCGTTGTCCGTCGCAGCTTGCGGCGCCGGGGTGGCCTCCGCGGCGGGCGCGCTCGTGCTTTCCAAGGGGCCTGGCCCCTTGGTAAGCGCCCCCGGCTTGATGCGGGCGACGATCGTGCCCGACTGCACGGTCTCGTCGGGCTCCACGAGCAGTTCGGCGACCACGCCCGCGACCGGCGCCGGTATCTCGGCGTCCACCTTGTCGGTCGAGATCTCGACGATCGTCTCGCCGAGGGCGATCTCGTCGCCCACCTGCTTGTGCCATTCGAGGACCGTGCCCTCCTGGACCGACTCGCCCATCTGCGGGAGGACCACGTCCACGAGCTCGCCGCTGGGCACCGCACCGTCCTCCGCCTGGCGCTTGGCGGCGACCTGCCCCATCTCGGTGGCGGCCGGGTCACTCAGGTCCGCTCCGCTCTCGTCGCCGGCGTGGTCGGAGTCGGATTCCTTCGGCTCGGCCTCGCTCGTCGGAGGCGCGGCCCCGCCGGCGGTGTCGATCTCGCCGAGCACCGTGCCGACGGGCACGGTCTCGTCCGCCTCGACCAGGATCCGCATGAGGGTCCCGCCCACCGGCGAAGGCACCTCGGCGTCGACCTTGTCGGTGGACACCTCGAGCAGCGTCTCGGCGGCCTCGACCTGCTCGCCAACCTGCTTGTGCCACTCGAGGATCGTGCCCTCGGTCACCGAGTCGCCCATCTGGGGCATGGTGATCTGCACGGTGGTGCCGGTGGCCATCTGAGGACTCTCACATTACCGGCCACCGGAAGGCACGGCGGACGCATGCAAGGCTGTGCCCCATGAGCCGGCGGCTGAAGCACTGGGGATGGGGCTACGAGGACCAGCAGCCCGCCCCCGAGCAGGTGGCCGAGATCGCGCTCGGCCTGCGTGCCCATCTGGGATTCGAGCCGGCCGACGTGGACCAGCCCGTGCCGCTCGAGGAGGTGCAGCTGCGCCCGCCGCGGCTGGAGGCCCCCGGGGAGCTGGAAGAGATCTCGGCCAGCGACGACTACGCCCGCGCCTCGCGCGCACTCGGCAAGGCCTACCGCGACGTGGTCCGCGGCTTTCGCGGGCAGTTCGACGATCCGCCCGACGTGGTCTGCAGCCCCGGAGACGAGGAGGAGCTAGAGCGGGTCCTCGACTGGGCCTGCTCGGCGGACGCCGCCGTGATCCCCTTCGGCGGCGGCACGAGCGTGGTGGGGGGCGTCGAGCCGCGCGGGCTGGAGCGTGCGGTGTGCGTTGACCTGCGCCGGCTCGACCGTGTGCTCGAGGTCGACCGCACGTCGCGCGCCGCGCGCATCCAGGCGGGAGCGACGGGGCCGGGGCTCGAGGAGCAGCTGCGCGAGCACGAGCTCACGCTGCGCCACTTCCCGCAATCCTTCGAGTACTCGACGCTGGGCGGCTGGATCGCCACGCGCGCCGGCGGCCATTTCGCCACGCTCATGACCCACATCGACGACCTCGTCGAGTCGGTGCGCGCGCTGACGCCGGCGGGCTGGTGGGAGAGCCGCCGCCTGCCCGGGTCCGGCGCCGGGCCGAGTCCCGACCGGATGCTGATCGGATCCGAGGGCACGCTCGGCGTGATCACCGAGGCCTGGGTGCGCCTGCAGGACAGGCCGCGCTGGAAGGCGAGCGCCGGCGTCCTGTTCGACTCCTTCGCGGCTGGCGCGGAGGCGGTCAGGGCGCTCGGCCAGTCAGGCCTCTGGCCGTCGAACTGCAGGCTCCTCGACGAGGCGGAGGGCGCGCTCACCATGGCCGCCCCGGACGGCAAGGCGCTGCTCGTGCTGGGCTTCGAGTCGGCCGACCATCCCGTCGACTCGTGGATGGAGCGTGCACAGGAGCTGGCGCGCGATCACGGCGGAGAGACCAGTGAGCCGAAAGGCGAGGGCGGCGACTCGGTCGGCACCTGGCGCAACGCGTTCGTCCAGGCGCCGTACCTGCGCGACTCCTTCGTTGCGGGCGGAATCATCTCGGACACCTTCGAGACCTCGATCACGTGGGACCGCTTCGAGGAGTTCGTCTCGGACGTCCGCGCTCGGACCGAGGCGGCGGTCGCCGAGGTGTGCGGGACCGGGAGGGTCAGCTGCCGCTTCACGCACGTCTACCCGGACGGCCCCGCCCCGTACTTCACCGTGATCGCGCCGGGCAGGCGCGGGGCGGAGATCGAGCAGTGGGACGAGATCAAGCGTGCCGCCTCGGAGGCTATCAGCGCCGGGGGCGGAACGATCACGCACCACCACGCCGTCGGCCGTGACCATCGCCCCTGGTACGACCGCCAGCGGCCGGAAGCATTCGCTCAGGCGCTGGCCGGCGCCAAGCGCGCGCTCGACCCGGGCTGGAACCTCAATCCCGGCGTGCTGATCGAGGCGGATCGGATGTGAGGCCGGAGGCCGAACTACAGATTCAGGGGCGGGGCTGGACGCCCCGGCGAGCAAACACGACCCCGCGGTTGATCATCGCCTCCGCAACGCGATCGGGCTTCACGTCATAGCGGCCGCTCTGGATCCGCGCGCGCAGCTCGTCGAGGCTCGGGGCTTTGGTCCGGGACCGGCGCATCGGCTCCATAGGTTTATCGGCCGTCCGGTCGGAATGGTGAAGAGGAAATGAGCAAAAAACGAGAACTCGGTCGGGCAGACCGCATTTTGCCGGGAATTTGGCGTTTACGACTTCCCCTGCCGTGGACCGGAGTGCCGCATGTGAACGCCTTCGCGATCGCCTCGGGCTCGGGCGTGGTGCTCGTGGACACCGGCATGGCCGAGCCGGGCGCGCTCGGGCAACTCGAGCGCGCCCTGGCCCAGGCGGGCCTGCGGCTCGAGCACATCCGGCTCGTGGTCTGCACCCATGCCCACTCCGACCACTACGGCCTGGCGGGGCCGATCGTCGACGCCGCCGGCTGCGAGCTGTGGATGCACCCGAACCACGCGCACATGACGCGCGCGGCCGCCGACCCCGACGCCATGCTCGACCGCCGCATCGAGGTGGCCCGCCAGAGCGGCGTCCCGCCTGACGCGCTGAAGCGCTACGAGGAATCGCGCCGCGGCGAGGGCGTGGGTGTCGCCCGAGTCGTCCTCCCGGACCGCGATCTCGTCGAGGGCGTCGAGGTCGAGACCGACCTCGGAACGTGGCAGGTGATCGAGACGCCCGGCCACGCCCCGTCCCACGTGGTGCTGCACCAACCCGACCGCGGGCTGCTGCTGTCGGGCGACCACGTCCTCGGCCGCGTCTCCCTCTTCTACGACTACGGCTACACGCCCGACCCGGCCGGGGAGTTCCTCGACTCGCTCGACAAGGCGCAGCGGCTCGACGCGCAGCTCTGTCTCGCCGGGCACGGCCGGCCGTTCCGCAACGTCGGCGCGAAGATCGACGCTTTCCGCGAGCGCGTGACGGCCGACATCGAGACGGTGCGCCAGGCGGTGCGGGAAGAGCCGCGCACCGCGTTCGAGATCGTCCCGACGCTGCTCGGCACCGACGACGTCAGCCCGATGATCGTCAACTGGGCGATGTCCCAGATACTCAGCTACCTGCGCTACCTGGAGCTGCGCGAGGAGGTGAAGCAGCTAGACGAGCGAGGGGGCTCGATCCCATGGACGAGCCGCGCGTAGGGCCGCGAGGATCGCGCGCGTGGCGGGGGAGCGGTTCAGCGTGTAGAAGTGGATCCCAGGCGCGCCGCGGCTCAGCAGGTCCGCGCACTGGAGCGTCGCGTAAGCCACGCCCAGGTCTGCCACCGCGTCCGGGTCGTCCTTGCGCGCGGCAAGTTCGGCCTCGTACTGCTCGGGGAACGACGCGCCGCACATCTCGGTCATGCGCTTGACCTGCGCGAAATTGGTGACGGGCATGATCCCCGGGATGATCGGCACGGTGATGCCGGCCTCGCGCGCCCGCTCGCAGAAGTCGAAGTACAGCTCGTTGTCGAAGAAGAGCTGGGTGATGAGGAAGCTCGCGCCGGCGTCCTGCTTCTTCTTGGCGAAGCACAGGTCCGACTCGGCGCTCTCGGCGTGGATGTGGACCTCGGGGAAGCAGGCCGCCCCGATCGCGAAGTCGTAGCCCGAGCCGATCAGGTCGATCAGCTCGGTGGAGTACTCGAGCCCGCCCTCGGTCTTGACCCATTCGTCCTGGCCCTGCGGCGGGTCGCCGCGCAGCGCCAGGACGTTCTCGATCCCCGAGTCGCGAATCTCGTCGAGCGTGGCCCGCAGCTCGTCGACCGTGGCGCCCACGCAGGTGAAGTGGGCCATCGCCTCGATGCCAAGCTCCTGCTTGATCCACTTGACGATCGAGATCGTGCGGTCGCGCGTGGAGCCCCCGGCACCGTAGGTGACGGAGACGAAGGCGGGCTTGTCCTTGCGCAGCTCCTCGAGCGCGGCGCGCAGGTTCTTCTCCCCGTCTTCGGTCTTCGGCGGGAAGAACTCGAACGAGAAGCAGGGACGCGTGTCTTCGAGGATCTGGTCGATCCGCATCCGGTTCAGGGTACCGGCGGCGGAATGATCTCCAGGCCCGTTGCAAGTCGTCGCTCGCCGTGCAGCGAGTAGCGCACGTCGACCGAGTCGTTCTTCCCGTAGCTGCCGAAGAGGCCGAAGAAGATCGCTGCCCAGCGGCCGACCCCGATGCGCTCCTTCTCGAGCGGCCTGTCGAACACCAGGCCGCCCTCGGTGACCCTGTAGTCGGACCCCTCCTCCTGGCGGATCCCGTTGACCCACACCTCGTACGGCGGCTCCGCTCCGCGCGGCAGCGGCACGAGCCAGCTGCTCACCTCCGCCGCTCCCACATCTGCAAGGCCCCCATGCTGCGGTAGCCGAGACGCGTGTAGACCGGCTCGCCCATCCTCGTGGCCTGCAGCGTGGAGATGTCGCAACCGTCCTCGCGCGCGTCCCAGACCGCGCGGTGCATTAGGCGGCCGCAGAGCCCGCGCCCGCGGGCCTCGGGCAGCGTCGCGACTTCGACCACGCATGCGTCGCCCTCCA
>Ga0299907_10002491_pt1 | contig 11367 bp, 13 predicted proteins | sample RVTome_16_FD_198680 | JGI IMG/M metagenome (GOLD analysis project Ga0299907, IMG submission 198680) | Soil microbial communities from uranium-contaminated site in the Upper Colorado River Basin, Wyoming, United States - RVT152D67 (version 2) ...
GCTCACCTCGGCGCCTCGCCGTGGGCGACCGCGGCCAGGCGGCGGGCGGCCGCGGCCGGGTCGGGCGTGCGGAACACCGAGGACCCGGCGGAGATCACGGTGGCGCCGGCCTCGACGCACCGGCGTCCGGTCTCCTCGTTGATCCCGCCGTCGACCTCGACGTCGCACGCCAGGCCACGCCGGTCGATCTCGGTCCGGATGGCCTCGACCTTGGGCAGGCCCTCGGGCAGGAACGCCTGGCCGCCCCACCCGGGGTTCACGGTCATGACGATCACGTCCGAGAGCTCGTCGAGGAACGGAAACACGGCCTCGGCGGGCGTCTCGGGGTTGACGGCGAGGCCGGCCTGGACGCCGAGCTCCCCCAGGGCCGCCACGACGGCCGGGGGGTCCTCCACCGCCTCGACGTGGACGGTGATCAGGTTGGCGCCGCCCTTGGCGAGCTGCTCGAACTGGTTCTGGGGGTTCTCGATCATCAGGTGGCAGTGGAAGAACACGTTGGTGACCGGCCGGAGCGACTCCACCACCTGGGGGCCGATCCCCAGGGTGGGCACGAAGTGCGCGTCCATCAGGTCGATGTGCAGCGAGTCGGCGTACTGCTCGACCAGCCGGACCTGATCCGTCAGGCAGGAGAAGTCCGCGGCGAGGAGGGAGGGAGCGAACTTGGCCTGCACGGGGCGGAAGTCTAGGGGCTTCGCCTGAACCGGGCCACGAACATCGCGTCGGTGCCGTGGCGGTGGGGCCACAGCCGCATTCGTGCGGCGCGGCCGTCCGGCCCGTCGAACGGGTCCGGCGAGAAGCCCTCGCTCGTGCGCAGGAACGCGTCGCACGCCGCGTCGGTCTCCGCCCGCGGGAACGTGCACACCGAGTAGACGAGCACCCCGCCCGGGCGAACCACCGACGCCGCTCCCGACAGGATGGCCACCTGCAGGCGGGCCATCCGGGACAGGTCGTTTCGGATCGGCTTCCACAGCAGCTCGGGGCGGCGGCGGGCCGACCCCAGGCCCGAGCAGGGGGCGTCCACCAGGACCCGGTCGAACCCCTCCCGCACGGCGGGCCGGCGGGCGTCCTGGACCAGGGCGTGCACGGGGGCCCCCAGCCGCTGGGCGGTCTCGGCCACCAGCTGGACCCGGCGCTCGGTGAGGTCCGCGCCCACGGTCTGGCCGCCCTCCGTCCGGCACGCGATGTCGGCCGCCTTCCCCCCCGGCCCCGCGCACGCGTCCAGGATCCGCTCCCCCGGCTGCGGGTCGAGGGCCGCCACCACCAGCGCGGAGGCCTGGTCCTGGACGGCGAAGCTCCCCTCCTTGAAGCCGGGAAGGCGGGCCGGGTCGCCGCCGTCCAGGAGCAGGACGTCGGGGTGCAGGCCGCCGGGCCGCGGCTCGGCGCCGCGTTCGCGAAGGGCCGCGGCGACGTCCTCGGCGGTCGCCCGGCACCGGTTCGCCCGGAGCGAGAGGGGGGCCTGGGAGGCCAGGGCCGCGGCCGCCGGCTCCACCTCGTCGGAGGGCACCAGCCGGCGGAGCTCGCGCACCGCCCACGTCACCAGACCGGTACGGACCGAGATCGACTCGTCGTCCGGCACGGCCGGAAGCTCGGGCGTCCGCCTGGACAGCCGGCGCAGGACCGCGTTGGTGAACCCTCGGGCTCGCTCGTCGGCCAGCGAGACGGTCTCGCTCACCGCGGCGTGGGCCGGGATCCGGGTGAACAGCAGCTGGTAGGCGCCGAGCTCGAGTACGGCCAGCGCGCTCGGCTCGACCCGGGCGACGGGGCGGTCCAGGACCTGCTGGAGATACCAGTCCAGGGTGACCCTGCGGCGCAGGGTCCCCCGCACGAGCTCCGAGGCCAGGTCGCGATCCTGCTTGGAGAGCGACGCGCGGCCGAGCTCGGCAGAGAGCGCCAGGTTCGAGTAGGCCCCGTGCTCGATCACCCGGCGCAGGACGCGCAGGGCCAGGCGCCGGACGTCGCCCGTCGCCCGCCGGCCCTTACTCGAGCGCGTGCCCGGGCTCCGGTCGGTAGCCACGAACGAACTCACCCCCGCTCATCCTGGAGCGCCCCTCGGGGGCGACCTCGTCCAGGGCCACCAGGTCCTCGCCCGCCCCCACGGCCAGGCCGTCGTTGGACACAACGGCCACCTCCCCGGGCCGTCCGCTGCCCTCCACGGCATGGGCGCGGAACACCTTCAGGACCTTTCCGCCGAACCGGGCCGACGCCCCCGGCTCGGGGGCCAGGGCGCGGACCCGGCGAACCACCGCGTCGGCGGGCTCGGACCAGTCCAGGCCCCGGTCGGCGGCGGTGATCTTCGGCGCCACCGTCGCCCGGGCCGGGTCCTGGGGACGCTCCTCCAGGTCGCCGGCCTCCAGCCGGGAGAGCGTCTCCACCAGCAGCGTCGCTCCCCGCGCCGCCAACCGTGCGCCCAGCGACCCGGCGTCGTCGTCGTCCAGGATCGCCTCCTCCGCCTGGAGCAGGACCGGCCCGCTGTCCATGCCCTCGTCCATGCGGATCGTGGTCACCCCGGTGGCCACCAGGCCTCGCAGGATGGCGTGCTGCACCGGCGCGGCCCCCCGAAGCTCGGGGAGCAGGGAGAAGTGCAGGTTCACCGGCAGGCGGGTGGGGAGGTCCAGGATCTCGGCGGGGAGGATCTCGCCGTAGGCGACCACCGCCAGGGCCTCGGGCGCCGAGCCACGCAGCGCCTCCAGGCCCTCCCCCGACTTGACCGTCGCCGGCTCGGCGAGGGGAAGCCCGATCGCGCGGGCGGCCTCGGCCACCGGCGTCGGGGTGAGCCGCGACCCCCGTCCCGCCGGCTTGGGCTCGCGGGTCATGACGAGGGCGACCTCGTGGGGGGATCCTGCCAGGGCCTCCAACGACGGGACCGACCACCGGTCGCTTCCCAGGAACGCGACCCGCACAGCGGCCGCCTACTTCGATCGCGAGAAGCGGGAGGCGAGCCCCATCTCCGCGTCGCGGATCTCGGCCATGGCCCGGGCCCGGTCCTCCCGGCTGATCCGCTCCAGGATGAGCGTGCCCTCCAGGTGGTCGTGCTCGTGCTGCAGGATGCGGGCCAGCAGGCCCTCGCCCTCCACGGTCATGGGCCGGCCGTCGAGGTCCGCCCCGTCGGCCCGGACCCGGAGGGCCCGGGGAACGGGGAAGAACAGGCCGGGCACGGACAGGCAGCCCTCGTCGTCCTCCTGGTCGCCCTCCCGCCCCGACAGGACGGGGTTGGCCATCGCCTGGGGGCCGTGCTCGCCGTCGTCCCACACGATCAGGCGGATGGCCCGCCCGATCTGGGGTGCGGCCAGGCCCACCCCGGGCGCGTCGTACATCGTGACCAGCATGTCCGCGGCGAGCTGGCGCAGGGCGTCGTCGAACGTCTCGACCTCGCGTGAACGCTCCTTCAGGACGGGGTCGCCGAAGATCCGGATCGGCAGGATGTGCGGGTTCGGCTCGCGTGGGCGCCTGGCCATCCGTCCATCCTCCTCGGCGGATCGTTCTCGGCGGGTCTCGCGTTACAGGTGAGGCTCGGCCTCCACCCGGCGCACCTCGCCGCTACGCGCCCACTCGCGGATCCGGGCGACGAACGCGTCGAGCGCGTCCGGGGAGACGGTGACCAAGCATACCCGCTCGTCTCCGGCCTCCGAGACGAGCAGGTTCACCGGCGCCAGCTCCGCGATCCCGGCCGCCATCTCGGCGGTCCCCACCACCCGGAACACCGGGTATCCCGGAGGGAACCCGGCCGCGGCCCGCCGCTCGGAGTCCGCGCGCATGAACAGCCACGGCTCGTTGCGGACCAGCGCCTGCACGGCCGGGTCACCGGGCTCGGCGGTCTCGATGATCACCCGGCCGGAGGGACGGGGGCGGGCCCACGCCGCCGCCTCGAACCAGGTCGCCACCACCCGCTCGGCCCCGGACAGTCCGGGACGGCGAAGCATCCGATCGGCGTCGAGCACGCCCACCAGGTCCAGCTCCCGCGGTCCGGCGTCCGGCACGCTCGCGGGCGTCCCCACGGTGATCCCCCGGCCGTCGGGCGGCCCGTCCGCCTCGCGCACCGTCACCGAGGCCACGCGGGCCGCCCACTCGGCGACGCGCTCCGCGCCGCGGCGCTGAACGCCGAAGTCGCGGGCCCCGCAGTTCGCGCACACCCCCTCGGCGCCGCACACCGCGCACCGAACCACCCCCTTGTGCTGCTCCAGCGCCCCCTCGCAGCGAGCGCAGGCCGCCGGCTCCTTGCAGCTGCGGCAGACGCGGGCCACGCCGTAGCCCGGCCGGCTCGCCATCAGGAACCCCGATCCGGCGTCGCGAACGCCCTGGAGGATCCGCGGGGCACGGCCCTCGGGGCCGGGCTTCACGGCCTCCACGATGGGCCACGCCCGCTGCTCCTCGGACCGGGCCGCCCGGGCCACGAACAGCTTCCCCGGCACCAGCGCCTCGGCCGAGGGGAACAGCCCGGCGGCCACGCCGACCGCGCCCTCCATCGAGGCCCGGAGCAGGGCCACGTCGCGCACGTGCCACGACGGGGATCGCTCCTCCCGGTGCCCCGCGTGAGCCTCCCGATGCACCCACACCAGCCCCAGCGCGTGCACCGGGGCGAAGACCGCCGGCCGGGTCCCCACCACCACCCGGTACCGGCCCCCCAGGATGTCCAGCCAGGTGCGGTAGCGCTCCCGCGGCTCCCCGCCCAGGAACAGGGCCACCGCGTCGCCGAACGCCTCGGCCAGGGCCCGTGCGGCATGGGGCACCGGCTCGGCCTGGGGAACCAGGACGATCGCGTCCCGCCCCCCCAGGAGGCAGCGTCCCACCGCCTCGACCAGCAGGTCGGACTCGTCGTGGGGCAGGGGGCGGACCAGGTACCCGCCGGCGCCGCCCGTCGCCTCGATGGTCCGCGCGAAGCCCGGCCGGTACACGTCGAGGCGCCCCGCCGGGAACGTCGTCGGCACCGGGGCGGGAGGGCCGGCCGGGACGTTCTCCTCCGAGACCGTCCGAGGCGGGATCGCCCGGTCGATGACCACCGAGAGCGGGATCAGGTACCGGTGGGACAGCGCGCGGGCCAGCGCGACCAGGCGCTCGTCGAAGAACCGGATCGCGGAGACCGCGCGGCGAACCTGCGACACCCGCGGCGGGATCTCCGCCGCGTCGCCGATGACCCAGGCCTGGACGGTCCGGCCGTGGAACGGGACCTCCACCAGCGAGCCGGGGCCGGCGCCCATCCCCTCGGGGAGGCGGTACGTGAACGGCCGGTCGACGGCCAGACGGGGAACCCTGACGACGACGTCGACGTGCCGGCCGGAGATCGGCCGGTTCACGGGCTCAGTCGAAGGCGCGGCGGAGCTCGTCGGCCCGGCCGGTGTCCTCCCACGAGAACCCCTTGCGGCCGAAGTGGCCGTACGAGGCGGTCTCCTGGAAGATCGGCCGGCGGAGGTCCAGGTCGCGGATGATCGCCGCCGGGCGGAAGTCGAACAGCTCCCGGAGCACCGACTCCAGCCGGTCGGGGTCGACCTCGCTGGTCCCGAACGCGTCGGTGTTCACCGACACGGGGTGGGCCGTCCCGATCGCGTACGCCAGCTGGAGCTGGAACTTCGTGGCCAGGCCCGCGGCGACCACGTTCTTGGCGACGTAGCGGGCCATGTACGCGGCCGAGCGGTCGACCTTGGTGGGATCCTTCCCGCTGAACGCGCCGCCGCCGTGAGGGGCGTAGCCGCCGTAAGTGTCCACGATGATCTTCCGGCCGGTCAGCCCGGTGTCGGCCGCCGGCCCGCCCAGCTCGAAGCGCCCGGTCGGGTTCACCAGCGAGCGGTACGCCTCGAAGTCGAGGTCGTACTCCTTGAGGACCGGCTCGATGACGTGCTCGCGCACGTCCGGGGCCAGGAGGGTCTCCAGGTCGACCTCCTCCTTGTGCTGGGTGGAGATCAGGACCGTGTCGACGCGCACCGGACGGCCCTCCTCGTAGGCGATGGTGACCTGGGACTTGCCGTCGGGCCGCAGGTAGGGGACGACGCCCGCCTTGCGGACGTCGGAGAGGCGATGGGCGAGCCGGTGGGCCATGGAGATCGGGAGCGGCATGAGCTCCTCGGTCTCGTCGCACGCGAACCCGAACATCATGCCCTGGTCGCCGGCGCCGATCCGGTCGAGCTCGTCGTGCGAGCCCTCGTCGCGCTCCTCGAGCGCGTGGTCCACGCCCTGGGCGATGTCCTTGGACTGCTCGTGGATCGAGGTGACCACGCCGCACGTCTCGCCGTCGATGCCGAACTTGGCGTCGGTGTAGCCGATGTTGGTGATGGTGTCGCGGACGACCTTCTGGACGTCCACGTACGCCTCGGTGCGGATCTCGCCGGAGACGACCACCAGGCCGGTGGTGACCAGGGTCTCGCAGGCCACCCGGACGAACTCCGGGTTCGGGTCCGCGGCGTAGATCGCGTCCAGGACCCCGTCGGAGATCTGGTCGGCGAGCTTGTCGGGATGGCCCTCGGTGACCGACTCGGAGGTGAACAGGTGGGGTCGCGTCATGACCGGCGAAGTCTAGGTGACGGGAGAACCCGCGTCACGCCTCTCACGCTCGGGGCTTGCGGGCATCGAGAAGGTCGCGGACGCGGTCGAGGATGACGTTGGCGAGCTCGTCCTTGGTGTACTCGCGCAGGGGCACGTCCTCGCCCTCGCGGGCGACGATCACCGCCCGGTTGGTGCGGGCCCCGAACCCCGTCCCCGGCGCCCCCACCCGGTTGCCGACGATCAGGTCCGCGTTCTTCTCGACGAGCTTCTTGCGGGAGGCCTCCTCCACGCTCTGGGTCTCCGCGGCGAAGCCGACCAGGACCTGCTCGCCGGGGCTCTCCCCCAGCTCGCGGAGGATGTCGATCGTGCCCACCAGCGTGATCTGCGGGGGTCCGGTCTCCTTCTTCAGCTTGTGGTCCGAGCGCCCCTCCGGGCGGAAGTCGGCCACGGCCGCGGCCATGATCACCGCGTCGACGGTCTCGGCGGCCCGGACGACCGCCCCCCGCATCTCGTCGGCGGTCTCGACCTGGATCGTCATCGCCCGGGACGGCGCGGCCAGGGCCGTCGGCCCCGACACCAGCACCACGTCGGCCCCGCGGCGAAGCGCGGCCTCGGCGATGGCGAACCCCATCAGCCCCGTGGACCGGTTGCCCAGGTAGCGCACGGGGTCGATCGGCTCGTGGGTGGGCCCGGCCGTGACCAGGATCCGGCGCCCGGCCAGGTCGTGCTCGGCCCCCAGGGCCCGTTCGGCCGCGCCCAGGATCTCCTCGGGCTCCGACATGCGCCCGAGCCCCTCGTCGCCGGCCGCCAGAGGCCCGGAGGCGGGCCCCACGATCGTGGCCCCCCGCCCGGCCAGGGTGCGGAGGTGCTCGGCGGTGGCCGCGTTCTCGAGCATGCCGGTGTGCATGGCCGGGGCCACCACCAGGGGGCACCGGGCCTCGAGGAGGGTCGAGGAGAGCAGGTCGTCGGCCAGGCCCAGGGCGAGCTTGGCGAGGGTGTTCGCGGTGGCCGGCGCCACGATGGCCAGGTCGGCGTTGTGGGCCAGGCGGACGTGGGTGACCTGCTCGGGGTGCTCGAAGACGTCCATGGGGACGGGCCGCCCCGTGAGGGCCTCGAACGTCGCGGGACCGACAAATCGGGTGGCGGAGGAGGTCATGACGACCTGGACGTGCGCGCCCGCCTGCACCAGCAGCCGGACCAGATAGGCGGCCTTGTAGGCGGCGATCCCGCCCGTGACGCCCAGCAGGACCCGCTTCCCGGCGAGCGAACCGTCCTTGGCCACGCGGACGCCTCCTCGGGGGGGTTGGGGGTTACTTGACGGCCGGGGCCTCGGGACGCTCGTAGGCCGTCTTGGCCTCGGCGATCTCCTGCAGCGCGACGGCGAGCGGCTTGTCCTTGAGGCCGCCCACCTCGACGAGGGGCGGCACGAACTCGCCGCGGCCCTCCCCCAGCTGGCTGTAATAGGCGTTGATCTCCCGCGCGCGCTTGGCGGCGAGGATCACCAGGCTGAACTTGGAATCGACCTTGTCCATCAGGTCGTCGATCTTGGGCTCGATGAGAATGGCTGCTCACTCCTCGGGGGTTGAGACGGCCTCAAGTATAGCGGCGACCTGGTCCACCGCCCGGTCGAGCACGTCGTTCTCGACCACGTGGTCGAACCGGTCCGCCTGCGCCATCTCCTCGCGCGCGGCGGCCAGCCGCCTCTGGAGCGTCGCCTCGTCCTCGGTCCCCCGGGCCCGGAGCCGCTCCTCGAGCTGGGCCTCGTCGCGAGGGACCAGGAACACGAGCACGGCGTCCGGGATCCGGGCCTTGACCGCCAGGGCCCCCTGGACGTCCAGCTCCATCAGCACGGATCTCCCCTCGGCCCGGGCCAGATCGATCGGCCGGCCCAGCGTCCCGTACTGGTGGTCGTACACGTTCGCCCACTCCAGGAAGGCATCGGCCGTGATGAGGTTGTCGAAGGCCTCCGGCGAGATGAAGTGGTAGTCGCGGCCGTCGACCTCCCCCGCCCGCGGGGCCCGCGTGGTGGCCGAGACCGACCACACCAGGTCGGGGAACCGGGCCAGCAGCGCCTGGCCGACGGTTCGCTTGCCGACGCCCGAGGGGCCGGTGAGGACCAGGACCGGGGCTGCGGGAGGGGTGCTCAGCGCTTGCCGAACTCGGTGAGCAGGGCCTCTTTCTGCTTGGCCCCGAGCCCACGCACCCGCCGGCTGATCGAGATGTCCAGGCGCTCCATGATCTTGCGGGCTCGGACCTTGCCCACCCCGGGGAGCGCCTCCAGCACGGCCGAGACCTTCATCTTGCCGATGATCTCGTCGCCCTGCTTCGCCAGCACGTCGCGGAGGGTCGCCTTCTCGGCCTTGAGCCGGTTCTTCAGCTCGGCCCGCACCTTGCGCGCTTCAGCCGCCTTCGCGAGCGCCTGCTTGCGCTGGTCATCGGTGAGGACGGGCAACGGCATGAAGTCCTCCTTGTAGGTCTTCCCCAGGACTGCCGGCGGATTCTACTCCCGGCTCCTTCGCGGGAGCAACGCCGGGTTTCGGTCAGCGACCTGCGGTTTTGGGTCGAGCCCTGAACCTCCAGTCCAGGGTTACAGGACGGGTCGGTCGCCCCGGTTACAGGTGCCGTGACCCCCGCTCGGCCAGCGGACGGCCCTCGGCGCACAGCGGGCACTCCCCCGGATCCCACGAGCGAGCCTCGACGCGGACCACGGAGGTGAGCGGGAACGCGGGGGGCTCGGCGCTCCGACGGGTGGGCTCCCCGGACCCCGGAGCGCCCGAAGGGCGCCGGTCCACGAGCGTCCCCACCCCCAGCAGCCGGGCCCCGGCGGCCCGGACGAGCTCGGCCACCTCGGCCGCCGAGCCGCCCGTGGTGATCACGTCCTCCACGACCAGGGTGGGCTCCCCCGCCCGGAGCGCGAACCCGCGGCGCAGCGCCATCCGGCCGTCCTCGCGCTCGGCGAACAGGAAGCGCGCCCCGGCCGCGTGGGCGACGGCGAACCCGAGCGGGATGGCCCCCACCGCCGGTGACACCACGGCGTCGGCGTCCGGGTGCGCACCGGCCAGGACCTCCGCGAACCGGAACGTCAGCCGGGGGTCCTCGAACACCCGCGCCTTCTCGACATAGGCGTCGGAATGCCGGCCGGAGGTGAGCTCGAAGTGGCCGGACAGCATGGCCCCGCAGGCCTCCAGGAGCTCCCGCGCCTCGTCGGGATTCACAGGGATCGAACGATGGACTCGGCCGCGGCCCGGGGGTCGGCGTGCTCGGTGATGGGCCGCCCCACCACCAGGTAGTCCGCGCCCGCCTCCAGGGCCTCCGCCGGGGTCAGGACCCGCACCTGGTCGTGGCCGTTCGTGCCGGCCGGGCGGATCCCGGGGACCACCAGGAGCGGCTCCTCCCCCAGCGCCTCGCGGACCTCCTTCACGTCCTCCCCCGAGACCACCGCGCCGGCCGCCCCGGCGGCCACGGCCTCGAACGCGAGCGAGGCCGGCGAGGCCAGGTCCTCCCCCGCCAGCGAGGACAGCACGGTCACGGCCACGATCCGGGGAGCGTCCACGCCGGCCCGGGCGGCGCCCTCCGCGGCGCCCTCCACGGCGGCGGCGACCATGGCCGGGCCCCCCAGGGCGTGCACGGTGAGCAGGTCGACCCCCAGCGCCCCGGCCGACCGGGCGGCCCCGCGCACCGTGTTCGGGATGTCGTGCAGCTTCAGGTCCAGGAACACGGGGGCGTGGGCGCGGACCCGGGCCACGGCCGAGGGCCCCTCGGCCACGAACAGCTCCAGCCCGACCTTGAGCATGGCCACGGCCCCGGCCAGGGACCGGGCCAGGGCCTCGGCCCGCTCGGGGTCCGCGGTGTCAACCGCCGCGATGAGCGGGTTCCGGAACCGACCGGCGTCCAACCACCCTCCCCCTGAGCTCGGCGGGCGACTGGAGGCCCTTCCTGGCCAGGATCTCCTTCAGGCCCTGGGCGACCTCGATCGTCACGTGGGGGTTGAAGAAGTTCGCGGTCCCCACGGCCACGGCCCACGCTCCGGCCAGGATGAGCTCGGCCGCGTCCTCGGCCGTGGCGACGCCCCCCATCCCGATGATCGGGACGTCCGGGAACGCCCTGGCCACCTGGTAGACGGCGCGGACCGCCACCGGCCGGATGGCCGGTCCGGACAGGCCCCCGGTGACCGCCGCGAGCCGGGGACGGCCCGTCTCGACGTCGATGGCCATCCCCAGCAGGGTGTTGATGAGCGAGATGCCGTGGGCCCCGGCCCGCACGCACGCGTCGGCGATCTCCACGATGTCGGTCACGTCCGGGGTCAGCTTGGCGAACACGGGGAGCCGGGAGACCCGGGACACCGCCCCCACCACCTCGGCGGACGCGTCGGGATGGCAGGCGAACACCTGGTTCCGCCGGGCCACGTTGGGACAGGAGATGTTGGCCTCGATGGCCACGATGTTCGGGAACTCGTTCGCCCGCACGGCGACCGAGACGAACTCCTCGACGGTCTCCCCCGCGATCGACAGGATGACGGGGGTCTGGACCTGGGCGATGAACGGGAGGTCCTTGGCGATGAACCCCTCGACCCCGGGGTTCTGCAGGCCGATCGCGTTCAGCATGCCCGAGGGGGTCTCCACCATCCGGGGCGTGGGGAGCCCCTTGCGGGGCTTGAGGGTCACGCTCTTCGTGATGATCCCCCCCACCCGCCGGAGGTCGATGACCTCGCCCATCTCGGCCCCCGAGCCGAAGCACCCCGAGGCGCCCAGCACCGGGGTGGGGAGCACGACCCCGTTCAGGTCCACCGCCAGCGACCCTCGGACCTTCGTGGCCATCTACCGCTCCCGCTCCGACGCGATCGGCACCGGAGGGATCGTCGGGTAGCCCTCCGGGGGAGCCTCGGGGACCGGC
>Ga0299907_10002492_pt1 | contig 11366 bp, 8 predicted proteins | sample RVTome_16_FD_198680 | JGI IMG/M metagenome (GOLD analysis project Ga0299907, IMG submission 198680) | Soil microbial communities from uranium-contaminated site in the Upper Colorado River Basin, Wyoming, United States - RVT152D67 (version 2) ...
CCGCGTTATCGGCCGCTTCGTCGATGGTGTCGAGATAGTCCCCGGCCGTGGGCCACAAGTTGCGATAGCCCTCGTCCTCGAAATGAGACGTTCGAAATGGGTCACGGAGAGCCGTGTCTAGTTGTACGCGTTGAGCAGAGATTTCCGGGCTGGTCATCCATTGGGTGAACAGGTAGGCAGCTTCCTTGGCATCAGAGTCCGCGGAGACGCCGAGCGTGAACCCACCCGAATGCTGTGAGTGACCACCTGGTAAAGGCGCATATCCGGTAATACCGGCGACCTCGGTGTCGGGAACGAATTCCATCATCGGGTCATCGGTACCGTATGCCTCAGCCCACCGTCCGAGGGGCGGCCAGAACACTGTCATTGCCAGATCGCCGGCCAGGAACGCAGTGAGAGGCTCGAACACTCCCCACGACAACATTTCGTCCGGACCTGATTCATTTTGTGCGAGCATTTGATTGACCGTCTCGAGGCCCGCTTCCGAGTTGATCAGAGCCCGCATGTCGTTTTCGACGTCGAAGAACTCGCCACCATTCGACTGGAAGGCGGGAAGGAACATCCCATCATTGAAGCTATTCCTCCAGATACCCCAACCATCAATATCCGGGCCCAGTTCATCCGTGAAGAACTGAGCCACCTCAGCCAGATCGTCCCAGGTCGCTGGGACTTCCAGGGGACGTCCTGCCGCAGCCTCGAACGCCGCTTGCAGGTCAGCATCCTCGAATAGGTCGGTCCGGTAGAACAACATCAATATGTCGCCGTCGTCGAACAGCCCCCAGCGCTGTCCGTCGTACTCACTCATATCCTTATACAGTGGGTGATAGTCCTCGAGGTCCGCCGGGTTGATGTACTGATCGATGTAACTGTCCAGCGGCTCGATGACCCCGCCCGAGGAGAGGTCGGGCAACCAGGCAGGAACGATGCTGAGAACGTCGAAACTGCTGCCACCGGCCTGATGGTCTGCAACGACAGTCGAGAAGAGATCCGGAACATCCATCTCGATTACGTTGATCTCGATTCCCGTCAGCTCCGTCCACATCGGGCCGGAGAACTCGATCGGATCAACGGCCTGCGGCCCGGCTTCCCAGGTCACATCCAGAGTGATGCCGGAGTATTGCTGGGCAGCCTCGACGGCAGCCTCAGCTGATGACACCTCGCCGCCGTTACCGGTCGTTGTTTCGGTGCCTGCGTCAGTTGTCGTGGTGCCGTCGGAATCGTCGCCGGCCGTGGTGGTCGTGCTCTCCGTCGCAGTCGTACACGCCGCCGCGATGAGAGCCAATACGAGAGACCAGACGATGAAACGGCCCCGCAAACCCGGCCATCTCCCTGCTCGTGGATCTTGGTAAGTCATGTTCTCCTCCAGACCAAAGTTCGCCCGAACGACTAGCGGTCGACCGGTTGACCAATAGCGTACAGGCGACTGCGAGTGACCGTCAACTGAAACCGGGGATTGGTTGACCGGTCGACCTACTCGGAATACTGTTCGGGCGGCGACCTCGATTCGGGAGTGATATACGTGGAGCAAGACACTGTCAGGATGAAGCTGAACTCATGAGCCCCCATCGGGTTTTGCTGACCGGTAGTTCAGGTTTCATCGGGAGCTACACGGTTCGTGAGCTCGCCGAATCCGGCCACGAGGTGGTCGGGATCGATCTTCAGGAGCCGCGTGACACTGCCGCCTGGGTTCAGGGCGAGGCGGGTAAGTCGATGCCCCTCGAGATCGGGAGTGTCGATCAATGGGGTTCTCTGGTCAACGCCATCGAGAAGCACAAACCGACCGCGATCATTCACCTTGCATCACTGGTACGACCCGACCTGCTCGAGCGGGAGCCGTTCACCGCATTGCGGTTGAACGTAGTGTCGTCGATCAACTGTTTCGAAGCGGCCCGGATATTCGGGATCGAGCGTGTCGTCTACATCAGCTCGATCGGGGTCTTCCCGCCGCGGCGTTACACCCCTCTCGATGCCAATCATCCGATTTTCACTGCGACGGAGGCCACACCCGACACGTTTTACGGTGCGGCGAAGATCTCGTCGGAGGCCTTTGCATTTGCCTACCACCACGCTCTGGACCTCGACGTGCTCATCGTGCGGCCGTCGGCGGTATACGGCTTCGGGATGCAGTGGCCGATTTACATCCGGCCGATGGTGGAGAACTCGCTTCGAGGCGAGCCGACCAGATTCGATTCGGGAGCGGACATGCCACGCGACTACGCCCACGCCGCCGACGTCGCGCAGCTGATAAGGCGCTGCGTCGAGATCGACCGTGAGACGGTCCACGATCGAATATTCCACGGCGGCACCGGCGAGGAGCCGGTAACCGCCGGTCAGGTGGCCCAGGTCGTCCGCGAGCTAGTTCCTGCCGCCGATATCGAAATTGGGCCGGGCATACCGGACGAGGAGCAAAGAGATGCAACGACTAGGGCACGGTTCGACATGACCGCCGCCCATGAGCAGCTCGGCTTCACCCCCCGGTTCAGCGATATCCGCGACGGGATCGCCGATTACATCGAGCAGTTCCACAAGTTCGAAAGAAGACAAGTGAGAGGAGACTCTTGAGACTGGTCACATACAAGAAGGGCGCACTCGTGGGCGTCGGGGTACGAGTCGGCGAGGGAATCGTCCCGACCGGGTATCTCGACATGATCGAACTGCTCGAATCCGGAGACGAGGGGTTGAGCCACGCCGCCGAGGCGGCTGCCCTCGGCCCCGACTCGGCGATCGAGCCCGATCGTATCCTGGCGCCAATACCGCGGCCACAGAAGATTCTCGGCTCCGGCCCCAACTTCTTAAAGCACCTCGAAGAGGAGCCGGGTGCCATCCTTACCGACGAGCAGTTCTTCTTCTCCAAGCTGCCCAGTTCGGTGATCGGCCCCGGGGAGCCGATCGAGATTCTCAGACCCGACCTCCAGTTCGACTATGAGGTAGAACTTGGGATCGTCATCGGCAAGGAGGCGAGGTGGGTCTCGGAGGAGGCGGCGATGGATCACGTGGCCGGATACACCGTCATCCACGACGCCAGTTCGAGGTGGATCCAATTCAAAGACGAGCAGATCACGCTCGGTAAGGGTCTCGACACGATGTGCCCGATGGGCCCTGACCTCGTGACCAAGGACGAGATCGACGACGTCGACGACCTTCAGATGAGAACCTACCTCAACGGTGAGTTGATGCAGGACGAGTCGACCGGGGCGATGCGGTTCAAGGTGGGAGGGATGATCTCCTACCTCAGCGAGATGTTCACCCTCGTGCCGGGTGACGTCATCTCGGCGGGCACACCGGACGGAATCGGCTGTTTTCGGGATCCGCCCATCTACCTCAAGGCGGGAGACGAGGTCACGGTTTCCATCGAGGGAATCGGTGATCTGACGAACCCGGTGGCAGAGGCCGAGCGACAATTGTCCGATCGCTATTTCTTCAGGCAAAAGTACGAATGACCACCGGAATTAGGGAGGACGGAGCGGCATGAGAACCGTTGTGGTCGGGGCTGGAGCTATGGGCTCGGTCTACGGAGGCATGTTCGCCGAAGCTGGCCACGAGGTCACTTTTCTCGAGGTCAACTCTTTGGTCGTAGATGCGATCAACGAACACGGGCTCCGAATCAGACGAGGCGATGGCGACGTTGACACCTATCCTCTTAGGGCTACCTCGAACCCTGTGGACCTCGGTGCGGTGGACCTAGCGCTGTTCCAGGTCAAGGGTTTTGCCACCGTGTCCGCCGCCCGTCTTCTCAGCCCGGTCGTTGGGGATGGCACCGTACTCATGACCCTGCAGAACGGCCTGGGGAACGAACAGGCCCTCCGCGAGCAGTACCCGTCCAATCCGTTGCTCATCGGCATGTCGGTTCATTCGGTCACAACGATCGGCCCGGGCGAATATCACCACACAGGTATCAGGGAGACGCATATCGGGCCATCACGCGATGAATGGTTCGACATCGCCCGCAACGTCGTGTCGGAGCTCTCGAGTTCAGGATATGAGTTCAGGCTGGAGACCGCAGATGACATCCATCATCAGGTCTTCGCCAAATGGGTTCTGAACTGTGGATCGCTGCCGGTGCTCTCGATGACCGGACTCGAGACCCGAGCGATCAACGACCACGAGATCGTCCTCGGACTCTGCGACCGAATCACTCGAGAAGCATGTGAATTAGCGGCAGCGGAGGGTTACACGCTCGATGCCGACGAGCGGGCTCGATACAACCGTTCCCTGTTCCAGTCGGCGGGAGGTAAGGCGAGCATGCTCCAGGACATCGGGGCCGGGAGACGCACCGAGATCGACACGATCAACGGTGCCGCGGTCAGATTGGCGGACAAGCACGGAATGCCGGCACCGCTCAACCGCGCCATGCTCGCGCTGGTGAAGGGACGGGAAGCCGCGATGGGGGTATCGTCATGACCACATCCCTCCGGTTTCTTGGAGCCTCCGGTTACGAAGTGGAGGGGCCGAACCATCGACTCCTCTTCGACCCGTTCCTACGACATAATCCGGTGGCACCCAGTACCCCCGAAGAGCTCGAAGCGCCGGACCTGATCCTCGTCAGCCACGCCGCCTGGGACCACATGGGTGACGCCGCCGAGATAGCCAAGCGAACAGGCGCCCCCATCGTGTGCCCCGACGACGTCGCCCAGAAAATGATCGAGGAAGGCGTAGACCGCGACCAGGTGCGGGCAACGATCTGGGGCGTCTGTTACGAGTTCGGTGACATCGCGGTACGTCCGGTGGAGAACCACCACTGGACCGCCGCCACCATGAGGGACGGTCGAATCATTGCTGGGGTCCCGCTCTCGTTCGTGGTCGAGACTGAACCAGGGGTCCGGATATACCACTTTGGAGACAGTGCGATCTTCCCCGGGATGAAGATGATCGGTGACCTGTATCGCCCCACCGTCGGGATCCTTGGCTGCGCCCAGACCGAGAACCTGCCCGACCCTGGGGCGGGCCGGATCCTCACCGGCGAGATGAACCCCGACGAGGCCGCCAGGGCCGCAGAATGGCTCGGAGTGAGACACGTCTTCGCCACTCACTACATGGAGCCAGGGCCGGAAGCCGCCGAGTTGCTGAGGAGAGTGCCGGTTCACGATACGACAGGAGAGCGGCTCGCACACGCGCCGAGAGCTGGCGAGGTCATCAAGGTCGACCCGGTTGACTGGGACTTCGACTCCCTCATCTGGGGACCAACCTCCGACGAGTTCGACGAGACGTATCGACCGCCGATGGCGCCTGGCGACATCCCAACGTGATTGGCGAACGCGAGATGACGGACGACCACCTCCGCAACTGGCTGATCCTCGGCACACCTGAAGCGCCAGAGGCGCCCATCGACCTCGAAGCCGGGCCCCTTCACGCCGAGCTCCACGGAGCCGAACTCCGACACCTCACCTTCGGCGGCGTCGAAGTGGCCGAGGCGGTCTACGTCGCCGTCAGAGACCAGGCCTGGAACACCATCTCCCATCGGGTGATGGACCGGGCCATCGACACTTCCCCGACCGGCTTCACATTCTCAGCTGAGGTCGAGTACCGACAAGGTGACGTCGACCTTGCAGGCACAATCACGATCCAGACCACCCACCGCTCAATCACCGGAAAGCTGCAAGTCACCGCGGGCTCCGACTTCGAGTACGCACGCATAGGTTTCAACCTGGTCCATCCGTGCTCGGTCTACGTGGGCAGGAGCTATACGGCCCGAGGCGGACGGGGAGAGATGCAGGGCTCTTTTCCCGAACTGGTCGAGACTATCGAGATGGAAGACGGATTCGAACGGCCCCTTATCCGAGCTTTCGACCAGCTGATCGTCGAACTATCCGAGGCCAGCCTCGCGTTCAAGTTCACAGGTGACGACTTCGAGACGGAAGACCAGCGGAACTACGGCGATAACAGCTTCAAGACCTTCAGCACGCCATTGGACCTACCAATCCCGTTCCGGATGAGCGTAGGCGAACAACTGAGCCAGACGTTCCAGGTGCGGATCGAACCGAAGCCCACCACAAGTCTCCGTGCTACCGGGCGACGAGCGGGCGAGGGCATCCAGGTCGCCGACGAGCCCATCGGTGCCCTGCCTCGGATTGGCTTCCTCACATCGTCGATAGGCCGTCAGTCGACGGACACCGAGATCGACTTGATCAAGAGGCTCCATCCAAGCCACCTCAGGGTCGACACCACACCCAACGGCGACGGCACAGCCTATGCCCTCGCTCTCGCCGACGCTGCAGCCCTTGGCGTGCCGATCGAACTGGCCGTCCCAGCTTTACCGACACAGTCAGACTGGCTGTCTGGGATATTGCGGGACATTTCCCAGCGCAGGATCCCAGTGGTCCGCATCATCGCCCTACCCGATCCCGAAGGTGACAGGCCCGAATACGCACCTTCGACAGAGGACCTCATCCCGCTGCAGAGCGCGGTCGACGAGGTGGGGCTGGACAAACCAGTCGTGCCGGGAGTCGCGACCTTCTTCGCCGAACTCAACCGCACTCCGCCCGCGGAGATCGCATCAGGCGTGGTCGCCGCCCCCTACTCGCCGATGGTGCATGCCTGGGAGGACGAGATCATCATTTCCAACCTGAGAGCGATCTCCACCATCTCCCGCACCGTTAGAGAGCGGTTCGATGCAAGCCTCGCGCTCAGTCCTGTGACGCTCGCCACTAGGGGCGGGCCGTGGCCGCGGAGGCCTATCAGCGATGACGTTTCGCCTCTAGTCGATCCTCGCCAGATGGCCTTGGTCGGGGCCGCATGGACGGTCAGCCTCATCGCCGAGTCCGGTCATGCAGGAGTCGCGTCGCTGACTCTCTTCGAGACGCTGGGTCCTCAGGGCGTCGCCGAACATGAGAAGCCGGCTCTCGATCCGACGGCGTTCCCCTCCGAGCCGGGAGCCCTGTTCCCCCTCGGACATGTCCTTTCCCTGATCGCCGGACACGCCGGAGCTCCGTTGCTCCCTCTCCACAACTTGCAGGCCCACGGCGTAGCCGGAACGGCCATCCGTACCGGGGACGGGCACAGAATCGTCCTCGCCAATATCGAGCCACTACACAAGACCGTGCCGGTGCACGTCAAATACGGCGAGGTGCAGGTCATCTCCATCGACAAGAACTCCCGAGGTCGACCCAGCGCCGCCACGCGGGTGGACGCCCAACCCGGTGCGGCCGTCCGGATACACCTGGCACCCTACGCCGTAGCCACCCTCGACTCATCCAGTTGATGTGAATGGTCAACCGGTCAACCAGTGAGTTATCATTTCCCCGCCCGGCCATTGGAGGCAGCAGATTGACCAGCAATCCCGGAGTGGGATCGATCAAGCGGATCGACCACATAGGCGTGATGGTCGCCGACGCCGACGCGGCCGTCGGCACATTCACAGCCCAGTTCGGATTCGTGACGACCGATGACTGGATCGAACCGGATGGCGCATTCAGGCTGGTGTATCTCGACTCCGGCGACACAACCATGCAACTTGTCCAACCATTGACTCAGGGCCCTCTGATGGACGATCTGAACTCGCGTGGTGAAGGGCTCCATCATGTGTGTTTCCTCGTCGACGACCTCGACAACGCCATTGGTGACAACCCGACCAACTCAGATCCGTACGTGGGAGGGCGAGGCTCTCGGGTCTGCTTTCTCGCCGAACGTCGGCACGGCGTGCTGGTAGAACTCACCGAACCCTGAACGAAGGCTGCCCGGTCAGCCTCTCTCGTCTTCGAGCGTTTTCACGAGATGCTCGACCGCCCACTCCATGTGAGCATCCATCGTCTGCGCAGCCGCTTCTGTGTCGCCGTTTTTGATGGCTTCGAATATCGAGTCATGCTCGGCAGCGGAAACCGAAAGGCCAACGGAGACCCCGACCTTGGCAATCCAGACCTGGAGGAGTGACCTGACACTCGACATCACCTCGTAGAGAGTCTCGTTCTTGGCTGCCGTGGCCACGGCGAGGTGGAAGGCGATGTCGGCAGCGACATAATCGTCGGCCTTCTCAGCCTCATGCATACCCTGCAATGCGACGCTCAAGGCCTCGAGGTCTTCCTCGTCTCGTCGCTCCGCAGCGAGTCCGGCCACGATCACCTCGATATGCCTCCGCGCCTCCACAAGGTCGAGAGTCCGCTTGGTGCCGAGTAGCAGACCCCAGCCGATCACCTGCGGCAGAAGGTCGGATTCCATCGACTTCAGATAGGTGCCGTCGCCCTGACGGACTTCGACCAGGCCAAGGAGAGCGAGCGGCTTAATCGCCTCCCTGACAACCGATCGGCCGACGCCGAAGATCTCTGAGAGCCGACGTTCAGATGGGAGCTTCTCTCCCGGCTCGACGTTCCCGGCCAGCAAATATTCCAGTAGGCGCCGCGAGATCTCCATGGTGAGCGCTTGTGGGCGCACCACCTCCAGCGATTCCAAGCCGACCACCTGGCTAGCCGGCTCCTTCGCAACGGATTCAGGGTTGGTCACGGCGCCACCTGTGCACTCGCGGAGAACATCGAATCCGGGGCTGGCATACCTAGTAGGCCGGCCGCTACAGAATGGTCGACCATTTGCTGAGTCAAGTCTCGGCCATGAACCATGTCAACAACGCCCGGGACCCACATCGGCGTCTCGGTGATACCAGAGCCACAAGGCACTGTGATCGAAATCGGCCAGCCCATCAGCCTTGAGTTCGGCGTATTCCTGTGCGACCACACGGGAAATCGGCAGGTCAAGTGATACCTCTTCGGCGGCATGCAGGGCATTCTCCAGGTCCTTGCTCTGGATGCGAATCGCCCCACCTGCCTGGAAGTCCTTCGTGGCAATCCTCCGGCCGTGCTCCCAGAGGATCCGGCTGTCGGCGAATCCCCCGCGAAAGGCACGGAACAGGGTCTCGATGTCGAGGCCAAGCCTCGATGCAAGGCTCAAACCTTCCACCACTGCGCCGATCGTCACTCCGACGATGACCTGGTTCACGAGCTTGGCTGCCTGTCCCGCGCCGGGAGGGCCGACGTGGGTTGGTGTTCCCAGGGTGTGGAGCAGATGGAGCCAACGCTCATATACCTCCGGTGACCCTCCGACCATTATCGCCAGGGTCGCGTCGGCTGCGCCGGACGTGCCCCCGGACACCGGCGCATCGAGGTAGTCGATGCTTCTCTCGCCCAGTTGCCGCGCATGATCACGCGCCACGGCAGGCGGTATAGAGCTCATATCGATTACTGTGGCACCCGCCGGGATCCCATCTGCGGTGCCTGCCCCCAACAGCACATCATCGACTACGGGGCCGGACTCGAGCATCAGAATTGTCACGTCGGCTCCAGCCGCCGCCTCGGCTGCATTGGCGGAGACCCGGGCTCCGAGCTTCGCCAATGGTTCGGCTCTGGCCAAAGTCCGGTTCCACACTGTGACCTCAAACCCGGCGTTCACCAGATTCGTTGCCATGGGCGTCCCCATCGCTCCGAGGCCCAAGAATGCCACATGACTTCCGAATCTCTCATCCATACGGGTGGAGTTCCTTTGATGGGTTTGTATGTCTCGGCATCGTACGTCTTCCTCGGCAGCCTGGAATACCAGTCGGAAGATTACGGGCGATGCCGTCAGTGGTCAACCGGTCGACCTATTCGGCTAACGTTGGCCAGGATGATCAGTCGGACCGAGCAGGACGAAATCGTCCCTTCGCCATGCAACGAGAGTCGGGACCCGGACTTGCATGTGCTCGAACGGATCCAGGAGAGGGTCCTCTGGCTGGCCGTGCGAATGGTTGATTACGCCAACCGCGAGCGACCCGCCGATGAGATAAAGGTCGGCGGGCATCAGGCCTCGTCCGCGTCAATGGTCAGCATCATGACCGCCCTCTGGTTTGGACACTTGAGCGCAGACGACAAAGTGGCGATGAAGCCGCATGGCTCCCCGGTCTACCACGCAATCAAGTACCTGATCGGTGAGATCGACCGCTCATATCTCACCCGGCTCCGGGATTTCGGCGGGCTCCAGGCGTATCCGTCGCGAACCAAGGATCCAGACGTTAGGGACTTCTCGACCGGGTCCGTCGGCTTGGGAGCCGTTGCCCCGCTGTTCGCCGCAGCAGCTCGGAAGTACCTCGAGGATCATCTGCCGTTGGGACCGGCAGGCCGTTTCATCAGCCTCGTTGGAGATGCCGAGCTCGACGAAGGAAACGTGTGGGAGGCTTTGACCGAGCCAGCGCTCGCAGGTCTCGGACGCGTGATGATGATCGTCGACACCAACCGGCAGAGCCTCGATCGGGTCGTCCCGGGCATCAAGGTGGCGAACATCAAACAGCAGTACCGGAGTGCCGGCTGGCACGTGGCCGAAGCCAAGTATGGCCGACTTCTGGAATCGGCATTCCTCGAACGTGGAGGTGAGGCGCTCCGCCGGTACATCGACGAGATGTCCAATGAGGAATACCAAAGCTTGCTTCTGGTCGACGGGAGGAGTCTTCGGGAGCAAATCCGCGCCAGTGCCCCCGAATCGAAGGGAATTGTCGACTTGCGATCGGACGACGAGCTACGTCGACTGTTTAGGGACCTCGGTGGACACGACCTACACACTCTCCTGACTCGATACCGAGAGTGCGATGAGATCACGGACAGGCCCAGCATCCTCTTCGCGTACACCATCAAGGGTTGGCGCCTCCCGATCGCAGGGGATCCTCTCAACCATGCCGCAATGCTCTCGGGCGACCAGATCTCGTCCCTGCGCGAAGTACTTGGGATGGCAGTCGAATCGGAATGGGATCGATTCGACTCCTACAGTCCAGAAGGCAAGCTGTGTGACCGGGTCGGTGAGGAGATGCGAAACCCACCCAGGACTCGCCGATCAGCGATGCGAGTACCTGAGGAATCGGGAATCCCGGCGGATCCAATACAGTCAACACAGGAGGCATTCGGCCGGGCATTGGTTCGCGTAGGCGCGATCGAAGGCGTCGGTGAACGCCTCGTCACTGTGTCGCCGGACGTGGCCGTGTCGACGAACCTGGGGGGCTGGATCAACAGGGCCGGTGTGTACTCCCCGAGTGAGCAACCCGAGTACTTCGCCGGGGAGCGCGCGTTGCGCTGGCATCCGACACCAACGGGCAGGCACATCGAACTCGGTATCAGCGAGATGAATCTCTTTTCCTACTTGACCCAGCTCGGTCTTACCTTCGAGCACCAGGGTGAAACGCTGATGCCGGTAGGGACAGTCTATGACCCATTCATATTGCGCGGCCTCGACGCCCTCATCTACGGGCTCTACAACGAGTCACGTTTCATCGTCGTCGGCACGCCGTCGGGTGTGACACTGGCGCCCGAAGGCGGGGCCCATCAGTCGTCAATCACCGCTTCGATCGGCCTCGAGCTCCCCAACCTGACGTTTTGCGAACCGTCATATGCCCGTCCACTCGATTGGCTGCTATGCGACGG
>Ga0299907_10002493_pt1 | contig 11366 bp, 14 predicted proteins | sample RVTome_16_FD_198680 | JGI IMG/M metagenome (GOLD analysis project Ga0299907, IMG submission 198680) | Soil microbial communities from uranium-contaminated site in the Upper Colorado River Basin, Wyoming, United States - RVT152D67 (version 2) ...
CAGGACAGCATCGCAGTCAGCGCCAGTGCGCTGAACGCGCCGACCGCGGCCACGTGGGTCAACGGCGTGTACCCGTGTGCCAGGTAGAGGGCGACCAGAACGATCAGGCCCCCGCCCACGACGGCCACCAGCACCGCGTCCCGTCCGGCGGTGATCGCGGGGACGATGAACCATAGGAGGATCACCAGGCTCACCGCCAGACCTGCCAAGGCCGCGACGCCGCGAAGACGTCCGAGCCCGATCACCGCGGCCGCGAAGACCAGGGCCACCAGGCCGAGCACCCAACGGCGGTCCCGGTCGTAATACTGATAGCTGATTGAGCCGTCTTCGCCCTCGGTCACTCCGAGGAACACCTCATCTCCCACCTCGAAGGTCGCCGGGCCGGTATCCGAAGTGAATTCCTGGACGTAGAAGTCCGGTTCTGTCGCTCCGGGCGGCTGGAAGGAAAAGGTCACCCCGCTGCACAGGATTGAGGGGTCGAACTCACAGGGCCCTTCCTGGATGGTGACTACCTCGGCCGGCTCCACCGTGTCGACGAAGCCGAAGAAGGCGCGATCGATCTCGGCCTGGTCTCGGGGGTAGAGGGCGATGAGACCCGCGAAGAGGCACAGTGCGATCACCGCCACGATCGCAGCCAGGCCACGGGGCAGCGGGAACCGCCTCCGGTCGGGACCGATCAGGGTCTCGAAATCCGATGGGCCGTCTTCGCCGGGCATGTCTCAATTGTGGTCGCTACTCATGTCCCAGGGGTGGCATAGAATTATCCACATGCCACGTGCAATCTGGAAAGGCGCCATCAACTTCGGCTTGGTGACGATCCCGGTTGGGCTCTACACCGCAACCGAGAACAAAACACCGAAGTTCAAACAACTCCGCAAGACCGACCACTCGCCGATCCGGTACAAGAGGGTGGCCGAGGCCGACGGCGAAGAAGTCGTCTGGGATGACATCGTCAAGGGATACGAGTTCGAGAAGGACCGCTACGTGGTCTTCACCGACGAAGAGCTCTCGGCGGCCAACCCGGAAGGCAACAAGTTGGTCGACGTCGTCCAATTCGTCGACGAGTCCGAGATCGACCCGATGATGTACAAATCGACCTATTACCTGATCCCGGAGAAGACCGGGATCAAGGCCTACCGGATCCTGGAGCAGGCGCTGACCGAGAAGGGACGGTTGGGCATCGCCAAGGTCTCGATCCGGGAGAAGCAGCAGCTCGCCACGATCCGCGCCGCCGACGGAGTCATCGTCATGGAGACCATGTTCTGGCCCGACGAGATCCGCGCCGCCGAGTTCGAGGAACTCGAAGCCGACAACATCGAGATCCGCAAGGAAGAAGTCGAGATGGCTGCGTCACTGATCGACAACCTGACCAAGCCCTTCGAGGAGGAGGACTACGTCGACCGAACCCGGGAGACCGTCGAGGAGCTGGCGGCAAAGAAGGTCGCCGGTGAGGAGATCGTGATGCCGGAATCGCCGGAGCCGACCAAAGTCGTCGACCTCCTCGATGCATTGAAGGCTTCCGTGGAGGCAACCAAGTCCAAGCAGGCCAAGGCCGGCTAGCCCGGGCCCTCGCTCTCCCAGGTGATGACCCCAGGGTCGACGACCTCGGCTCCCTTGAAGACCGGCGCCCGGAGGTGGTGGTCGGCGGTCCACTCTTTGTACTCGACATTGATCACGATCGAAGGCTCGACCCAGACCGGCGATTGAGGCACGAGAACCTTGTCGGCAAAGGGGCTCTCCGACCGCTCGATCTGGCGCAGAGCATCCCGAAACGCGGTCAGTGAGCCCTGGTCGAACCCGGATCCGACGGCTCCGATCCAGATCAGGTCGTCGCCTTTATACAGACCCACCAGGACCGACCCGAACGTCGAAGACCGGCCACCCTCTCCCGGGAGATAACCGCCGACCACGGCCCGGAGACGGCGACGGACCGAGATCTTCCTCCAGTCAGGCGACCGCCGGCCCGGCTGATACCTCGACCCCAGACGCTTTCCGACGATTCCCTCCAGCCCCTGCTCCCTGACCACCTCGTAGAGCGCCACCCCGGTCGCCGCCGTAGGTGCAGGGACGATCACCGGATGGGGAAGCTCGAGATGCTCGAGCCGCTGGCGTCTCTCCTCGTAGGGGACGTCGAGCAGGGAGCTGCCGTCGTAGAGGAGGTCGAACACGACCAGATTGACTGCGCTCCCCTCTGCTTTGGTGGGCCGGCCGCCAAATCCGGTGCGACGCTGCAGCAGGGAGAACGAGGGCCTTCCCTCCCCGTCGAACGCGACGATCTCGCTGTCGACGACCACACCTTCGGGGATCGGGGCCGAGGCCAGCTCGGGGAAAGAGTCGACCAGCTCGAGGCCCCTCCGGGAACGGGCGCGCAACCCGGACCCGTCACGCCCCACCACGGCCCGGTACCCGTCCCATTTGACCTCGAACCACCATGCGCTGTCGTCGAAGGGCTTGTCCCAACGGGTGGCCAGCATCGGCTCGAAGGTCGGGAGGCTCAATCCCCGCTCAGAGCCTCTCTGACCAGCCGATTGACCAGGCCACCGTCGAGATCGTCGGCTCGCGTCTTCATGAGATGGCCGGTGACCCGCCCCGCCGCCTTCTCATCTCCGGCAACACCGAGCTCGGTGATGGCTTCCTCGATCAGCCGGCGAGTCGCCTCCTCATCGAGTCTGGTGGGCAACCACCGGGACAGGTATTCGACCTCGAAAGCCAGCTTGTCGGCCATCTCGACGCCGCGATCCCCATAGCTCTCGTACTCGGCGCGCGACTTGTCCATCTTCTTCACGTACGAGCCGATGACCTTCTGATAGAGGGCATCGTCGAGATCTCCCTTGAACCCGGGCTCGGACCGGGCGGTCGCGATCTCTGTCTGGATCTGTCGGATCACATCGCGCCTGCGGGCGTCTTTGGACCTCATCGCGTCGTTGAGCTCATTGGCGAGCTCGTCCTGGATGCTCATTGTCGACTCCGGATCGGGGAAAGTTCTGTTGGCTCGTCGGTAATGATGCCCGACACGCCAAGTCTCACCAACTTGATGGCAGACTGGAGGTCGTTGACGGTCCAGGGGGTGATCTGCACCTTTTCGAGCATGGAGCCGACGCTCTCATTCACCAGGGACTTCTCCGGGACCATGAGCCGATGACCGACCTCGAGACAATGCTCGAAGGCGTTGGCCAGGTCGTGATAAGGGGTCAGGATGATCCCGGTGGCCACCTCGGGGAACTCGCGCCGCACCCGGGCCACCGTGGCCCAGTTGAACGAGGTGAGGACGTCACCGGTCCGAGCCCGCTCGGCGGTCTCGAGCCCGATCCTGTGGTCTGGCTCATAACCCGGTTGGCTGGGGTCATTCTTGATCTCGATCTGGATCGGGATGCCGGGCAGGGACGCCAGGGCCTCGTCGAGGAGGGCGGGCCGGTGCCCATCGCCCAGATCGGTCTCGGCCAGGACCGGCCAGTCGGTGCCGGCGACGGAATGAGGCCCGATCTCGGGATCGTGGGCGAGCACCAACCTTCCGTCGCGGGACCGTCGAACGTCGAGCTCGAACCCGTCGACATACGGGATCGCGGCGACAAATCCGGCCAGGGAATTGCCGGGAAAACGGGCCGGCCAGCCACGGTGGCCGATGACGTGACATGCCGGGCTCATGGCAAAAAACTGTTTACAACCTCGGGAAACCTCGTTACCCTCAAAGCTGGAACACCCCCGAATCCCGGAATCCTAGAAGGCCGGGACTCCTTGTGAAAAAGATCACAAAGTTAGGAAACCTCCCAGTGCTCACCACAATCACAACGGATTGGCGTGATCTGGCATCGTGTCGCGATTCAGACGCCTCTCTCTTCTTCCCCATCGGCACCACCGGTCCAGCCGTCGACCAGATCGAGGCCGCGATCGCCATCTGCTCGGGCTGTGCCGTTCAAGAGGACTGCCTCCAGTACGCTCTCGAGACGAACCAGGAGTCAGGCGTCTGGGGCGGCTACGCCGAGGACGACCGTCGTCGCCTCCGCAAACGCTGGCTCGCCGAGCGCCGACGCAGGAGTCTCTGACCAGATCGTCAGACGGCGGGAGCGAAACCCACCGCCGGCCCTCCGTCGCTCGATTCGGCTTCGACAAAGGCGACCTTGTCGCCCGGAATTCCCACGGCACGACCCCGGGTGTCGGTGAACCAAGCCAGGCCGTCTTCCTTTGAGGCCCTCTCCAACTCCGCTTTGAACTCGTCGAGGCTCTCCACTTCCAACTCGACGATCTTGTCGGTATCGGCCACGCCTATCCGGACTTTCATGCTGACGACTCCACTGTTGGCTGTGGCGATCGTAACCCCCTTCCCCCGGCACGCTCGTCGTCATATGTTCGAGATATGGGCAGAGAAGTGGCGAAGGTGTCGTTACTGCTGTTGCTGGCCGCGATCGGCCTTTTCGGGCAATCGGCCGTCGCGGGGGAGACGCCACCAGGCTCTCCTCTGCCCATCGCCATGACCGGAGACGACAATCCGGCTCGGATCGAGGTGAAAGCAGGCGACCATCTTTGGAGCATCTCCCAGGCCCGGCTCGAGGTGGTGCGCCGATCCCGGGTCTCCGCTTCCGAGGTCTCCCCCTATTGGCGCGTCGTGATCGAAGCCAATCGGGCAAACCTGCGATCGGGCAACCCCGATCTGATCTTCCCCGGCGAGGTGATCACCCTTCCGGCAACGAAATGACGGCTATGGCGATCGGTCCCAACCGGTCAGCGGACCGGCACGACCTTGGCGACGGTGCCATCGTGGGTGAGGGCATAGACCTCGCCGAAGCCGTCCATGCCAAAGCTGTTGATCTGGCCGATCGACCCCACCTCCGGGGTCAGGTCGGTCTCTTCCGTGACCTGGCCGTCGACCATTCGGAAGGTCCTGATCCACTGGGAGCACCAGTCGCTGTAGAAGTAGGTCCCTTGCAGTTCGGGGATCTCACTGCCGCGATACACCTGGCCACCGGTGACCGAGCAGCCCTCTTCGTGGGTGTAGGTGACGACCGGCGCCGTGTAGTCGGCGGCATCGCAGTCCTGCTTGTGGAAGCACCTCGTTCCCTCCATGTCGGACCAGCCGAAGTTGTACCCGCCCTCGTCGATGGAAACGACATTGATCTCCTCTTCGTCGGCATGACCGACATCGGCGATGTAGATGAGACGATCGACGGGGTCGATGGTGAAGCGCCATGGATTGCGCAGGCCATAGGCCCACACCTCTTCGGCCCCTCCTCCGTCAACGAAGGGATTGTTCGGGGGAATGCCGTAGGGGTCGCCGCTGTCGACATCCAGCCTGGAAATGGCGGCGAACATCGTGCTCGGGTCCTGGCCCTGGTCGCGGGAGTCGGCGCCGTCGCCCATGGACATCCAGAGATAGCCGTCGGGGCCGAAGTTGAGCTGGCCCCCGTAGTGGCGGATGTCGGTGGCGTCCTCGGGTTGCTCCAGCTCGACCAGCACCTTCTCCGAATCGGGGAGGGCGATGTTGGGATCGGAAGAGGACACCGAGAACTCCGACAGCTGGCGGCGCCCGCCCTTGTCGGTGTAGTAGACGAAGAAACGCCCGTTGTTGTCGTAGTCGGGATGGAACGCCAGGCCCAACAAACCCTGCTCGATGCCGCCGGCGAGGACACGGTCGGTGATGTCGAGGAATGCGGGCTCGAGCATCTCCCGTCCCGCGTCGAGGATGCGGATGACCCCGATCCGCTGGGCCACGAACAGCCGATCGTCGCCCGTCGGCGCCGTGATCACCGTCGGTTGCCGAAATCCCTCGAACACCACCTCGAGCTGAAGCCCCTGGAGCTCGGGAAGGTCGGGGGGCGAAGTGGTCGAAGGACCGGGCTGACTGTTCCCGGTGGTGCTGCCGGTGGTGTCCCCGGTCCCGTCGTTGCCGGGGACCGTGGTCGACGAGCCATTCGCCACCGGGGGAGTCGTCGTGTCGGGGCCGTCTCCGGCGCCGGAATCACGGACGAACAGGAAGATCGCCGCGAACACGACGGCGATACCGACCACCAGCACCCTCAGACGCGCCTGAGCCGGGGACATGTCTTGACGATGACGGGCGGTCACAGGCTGACGATTGTAGGAAGGCCCTGTCGGCTAGGTGTTCTCGCCTAAGAAAATGTCAGACACGGACGAGTCCATGAAGATCGCCTGGAGCGCCTCCCCGAGCACGGGTGCGATCGAGAGCACCTCCACGTTGTCGAGACGGCGGGCGTCCTCCGGTATGGGCAGGGTGTTGGTGACGATCACCTCGTCGATAGGTGCATTCTTGATCCGGTCGATCGCCGGATCGGAGAAGACGCCGTGGGTTGCCGCCACCCTGACGCTGAGCGCCCCATATTCGCGGACCATCTCCGCGGCCTGCACCACGGTTCCGGCGGTATCGATGATGTCGTCGATGATGACGACATGGCGGTCCCTCACCTTGCCGGCCATGGAGAGGGCCGAGGAGACGTTGTGACGGCTGGGCTCGCGCCGCTTGTAGATGAAGGCCACAGAAGCGTCGAGGTGCTTCGCATATCGCTCGGCGCGCTTCACCCCGCCGGAGTCGGGTGACAGGACTGCGATCCGGCCGTCGATGCGCTCGGTCAGGTAGTCGATGATGATCGGGAGGGCGGTCAGGTGGTCGAACGGCTTCGATATGAAGCCCTGGAGCTGGCCGGTGTGGAGATCGACCGAGACCAGCCTGTCTGCGCCGGCAGTCATGAAGAGATCACCGACGAGTCGGGCCGTGATCGGCTCTCTCGGCAGCACTTTCTTGTCCTGCCTCGAATAGCCGAAGAAAGGCATGACGGCGGTGATCCTGCGCGCCGATGCCCTCTTCAAGGCGTCGATGGTGATGAGCTGCTCCATGATGTTGTCGTTCATGGGCTCGCAATGACTCTGCATCACGAAGCAGTCCGAGCCCCGCACACTGACCCGGGGGCGCACGTAGGTCTCGCCATTGGCGAACTTGGAGCGATCGAGGGGCCCAACCTGGATACCGAGAACCTCGGCGACCTCTTGGGCCAGATGCTCGTTGGCACTCCCGGTGAAGAGCATCATCCGGTTTCTTGAGACGATGTCCAAGTCAGCCTTCCGATTCCCGTTTAGCGGCCTTGCGCTTCTCGCGTCGCTCAGAGTAGCCGGGTATCTCCGTCTGTTCCGCTCGCTCCACGGCCAGTGCGTCGTCGGCCACGTCCTTGGTTATGACGGACCCGGCTCCGGTGGTGGCCCGGTCTCCAATGCGGACCGGGGCCACGAGCATCGTGTCGGAGCCGACGGCTGCGTCATCCCCGATCACGGTGTGGTTCTTGTCGACTCCGTCGTAGTTGACGGTGATCGTGCCGGCGCCGATGTTGGACCGGCGCCCGATGGTGACATCACCGAGATAGCTGAGATGGTTCGCCTTGCTGGCCTCACCGATATGGGCGTTCTTGGTCTCGACGAAAGTCCCCAGCTTGGCGCCTTTCTCGAGGACGGTGCCCGGGCGCAACGACGCATACGGGCCCACCTCGCAGTCCTCACCGACGGCCGCCCCCCTGAGGACGGCGTACCACACCACGGCATTGGCGCCGATCTGGGAGTCGATCGCAGTCACCTCCGGGCCCACTCGGGCCCCTGCGGCCACCGTCGTGGTTCCCTCGAGATGTACGCCGGGATAGATCCGGGCGCCGGGCTCGACCTTCACCGAATCGTCTATGTAGGTCCGCTCGGGGTCGAGGATCCAGACGCCGGAGCCGGCGAGCCGTTCCACCACCTCCTTGTGGAGAAGGCGGGTCGCCTCGGCCAATTGATCCTGGGAGTTGATACCCACCACCTCCTCGGGTGACGCCTCTACGGGCTCGACGCGTTGTCCCTTGGCCACGAGTATGGCAACAACGTCGGTCAGATAGAACTCACTCTGGGCATTGTCAGAGCTCACCTCGGCGAGGGCCTGCACGAGCTCACCGGCCTCAAATGCGTACACCCCGGCGTTGATCTCCGTGATCTCTCGCTGTTCGGGGGTGCAGTCACGCTCCTCCACCACGGCAACGACGCCACCCGTTTGATCCCTGATCACACGCCCGTAACCCGTGGGGTCTTCGAGCCTGGTGACGACCATCCTGGCCGTGACCTCCGGGGAACGGTCGGCCAGACGGCTCACCAGCTCCGACGTGAGCAAGGGCATGTCGCCGTAGAGCACCAGGACCGTGTCGTCGTCATCGAGCTCCTCGACGGCGCGCAGCCCGACGGAGGTGGCATCCGCGGTTCCCAATTGCTCCTCCTGGATGGCCACCCTGATTCCATCGGGCAACAGATCGGAAACGGTCTCGGCCCCGACCCCGAGGACAACGACGATGTTGACCGCGCCCAGGGATTGCGCCGCCTCCGCCACCCTGAGCACCATCGGCTTTCCGGCAACGGGATGAGCCACCTTGGCCAGGGATGACATCATCCTCTTTCCCTGGCCCGCGGCGAGGACGATGACGTGCGATGACAATTCGGGTGTCCCTCCGGTGGGCGACGCTGGGGGGGCAGGATTCGAACCCGCTCCGGCAGGACCAAAACCTGCTGTGCTACCTATTACACCACCCCCCAATGGGTGGGTTGCGCTGACCCCGACAGGTTAAACGGGGACACCGCCATCTAAGGACTCGGTTTCTCGAGCCTGCTCACTCCATGGTCTCGCAGCTCGACCCCGGCCGCAGCTCTGGTCCCGCCGACCGACCTCACTGCCTCGCCGGCTTCCTCGGCAGAGCCGAAGAACCCGAAACACGACGGGCCGGAACCGGTGAGGAGGACGGGCTGGCCCCAGGTCTGGCGGACGTCGGCGAGGAAGTCTCCGAGGACAGGCTCGACCTCGATCGCCGCGGGGAGGAGGTCGTTTCGCAATGGCATCGAATCCCGCAGCTCGGGTGGCAGGGCGGCGGCGGGCGGGGTCTCGCCGAGAGGCCCCTCCATTGCATCCCATCGCGCATAGACCTCGGCCGTCGACACGTGCAGATCGGGCACGACGACACCGATGGCAAACCCGCGCAGCGGTCTCAGGGTCTCGAGGACCTCCCCTCTCCCGGTCATCATCTGGGTGCCACCGTCGAGGAACAACGGCACATCGGCCCCGAGGCGGGCCGCATGCTCGCTCACGGACTCCCTCGCTCCCCCGAAGTCCGCAGCGGCGATCAACGCCGCTGCGGCGTCCGAGCTGCCACCTCCGAGCCCGGCCGCCACCGGAAGTCTCTTGATCAGACGAACCGAGATCCGATTGATCCCCATCAACTCGAAGGCCCGGGACACCAGATTCGACTTAGAGTCGAGATCGGCGTTCTCGGTCACCAAATGCCAATCCTCGGCGGCCTCGACCTCGAGCAGGTCGGTCCATTCGAGAGTCTGCACGATCGACTCGAGCGGGTGATAGCCATCGTCTGCAGGGGGATGAACATGAAGGGACAGATTCACCTTGGCCGGTGCCTGGTAGAGCCTCATGCCGCCAGCCGCAGATAGTCGGCGGGGCTCAGATCCTCCGCCCGCGCCGTGGGGTCGAGGCCGTTTCTCTCCATTTCCCCTGCGGGGTCGTCGAGAACCGAAGCCAGGGACCGGCGCAGCATCTTGCGTCTCTGGTTGAAAGCTGCCGCCGCGATTTCGATTGCCCGCTCGGAAAAAGTGGGCGCCGCGACCCTATTGAGGACGACGACGGCGGAATCAACCCGGGGAGGCGGGATGAAGACCTGGGCGGGCACCGTGAAGGAGATCATGGCCTCGCTGTGAATGCCGGCGACGACCGAGGGCAGGCCGTACGACGGTGAACCGGGCCGGGCCACCAGGCGCGAGGCCACCTCGAGTTGCATCATCACCACGAAACGCTCGATGGCGCCGACCCGGCGCAGGGCATCGAGGACTACCGGGGTGCCCACGTTGTAGGGGAGATTCGACACCATCGTCCACTTCCCTGCTCCGAGCACCTCGGTCAAATCCTCATCCATCACGTCGGCGTACCGCAGCCGGACGTCGAGGCCTTCGGTGACCTCCTCCAACAGACCCCGGAATCGGCCGTCCACCTCATAGGCGACAACGGCGGCACCCGTCGATGCGAGGGCTCGGGTCAGCGTCCCGGTCCCGGCTCCCACCTCCACCACGTTGCTCCCCGGGCCCACTCCGGAGAGCTTCACGATCTTCCGGGTGATGTTGGGATCTGCGAGGAAGTTCTGGCCGAGGTGGCGGGTCGGTGTCAGCCCATGATGTTCGAGGAGAGCCGAGATCTCCGAGCGGGTCTGGGCAGTCATCTCCTGAAGACCCTCGCCGCGTTCTCCGATGTGATCCGTCCCACATCGTCAACGGCCATGCCCCAAACGGCGGCAAGAGCCGCCCCGTTGTAGGCGACCCAGGCGGGCTCGTTTGGTTCCCTGCGGTGGGGCGGTGGGGCGAGATAGGGGGTGTCGGTCTCCACCAGGGCCCGTTCCGGGGGAACCAGTGCCGCCCCGAACCTCACCGTCTCGCCGGTCTCGAAGGCCACGGGTCCGGCGAACGAGAACACCACGCCCAGCTCGAGGTATCGCCGGGTCCACTTCGGGCCGCCTGTCCAGCAATGGAGGATCGCACGGTCTCCGGCGCCGGTCTCACCGAGGATCTCGAAGACGTCCTTGAACGCGTCCCGACAGTGGACGATCAACGGCTTGTCGGTGGCGACGGCGAGGTCGATCTGTGCTCGGAACGCCTCCACCTGGGCCGAGCGGTCTGCCAGGTCGCGGTAGAAGTCGAGACCGGTCTCCCCCACCGCCGAGACCTGAGCGGCGAGGTCGCCGAGCTGCGAGCCCTCCCGTCCCCATCTCTCCGCCTCGTGGGGGTGCAACCCCGCCGTCGCCAGCACCTTGTCGGGGTGGTGGCTCGCCAGCTCGATCGATGCCAAGGACGAGGCGAGATCGACTCCCGGGGCCACGACCCAGGTCACTTCGGGTGCGCGGTCCAGCAACTCACCGGGATCGCGGCCGTCGAGCTGGAGGTGGCAGTGGGTATCGACCCAGGGCATGCAGGGGCACGGTACCTGCTGGGCTTTTGCGAGCGACATGAATCCGAATCCGACGGGTAGGCTCGCCGGTGGAAGCCAGGTACCAAATGGACTCAGGAATCGCACGCAAGATCGACGACTTAGGCCGGATCGTCATCCCCGCGGAGACCCGGCGTCTCTTCAACATCCAGGAGGGTGACCATCTCTTCATCTCGGTCGAAGGTGGTGCGATCACGATGCGCAAGATGACCGATACCTGCACCTTCTGTGGCTCGACGGTCAAGGTCTCCCTGTTCAAAGGGAAGGGAGTCTGCGACTCGTGCAAGGGTCAGCTGCGACCCTGATCCAGCAAGGCCTGGTAGACGTCGCGCCGCGACACCCCTGATTCGGAAGCCGCGCGGCGGGCCGC
>Ga0299907_10002494_pt1 | contig 11366 bp, 9 predicted proteins | sample RVTome_16_FD_198680 | JGI IMG/M metagenome (GOLD analysis project Ga0299907, IMG submission 198680) | Soil microbial communities from uranium-contaminated site in the Upper Colorado River Basin, Wyoming, United States - RVT152D67 (version 2) ...
GAACGCCTCGAGGAAGGCGGCACCGGTGGCTCCCTCACGCTCGGCGACGGCCAGCCCCGCGGCGAGTGGCGCCACCGTCGGGTGCGTCAGGAGGCCGAAGATCCGGTCCGGCGCGCCCGAGAGCTGGGTGTCGTCGAAATCGAGCGCGTGCCCCGCGGTCCCGTTGGCGCGCGCCGCCTGACCCGCCGGGACGAGAGACGGCGTGCCCAGGATCGAGGCCTCCCCCGCTCCGCCGCGCGCCGCGACCTCCTGGCGGACGATGCGCGCGCAGGGCTCCGGCACGCCCGCGAGGATCGCCCCGGTCCCGTCCAGCACGCAGCGGCGCCCCTCGCGCAGCACGGGCTCGGGCAGGCTCTCGAGCGTGGTCTCGAGGACGAAATCGATCACCGCCCGGGTCGCGCTCACGAGGCCCCTCCCCCCTGGTGCGTGTCCGGCGTCCGAGGACCGGCGAGGCGAAGCCCGCCACGGCCAGGATCAGAAGGACCAGACTGATCACGGGGCGGCCGCGAACGGCGGAATCCCCCTCCGGGCTCGTGGACGAACGGGCTGTCCTCTGGTGAAGCCTCCGGACGGAGGCCAATCTATGCGGGCCCGAGTCGCCGGCCATGCCACCTGGCAGGGGAAACCGAGTGAGCGCCAACCACCGAGAGGTCCTGCCCGGGATCCACTGGATCCAGGAGTGCGGCCGACACCGCGCCGCGATCGCGGACGCGCTCGTCGCGGGTGGAGCGGCATGGGCGGGATCCGGCCGCGCGCTGCACGTGCCGCAGAACGCATATCTCCTCGCGGGCCGGCGCACGCTGCTGTTCGACACGCTCTCGCCCGCCGCGGGCGACCTCGTGCTCGACGCCCTCGACGACATCCTCGGTGGCCGGCCGCTCGACTATCTGGCGGTCTCGCACCCCGATGTCCCGCACGCGGGCAACACGGGCCGCATCCTGCGCCGGCACCCGGAAGCGCGGCTCGTCGCGCCGAAGGCGGGAGAGACGCACGCGCTCTACCATCTCGACGACGCGCTCCACGTGGGGCCGGACGACGTGATCGACCTGGGCGATCTCACGCTCCGCTTCCCGCCGGCCACGTTCCTCGACGCGGCGCTCCACACGTGGATGAGCGAGGAGACCACGCGAACGCTCTTCCCCGTCGACTGGCTCGGCTTCCCGCACCTCGAGGGCGAGTGCCTGCGGCGCACGGATGAGATCGATGCGGAGATCGGCCTCGACCGGCTCGAGGCGTTCCACAGCCGGGTGATGTTCTGGTTCCAGTACGTGGACGTGGACGTCGTGCGCGCGGCGACGGACGACCTCGCGCGCGAGTTCTCGGGCTACCGCCTCGCCCCGGCGCACGGTCTCGTGATCCGGGACGATCCCGGCCGCTACTTCGATCTCATGAACGAGGTCGTCGCGCGGGTGGCGGAGACGGGACGCGGAGGGGTCCTGTGAGCGCGGGCGATCTGTCCGCGGGCGCCGCGACGACGCGAGGCGGGTCGTCGGACGCTCCCGCCGCCGCCGCCCCCTCCCCGATCGCGGTCGTGGAGGGCGTGGAGTGGATCCACGAGTGCTTCCCGGAAGGCGGGGGGCACCTGCACGTCTCGGTCTACCTGGTGCGCGCTCCCGGCGGGAACATCCTCGTCGACTCCGGCTCCTTCTATCACCGCGAGCGCCTCGCGGCGCGCATCCGGGGCGCGACGGCGGGAGAGGGCATCCGGTCGCTGATCCTGTCGCACTCCGACTATCCCCACTCGGGAAACATCCCGTCCCTGCGCGGCGAGTGGGGCGACTTCGAGATCGTGGCGTCCTGCGCCGACCCCGAGCTCCAGGGGCTCCCCTACGCGCGCCGGGCGCGCATCGGCGAGACGCTCGAGATCCTCGGTCGGCCGTTCACGTTCCTCGATCCGCCGCTCGCGGACCGTTCGCACACGACCTGGGTGTACGACGGGGGGTCGCGCGTGCTGTTCGTGGCGGATGGGTTCGGGACGATCCACCCGCCCGGCGCGTGCGAGCGCTTCTGGGGCGCGCTCCCGGAGGAAGGACGGGCGGAGGGCGTGGCCGAGTTCCACCGCCAGACGCTGCGCTGGCTCGAGTACGTGGATCCGGACCGCCTCCTGGACACCCTCGCGCGCATGTTCGAGAGGCACCCGGTGGCCGCGGTGGCCCCGATCCACGGACCTCCGATCGGGGCGGACGACCTCGATGCGTATCTCGCGACGCTCGGCGATGCCGTGCGGGCGATCGCGGGGCGGAAGCGGAATCACCCTCGAAAGGACGACGACGGATGAAGGTGCTGTGTCTCGGCGGTACGGGTACGGTGGGGAGCGAGGTCGTGGCGCGTCTGGCCGCGCGCGGGATCGCCGTGCGCGTCATGACCCGATCGGACGCGTCCGCCGGCGCCGGGGCGGACGGCGTGGAGCGCGTGCGGGGCGACCTCGAGGACCCCGGATCGCTGCCGCCGGTGTTCGACGGCGTCGACCGCGTGCACCTGCTCACGCCGCTCCACCCCCGCGAGGCCGAGCTCGGCGCGGCCGCCGTGTCCGCGGCCCGCGAGGCCGGGGTGGAGCGGGTGGTGTTCCACTCCGTGCACCGGGTCGACGAGTGCGCCCACATCCCGCATTTCGCCTCCAAGATCGAGATCCAGCGCGCGCTCGAAGCGTCCGGCCTCCCGTGGGTCACGATCGAGCCGAACAGCTACATGCAGAACGACCTGCACCTGCGCGAGCCGATCACGGAGATGCAGATCTACCCGCTGCCCATCGGTCCGATCGGCGTGAGCCGCGTGGACGTGCGCGACATCGCCGACGCCACCGTCACCGCGCTGACCGAGGACGGGCACGAGGGCATCCGCTACCCCGTCGCCGGCCCCCGGCCGTGGACCGGCGAGGAGGTGGCGGACGCCTGGGGCGAGGCGCTGGATGGCACGATCGTGTACGTCGGGGACGACCTCGACATGTGGGAGGAGGGGGCCTCCGCGATGATGCCCGCCTGGCTCGTGGCCGACCTGCGGATCATGTGGGCCCATTTCCTCGAGCGCGGTCTCCTGGCCACGCCCGAGGACCTCGCGCTCCAGGCGCGCGTGCTCGGACGCGAGCCGCGCCGCTTCGAGGACTTCGTACGCGAGACGATCGCGGCCTGGACGACGGGGTGATCGCGGCCTGGACGACGGAGTGATCCCGGGCGCCGGACTCGCTCAGCGGTAGAAGAGCTCGACCAGCGCCATCGGGATGATCGGCAGGTAGGTCACGAGGACGAGCACGCCGAGCAGCACGGCGACGAAGCGCAGGTTCACCACGCTCACTTCCCAGATGTCCGCCTTCGCCACCGAGCAGGCGGTGACCAGCACGCTCGCCACGGGCGGTGTCTGCTGCCCGATCCCGAGGTTGAGCGTGACGATGAGGCCGAAGTGGACGGGATCGATGCCGGCGGCGCGCACCAGCGGCATGACGATGGGCACCACGAGGATGATGGCGGCGGCGGAATGCAGGAACAGCCCGATCACGAGGAAGAACACGTTGAGCAGGGCGAGGATGAGCCACTTGCTCTGGGTGAGGCCCATGATCCCCGCGGCCACGCGCTGCGGCACGCGGAGCTCGGTGAGGAAGTCGCCGAGGAGGGCCGAGGTCGCCACAAGCAGCATCACCACCGCCGTCTGCACGCCGCCCTCGAGCATGGCCTCGCGCAACGCCTCCGGATCGAGCTCGCGGTAGACGAGCCCCCCGATCACGAGCGCCGCGAGCACCGCGAGCCCGGCCCCCTCGGTCGCCGTGACCCACCCCGTGAAGATCCCGCCCAGGACGATGATCGGGAGCAGGAGCGCCCACGCCGCCTCGCGGAACGTCTCGCGCACGCGGGACAGACGGAACGCCTCCTCGACGGGGAAGTCGTGCCGCCGCGCGTACAGCCACGCGACCACCATCAGGAGCACGCCGCCGAGGACGCCGGGGACGATCCCGGCCACGAACAGCTCGACGATCGAGGTCTCCGCCATCACGCCGTAGATGATCATCGGGATCGAGGGCGGGATGATGACCGCCAGGGTGGCCGCGGACGACATCACGGCGGCGGCGAAGGGCGTCGAGTATCCGCGCCGCTTCATGGCGGGGATCAGGATCGATCCGAGCGCCGCCACGTCGGCCACCGCGGAGCCCGAGATCTCGGCGAAGAAGAGCGACGCGGCGATGCTCACCATGGACAGCCCGCCGCGGATGAACCCGACGAGGGCCGTCGCGAACGCGATCAGCCGGCGCGAGATCCCGGTGGCGTTCATGATCGCCCCGGCGAGGATGAAGAGCGGGATCGCGATGAGCGGGAACGAGGTGGCGCCGTCGAAGAGGACGAGCCCCACGTTCGGGAGGATCGCGGTCCCGGAGGTGGCCAGCATGGCGAGCACCGCGACGATCCCGAGCGCCACCGCGATGGGGACGTCGAGCATCACGAGCACGAGAAGCCCGACGACCATTACGAGGAGGGTCACGGGGCCTCGACGTCGATCTGGCGCGGGGGGGACTCGAGCGCCTCGCGCACGCTCAGGAGCTCGGCGACGATGAACAGGAGCGCGCCGATCGGCATGACCGACTGCGCGGCGCGGGCCGGGACGCCCGGGAGGCTGACGAGCGAGGTCCCGCCGAGGGCGACCAGCACCTGCCAGCCGGACCAGGCCACCACCACGAAGAAGCCGACCACCGCGATCTCGGCCAGCACCACGGCGACGAGCCGGGCGCGTCCCCGGAGCTTGCGGACGATCGTGGGCATGCCGATGTGCGCCCGCCGGAGCGCGGCCAGCGCCGCGCCGTAATACGTGAGCCACGCGAGCAGGATCGCCGCGACCTCGTCGTACCAGACGAGGGACGCACCGAGCTTGCGGAATCCCACGCCCGTCACGACGAGGATCGCGAGCGCCGCCATGAGGAGGAGGACCGTCCCCTCGAGGAGGCGCCGCACGCCCCGGCGCAGGCGGCCGGCGCGGCTCACGGACCCATTCGGCGCCCGGCCGGACTCAGGGCGCGCCGCTCCCCTCTTCCGCGCCGCCCGTGTCGTCCGCCGCGGCCCGCACGGCCTCCAGCAGCTCCGCGCCGCCCTCCACGGTGGCGGCGAACTCATCGTAGACCGCGCGGCTCGCCACGAGGAACCGGGCCCGGTCCGCCTCGTTCACCGCCGTGCCCTCCTCACGGAGCGACGCCAGGAGCTCGGCGTCGAGCGCGGCCGCGGTCTCGTACACCCAGGGGCGCATGTCGCGGGCGACGCGCTCGACCAGCGCGCGCACGTCCTCCGGCAGCCGGCCCCAGCGCGACACGCCGGTCGTGAGGAACGCCGGCGTGTACACGTGCCCGGTGAGCGACAGGTAGTCCTGCACCTCGTGCAGTCGCGCGCCCCAGATCTGCGCCAGCGGGTTCTCCTGGCCGTCCATCACGCCGGTCTGGAGGGCCATGAACACCTCCGAATAGGCCATCGGCGTGGGATTCGCGCCCAGCGCCTGGAAGAGCTTGACACGCCAGACCCCGCTCGGCGTCCGGAGCTTGATGCCGGCCAGGTCCTCCGGCCCCACGATCGGCCGCACGTCGTTCGTGACATGCCGGAAGCCGTTCTCCCACACGGCCAGGATGTGGTACCCGCGCGCCTCGGCGAGCGGCGCGAGCGTGGGCCACACGACGCGCTCCTCGATGCGGCGCATGTGCTCCCGGTCCGCGACCAGGTAGGGCATCTCGAACAGCCCGAACTGATCGATGGTGGAGGACATGACGGTGGAGGGGAGCGCGAGCTCGACGGTCCCGAGCTTGAGCTTCTGGAGGAGGGTCTCGTCGTCGCCGAGCTGGCTCGAGCCGAAGACCGCCACGGTGATCTCGCCGCCCGACTCCGCCGCGACGCGTCGCGCGAACTCCGCCGCGGTCCGGTCGTAGAGCGACCCGGGCGCGCCCACGTGCGCCAGCTTGAGCTCGTAGGGTCCGCCCGCCGACGCGCCGGGATCGCCACAGCCCGCGAGCCCGACGAGGAGCGCTGCCGCGGCCAGACACGCGCCACGCCCGCCGCGCGCTCCCGCGGCCGGCCGCGTACCCCGCGCGCGGAGCGCTCCCGCGCTTCGGCGCATCCCGCCCGCGCCGCTCATGCGGACGTCGCGATCAGGTAGTCCATCGCCGCCTCGATTCCCGGTTGCCGGATCGACGCCCCCGCGACCCGCAGGCCCATCTCGACCCCCGCGAGCGTGCCCATCAGCATCGGCGCGTTGAAGTCGCCCAGGTGCCCGATCCGGAACACCCGGCCCGCCAGCGGGCCGAGCCCGCCGCCGAGCGTGACGTGGAAGCGATCGCGGGTCTCGCGCCGGAAGACCTCGCCGTCGACCCCCGCGGGGACGTACACCGTCGTTCCCGCGCTCGAATACGCCGCCGGATCCGCACAGTACATGTCGAGCCCCCAGGCCGTCACGGCGCGGCGCGTCGCCTCCGCGAGACGCGCGTGCCGCGTGAACACGCGCGCGAGCCCCTCTTCGCGCAGCATGGCCAGCGCCTCCACGAGCCCGAACAGGAGCGAGGTGGCGGGGGTGGAGGGAAACACTCCCTCGCCGTTCGACCGCAGCATGTCCTCCCAATCCCAGTACGCGCGCGCGAGACCCGCCGTGCGGCGCGCCTCCAGAGCACGTGAGCTCACAGCGCATAACCCCAAGCCGGGCGGCAACATGAGGCCCTTCTGCGAACCCGATATCGACACGTCGATCCCCCACTCGTCGTGTCGGAGAGGAGCGACCCCGAGCGACGACACGGCATCGACCATGAGGAGCGCGGGGTGGTCCGAGGCGGCCAGCGCCGCGCGGACGCGCCGCATGTCGCTCGTCACCCCGGTGGACGTCTCGTTGTGGACCGCGAGGAGCGCGCGGATGTCGCGCGCGTCGTCCGCGGCGAGACGTCGCCCCAGGATCTCGTCGTCGATCGGCCGGCGCCAGTCGCCCTCGAGCACTTCCACGTCGAGCCCGAGGCGCCCGGCGATCCCCGCCCACCTGGCGCCGAAGAAGCCGTTGACCAGGGCGAGGACCCGGTCGCCGGGGGAAAGGGTGTTCACCAGCGCCGCCTCCCAGCAGCCGCTCGCCGAGGAGGCGAACACGAACACGTGCGTGTCGGCGCCGAACACCCAGCGTAGGTCGTCGAGCAGATCGCGCAGCAGGGTGCGGAACCGGGGACCCCGGTGATCGATGAGCGGCCGGTCCATGGCCCGCAGGAGCCGGTCGGGGACGTTGGTGGGTCCCGGGAGCTGGAGGAAGTGTCTGCCGCTCTCGGAGGGCACGGGCGCTCCCGGTCCGGCGTGTGTGGCCTGTCAGGCGCGGTCGCCCCACGATTAGAATGGCGGGGTCGGCGCGCAACGCCCCCTGCCCGGGATTCGCGATCCCGTTCGCATCGGACCCTCGACCGGAGCCCCCGGCTCATCGGTGACGCACTGACGCGCCAGAGCGCTGGTTCCTTCCGGGCACGCCTCGAGGCGGCGCTCGCGGGCGAGGTGCGCTTCGACCGGTTCACGCGCGGCCTGTACAGCACCGATGCGTCGATCTACCAGATCGAGCCCGTCGGCGTGGCGTTCCCCCGCACGGCGGAGGATGTCGAGCGCGCGATCGAGATCGCGGGGGCGGAGGACGTCCCGATCATCGCGCGCGGGGCGGGGACGTCGATGGGGGGGCAGGCCATCGGACGCGGTCTCGTGCTCGACACGAGCCGCCACCTCGTCGAGATCCTCGACTTCGACGCCGCCTCCCGGCGGGTCCTCGTCCAGCCGGGGATCGTGCTCGACCGCCTGAACGAGCTCCTCCGGCCCCACGGCCTGTTCTTCGCGGTCGACGTGGCCACCTCGAGCCGCGCCACCCTCGGCGGCATGGCGGGCAACAACAGCGCGGGCGCCCGCTCGATCCGTTACGGCCACACGGTCGAGCACGTGGTCGGGATCCAGGCGGTGCTGGCGGATGGGACGCGCGCCTGGTTCGGGAAGGGCGAGCGCGGTCCCGCCCCTCCGACCGCGCTCGAGACCTCGATGCTCGCGCTCTACGCGCGCGAGTCCGAGGAGCTCGCCCGGCGGATCCCGCCGGTCCCGCGCAACGTGGCGGGATACGCCCTCCACCGGCTGGGACGGCCCGAGGCCACGCTCGCCGACCTGCTCGTCGGCTCCGAGGGGACTCTCGCCTTCTTCACCGAGCTCGAGCTCGCCCTCCACCCCCTCCCCTCGCACCGGGTCCTGGGTGTGTGTGCCTTCGATTCGGTGCGGGCCGCCCTCGCGGCGGTCCCGGACCTCGTCGCGCTCGACCCCACCGCCGTCGAGCTCATCGACCGCACGCTGCTGGAGCTCGCGGCCGGCATCCCGGCCTTCCACGAGGCGCTGGCGCGCATCCTGGCTCCCGGCGCGCTCCCGGGCCGCCGGGGACGCCCCCCCGGCGCCCTCCTGCTCGTGGAGTTCTCTGACGAGGATCCGGACACGCTCCGCACGGCGCTCGACCGACTGGAGACGGTGGCCCGGCACGCCGGGCAGCGCGGCGCCGTCGTGCGCGCCGAGAGCCCCGCCCACCAGGCGGAGATCTGGGGCATCCGCAAGGCCGGGCTCAACATCGCCACGTCGATGAAGGAGCCCCGCAAGGCGATCGCGTTCATCGAGGACTGCGCGATCCCGATCGAGCGGCTGGCCGAGTGGCACGACCGGCTCACCGAGGTGATCGACCGCCATGGCACGCGGGCCATCTGGTACGCCCACGCCTCGGTCGGCTGCCTGCACGTGCGGCCGGCGCTCGACCTCAAGCAGCCGGCGGACGTGCGGCGGATGCGCGCGATCGCGGAGGAGGCGTTCGGCATCGCGCGGGCACTGGGCGGGACGCACTCGGGCGAGCACGGCGACGGGATCGTCCGCTCGGAGTTCCTCGAGCCCATGCTGGGGTCCCGCATCGTGGCCGCGTTCGGCGAGATCAAGAGCCGGTTCGACCCGCGCGGGCTGCTCAACCCGGGCCGCATCGTCGATCCGCCGCGCATGGATGACCGGGGCCTGTTCCGGTACTTCCCCGAATACCGCCCCCGCGAGCTGCGCACGGTGCTCGACTGGTCGGAGTGGCGCGGGCTCGCCGGCGCGGTCGAGATGTGCAACAACAACGGCGCCTGCCGGAAGCGGGCCCCCGGCGTCATGTGCCCTTCCTACCGGGCCACGCTCGACGAGCGGCATTCGACCCGGGGGCGGGCGAACGCGCTCCGGCTCGCCCTGAGCGGTCAGCTCGGCGAGAACCCGTGGAGCTCGCCCGAGCTGTACGAGGCGCTCGACCTGTGCATCGGGTGCAAGGGGTGCCGGCGGGAATGCCCCACCGGCGTGGACATGTCGCGCATGAAGATCGAGTTCCTCGCCCGGCGCCGCGTCGACCACCGTCTCACCGCGCGCGAGCGGGCCCTCGCCTACCTCCCCCGCTACGCGCCGTGGGCCGCCCGACTCGCGCCGCTCCTCAACGCCCGCAACCGGTCGGCCCCGCTGGCGCGCGCCGGCGAGCGGCTCCTCGGCCTGTCCGCGGGACGGGAGCTGCCGCGCTGGGCCGCGCGCCCGTTCGCGGCCGGTGCGCCCGACCGGTCCGCGACGGGCCCGGAGGTCGCGCTGTTCGTCGACACGTTCACGCGGCACTTCGAGCCGGGGAACGCGCGCGCCGCGGTGCGGGTGCTCGGCGCGGCCGGCTTCCGGGTGTCGGTCCCCGGGACCGGTGGCCGGCCCCCGTGTTGCGGGCGGACGTTCCTCAACGTGGGGATGGTCGACGAGGCGCGGGCGGAGCTCGGCCGGCTCGTCGCCGCCTTCCTCCCCTACGCCGATCGGGGGATCCCCGTGGTCGGTCTCGAGCCCTCCTGCCTCCTCACCCTGCGCGACGAGCTCCCGGCGCTCGACCGCGGTGACGAGGCCGCCACCGTGTCGGAGCGCTCCCGTCTGTTGTCGGAGCTCCTCCTCGAGCGCGGCGTGGAGCGCCTTCCGCTCGGCCCGATCCAGGCCGTGGACGCGCGCGTCCACGGGCATTGCCACGAGAAGGCGTTCGGGATCGCGGAGGCCACCCCCCGCGTGCTGGAGGAGATCCCCGGGCTGGACGTCGCCATGATTCCCGCGGGGTGCTGCGGAATGGCGGGCTCGTTCGGCTACGAGCGGGAGCACGCGGACCTCTCGCGCCGCATCGCCGAGCTCGAGCTCCTCCCCGCCGTGCGCGCCGCGGGAGCCGACACCCGGCTGGTGGCCAACGGGACGAGCTGCCGCCACCAGATCGCCGACCTCGCCGGCCGGGAGGCGGTGCACTTCGTGCGCATCCTGGATGAAGCGCTCGTGAAGGGCGGCGGGAGCTGACCGCGACCCGGCGCGGGCTATTCGGGGGCGGGAGCGGGCTCGATCGCGTCCGCGAGCTCGGGTGGGAGCGGGGCCGCACGCCATTCGCGGTCGCCGTGCGCGCGGGTCGCGCAGACGACCGTCATCGCGCCACGCGCCACCACCGTCCGGGCGGCGCCGTCGGCCCGCGTGAGCTCGGTCTCGTAGCGCAGCGAGCGGTCCCGCTTCTCGGCCACCCGGAGCCGGACCTCGACCTCGTCCCCGTAGCGTGCCGGGGCCAGGAAGTCGAGGCTCGCGTGGACGCGCGGCATCCCGACCAGCCCCGGGTCGCGCCACTCGAAGGCGGCGCCCCCGAGCGACCGATAGAAGGCGTGCTCGGCCTCCTCGACGAACCGGAACAGGGCCGTGAAATGCGCGACGCCGGCCGTGTCGGTATCGGCGAACTCGACGCGCCGGCGATAGGTGAACGACGACGGCATCGCGGGCGTGGGGTCAGGGCCGCAGGCGGAGACCCGCCTTGATCCGGAACGTGGAGTGCGACATGTCGCTCACCTCCGTCTGCTCATCGATCAGGACACCGTCGAGATAGCTCTGCGTGACGGTCTCGGTGGGGAGGTCGAACCAGTTCCATTCGAAGTCGAGCAGCGCCTCGAGCTGACCGCCGAACACCACTCCGGCGCCGGCCAGCCAGTACCCCACCTCCTTCGACCACATGCGCCCGTAGCCGCCGAACGCGCGGAACCAGATGTACCCGCTCGGGTTCGAGGGCTCGAACGCCAGCCGCGCGTCGGTCGACAGGAAGGGGTACCCGGCCTCGGTCGCCCGCATGCTCGTGCGCTCGAAGGGTCCGGTCGCGGGGACGGGGTCTTCCACGCATTCCCCGGCGTTCTCCCAGTGGTAGGCGACCGTCCCCTCGAGCGCGATCACCTGCGAGAAGCGTACCGCCGCACGGCCCTCCCCGGCCCAGGTCTTCTCCGCCGGGCACATCTCGTCGGAGAGCGAGGCCACGGGGTTCTGCGTGCGCGCGAGGCCGACGCCCACCTCGAGCGACTGGCCGATCCCGGCCGCGGGCCG
>Ga0299907_10002495_pt1 | contig 11365 bp, 8 predicted proteins | sample RVTome_16_FD_198680 | JGI IMG/M metagenome (GOLD analysis project Ga0299907, IMG submission 198680) | Soil microbial communities from uranium-contaminated site in the Upper Colorado River Basin, Wyoming, United States - RVT152D67 (version 2) ...
CCTGGCCTGGGTGGCGCGCGACGCGCGCGGCGCATTCGCCGGCGAGCTGAGCGATCCGATGGAGGTGAGGGTCGAGGGCGTCGGGCCGCGGGTCGTGCCCGGCTGAGAGCCGGCATCGGTCAGGGAAGTGCGGGGAGCGCCGGCGTGAAGTCCAGCGAGACGGACGGCTCGTTGCCGGCGATCTCGTCATCCGGCCAGGTTGCCGTCGCGACGTACTGGTCTCCATCGAGGGTGACGACGGCGTCGTACGTGAACGGCGCCGGGCCGAGGGCCGCGGCCTCCAGCCCTGGCTGATTCGGCCCATCCCAGTACAGCGTTCCCTCTGCGATGCAGCCCGGCGCCCGGGTCAGGTCGAACGCCACGGCGCGTCCGTTGGCCGCCGTCACCGTCACCTCGGCCGTTGCCTCGATCGGCGTGGCGGCAAGGTCGGCGAGCTCGAGCTCGACGCCGTAGCTGTCGGGCGTGCCGTCGTGATCCGCCACGATGGCGAGGCGAGCGCGAGGGACGGGCATCGGCCCGTCAACCGGGGTGGTCCAGCGGAAGGTCACGAACAGGTCGCCGCCGCGGTCGCCCCGGCCGCGGCCGGACAGCGTCACGTCATAGGTGTCGGCGCGACCCGCCGGTTCGAGGGCGTGGGTCTGCGGCCCAGTTTGATCGGCCGGGACCATCTGCCGCCGCGGGCACGCGTGGCCGACCGGCATGAACTCCGCCTCGAAGGTCCAACCGTCGAGCGGGAAGCCGATCTCGATTCGGGGAGCGGCGCCGAGGTCCGGCGGGTTCGCCGGCGGGGCTCCGTCCCGGCACACGGCCCCGAAGCAGGAGGTCCACGCCTCCAGCTCGAAGCTCCTGCCGCCGGCGCTCACGGTGACCGGCGGCGGGGGATCGGGGAGGGCGTTCGGCTGCGCTCCCGCGCCCTCGCCGGGCGGATCGACCAGCTCCAGGGACCCGCAACCCACGAGCCCGCCGACGAGCAGCGCAGCCGTGAGGGTTCGAGCGAGGCGAGGCGTCACGGAAGCGAGACGCGTCCCGTCACCTTCCGGTTTCCGGCTCGGGTTCGACGAGGAGTGTGAGTCGCTCGCGGCCGACGACCCTGGCCCGAACTCCGAGGTCGAGCGGCACGGTACTCCGCGCGCGCCAGATCTCGCCGCGGACGCGAACGCGGCCGATCGGTCGGCACTCCTGGACGACCACCCCGGCCGCGCCGATGAGGGTCTCCACGCCCACCTTCGGCGGTGCCCGGCGGGACCACCGCATGGTGACGAGCGTCTCGGTCACCTCGATGCCGATGGCGGCGATGACGACCGGAACGGTCCATTGGTCCGGCACGACGAAGACGGCGATCAGCACGCCGACGAGAACGATCACCCGTCATTGTTAGCATGGTGAACCGATCGGGTCTCCGTGCCCTAGATACTGGTAACGCGATGGACGGACCACCATGCTCACGGGCCTGAGGGCCCCGCTCCGCATTGTCCTGCAGCGAAGCTTCGCCGACTGGCTGATCGTGGTCGCGACGTGGCTGGTCATCGTGTGCGCCACCACGCTCGTCGCCATCGGCGTGCTGTACGGCGACGCGGTGGCGCTGACCGGGCTCCAGCGCATCGTCGCCGACCAGCCGGTGACCGCCACCAGCGTGGTCGTCCAGATGCGAGCATCGGTGGACGAGCTCGCCGAGGTGCAGCCGACGATCGAGGCCCAGGCCGGCCGGGTCCTGCGCTGGACCGGCGGCGAGCTCATCGCGATCGAGCGTTCCGAGTCCTGGGCACTGCCGGATCAGGCGTCTGACGGATCGACCAGCCTGGCCGTGTTCGGCAGCTACGCCGCCATCGAGGACCACGCCGACCTCCTCGACGGATCCTGGCCGGACCCCGGCGCCGACCCCATGGAGGTCGCCGTGTCGTCAGCGACCGCCGATGCGCTCGCCGTCCGGGTCGGCGACGAGCTCGAGCTCACCAGCCAGCGCGGGGCCGATCGGTCGGCGGCGATCATGGTCGTCGGGATCTGGGAGCCGATCGACCCGACGGACCCGTACTGGCAGAACGATCCGCTGGAGCTGACCGGCGTGACGGCCGCCTCCTCGTTCCTCACCCACGGACCGCTCGTGGTCGACCGCCAGGATCTCCTGCAGCGGACCGTCAGCGGCAACGTGTCGCTCGAGTACCGCGTTCTTCCCGAGTTCGACCGGCTGGCCGTCGACGACGTCAACAGCCTGCGCGCCGACAGCGCGGCGCTCGAGCGCCGACTCGGCGATGCCCTCGGCGACCGGGCCTTCTTCCAGGTCTCGACCGAGCTGCACGAGATCCTTGCCTCCGCCAATCGCTCGCTGCTCGTGAGCCGCAGCGGGGTGGTGGTGCTGACCATCCAGTTCGCGGTCCTGGCCGGCTATGCCCTGCTCCTGGTGGCGGGCCTGCTGGTCGACCAGCGCCGGGTCGAGACGGCACTCTTCCGATCCCGCGGCGCGGGCGTCGGCCACGTCGTCCTGTTCTCGTTCCTGGAGGCGCTCATCCTCGTCGCCCCGGCCGTGATCGCCGCCCCGTGGCTGGCGGTCGGCGCCCTCGGGCTGCTCAACGTCGCCGGCCCGCTCGCCGACGTGGGAATCCGGATAGAGCCGCGCGTCGACCAGGCCGCGATCCTGGCGGCCGCGGGCGCCGGTCTGGCGGCAGTGATCGGGCTCGTCGTTCCGGCGCTCGGTGCCGGACGTGGCCTGGCGGCGGTGCGACAGACGATCTCCCGCCAGGGCAACCGGACCCTGGCCCAGCGGCTCGGCTTCGACCTGGTGCTCGTGCTGCTGGCCGGCATCGGCCTCTGGCAGCTTCGCACGTACGGCGCCCCCCTGACCGAGACGGTCCGCGGCTCGGTGGGGCTCGATCCGCTGCTGGTGGCCGCGCCCGCCATCGGCCTGCTGGCCGGCTCGATCCTGGCTCTGCGCATCGTGCCGCTGGCCGCGGAGCTCGCCGAGCGCGTGCTCACCGGGCGTCGTGGCCTCGTGGCGCCGATGGGTGCCCGCCAGCTCTCCCGCCGGCCGCTGCGATACACGCGCTCCGCCCTGCTGCTGATGCTTGCCGCCGCGCTCGGCACCTTCGCGGGCGCATACGCCAGCACCTGGACGCGATCACAGGCGGACCAGGCGGCGTACCGCACCGGCGCCGACCTGCGCGTCGTAGTGTCCGACTTCCCCGATCTCCCGGGCTGGGCGATCGGCCAGGCCTACCGCTCCGTGGACGGTGTCGCCGATGCCGTCCCGGTGTCGATCGACCGTTTCGATCTCGAACGCTCGGGCAACGGCCGCATCCTTGCCATCGATACCCGACGTGCGTCACCGCTCGTGACGCTGCGCCCGGACCTCGCCGACCTGCCGCTGGACGAGGTGCTCGCCACGCTGGCCGACCGCGGACGAGCGGAGGCCGGTGTCCCGTTGGCGGGGGAGCCTGTCGGGTTCGGGATCGAGGTGACCGCCGAGCTCGAGCCGCTCATCGCCGATGACGAGGGGGTGACCTTCCCGCCCGGTCTGCGCGGCATCGCGGCGTTCGTGGTCCTGCGCGATGCCGACGGCGTCGTCCATCACGTCGCCGCCCCGCGTCTCGCCGTCGGCCTCGGCCGCCAGCCGATCGAGCTCCGCCTCGCCGCCGCCGTGGAGGACGGTGCCGGCGTTCCGCCCGCGTACCCGCTCGAGCTGCTGGGGGTGAGCCTGCGAGTGGAGCTGCCGGAGGGTGCCCTGGCGACGGGGACCATCAGCCTGGACGCGCTGACCGTCGTATCGGCGGCGGGTTCGGCAACCGCGGTCGATACGAGCGACGTCGAGCCGATCGCCGCGACCGCCAGCGAGCCCATCGCCGGTTTCGGGGCGGCCTCGTCGACGGTGCTCGACATGCGGGTGGGCACCGAGCCCGCGGCCCTCGCGCCGGTGCCCGCGCTGGCATCCGAGCGGTACCTCGAGCTGACGGGCGTCCAGGTCGGCGATGTCGTGGAGCTCGGCCAGCTGACCCAGCGGCGGCAGTACGAGATCGTCGGGTCGCTCCGCGGGTTCCCGACCCTGGATCCGGCGGAGCCGTTCCTGCTGGTCGACATCGGCGCGCTGGCCATCGCCGACGAAGCCGCCGGTGCCGTCGTCGACGTGGACGAGTGGTGGCTGGCGGTGGACGACGGCAGCGAGGCGGCCGTGGCCGACGCCCTCCGCGCGGAGGGGTACTCGGCCGAGTCGGTCCTCGCCCGCGAGGAGCTGCATCGCGACCTGCTCAGCGACCCGGTCGCCCTCGGCCTCATCGGCGCCCTCGTGCTCGGGGCGTTGGCCGCCGTGATCTTCGCCAGCATCGGCTTCATCGTGAGCGCGACCGTATCGGCCCGAGAGCGGCTCAGCGAGTTTGCGCTGCTCCAGGCGATCGGCTTGTCGCATCGGCAGCTGTCGGCCTGGATCAGCATGGAGAACGCCTTCCTGCTGCTCATCGGCCTGTTGGCCGGGACCGGGCTGGGGCTCCTCCTTGCCTGGGTGGTGCTGCCGTTCGTCACGCTCACCCAGGAGGCGACCCTGGCGGTCCCGCCGGTCGAGGTCGTGGTCCCGTGGGGCATCTACGGCCTGCTCTACCTGGTGGCCCTGCTGGCGCTCGGCATGACGGTGCTGGTCATCGGCAACCTGCTCGGCCGGGTGCGGGTGAGCGGCGTCCTGCGGTCGGGGGGCGAGTGAGCCGATGAGCGCCATCCGCCTCTTGGTCGGCCGCCTGCGCCAGGACCACCTGCCCGCGCTGCTCATCATGCTGCTCGTCTTCGCCACGGCGCTGCTGGCGGCGAGCGCGCCCCGCCTGTTCAACCGCGCCGCCGATGCAGGTCTGCGCTTCGAGGTCGCCGACGCCACCGCCGTGGAACGCAACCTCCAGCTCGGGCGCATCACGGAAATCCCCGCCTCGCCGGGTGAGGCCCTGGGGCCGGTGGCGGACGTCGAGGACGGCATCCAGGCCACGCTGCCCGCGAGCGTGCGAGGCGTCCTGTCCGGCGAGTCGATGTACGCTGAGACCATCGACTGGCGCGTGCTGGATCGTGATCCGGCGCGGCCGGGGTTCCTGACCCTGCACGCGCAGGGCGATCTCGACGATCGCATCCGGCTGGTCGATGGACGCCTGCCGAGCGGCGAGACCTCCTCGGTCGTGGCGCCACCACCACCGGCGTCGTCCGTGCCGACGCCACCGGGCGAGCGCCAGGCCCTGCTGTTCGAGGTGGCGCTGTCGACCACCACGGCCGAGGAGCTCGGCGTCGGGATCGGCGACCGGATGGACCTGATCCCGGACACGGACGACCCGCTCGTCGGACCGTTCGGCTTCCCGACACCTGCGGCGGTCGAGGTGGTCGGTCTGTACGAGGTGGTCGATCCGGACGCCGACTACTGGGTCGGCGACTACGGCATCGATCGGCCGACGCTGGTGCCGGTCGGCATCAACGTCGTGCTCGTGTACGCCACGGCGCTCGTGTCGCCGGACGCGTACCCGGCGATGACCGAGCTCGATTGGCCGATGCGCTACGCGTTTCGCTACTACGTGGATCCCGAGCGGCTCGACGCCGGCATGCTCGAGCGGCTCGTGGTCGACCTCCAGCGTACGGAGAGCCAGTTCGCGTCGTTTGCGACGACCGCGGACCCGCTGCGCACCACGCTCCAGACCGGGTTGCCGACGCTCCTCGACCGATTCCTGGCCGAGCACCGGACCACCGAGTCGATCCTGGTCACCGCGGCCATTGGCCCAGTGGCGGTCGCATTCGTGGCGACCGGCGTGCTGGCGCTGCTCGCCGTCCGCCGCCGGCGCCGGGCGACCGTGCTGCTCCGCGGCCGCGGCGGGTCGGCCATCCAGCTCGCAGGATCGCACCTGGTGGAGGGGCTGCTGCTGACGGCCGCGCCGGCCACCCTGGCCGCCTGGCTGGCGACGCGGCTGGTCGACGCCCGCGCCACGCCGCTCACGTCGCTGGCCGCCGGCCTGGTGGCGGTCGGCACGATCGCGGTGCTGGTCGGCGCCATGCTGCCGACCGCGCTCGCGTCGCTCCGCACCCTCGACCGGGAGTCGCCCGCGCCGATCGGCGCGAGCCCGCGACGGCTGGCCTTCGAGGGACTCGCCATCGTCCTGGCGGTCGGGGGCGTCGTGCTGCTGCGTCAGCGCGGCCTGGCGGGCGGGAGCGCAGCGGGCGAGCTCGCCGGCGTGGACCCATTCCTCGCGGCGGTGCCGGCGCTCGTCGGCCTCGCCGTCGGCATCGTCACGGTCCGGGTGTACCCGTACCCGGTGCGGGCGGTGGGGGTCCTGGTCGGCGGCGTGCGGAGCCTCGTCCCCGCGCTCGGACTCCGGCGCGCCGAGCGACAGTCGGGAAGCGGCCATCTCCCCCTCATCGTCCTGCTGCTGACCGTGGCGATCGGCACGTTCAGCTCGACCATGCTGGCCACCATCGACGGCGGGCAGGTGCAGGCCGCCTGGCAGGCGGTCGGAGCGGCGCACCGGATCGTCGTGCCGGCCGGGCTCCGACAGACGGTCGACGTCAGCGCCGTTCCGGGGGTGGCGGCGGTAGCCGGCCAGCACCAGGTGGAGGCGACCGTCGGCATCGCCGGGGGCACGCGCGTGACGCTCGTTGCACTCGACGCGCAGGAATACCGAGAGGTCACCGCCGGCACGCCCGTCGAGACCCGGCTGCCGCCCGCCTTCTACGAGCCGATCGGCGACCTGCGGCCCGGCACGACCGACGCTCCCATCCCGGCGATAGTGTCCACCGAGCTCCGCAACACGAGCACGACGGCGTTCGAGGTCGGCGACACGTTCGAGCTGACCGTGCAGGCCCGGTTCGCGACGTTCGTCGTCAGCGAGGTGCGCCGGTCGCTGCCATCGCTGCCCGCGAATCGCGCCTTCATCGTCGTCCCGCGCGCGCAGCTGGCGGCCGGCCTTATCGACCGGCCGTTGAGCAGCACGTCGCTCTTCGTGCGCGCCCCCGACGATGCGGCGGATGACTTGCGGGCGGCGCTCGCCGATGCCGGCCCCGGCGTGACCGTGGAGTCCCAGGCCGAGCGCGTGGCGGAGCTGCGCGCGCGCCCGCTGGTCGGCGCCGTGGGCGCCGGCTTTGCGATGGCCCTGGCGGCGGCCATCGCCTATGCCGCGCTGGCGGTCACGATCTCGCTCCTCCTGTCGGGATCGGCGCGCGCCCGCGAGACGGCCCACCTCCGGACGCTCGGCCTGAACCGCCGTCAGATCGTGCTGCTGGCGATCCTCGAGCACGCCCCGCCGGTGCTCGTGGCCATCGTTGCCGGACTGGCGCTCGGTGTCATGGTCGGCTGGGTTGTGCTGCCGGGTCTCGGCCTCGCGTCGTTCATCGGTTCGTCGTCGGATCCGGCGCTCACGGTCGACGTCGGCCAGCTGGCGGCGATCACCGCGGCGCTCACGGTGATCGTGGCGATCGGTATCGGCCTGGCCGCCTGGGCGCAGCGACGGGCCGACCCGGCGCGCGCGGTTCGCGAGGGAATCGAGTGAGCAGGCATGATGGCGAGGTGCGTTACCGAATGACCGATCCAGCGGCCGAGATCGTCGACCTGCCGCGCGAGGCGCCGGCGCCGAGCGCCGCCCGGTGGGCGGAGAAGCCGGAGGCGCCCAGCCCGGCCGAGACGCGTGCCCGGCGCCGCTTCGGTGAGGGTGCGCTCATCGTGTGCGACAACCTGGTGAAGATCTACAAGGTCGCCGATCTCGAGGTCGTCGCGCTCCAGGGACTCGACCTGCTCGTCAACGCTGGGGAGATGATTGCCATCGTCGGCGCATCGGGTTCGGGCAAGTCGACCCTGCTCAGCATCCTCGGCGGGCTCGATACGCCGTCGGCGGGGCGCGCCACGGTCGCCGGCCACGACCTCACCCAGATGGGTCGCCGTGAGCGCACCCGCTATCGGCGGCGCACCATCGGCTTCGTCTGGCAGCAGACGGCCCGCAATCTGCTCCCCTACCTGTCGGCGGTCGAGAACGTGGAGATGCCGATGGTCCTCAACGGCCACGGCGACCGGCACCGAGCCCTCGAGCTGCTCGGCATGGTCGGCCTGCGGGATCGGGCGGACCATCGGCCGGAGCGACTGTCCGGCGGCGAGCAGCAGCGGGTCGCCATCGCCGTGGCGCTCGCCAACCAGCCGGAAGTGCTCCTGGCCGATGAGCCCACCGGGGAGCTCGACACCGCCACGAGCGCCGAGGTCTTCGACCTCATGCGCCACGTCAACACCGAGGTCGGGACCACGGTGGTGGTTGTGACCCACGACCCGCTCGTCTCGGAGCAGGTCCAGCGCACGGTGGCCATCCGTGACGGGCGCACCTCGTCCGAGACGCTGCGCCGCTCGTCGCTGTCCGAGGAGGGTGAGCATTCCTGGATCGCCGAGGAGTTCGCCGTCCTCGACCGCGCCGGGCGCCTCCAGCTGCCACGCGCCCACGTCGAGGCGCTGGGCCTCGAGGGTCGCGTCCGCGTCCACCTCGAGCCCGACCACATCAGCATCTGGCCGGACCTCCACGAGCGAACGGACGACGACAGATGACCGACCAGGACCGATACGCCCCCGGCCGTGCCGGCACGATGGTCGTGGCCGAGTCATTGACCCGCGACTACCCGTCGGGCGACTCGGTGGTCCATGCGCTGCGCGGGATCGACCTGGCGGTCGGGCGCGGCGAGCTCATGGCCGTGAAGGGCCGGTCCGGCTCCGGCAAGACGACGCTGCTCAACCTGCTCGGCGGGCTCGACAAGCCCACCTCCGGCCATGTCCTGGTCGACGGCATGGAGGTCTCCGGCATGTCGGAGTCGCAGCTCGTCGACTTTCGCCGCCACACGGTTGCCTTCATCTTCCAGGCCTTCGGGCTCGTGCCGATCCTGTCGGCCGCGGAGAACGTCGAGATTCCCCTGCGCCTCGTCCGCGCCGACCCGACCGTCCGGGACGACCGGGTCATGGAGCTGCTCGAGCTGGTCGGGTTGGCTGAGCGGGCGAACCATCGGCCCCACGAGCTGTCCGGTGGCGAGCAGCAGCGGGTGGCCATCGCCCGTGCCCTCGCGAACCGGCCGAAGCTGCTGCTGGCCGATGAGCCGACCGGCCAGCTCGACTCCACGACCGGCCACGCCATCATGGCCACCCTGCGGGCGGTCGTCCGCGCCGAGGGCGTCACCGCCGTCGTCGCCACCCACGACCCTGCCCTCCTCGACCTTGCCGACCGCATCCTTGAGATCCAGGACGGCCGCATCCGCGAGCTGGATCCGGTGCCGGCCGCGTGATGGCACAGGGCGCGCGCCGGCCGGTCGTCTCCATGCTGGCACTCGCCGGCGGGCTGGGCGCCGTGGCGTACTCGCTCGGGCAAGGTTCCCGGGCGCGGCTCACATGACCGTGTGGTGGGCGAACCTTTATCCGCTTGGGTAACCAACGGACATCGAAGGGCTGTTGTTGCCCGCTAGGGGTCCCATAGTTGCCCGGACCGGTACGAACCGGCCATCGGACCGGGCGTCTATCGCCGTTGGTTACCCGCTCGGGCAAATTTCCCCGTCGACCCGGCCTAGCCGACCTCTTCGAGCCAGCCTTCGCGGAGGGCTCGCGCCGCCAGCTCGGTCCGCGATGCCACGTTCAGCCGCTCGAACAGTCGCCGCAGGTGCGACTCCGCGGTCCGGGAGCTGATCCCCAGACGTGCCCCGATCTCGTCGTTCGAGGCACCGTCGACCACCAGCCGCACGACCTCCCGCTCACGCTCCGACAGCGTCACCCCGCCACCCGGACGCACGCCGAACGCCAGGCCGCCCGCCGCCGCTCGGCGGATGGCGTCGAGCAGCTCCGCGGTCGGCGCCGTCTTCATGACGAACCCGGCGGCTCCGAGCCGGAGGGCCGCATCGGCGTACTGCGGGTAGTCGTACGAGGTGAGCACGACCACCGACGGCATCGGTGCATCGGCTTCTCGAAGAAGGTCGAAGCCGGACTCCTGGCCCAGGCGCAGGTCCAGGAGCAGGACGTCGACCGAGCCGTCCAGCATCGGCCGCAGCTCATCGAGCGAGCCGGCCACCCCGGCGATCTCCATGTCGTCCGCCCGATCGACGATGGCCGCCGTCCCCTCGCGCACCAGCGGGTGGTCGTCGACGACCGCGACCCGGATCACGATCCCTGTGGGCGCCACTCCAGCGCCACGCGGGTGCCACCGGCGGGCCATCGACGCACGTCGAGCAGGGCGCCGATCTGCTCGGCCCGCTGCTGCATGTTCAGCAGGCCGAAGTGACCCTGGGTGGGCGCCTCTTCGGCGTCCGCGGAGCCGATGCCCTCGCCGGCGTCGTCGATGGCCAGCGTCACCCGGCCGTCGGCGCGGACGTCGTAGCGGACCGCGATCGGCGGCTTGCCGTGCTTGATCGCGTTCGTCAGAGCCTCCTGTGCCACCCGGAAGACCGCGAGCTCCACGTTGGCCGGGGGCCGAGCCGCGTCCGAGCGCTCGAGCTTCACGGACCCACCGGCCAGCGGCTCCACCCGCTCCACCAGCCACTCCAGCGCAGCGCCGGCACCCAGGTCGTCGAGGATCGGCAGCCGCAGGTCGCCGACGACGCTCCGCAGCTTCGTGGCGATCTCACGTGCCTCGTCGGCCGCCTCCTTCTGGCCGCCCTCATCGAGGGTCCGGACGAGCATGGTCAGCTGCTGGAGCGCGTCGTCGTGGAGATCGGCTGCCAGCCGCGCGCGCTCGGTCTCCGCGGCCGCCACCGCCACGTCGCGCTGGAGCTGTGTGCGTTGCGCGAGGCCGAGCAGGGGCGCCAGCGTGAACCGTCGCCAGACCACGATGGCGAGGAGCCAGGCGACCAGTGGTACCCAGGCCAGCGAGGTGAGGACCAAGGCCGAAACCCCGAGCGTCAACGCGACCGCAAGCGTCTCGAGCCGGGCCGAGACGGCCCGCGGCTCATCCGTGTCAGCTGCGAAGGCGACCGGGAGGCCAGGCACGAGCGGAACGAGGCACGCGACGACGAACGCCAGGGGCTCGTTCCCGCCGCTTCCCCACACGCTCCACATCAACACCGACAGCCCGGCGAATCCCATCGCCCAGTAGAGCAGCCGTCGCCGCCACTGGGCGTCGCTGTGCCGCGCGGCGAGCACGTCGGCGACGCTGAGGCCGGCAAGCGCGAAGGTCGCCGAAACCCATCCCATCTGGCCCCCGAACGACCACGATCCGTACCCGGCGACGGCGATCGGGATCCCCACCGCGGCACCGAGCGGGACGGCGGCGTCGGTCCAGTGCAATCCGAGGAGGCCGCCGCGGATGGCGAACGTGACTGCCCCGGCCATGGCGACGGCAAACACCACGTACACGCCGTCGCTCCGCACGAGCCCGAACAGCACAACCAGCGCGAAGAGCGCGATCGTCAACGCGTCGCG
>Ga0299907_10002496_pt1 | contig 11361 bp, 8 predicted proteins | sample RVTome_16_FD_198680 | JGI IMG/M metagenome (GOLD analysis project Ga0299907, IMG submission 198680) | Soil microbial communities from uranium-contaminated site in the Upper Colorado River Basin, Wyoming, United States - RVT152D67 (version 2) ...
AAGAGGAGCGGGTCCGGACCCAGGGTTTCGGGATAACGACCTGGTACGGCAACGAGGAGGAGTTCGGCGGCGGGCCCGGCGAGGAATGGATCGACCCCAACCAGGAGGCGGTCGAGGCCATGTCAGAGGGAGAGCAGCAGGCCTGGAACGACGCCCTCTACGGCACCCAGGAAGAACAGGAAGAGGACATGCAGTCCGAAGTCGACTCCGAGACGGGCGAGACGATCTACTACGGCGAAGGCTATGGAGCCGGCTGCCAGGGTGAAGCCTATGAAGCCGAGTACGGAGACGTCGAAGACACCCAGTCCCTGTGGGAGGAGATCCAGCCGGCGATGGACGCCATGTACCAGCAGGTAGAAGCCGATCCCCGCGTGGTGGAAGCCAACGAGGCGTGGGCCGCCTGCATGGCCGACGCCGGCTACGAAGTGGCAACCCGCAACGACATGTGGGATTCGGTTTACTCGGACTTCCAAGCTCGATTCGACGCCATCGTCGGTCCCAATGGCGGGTATGTCGATCCCTTCGACGGTTGGACCGAAGATGAGATCAACGCCTTTTTCGAGGAGAAGACTCAAGAAGAGATCGATGCCTTCTTCGAGGAGGCAGAGAGCACTCGCCGGACCGACATCGACGACGAGGCCCTCGCCGCCCTGCAGCAGGAGGAGATCGACATGGCGGTGGCCGACTGGGAGTGCGCAGCCGACATGAATGATCTCTACACCGAGGTCAGCGCCGAGTACGAGGCCGACTTCGTCGCCGCCAACCGGCCGGTCCTCGAGCAGATCCGTGAAGCCCAGGGTGGCTGAGGTCGTTCTCGCGCGACATTCCCAGCGCATACGCCGTGAATGTCGCGCGAGAAGGGGGGGTGGCGGCCGGTGGTGAAACGCAACATACTGTTGGCCGGGGTGATCTTCGCCGTGGCGGCGGCGGCCGGGATCGGCTGGTTCTTCGGGTCCCAGATCCGCTCGCCCGCCGAGGTGGCAGCCGAGGCGGAACCACCCGAGGCTTCCAACATCACCGTGTCGGTCGTGCTCGAGGAACTGTCTGCCGATGTCATCACCCGCGGTGACATCGTCTTCGACGACCCGGTCACGGTGGCGTTGTCAGGATCGTTCGCCCAGCAGCCCGAGAAGCTGGTGGTTACCAAAGCGGTCGAGGTGAACGCCGAGTTGGCGGAGGGAGACCTGGCGGTCGAGGTTGTAGGGCGCCCGGTCTTCATGCTCACCGGCGAGCTTCCGATGTATCGCGACCTGCGCCCCGGGGCCACGGGCGACGACGTCCTCCAGGTGGAAGGGGCCCTGGGGCGGATGGGACTCTTCACCGGTGAGCCTGATGAGACCTGGGACCAAGCAACAGGGGCGGCGGTGGCCGCCTGGTACGAGCAGGCGGGATACCGGCCCAACGGCCTGTCGGAAGAGGACGAGGTCGTCCTCACGGCGGCCCGTGATCGGGTGCGGGGAGCCGAGGGAGCTCTGGCCGACTCCGAGGCCGCCCTCAACGAGGCTCTGGCGGGGGCGGGACAGTCGGCCATCGCCGGCGCCCGGGCTGAAATCGCCGCCGCCGAGGACGCCCGTGACCTCGCCGAGATCGATGCAGAACGCGCCAACCAACTGGCGGAGCGGGCCGTCACCGACGCCGAAGCAGCCCACGCCGCCGCCACGAACGAGCTGACCCGGGCGACCGCCGACCTGGCGGCCGCCGAGGGCGCCGATCCCCCCGTCGGTCCCGAGGAGATGGCGGAGCTGAGCCAGGCGGTGGCCGCCGCCGAGGGCGCCCTGACGGCGGCCGCCACAGCCCTGGACCAGGCCAACTTCGAAGTCGGACGGACTGTTACCGAGCAGCAGTCGCTGGTCGAGGCGGCCTCGAGCCGGGTGACGGTGGCCAAGGCGGCGCTGGCCGACCTGGAGAAGGGAGTCGACACCTCCTCCATCCGCCGCCAAATCGATTCGGCCCGGTCCGAGTTCGCTCTCGCCCGGGAGGAACTGGACGAGTTGGAGGGCGAACTCGGCACCTGGCTCCCCGCCGGTGAGGTCGTGTTCATCCGGCGGCTCCCGGTCCGGGTGGACCAGGTAGCGGTCTCGCGGGGCTCGGTCATCGAGGGCTCGTTCATCACGGTCTCGGGGTCGGAGCTCGCCCTGCGCTCCTCGGTCTCCGAGCGGGATGCCACCCGGGTCGAAGAGGGCATGACCGTCGAGATCGAGAACCCCGAGTCGGGGGAGACGATCCCGGGCGTCATCTCCCAGAAGGCCGACCGGACCGGCACGAACAACGTGGCCTCCGACCGGGTATATATCGAGATCACCCCCGAAACTCTCCCCGAGGAGATCATCGGAACCAACGTCCGGGTGACGATTCCTGTCAGTTCCACCGGCGGGGAGGTGTTGGCGGTGCCGGCGGCAGCCCTGTCGGCCACGGCCGATGGGTCGACGATCCTCCAGATCGAGGACGACGACGGGGTCCTGCGGACGGTGAAGGTGGAGCCGGGTCTGGCCGCCGGAGGACTGGTCGAGGTCACTCCGCTGGACGGCGAGATAGAGGAGGGTGACCAGGTGGTCGTGGGCCGCGATGACGGCTCGGCCCTTCCCACCACCGAGACCACCGAAGCCTCATGACGGCACCGGTGGTCGAGTTGCGGGGGGCGGGCCGATCGTTCCCCGCCGGGGACGTCCTGATTCCCGCTTTGGTGGGGGCCGACGTCTTGGTCCACCACGGCGAGTACGTCGCTGTGGTGGGCCCGTCCGGCTCAGGTAAGTCGACGATGCTCAATCTCATCGGCCTCCTCGACCGTCCCACCGAGGGGACGTACCTCTTGGAGGGGATCGACACCTCGACCTTGGGCGAGGGCCAGCGGGCCGGTCTGCGCAGTCGCCGGATCGGTTTCGTTTTCCAGTCCTTCCATCTTCTGGCCCATCGGACGGTGATGGAGAACGTGCTCTTGGCCACGATCTACAACCGGATGCCCCGGGCCGAACGGCAACCGGCGGCCGAGACCGCGCTGCGTCGCGTGGGTCTGGGGCACCGCATCGACTTCCTGCCCACCGTCCTCTCGGGTGGCGAGCGTCAGCGGGTGGCGCTGGCGCGGGCCCTGGTGACGCGCCCCGCCCTCATGCTGGCCGACGAGCCCACCGGCAACCTCGACTCTGTCACCGGCAACGCCGTCCTCGGATTGTTCGATGAACTGCGGGCCGATGGGCTCACGCTGATGGTGGTAACCCACGACGACATGGTGTCCACTCATGCCGACCGGGTGATCCGTCTGCGCGACGGGCGAGTCGAAGGAGCGGCATGAGCCAGGCGGCGGTGCCCGACAGCGGTGTCACCGAGGCTGTCGCCCCGGCCCGCATGAGCGGGCGCGACCTCGTTGCCGAGGCGGTGGCGGGCATCTTCGCCCGTCCGGGTCGCACGGTCCTCACTGTGTTGGGGACGGTGCTGGGAATCGGTGCCCTGGTGGCGACCCTGGGCGTGGCGAAGACGGCGGGAAACCAGATCGTGGGACGCTTCGACGAACTGGCTGCCACGTCTGTGGTCGTCACCAACGACCCGGGCTTCTTCGGGGGCGGGGAGACGCGGGCTCCAATTCCCTCCGACGCCGAGGCCCGGCTGACGAGGCTCAACGGTGTCACCGCCGCCGGCTCGATGGGCCCTGTCGACGTCCAAGGCGTGCTGGTGCGATCGGTGCCGATTCCCGATCCGCTGGCCCAGACCGAATTCCAGATGAGCGTGTACGGCGCTTCTCCGGGCCTGCTGGCGGCGGTGCGGGGTGAGTTGGCGACGGGCCGCTGGTTCGACGCCGGCCATTCTGACCGGGCTGACCGGGTGGCCGTCCTGGGGACGGGCGCCGCTCAACGTCTGAACATCACCCGGGTCGACCAGCAACCGGTGGTGTTCGTGGGGGAGGAGGCCTTCGTCGTGGTCGGCATCCTCGAGGAAGTGCTCCGCCAGCCTGAGTTGCTCAATGCCGTCGTCATCCCCGAAGGCACCGCCCGCGACCGTTACGGCTACGCCTCGGCTTCGACCGTGCAGATCGATGTGGAGATCGGGGCCGCCTCCCTGATCGCCCAGCAGGCTGCCATCGCCCTGTCTCCCAACGAACCCGGGTTGATGCGTGTCCAGAAGGCGCCCGAGCCGGCCGACCTGCGCCGCGATGTCGAGGGTGATGTCAACGCACTGTTCCTGGTTCTCGGCGGGGTAGCCCTGCTGGTGGGGGCGATCGGCATCGCCAACGTGACCCTGGTGTCGGTGCTGGAGCGGGTGGGCGAGATCGGCCTGCGCCGCGCCCTGGGTGCGGCCCGCCGTCACATCGCCGGCCAGTTCCTGGTCGAATCGACTGCCATGGGGTTCGTCGGTGGCGTCATCGGGGCCAGCCTGGGCGTCCTAGTGGTGGTGGGCATCTCCGCCTCCCGGACCTGGACACCAGTCCTCGACCCCTGGGTGCCCCTGGCTGCCCCCCTGATCGGCGCTGTCACCGGTCTGGTCGCCGGCCTCTATCCGGCTCTGCGTGCCGCCCGCCTGGAGCCCGTCGAAGCCCTCAGGGCGGGTTGAGGCCAGGAGCGGAAGGTTGCCCGGCTCCCTCTCGCTAGCGGGTGCGTGTCACCTTGGTGAGGCCGCGGGGGGCGTCGGGGTCGAGGCCGCGGGCCAAAGCGAGGGCGCGGCTGAGATGCTGGATGTAGGGAGCGGCCACGATTGGTGACAACCACGGCTCCACACGAGGAAGCCGGACGGCGACGTCACCGATGGCGTCGTCGACGTCGGAGAGCGTCACGACGTGGGCGCCTCGCGCCTGCATCGCCTCGACGACGTCCCGCATCTGGGACTCGGTTGGTCCGGCCGTGACGACCGCCAGCACGGGGAATCCCTCCTCGACGACCGCCACCGGCCCGTGGAGGAAGTCGGCTGCCGAGAATGGCTGGGCCAGGATGTAGGTCAACTCCTGGAGCTTCAGGGCCCACTCGTGGACGGTGGCGTGATGGAAACCGCGTCCCACTATCACGCACCGATCACTTTCGACCAGGCCTGCCACGGCGGATGCGTGACGGGCCGAGTCGACGACGGCGGCCCGCAGAGGGGGGACGAGGGCCATGAGTTCCTGGTCACCGCCGGCGAAGGCCACCGAGCACGCTGCAACTGCCGCCAGTTCGGCCGTGTAAGTCTTGGTGGCGGCTACCGCTCGCTCGGGCCCGGCGCAGAGATCGATCACGACCTCGGCCGCCGCCGCCAGCGGCGAGTTCAAGTCGTTGGTGATGGCCACCGTGGGACGCTCCTGGCGCCGGGCGTGAGTCAAGACCTCGACCAGGTCCGGAGACTGCCCTGATTGGGAGATGCCGACCACCAGGGCGCCGGTCAGCGAAGGCGGGGCGGCCAGAATCCCGAACAGCGACGGCGTCGTCAGACCCACGGAGAGCCGGTTGCGGGCGCCCCACACGTACTGGGCGTAGCGGGCGGCGTTGTCCGAGGTGCCGCGCGCTGCCACCACCACATGACTCACCCCGGTTGCCGCCTCGGCGAGCAGACGCTGCTTGGCCCGGTTTGCGACCAGCATCCGCTCCACGACCTCCGCCTGCTCATCCATCTCCTCCGCCATCATCAGGATCCCTCCCTCCGGTAGACGATCTCGCCGGCGATGGCGGTGGCGATGACCGTGAGGTCATCGTCGAGGAGAACTTGGTCTCCGCCGTCGGGTTCGTGTCCCACGATCCGGGCCGGGGTCGCCGACGTCATCCGCACGAGGTCGTCCCACCCGCAACCAAGGCCCCGCATCACCCCGAGCATCTGGGTTATCGCCGCGGCGCTGCCCGCCAGCCTGCCGGCGGTGTCGCGGACGACGACCCCGTCCGAATCCACATCGACGTCGCCGAGGCGGTGGGGTCCGGGGCGGCTTCCGAGGGCGGCTGTCCCGTCGGTGACGATGGCAAGACCCTCAGCACCTTTGGCGAGATAGGCGAGACGGAGCATCTCCGGAGCGACGTGGATGCCATCGGCAATCAAACCGGTCGTGAAGCGCTCGTCGGTGAGAAGGGCGGCGGCCACACCGGGTGCCCGGTGGTCGAGACCCGACATGGCATTGAACAGATGCGTGCCGTGTCGGATGCCCCATCCGGCGGCCCTTGTCACGGTGGCGGCAGACGCCTCCGAGTGGCCCACCGCCACAATCGCCCCGGCTTCGGTGAGCCGTCGCACCGCCGTCTCGGAGCCGTCGAGTTCGGGGGCGAGGGTGACCATGAGCGGAGGTCCGGCCCCGACCCACAGATCCACCAGGTCAGTGCTGGGGGTGACGAGGTGCCCCGCCGGATGGGCGCCCCGTCGGAGGGGCGAGATCATGGGTCCTTCGAGGTGGAGGCCGATGGGGCGGGCGCCGATCCAGGCCGACGGCGGGCCTCCGGCCAACACCTCGAGTGCCCGAACGGCGACCGCCGGCGGTGAGGTGATGATCGTCGGCACGAATGCGGTGACGCCAAGGCGGGGGAGCATGGCAGCCACATCCCAAATCGAAGCCGGATCCGAAGTGAAGTCTCGGCCGAAGCCACCGTTGATCTGGATGTCGACGAATCCGGGCATGACGCGGCCGCGGCCGCCGGTGAAAGCCGAGTCAGCCAAGATCTAACCTGTGACCGGTCGGGTAGAGCCCGGGGATGGCGGCGGGAAGCCGGCCGAGAGGAGGCGCGACTCCGAAGAGCACCTCGCATAGAGCATCCATCGACGGGCGGTGGATGGAATAGGTGCAGAGATGAGTGGGGGCCGCGGGATAGGCCGCGAGATCGAAGGGAGTTCGCATCGCCACCGTCACCACTGGGACGTCGAGGTCGAGCAAGCCGGCAACCATGGCGGCCTGCTCCACGCCTGAGGTGAGCGTTCCCACGACGATCACATCTGCCGTGTTCGCGGCCGCAAGTACTGACGTGATCTCGGCTGGTTCGGGTCGATGAGAGGTCACGATCTCGGTCACGTCCGGATGGTGCCCGCGCAAGGCCGCCGCCAGGGAAGGGATGACCGACGACGAAGTGTCGGCGGGGGTGAGATCGGACGGCCGCGGCATCACCGCCAGGAGCCGGCCCGCAGAATCGAGGGGCAGCACGCCGGCATCGTTGCGTACCAGCGTCACCGCACGGCGGGCCGCCTCGGCCGCCACGTCCAGGTGTTCGGCGCAACCCACCACGTCGAAGGGGGGCGCCTCGAACCCCGCCAGCCACGAGCGCAAGGAGCTTGTCCGGCTCCGGCTGGCGGCGGTGACCTCCGGGGGGAGCAGGCCCCGGGAGACGGCCAGGTCGAGACCGGTCCGGAGTCGGGTCTGGGACTCGGGATCGGGGGTCAGCAAGAGCAGGTCGACCCCGGCCAACAGGCTGGCGATGACGTCGACGATCTGGCCGACGCCCTGGGGCAAAGCCCCCATGTCGAGGGCGTCGGTTATGACCACCCCGTCGTAGCCGAGGTCGCCCCGCAACACGCCTCGCACCATCGCCTCCGACACCGTGCCGGGGAGATCGCGGCGACCGGTGACGGCGGGCACGGCGTAGTGGCCGGTCATGACGGCCTTCACCCCCGCCGAGATGGCGGCCCGGAAGGGGGCAAGCTCGACCCGGTCCAGCCTCTCCCGGTCGATTTCGAGTACCGGCAGCTCGTGGTGGGGGTCGACCACCGCCTCGCCCTTGCCGGGAAAATGCTTGGCCGTCGCCGCCACCCCGGTAGAGGCGAGTCCCTCCACGGTCGCCGCGGCCAGCGTGGCCACCAGAGCCGGGTCGTCCGAGAAGCCGCGGATGCCCAGAGATGGGTTGGCGGGATTGGTGACGACGTCGCACACCGGGGCGTAGTTCATGGTGACACCGAGGGCGCGCATCTCGCGGCCGACCGCCGCTGCCACCCGGCGGGCAAGGTCGGCGTCGCCGACGGCGCCCAGGGCCATGGCGCCCGGGAACTGGGTGGTGTCCGGGCCGAGCCCAACCAGTTGACCCGTCTCCTGATCGGCGGCGATGAGGAGCGGCAGGTCGCCGGCGGCCGCCTGCAGAGAAGCCGTGAGGTCCGCCAGTTGAGCGGCGGTCTCGACGTTGATTCCGGGATAGAGCGTCACGCCCGGCACCCCACCCTCCGCCAGCGTCGTCAACAGATCCAGTCGCGCCCGGGTGCCCTCGAAGGCGAGCATGAAGTGGGCGTCGGCTCTCACCCCTTCACCGATCCCGCCAGCAGGCCGCGTACGAAGAAGCGTTGGAGCCCGAGGAACACCACAAGCGGAACCACCATGGTGACGAAGGCGCCGGCGGTGAGAAGGTGCCAGTCCTGACCGCGGCTTCCCACCAGTTCGTTGAGGCGGGCGGTGAGGGTGGCGACCTGGGAGTCGGTGCCGAGGAACACCAGCGCCACCAGCAGGTCGTTCCAGACCCAGAGGAACTGGAAGATGGCGAAGGCGGCCAGAGCCGGCATCGACAGGGGGAGGACGAGACGTACGAAGGCCGTGAAGTGTGAGGCGCCGTCGATGAAGGCCGACTCGAACAAGTCCTTGGGGAGTTGGGAGATGTAGTTGTAAAGGAGGTAGATGGCCAATGGCAGCCCGAAGCCGGTGTGGGCCAGCCAGATGCCCAGGAAGGTGCCGGTGAGCCCGGTGCTGTTGTATGCCTGGAGGAGGGGGACGAGGGTCATCTGGATGGGGACCACCAGCAGACCGACGACGACGGCGAAAAGGACCCCCCGCCCTCGGAACTCCATCCAGGCGAAGGCGTAGGCGGCGAAGGCGGCCAGTGTGATGGGGATCACGGTCGCCGGAATGGTGACGATGAGACTGTTGACGAAGGCATCGAACAACCCGTTGGCGCCCAGCACTTCCTGATAGTTGAACAGGGTCCACGTCGTCTCGAAGGGATGGAGCAACGTGGTCCACCATCCGGAGCTGTTGATGTCGTTGGCGCTGCGCACCGAACTGATCAGGAGTCCGACCGTGGGCAGGGACCACAAGGCGGCGATGATCACGACGGTCACCCGGACCCAGGTCCTAGACCACCGGCCGGTGCCGACCGTCGGCAGGGGCTTGGCCGCCCGCGTCGACGACGGATCGGTGACAGCCGTGGTCATGCCCCCACTCCCTGTCTCCTCAGGTTCCGGACATTCATCACCATGATCGGGAGGACCGCCACCACGAGGACGACGGCGAGCGCCGAGGCCCGACCCGGGTTGCGGAAGCGGATCAGCTCCTGGAACATCCGGTTGGCGATCACGTCGGTGTCGAAGCGGCCGCCGGTGGTCACGAAGACGATATCGAAGACTTTGAGGATGGCGATGAGCACGGTGGTGGCCACGGTGATGATCGACCCTCGGATGGTCGGGACGATGACCAGGCGGAACACCTGAAGCTCGGTGGCGCCGTCGATGCGGGCCGCTTCGATCAGCTCGTCGGGTACTCCCTTGATGGCCGCCGAGAGGATCACCATGGCGAAGCCGGTCTGCAGCCAGACCATGATGAGGATCAGGGCAAACGTGTTCAGCGGGGGCGTCTGCAAGAACGCCACCGGTTCGCGACCCAGCCAGTCGAGGACGCCGTTGGCGAGGCCGATCTGCGGCTCGGCCGGGGGTCGCCAGTAGTAGACAAAGCGCCAGATGACCGCCGCCCCCACCATGGAGATGGCGAGCGGAAGGAAGATGAACGACTTCGCCAGGGCCTCGCGTTTTACCCGGTCGACCAACGTGGCGAAGACGAGGCCGATGACGACCGCCCCGGCCGTTCCCAGCAGGAGCCAAAGGACGTTGTTGCGCATTGCCGCCAGCGTGTCGGGCTCGGTGAAGATCGAGCGATAGTTGGCCGCCAGACCGGCGCCTTCCTCTCGCTCGGCGAGACTGATGACGACGGTGCGGATGGCCGGGTAGACGAGATAGAACGACAGCAGAGCGAGCGCCGGTGCGACGAAGACCCACGGTCGGGCCAGACGTTCGAAGCTGCTGCCCAACTGGTCGACGAGGCGGTTGACGGTAACGAACAACGCCCACACCCCGCCGACGCCCAGGGTCAGGGCGATGACCGCCAGCGCCATCTTCTCCGTCGTTGGGGTGAGTCCGTATCGGTCGATGTCGGCCGCCCCACCCTCGAGCCCGACCCATCGGTAAACCCTCACGAGCGTGTCCTTGAGGCCGGTGGGCGAGGAGAGCACCGCCAGTCCCGCCCATACGACGGCCACCGTCGCCGCGAAGGCCCCGAGGGCGCCGAGGGCGACGCCGGCGGACCTCTGGTGGGTGTGGATCATTGGACGTCTCTGATGGTTGCGTTGGCCCGGAGAACCCGGTCTCCGGGCCAACGCTATCGGTTCGCAGTCAGCTCGTCGGCCAACTGTCCTCTATCTGCTGGAGTATTGCCTCGGTCCCCTCACCGTTGGCGGACACCCACTCCACCATCCCATCCCAGAATGTCCGGGCACCCACCTCGGCGGGCATGGTGTCGGAGGCGTCGAAGCGGAAGACGTCGGCCGAGTTGAGGATCTCGGCCAGAGCGTCGTTCGGGTACGTCGAGTACCAGTCGAGCGGGACGGACTGGTTGGGAGATACGAAGCCGCCGGCCTCGATCCATCCCTGGGCACCCTCCGCCGTGGCCAGGAACTCCATCAGGGCGCGCACTTCGGGGCGGTCGTTGAACATCACCATCTGGTCGCCGGCGCCCAGCACGGGACTCCCGAACTCCGCTTCGATCGGAGGGAAGTAGAAGAACGAGCTGTCGACGCCCGCCTCGGTGCCCTCCGGCCAGAACTCGGGAATCCAGGCCGCCTGCTTGTGCATCCAGCAGCCGGGACCGCCGTCAGCGAACATCGGAGTCTGGGTGTCTCCGACGAAGGTGGCGTTGATGGCGGTGCTGCCGCCGTAGACATAGTCGGGGCTGAACCAGATCTGCCCCATGTACTCGGCCGCTTCCAGCACCTCAGGATCGTTGAAGGTGATGTCATGGCTGACCCACTGGTCGTAGACCTCCGGCGGCGCGGTCCGAAGCAGGATGTCCTCCATCCAGTCGGTGGCGACCCACCCGGTGGCGTCACCGTGCTCGATCGAGATGCACCATGGATTCCCGTTGCCGTCGGCCACGATCTGGTCGCTCAACGCCACCATCTCGTCCCAGGTGGTCGGCACCGCATACCCGGCGGCGTCGAACGCTTCCACGGGATACCAGACGATCGACTTGAGGTCGCCCTTGAAGAAGACCCCGTACAGGTCGCCCTCGAACGAGCCGAGGTCGATGAACGACTGGATGTAGTCGGTGGACAACTGGTCGTGGTTGAACCACTCACTCAGGTTGACGAGCTTGCCTTCGGAGGCGAATGTGCGCATCAGCCCTGGTTGAGCGATCTGGCCGATGTCGGGGGGGTTGCCTCCGTCCACCCGGGTCGACAGGACCGTCTC
>Ga0299907_10002497_pt1 | contig 11361 bp, 8 predicted proteins | sample RVTome_16_FD_198680 | JGI IMG/M metagenome (GOLD analysis project Ga0299907, IMG submission 198680) | Soil microbial communities from uranium-contaminated site in the Upper Colorado River Basin, Wyoming, United States - RVT152D67 (version 2) ...
CGGGCTGGAGTTGTCGATCGCCTGGACGCGCGACGACCCGGCCGATCTCACGTTCGGCGAACGCCCGGCGGTGGAGCGGGGTTACCTCGGGTGGCTGGGCCCGAAGCTGGTCGCAGCCCGCGCTGCGCTCAAGGCCGGCAAGGGCGGCTTCCACGTGGGCCTCCCGGTCGGGACGCGCTACACGTTCGACGCGGCCGTGCTCACCGCGCTCGGGCCGCGCGACGAACCGTGGCTCGAGGCGGCCATCGCCGATCCACGCATCGCAATCGACGTGACGCCCTGGTGGGCCGACGCGACCGACGCCCGGCACCTGCTCAATCGGGCGCTGTGCCTCATGTGGCTCGACGTGCGCTGGCGCGCCCCCGCGGTGGAGGGCGAGGCCCGCCTGCTCGACGAGGTCCACCGGCTGCTCTCGAAGGCCTTCCCGCTCGAGCCCGGACTCCCCTATCCGTGGCACGCCTGGCACGACCTCACGCGGCTGCGCGGGATCGACGACCACATGGCGCGCCAGGTCGCCGAACGCGCCGCGGCGATGCCGGAGCCCCCGGCCCTGATCGGGTATCGCCGGGCCCCGGTCGTCGTCAGTCATGCCGGGTGGGTACTCGAGATCCCGGGTTCCTTCGCCGAGCGACGGACCGAGGAGGAGCTGTGGGCCGGCGGCGCCGGTCGCAGCATCACGCTCGCCGCGGTCGAGACCGGCCCGCTGAGCGCGGAGCTCTTCCTGGACCAGGTGGCCGGCGACCTCGGGTCGGGCGCGCTCAACCACGCCAGCGACCGCGTCGTCGGGCGCGGCCGCCTGACGACCGATTCGAGTTCGGGCGTCGAGGTCGGCGTGGTCGAGGGCTACTCGGCGATTCCGGGTTCGGGCGCCGCGATCCGAATCACCTTCGATGACTCCGAAGACTGGCGCTGGGCACTCGACACCTGGCGGGCACTGGCGCCCGGCTGACGCGCCGGCCGGTCAGCCGTCGAAGATTCCCTGCACCTCGCGCAGTCCGGCCACGAGCGCGTCGACGTCCTCACGGGTCGAGTAGACGTTGAAGCTGGCGCGCACCGTGGCGGGCAGGTCGAGCCGTTCGTGGAGGGGCATCGTGCAGTGGTGGCCGGCCCGCACCGCGACACCCGAACGGTCGAGGACCTGGGCCACATCGTGCGGGTGGATCCCTGGCAGGTTGAACGGGATGACCCCGCCGCGCTGGTCTGCCGGAGGCCCGTACAGGTCGATCCCGGGGACCTCGCGGCGGAGCGCGTCGAGGGCGTACGCGACCAGCTCCTGCTCGTGCTCGCGAACGGCCTCCATCCCGAGGCCGCGCAGGTAGTCCGCGGCGACTCCCAGGCCGATGGCCGCGGCCGCGTCCGGTGTCCCCGCCTCGAACTTCCAGGGAATGTCGTTCCAGTCCGAGCGCCGGAGGTGGACCTCGCGGATCATTTCACCGCCGGCGAGGAACGGTGGCATGGCCTCGAGCAGGTCACGCCGGGCCCACAGCGCTCCCGAGCCCATCGGGCCCAGCATCTTGTGGCCGGAGAACACGTAGAAGTCGCAGCCGATCGCCTCGACGTCGACCGGCACGTGGGGGACGGCCTGCGCCCCGTCGATCAGGACGAGTGCCCCGGCCTCGTGGGCCAACCTCGTCATCTCGACGACCGGGTTGATCGTGCCGAGCGTGTTCGAGACGTGGGTGAAGGCCACGAGCTTCGGCTTGAGCCGCAGCAGGACCTCGAAGACATCGAGGCGAAGCATGCCGTCGTCGGTGATCGGGATGAACTCGAGGTCGCCGTCCTTCTCCTGGACGAGCAGCTGCCACGGAACGAGGTTGGCGTGGTGCTCCATCTCGGTCAGCACGATCGCGTCGCCGCGGCTGATGTGCTTGCGGCCCCACGAGTACGCGACGAGATTGATCGCCTCGGTCGCGTTGCGCGTGAAGACCACCTGGTGCGCGTCCGACGCCCCGATGAACCGCGCGATCCGCGCCCGGGCTTCCTCGTACGCGGCCGTCGCTCGCTCGCCGATCTCGTAGATGCCGCGATGCACGTTGGCGTTGTACGCGCGATAGAACTCGTCGACGGCTTCGATCACGACCTGCGGCTTCTGGCTCGTCGCGGCCGAGTCCAGGTACACGAGCGGCTTCCCGTGGACGGTCGTCCCGAGAATCGGGAAATCGGCGCGAACGCGGCGCGGGTCCAGCGCGCGGGCGGGTTCGGAGGTGACCGTCACCGGGCGGCCGGCGTCATCGCGGCGCCCCGACCCGGTCGGCGATCTCGACCGGCTGCTCGTCGGGGCCCAGGGGCACCAGCAGCGCCTCATCCGGCACGTCCGGCGCGAGACCGGCCGCGCGCAGGATCGGGCCGTAGCCCTCATCCTCGAGCTGGAGCGCGAGCTCCTTGCCGCCGCTCCTGACGATCCGGCCCTGGGCCAGGACATGGACGACGTCGGGCGTGATGTAGTTGAGCAGGCGCTGGTAGTGCGTGATCAGGAGCACCCCGATGTCGGGGCTGAGCATCGCGTTGACGCCCTCGGCCACGATCCGCAGGGCATCGATGTCGAGCCCCGAATCGGTCTCGTCGAGGATCGCGATTTCCGGTTCGAGCATTGCCAGCTGGAGCATCTCGAGACGCTTCTTCTCGCCGCCCGAGAAGCCCTCGTTGACGTAGCGGCTGGCGAACGCTTCGTCGATCCGGAGGAGCGCCATCTTCTCGCGCATCCTGTTGCGGAACTCGCGCATCGAAACGCCGCCCTTGATCGGGTCGGTCGGGTCGATGTCGTCGCCCTTGTCGATCCCCTGGAGCTTCGCGTTGAGGGCCGAACGGATGAAGCTGGCCACACTCAGTCCGGGGATCGCGGTGGGGTACTGGAACGCGAGGAACATCCCCAGGCGCGATCGCTTGTCCGGCGAAAGGGCCAGGATGTCGCGCCCCTTCCAGACGACCTCGCCGCCCGTCACCTGGTAGGCCGGGTGGCCCATGAGCGCGTAGGCCAGCGTCGTCTTGCCCGAGCCGTTGGGTCCCATGATCGCGTGGACCTGGCCCTTGGGAACGGTCAGGTCGATGCCCTGCAGGATCTCGCGGGACGCGTCGGCGGTGGGCGCGACGCGCAGGCCGCGGATGACGAGTTGATCGGTCACGAAGGTGTCACGGCTCCAGTCAACGTGGCGGTGGAAGTGGTGGCAACCGACGTCGTGCCGGGCAGTGGCACGAGGTCGGCCAGCGTCATCGAATCGAGCGCACCCGTGACGGCATCGCGGACGCGGACCCACAGCACGTTGACGGTGCAGCGGGCCGAACGGTCACAGGTGGTGGCGTGGACCGGATCATCGGATGCGCAGAACATCGGGGCGATGGGGCCCTCGAGCGCACGCAGGATGTCGCCCATCCCGATATCGAGCGGTGGCCGGGCAAGCTCGTAGCCGCCCCGAGCGCCGCGGGTGCTGACGACGAGTCCGGAATCGCGCAGGCTCGTGACGAGCTGCTCGAGGTACGCCCGCGGCAGGTCCTCCTCGGCGGCGATCTCCGCCAACGAGGCCGGACCCATCCCGTAGTGGCGCCCGAGCTGGACCATCAGGCGCACGCCGTACTCACCCTTCGTCGAGAAGGCGAGCGCGCCGCTGCCGTGGAACGCCGGCTTAGGGTTCGGGAGGAGCGTGGAATTCCGACTCATTTCGTCGGGATTGAGTCTACGCGGGCCACCGCCGAGCGTCAATCGAGCGGATCCGGGACCGGCCGAGGGGCCCGCCGCGCCGCGCCCGTCCTCGGCGCGCCCGGCGCGCCCGGCGCCCGCTATGCAGCCCACTCATGGTTTCGAGGCTGGACGAGCGTGGCCATCCCCCCGGATCGACCGAACTCGGCACTGGCCACGCACGCTCAACTCAGAATCCATAACTCAGCTGCATCTCGGCCGCCGGCCGGCGCGATTCAGCTCGCGGCGACCGCCTCAGGCACCGGCGCGAAAAGCAAGTCGAGGTACGTCCGCACGTGACCGAGCTGGTCGCGCAGGATCGCCGGCTGGTCCAGCGTGCGTGACAGGACATACGCGCCCTCGAAGGCGGTGAGGACCGTGTCGGCCAGGGTCTCGGGATCGACCGCCGCTCGAGGGTCGGCGACCGACGACGCGTCCCGGATGAGGGCGGCCACCTCGCGACGCCAGGTCAGGACGGCGTCGGCGACGACCGCCTTCGTGGCCCCGCCGAAGACCTCCTCGTAGGCGTACGACCCGTACAGGCAACCCGGGTCGTCGCCAACGAACGTGTCGGCGTCCTCGGCGAGGAGCCCGAGGAACAGGACCAGCCGCTGGCGCGGGTCGCGGGCGAGCCGCTCCGACCGCTCGAGGTACCCACGGAGCTGGGCCAGGTCCCGCGCCGCGTAACGCTCGACGAGCGCCAGCCCGAGCTCGGCCTTCGATCCGAAGTGGTGGAAGAACGCCCCCTTCGTGATCCCCAGCTCGCCGATCACGGCGTCGACCGTGGTCGCCGAGAACCCGTGGCGCAACACGAGGCGCTGAGCGGCATCGAGAATGCGTTCACGGGTGGCGGCACCATCGGGTCGGGTCACCTGCCCACCATAACCGACCGCGCGGTACGTTGTCGCCCAGGTGATTGACGTTTGTCCATACCGCGTGCGACAAAGACCGGGTTCAATACCAACTGGTCGGTATCCACCGCCTTTTCACCCACTTCGCTGCCCGGGAATGACCATGACGACGACCTCCACCACCCGCCACCCCGCCGCCATCGCCCTGCGCGGCACCATGACCGGTTCCGTGTTCGAGCCGGGCGACCCCGAGTACGACGACGCCCGCCGGGTGTGGAACGGCATGATCGATCTTCGGCCTGCGGTGATCGCCCGTCCCACCTCGGCTGATGGCGTCGGCGCGGCGCTTCGCGTCGCGCGCGAGCACGGCCTCCAGGTCGCCGTTCGCGGCGGTGGCCACAACGTTGCGGGCCTCGCGAGCGTCGACGGCGGGCTGGTCATCGACCTGTCGGCGATGCGCGAGGTCGAAGTCGATTCGAACCGTCGGACGGTCCGGGCCGGCGGCGGCGCGACGTGGGGTGAGGTGGACCGGGCCACGCAGCCGTACGGGCTTGCGACGCCGGGTGGGGTGGTCAGCGAGACCGGCATCGCCGGGCTGACCCTGGGCGGCGGCATGGGCTGGTTGCGCCGCCGGTACGGACTCAGCGCGGACAATCTCATCGGTGCCGAGGTCGTCCTCGCCGACGGGTCGATCACCTGGACGACCGAGACCGAACGACCCGAGCTCCTGTGGGGCCTGCGCGGGGGCGGCGGGAACTTCGGCGTCGTCACGACATTCGAATACCGGCTCCACCCGGTCGGCCCGGACGTGGCCTTCGCCTTCACGTTCTACCCGCTCGCGGCCGCGGCCGCGGTCCTGCGCGAGCACGAGCAGGTCATCGCCGCGGACACGGCCGGCGAGATCAGCTCGCTTGCGGTGCTAGGCCACATCCCGCCGGTCGACGACTTCGACCCGAAGCTGCACGGGGTCGGGTTCGTGGGTGTGCTGGCGATGTACGCGGGCGACGTCGAGACGGGCACGACGGCGCTCCGACCGTTGCGCGAGCTCGCGACCCCGCTCGTCGACATGAGCGACACGATGCCGTATGTGCAGGTCCAGACGGTGTTCGACGCGGACTATCCGGCCGGCCATCGCTACTACTGGAAGTCGATCCGCCTGCCGAAGTTGAGTGATACCTCGATCGACGGTCTCGTCGCGATGATCGGGGCCGCGCCGTCGGGCCATTCCACGATCGACCTCTGGCTGAACGGTGGTGCGATGACGGACGTTCCGGCCGACGCCACCGCGTTCGGATCGCGGGACAGCGCCTACGTGGTCAGCCCCGAGGCGAACTGGGAGGACCCGGCGGACGACGCGGCGAACATTGCCTGGGCGCGAGACGTCATCGGTTCCGTCGAGGCGGACAGCGCCGGCGGCACGTACCTCAACTTCCCGGGCTTCCTGGAGGAGGGCGAGTCCCTGGTCCGGACGAGCTTCGGCGCGGCCTGGGACCGCTTGGTGGAGCTCAAGCGCGCCTACGATCCCGACAACATCTTCAGGCGCAACCAGAACGTCGCACCCGGTTCCATTCGGTAGGGCGGGCGGCGGCCGAGGGCGGCGGCGGGGCCGATCCGGCGCCTATCATGCGCGGGGTGTCCGCAACGGGCACCACCTCCATGGGAACCGACGCATGCCGACCCTTGCAGAGCTGGTCGAGAGCGGCGATATCGAGCGCCTGAACGACTGGCTCAACGAGACGAACACGGTCGAGATCGCCGAGGAATTGGCGCGCCTCGATCCGGAGCAGCGCGCCGTCCCGTTCCGCCTGCTCCCCAAGGACGAGGCGATCGAGGTCTTCGAAGCGCTCGACCCGACCGACCAGCAGGCGCTCCTCGACAGCCTGCGCGACGAACGCGTCGTCCAGCTGTTCGAGGCGATGGACCCGGACGACCGGGCCCGGCTCGTCGACGAGATTCCGGCCAAGGTCGCCCGCCGGTTGCTGGCCGGCCTGAGCCCGTGGGAACGGGCACTGACGTCGACGCTGCTCGGCTATCCCGAGGACACGGCGGGCCGGATCATGTCGCCGGAGTACGTGAGCCTGCGGGCCGGGATGAGCGCCGAGCAGGCACTCGACAAGGTCCGCCGGGCGGGCCGCTCGGCCGAGACCGTCTACGCGCTGCCCGTCACCGACGACCAGCGGCACCTGATCGGGGCCATCGGCCTGCGCGACGTCGTCCTGGCCGATCCCGACCAGCGGATCGGCGACCTCATGGACCCCGACGTCTACTCGGCCCGGATCGACGACGACCAGGAGACCGTGGCGCGCCTCATCGGCGAGGCCAACCTCCTCGCGCTGCCCATCGTCGACACCGAGAACCGGCTCGTCGGCATCGTCACGGTCGACGACGCGATCGAGATCCTCGAGGAGGAGGAGACCGAGGACATCGCCCGGACCGGTGGCGCTGAGCCGGTCGGCCGCCCGTACTTCACCGTGTCGGTCTTTCGCCTCGCGCGAACGCGGATCGTGTGGCTGTTCCTGCTGATCTTCGCCGCGAGCCTGACCGTCAGCGTGCTCGACGTGTTCCAGGCAACGCTCGAGCAGGTCGTCACGCTGTCGCTGTTCATTCCGCTGCTGATCGGCACCGGTGGCAACACCGGGGCGCAATCGGCAACGACGGTCGTGCGCGCGCTGGCCGTCGGAGAGGTCCGCTTCGAGGACCTGCCGCGCGTGGTCTTCCGCGAGGCGCGCGTGGGCCTGATGCTGGGCCTCGGGCTGGGGACGATCGCGTTCGTTGCGGTGTCGCTCCTGTTCGACCTGAACATGGGCGTCGTCGTCGGCCTGTCAGTGGCCACGATCTGCACGTATGCGTCCACGGTCGGCTCGCTCCTGCCGATCCTGGCCGGGCGGTTGGGGCTCGATCCCGCCGTGCTGTCGGCGCCGTCGATCACCACGATCGTCGACGCGAGCGGGCTCGTGATCTATTTCCTCATCGCCAAGGCCGTCCTCGGCATCTGACACGCCCGGCGAGCAACGAAAGGCCGGGAGCCATGTGACTCCCGGCCTCGAGTAGGGACAAAGGCTACGACGTCGAGGGACCTCGTCCGGCGCGGCGCTTGCCCTCCGCGACCAGCGCCCGCAGCTCGGCGAGGCGCGGCGCGCGGCGGTCCGGGCGGCCGTGGACGAGCGAACGATCCTTCAGGCGAGCCAGGCGCTCCGAGTCGACGGAGAACGCCGGCCGGCCACGGCGCTTGGTCCTGGAGAGCAACGCCCTGATGTGCTGTTCGTCCATGTCAGTCGAGCACGAACCACGAGACGTACGTGGTCCCCGGAACAGTGGTGTTGAGATAGATCGCGAACTTGTTCGTGTACGGCACGACGGCCCGGACATAGCGGCCCGAGCGACTCGTTGCGAGCACCGCGAAGATCTTGCTGGACGTCGAGGTCCCTGGGAGGCTCACCGCGACGTAGGACTTCCCCGCTCCGATCGCCGTGCGCCCGGACCGGCTGAACCGGACCTTGCCGACGGCCTGCAGCGCGAGCCCGGTGCTGGACGCCGCATCGGCCCGAACCGCGGGTGTGGCGTTGCTGACCGACTCGCCGTAGACGCCGTAGTCCCCGACGCCGTAGACGCCGATCCCGCCGTCTCCGAAGACGCCGATACCGCCGCTCCCGTACACGCCCCAGTCGTTGCTGTCGCCCCACACGCCGGTGCCGACGCCGTCACCGGGGTGGGCGGGCGACCATCCGTACACGCCGGTGTAGGCAGTCTCCGCGTTCGACGCGGCGCCGGCGCCGCTCACGGCGACCCCGTAGACGCCGGTGCTGGTGTCGCTGGTCGAGCGGATGCCCGGCCCGGACGCGGTCACCGCGAACCCGTCGCTGTCCGCGGTCGCGTTGGCGACGCTCGTCGTGGCCGTCTCGTCGTTGGCCGTGCCGAGGAGCACCGGATCGCCATTGGCGGCGGCGGCCGCGAGGGGCATCGCCGCCTGTGCGGCCAGTGCCGCCGCCCCTCCTGCCGCGGCGGCGAGCAGTGCGCGCCGGGTGTGTTTGCTGGTCTCGTCGGCCATGTCGAACCGTCCTCCGTGAGGGGCTGTGGGCTGCTGACGGCGCGGTGACGGTGCCGGCCTGCCCGTGGATATCGCGATCCTCCCATGTCGCCGTCGCGGAGGCGTCGTGCAAATGCATGACCCATGGCTGGTGCACGCGCCGTATCCCACCCGGACCCAACCCCACCCGTCCGCTGGTACGGATGGGTCATCGCCGCCTCAGCCATCCGGCCGTACCGTCACATGCACACCATTCCGGTGGTTTCCACCCCGGATCCGACCAGCTCGGAGGACTCGCGAGACCCATGGTCCTCGCGCTACAGCAGCGCGCCGGATCGTTCATCGGCCTGGCGGAGGCCGCGGCGATCGCCGGCGTGCACCGCAACACGGTCCGAGGCTGGTGCAGTTCCGGTCGCCTGCCCTCGGTCCGGGTCAACGCGCGCGGCGAACGCCGGGTGCGCCGGGAGGACCTCCTGGCCTTCGTCGAATCACGGCTGAGCACGGCCGCGGCGAATGCTGCACCGCGCGATCAGGCCGCCCAAGGCGATGCGCTGCGGAGGTTCGCCGCGCAGATCAGCGGGCGCCTCGATCTCGATCGACTGTTCCACGATGTCATCGACGAATCACTGGCCCTCTTCCGTGTCGACCAGGCCGCGCTGTGGCTCTATGACGGCTCGGCCACACCGCTCACGATCGCCGCCCAGCGTGGTCTGTCGCCCGAGATCATCGCCCAGGTCGCGATCCTGCCTCGGGAGTCGCGGACCGCCGGGATGGAGGCGATCCGCAACGGCCGGGTGTACGTGATCGACGGAGACCTCAGCGCGACCACGCCGGTGCTGCGCGAGATCTACCTGCGGACCGGCATTCGGACGATCTGCTTCGTTCCGGTCACGTTCCGCGACGAGCCGCTCGGGCTGCTCGTCCTCTACCACCAGCGGCCGTACGACTGGACCAGGGATGAGATCGAGCTGGCGCGAGCCTTCGCGGACCACCTGGCGATGGCCGTGGGCAACGCACGGCTGGTCCATGGCTCGAGCCGGCTGGCCGAGCGGCTCCGCGCGATCGCGGACCTCGCGGTCGACCTCAATCGGATCCAGGACGTCGATGGCATCGCGGCCGCCATCGTGCGTGAGGCACGCCGCCTGATCGACTACGACAGCATTCGCGTGTACCGCGTCGACCACGCCACGAGGAGCTGCGAGCCGATCGCCTTCCAGGGCCGGTTCATGGGCTCGGCGAATCCGGCGCCGTCCACGTTGCGCGTCGAGCTCGGTGTCGGCCTGACCGGATGGGCCGCGCTTCACAACGAAACGATCCGCGTCGGTGACGCCGGCGCCGATCCGCGCAGCCTCGTCGTCAGCGAGCGCGACGAACCCGAATCGATGCTCGTCGTGCCGATGGCCTTCGAGGACGAGGTCCACGGCGTGATCGTCGTGTCTCAGTTCGGACGCGAGCGGTTCGACGCCAACGACGAGCGCACGCTGACGGTGTTTGCCGGGTACGCCGCCCACGCGCTGGTCCTCGCGGCCAACCGTGAGCGGCTGCGTCGGCAGGAGGACGAGCTCGACACCCGGATCGCAAGCCAGCGGCGGCTCCTGGCGGTCAACGAGGTGCTCCTCTCGACGCTCGAGCCGGCCGGCGTGCTGGACCTCATCGCAGACTCGCTCGACGCGATCGTTCCGTACGACTCGCTCACGATCTACCGGGTCGATCGTTTGGCCGGCGTGCGCCGGGCCGTGGTGGCCCGCGACCACTTCGCCGACCAGATCCTGGCCGACGTCGGACCGCTCCACGGCGGCATGACCGGCTGGGTCATCGAGCACGGTGAGCCGCTGATGTCGAACGAGGCGCACCTCGACGCACGGGCCATCCAGGTGCCGGGCACACCGTTCGAACCCGAGGCGATGATCGTCGTCCCGTTGCTCATCGGCGACGAGGTCGTGGGAACGCTGAACATCGGCCGCCTCGGCGACCACGCCGTCGACGGGCGGGCGTTCACCAACAACGAGTTCGAGCTGACCAAGCTGTTCGCGAGTCAGGCGTCGATCGCGCTTCGCAACGCCGAGACCCATGGCGAGGTGCGGGTCCAGGCCGAGCACGACGCGCTCACCGGGCTGCGCAATCACGGAGCGTTCCAGCGGGAGCTAGGTGAGGCGGTGCGCGGACACGACGCGAAGCCGATCGCGCTGGTGATGTTCGATCTCGATGATTTCAAGGCGTTCAACGACACCTGCGGCCACCCGCTCGGCGACCGACTGCTGGCCGACGTGGCGCAGGCGATGCGGGCCTCCATCCGCGACGGGGACCTGCTCTATCGGTACGGCGGTGACGAGTTCGCAGCGATTCTCCGCGGTGCCGATCGGGGCGCGGCGGAGGAGGTCGCGGAGCGCATCCGCCAAGCCGTCAGCGGGGTGATTCTGCCGCCGGATGCGCCACGGGTCGGGATCAGCGCCGGTGTCGCAGCGTTCCCGGAGGACGGCGCCACCAAGGACAAGCTCGTGATGGCCGCCGACAAGGCGCTGTACCTCGCCAAGCCCGGGGCAAGGCGACGCGCCGGCGTGACCGAGGACCCGTACGTCCAGGCGCTCGACGAGACCGCCGTCGCCCTGATGGATCGGCACGACCCGATGCTGCTCCTGGACACGATCATGTCCCGTGCAACCGGTCTGCTCCGCGTTCCCCACGGCTACATCTACCTGGTGGAGCCCGGCGATCAGGAACTGGTCATGCGCCACGGCACCGGCATGTGCCAGGAATGGATCGGCAGCCATCTGCCGGTGAGCGAGGGACTCGGCGGGAGCGTGTTCCGC